>JAANMY010000900.1_pt1 | contig 37970 bp, 32 predicted proteins | sample 7279691 | NCBI WGS metagenome assembly JAANMY01 (sample SAMN14094543, study PRJNA606508) | bioreactor metagenome | isolation source: A lab-scale SPAN reactor treating ammonium-rich wastewater day 388 | place: Ireland: Galway | collected 2018-02-07 | reverse complement strand
CTCGGCTCTGGATCTCTAAGTATTAACATAATGTTGCAGACTCTGCGCACACCAGTCAAAAACGCCAAACCCCTATCAAGGGGTAGCGGAAAATAGGTGGTCAATGGTCAATGGTCAATGGTCAATGGTCAATGGTCAATGAGGTGTACGTATGGCAAAAGGCGATGACATTGAAGAAAGGATGATCAATTTTGCGGTTGCTATCGTAAAGCTGTGCGATAAACTGCCCAACTCGTTTGCGGGCAGGCATATTGCCAGCCAATTACTTCGCAGCGGGACTGCGCCAGCGCCTCATTATGCAGAAGCGCGCGGGGCTGAAAGCAAACGAGATTTCATCCACAAACTCGGCATCTGTGTCAAAGAACTGAACGAATCACAAGTCTGGCTTGATATTCTCTATCGCAGCCAGATGTTGCCATCAGGTGAACTCGAGTGGGTCAGGAACGAGTGCGATCAAATCAGCCGTATTGTCAGCGCCAGTATCAGAACCGCAAAATCTCGTGAATAGCGAATTAATTGTCAATTGACAATTGACAATTAACAATTAGCCATTAGAAATGCATGCAGCCGATTTACTCAGCGACCGCGCCCGGCTCACCCCCGATCGGGTGGCCTTGCTCGATTTGCACACCGGCAAAGAATATAGCTATGCCGGGTTGAACGCCCGCGCCAACCGCCTGGCCAACTGGCTGCGGGAGGATCTGGGCATCGGCAAGGGCGATCGGGTCTCGATCCTGGCGCAGAACAGCATCCACACGCTCGATCTATTTTACGGGCTGGCCAAGATCGGGGCGATCTTCGCGCCGCTGAACTGGCGGCTCTCGGCCAATGAGCTTGTCTACATCGTCAACGATCTGGAACCGAGCCTGCTGATCGTGGGGCCAGAATTCACGAGCACGCTGGCAGAGATGCGGCCGCAGATCGGGGTCAGCCGGTTCGCCGGGATCGAGGGCGCGGCGATCGAGGACGCGATGACGTATGAGGAACAGATCGAACGGGCAAATGAGTCCGAACCGCCGCGCCCGGCCCTGACCGCCGCCGATACCTATTGCATCCTCTACACCTCCGGCACCACCGGCCATCCCAAAGGGGCGATGCTGCCCCACCGCCAGATTTTGTGGAACTGCATCAACACCGTGATCAGTTGGGGCCTGACCGAAAACGACATCTCGCCGGTGTTCACGCCCCTGTTCCACGCCGGCGGCCTCTTCGCCTTCATGACGCCGATCCTCTACGCGGGCGGGCGCATCCTCCTGGCCCGCGGCTTCGACGCCGAAGCCTCGCTGCAAGCCGTGGTCGCGCACCGTTGCACCGTCATCCTGGGCGTGCCCACGCTGTTTCAGATGTGGCGGCAATCGCCCGCGTATGCCAACGCCGACTTCGCGCACGTGCATTTCTTCATCAGCGGCGGCGCGCCCTGCCCGCCCGACCTGATGCAGGCCTGGCGGCGGGAGAAGGGCGTCGTCTTCCGCCAGGGCTACGGCCTCACCGAAGTCGGGCCGAATTGCTTCAGCATGACCGACGCCGATTCTGTGCCCAAGACCGGCGCGGTGGGCCGGCCCATTTTCCACAGCCGCATGAAACTGGTGCATCCCGACACGTTGATCGAGGTCGGCGCGGGCGAGACCGGCGAGTTGCTGATCTCCGGCCCGCACGTGATCAGCGGCTATTGGCGCAACCCAGAGGCAACGGCGAAAGCGTTCATCGCCAGCGATGATCCGGCCTGGCCCTGGCCCTGGTTCCGCACCGGCGATATGGCCCGCGCGGACGCCGACGGTTTCTACACCATCGCCGGGCGCTTCAAGGACATGATCATCAGCGGCGGCGAGAATGTATACGCGGCCGAAGTCGAAGCCGTGTGCCGCGAGCATCCCGCGGTGGCCGACTGCGCCCTGATCGGCAAGCCCGACGCAAAATGGGGCGAGGTGGGCCTGTTGATCGTGGTGTTGGAACCGGGCCAGACCGCCTCGCCCGACCAGCTCCAAGCTCACTGCGCCGCCCGCCTGGCCCGCTACAAAGTCCCCAAGGAAATCCTTTTCACCGACGCCCTGCCCTATTCGCCGTATGGAAAGGTGATGAAGGGGGTGTTGAGGGGGGAGTTGGTTGGTTAGTTGGTTGGTTGGTTGGTTAGTTGGTTGGTTGGTTAGTTGGTTGGTTGGTTAGTTGGTTGGTTCGTTTATAGGAGGTTTGTTTTGGCATATCAGGATATCGAGGAATCGAGAATGTATCAGCGGGCTGAGAAGGTCGCTGATTTGGTTTGGGATGCGGTGATTCAATGGGAGCCTTTCGCTAGAACCACGGTCGGCGAACAGATGACGCGCGCGGTAGATTCGATTGGCGCAAATATCGCCGAAAGCTCTGGACGCTATCACAGCAATGATGTGATCCGCTTCTTGCACTTTGCGCGCGGTTCATTAAAAGAAACGCGTTATTGGCTCAAACGTTCACTTCAACGCAATCTCATGTCCACAGAATTGTACAATCAACTTCTTACCGAACTCTCATCTCTCGGTCTGGAAATCAACAGCTACATCCGTTTCCAACACACCCGTTCTCTCAAAGAACCCGACGTCGAATACCACACCACCCCACCCAACGATCCAACCCTCTAACCAACCAACCCCCTAACCAACCACCTAACCAACCACCTAACCAACCACCTAACCAACCACCTAACCAACCAACAAACCAACCAACAAACCAACCAACTATCCAACCAACCAACTATCCAACCAAAAGACAAAATTATGCCAAAAGTTACTGCAAACGGAATTACTATCGACTACGAAGTCACCGGCGACGGCCCGCCGCTGGCGCTGATTGCCGGGCTGGGCTACCCCAAATGGATGTGGCACAAGATGTTGCCCGGTCTGGCCAAGCACTTCCAGGTGATCACCTTCGACAATCGCGGCGTGGGCGAGAGCGACAAGCCCGCGGGGCCGTACACCGCACACTTGCTGGCCGCGGACACGGTCGGGCTGCTGGATGCGCTGGGGATCGAAAAGGCGCACGTCATGGGCCACTCGATGGGTGGGTTCATCGCTCAGGCGCTGGTACTGGACAGCCCCGGCCGCGTGGACAGGCTCATCCTCTCGGCCACCAACTTTGGCGGGCCGCGGCACATCCCGGTCACGCCGGAAGCGATGGCCGTGCTCACTGATACGACATCGCCGCCGATGGAACGCCTGCGCAACGGCATCCTCATCAGTTGCGCGCCCGGCTTCGGCGACGCCCACCCCGAGATCGTGGAGGAATGGCTGGCCTGGCGGGCGACGCACCCGCTGCATCTGGCCGGCTATCAGGCGCAGATGAGTATCGGCCTGGGTTTGATGGCCGAGTCAGCGGCCTTCGAGCACAAGCTGCCCGCGGTTCAGCACGAGACGCTGATCCTGTTCGGGGCCGACGACAAGGTGGTGCCGCCGGGCAACGCCGACCTGCTCGCCGCCCACATCCCCCACAGCACCGTTCTCATCCTGCCCGACGCCGGCCATTTCTTCCCCTTCGATGCCACAGACGCGGCGGTGAACGCCATCGTTGACTTTTTGCTTGGATGTTAGACGATGGACGGAGGAGGAAGGACGATCCTTCGTCCATCGTCCTCCGTCCAAAAACTACCGTCTATCACGACGCCGGCGGCGGTGCTTGGGCTTCTCGTCGCTGGTCGCGCGTTCTCCGCGCGGGGGCGCCTCTTCCTGCGCGGCTGCGGGCGGAACCGGCGGCGCGTGCAACGAGGCCTGATAGAAATCATCGATCAGCATGGCCAGCAGCCCCCGTCCCTCCTCACTCCCGGCCCACTCCGCGGCCAGAGAGGTGAAACGGCCCATGCGCTCGGTCTGCAACTTATCGCGCTGGCGCAACTTCGCCTCCAACAGCGTCGTCACCCGCTCGGCCACGACGGCAGACACTGCCGCGGCCGTGGGCAGGTCACGCTCCTCCATGGCGATGCCATAGCGCTTGGCCAGCCGATCCATCTGCAACCGCTCGCCGACGCCGCTGATCAAAGAAATAACCACACCCGTGGCCCCGGCGCGAGCGGTGCGCCCCGCCCGGTGGATATAGGATTCCGGATCCTCCGGCGGCTCGTACAGAAAAACGTGTGACAATTCCGGGATGTCCAGCCCGCGGGCCGCCACATCAGTGGCCACCAGAAAGCGCAATTTGCCCTCTCGCACCCGTTTCAACACCTTTTCGCGGTCTTGCTGGCTCAGGTCCGAGCTGAGTTCGTCCGCGTCATAGCCAAAACGCTGCAACACCACGCTGACATAGTGCACCGTGTTCTTGGTATTGCAAAAAATCAAGGCAGAGGCAGGATTCTCCACCTCGATCAACCGCACCAGGCTGCGATCCCGATCCATGGGCGGGGTTTCGTAGAGGACGTGATCCGCCGCATCCACATGCACCCGGTCGCGGCTGAGGCTGAGAAAATCGGGTTGGGTGAGGAATTGATGCGCCAGCCGCATCACATAGCTGGGGAAGGTGGCCGAAAACATATAGGCATTGATCGGCTGGCGGGGCAGATAACGCCGCACTTCGATCATATCGGGATAAAAACCCATGGAAAGCATGCGATCCGCCTCATCGAAGACCAGGATGCGCAGGTCATCGAGGCGCAGGTTGCGGCGCAGCAGATGATCGAGCACGCGGCCCGGCGTGCCAATGACAAGATGCGCGCCCTGGCGCAGAGCGTCCAACTGCGGGCCATAGCCGACGCCGCCATACATGGCCACACTGCGCACGCCCGCGGCCTCGCCCAGGGTTTCGGCCTCCTGCGCCACCTGTTTGGCCAGCTCGCGCGTGGGCACCAGCACCAACGCCTGACACACAGCCTGTTTTGGATCGATACGGTGGAGAATGGGCAGGAGAAAAGCCCCGGTCTTGCCGCTGCCGGTGCGGGACTGCACCATCAGATCGCGCCGCGCGAGCAGATAGGGAATGGCCTTGGCCTGCACCGGCATCAGACTGGACCAGCCCGCGCGGGCCGCGGCCTGCTGCAACGCCGGCGGCAGATCGGCAAAAGTGATGGCGGGCAGCGCGTCGTCCGGTTCGACGATGTCCGCAGGTGCGGCGAGGGAGAGGGAGGCCGGATCTAAATCAGTCATAATCAACCAGGGGATGAGGGGGGCGGCGGCAGAGGCGCTGTGCGTCCGTTGCGGCCTCTACCGCTGCCAGCAAAAAGGATCGAACGTTAGAGGAAGTGGGCGTGTGAGACCGTATCTCAGCCTGCGGCGGCGATGAGCGCCTGCGCCACGGCCTGGGGCTGGGTGAACAGAGCCTCGTGGCTGCCCGCGATCTGCACCAGATCGAACTCGCCCAGGCCCTGCGCCATTCCCAGATACGCGCCCGGCGGCAGGGAGGCGTCATCCTGACAGAAGACCACTGCCCGCGGCAGCGTCAACTGGCTGAAGGCGGCGGTGCTGACCTTGGTCGTGAACAGGGCCAACGGCTGCGGCGTCAATCGGCTGAGCAAAGCATCCTGCGCGGCTTCCAGCTCCCCTGCCATCAGCGCATGGCGCACGAAGTCCTCGATCACCGGCACGCTGTTGTCTGGAGAGGCCTGAGCCGCGGCGGTCATGCCCTGCGCCGCCTCTGGAGGCACGAGGTCGAACTGGGCGACGCCGTCGGGGAGCACGAAAGCATTCAGGAAGATCAGCTTTTCGATCTTTTCCGGCGCCTTGGGCGCGGCCGCTTGCAGCAAAAAGCCCCCGCTGGAATGCCCAACCAGCACAACCGGACCGGTTTGCCCCTGCAACGTCTGGGCGATGGCGTCCACATAGCTGGCGAACGTGATCTGCGAGCGATCATCGCCGGGGGAGTGTCCGGGCAGGGTGGGCGCTTCGGCGGTGTGCCCGGCCTGTTCCAGCGCCGAGATCACGCCCTGCCAGCACCAGCCGCCATGCCAGGCGCCATGGATAAGTACGAAATGTTTGCTCATATTCTGCCTCCTCGTGCAAGATTGGGTGTGGTGGATTTGGTGGAAATCACTGCTGCCCCCGAAAATACGATGTGTTTCTGCCACCTCGGTCGGCGCGGTGAAGAGAGAGTATATCACCCCCGCCATGCGCGACTGAAAAACCCGCCTCCCACGCGTTGTCCTGCCATGTCCCCTCGCGTCCTCGCCGATCTCGGCCTGCTGTTCGTCGCCTTCATCTGGGGCCTGACCTTTGTGATGGTGCAGGACGCGGTGCAGGCCTATCCGGTGTTTGCCTTTCTTGCCGCCCGTTTTCTGTTTGCCTTGATCGGGCTGTCGCCACTGCTATGGCGGCGGCGCCATGACCTGCGCACGCTAGGGCTGACCGGGATAGGGCCGCGGCTGGGGCCGCAACTGCTGGCCGGGGTGTGGATCGGGTGCTTCCTTTTCGCAGGCTATAGTTTCCAGACCGCCGGCCTGCTCTTCACCACACCCGCCAAAGCCGGGTTCATAACCGGGCTGTCGGTGGTCATTGTCCCCCTGCTGGGCATCCTGATCTTGCGCGAACGCCCCACGATCGCGGTGATCTCGGGCATCACGCTGGCAACGATTGGTCTGGGCCTGCTATCACTGGCCGGCGGCGATCTTTCCGGGGGAATCAACCCCGGCGATTTACTGGTGCTGGCCTGCGCGTTCAGCTTCGCGGCCCACATCTTCACCGTGGGCCGCTTCGCCCCGCGCATGAACGCGCTGCTGCTGACGATGACCCAGATCGCCACGGTGGTGGTGTTGGCCGGGGCGACCGCCCTGCTGTTCGAAGGCCCCACCGCCTGGCCGCCATCCGGCCAGCCCTTGTTTGCCGCCCTCTTCACCGGCCTGCTGGCCACCGCCCTCGCCTTCGGCTTGCAGACACGGGCCCAGCGCTTCACCACCGCCACGCACACCGCCCTGATCTTCGCCACCGAGCCGGTCTTTGCCGCCCTGGCCTCGTTCGTGCTGATCGGGGAGTTGCTAGGCCCGGCGCAGCTGGCCGGCTGCGGCCTGATTCTGGCCGGGATGCTGGCGGCGGAGATGGGGCCTACGCTCGGCAGGCGTCCGCACAAAGCGCCTCCCCCTTGACGGGCGTGGTTTGCGGGCGTAGAATCGAAACAGGAGGGCACTATGAACAGTCACCATGAATCACTGGCCGACCTGCTCGACCGCCTCACTGCACCCGCCCAACTTTATGACAAGTTGCCAGATCAGGCTGTGCGCTGTTTCGCCTGCGCGCATCGCTGCCTGATTCGGGAAGGCCGGCGGGGGATTTGCCAGGTGCGCTTCAATGCCGGGGGTGTGCTCTATGCCCCCCACGGCTACGCCGCCGGCATCCAATCTGACCCCATCGAGAAAAAGCCCTTCTACCACGTCTTGCCCGGCGCCGATGCCCTCACCTTCGGCATGTTGGGCTGCGACATGCACTGCGATTATTGCCAGAACTGGCTGACCTCGCAGGCGCTGCGCCATGACGCTGCCGGGGTCCGGCCCACCCGTGTGAGCGCGGCGCAGTTGATCGGCCTGGCGCAGCAAGCCGGGGCCAAAGCCGTGGTCAGCTCCTACAACGAACCGTTGATCACGACCGAATGGGCGGTGGAGGTGTTCCAGCAGGCGCGGGCGCACGATCTGATCTGCGGCTTCGTATCCAACGGCAATGCCACCGCCGAAGCCCTCGACTATCTGCGGCCCTGGGCGCAGTGCTACAAAATCGACCTCAAAACCATGCAGGATCGCAACTATCGCCAATTGGGCGCGGTGCTGCAACACATCCTGGACGGAATCAGGATGGTGCACGAGCGCGGCTTCTGGCTGGAGATCGTGACGCTGTTGGTGCCGGGATTCAATGATACGGATGCGGAACTGCGTGATCTGGCCAGATTCATCGCCGCGGTCTCGCCCGACATCCCCTGGCACGTCACCGCCTTCCATCCCGACTATCAGATGACCGGCCAGCGGGCCACCACGGCCCGCGATCTATTGCGCGCGGCCGTCATTGGCAAGGAGGCGGGGCTGCATTTCGTCTACGCCGGCAATCTCCCCGGCCAGATCGGCGACTTCGCGCACACGTTTTGCCCCGGCTGCGGGCAGGTGTTGATCGAACGCACGGGGTTTCAAATCCGCAGTTATCGCCTCACCCCCGCCGGAGCCTGCCCCGCCTGCGCCGCGGTCATCCCCGGCATCTGGCATGCTGCGCCCAACGTCCACGGCGGCCAAAACCCACGCTGGCCGCGGGTGCTGCGGCCAGCGTGATCAGACGCCCGCCGCCAGCCGCCACACCTGCGCCACGAAAAAGGTGACGATGAAGCCGATGGTCAAGGGCAACAGCGCCGACACCGCCGCCCATTTACGGCTGCCGGTCTCTTTGTAGATGGTGAAGATCGTAGTGCTGCACGGGTTGTGCAGCAGGCTGAACAACATGAGATTGACGCCGGTGAGCAGGGTCCAGCCGCCAGCCTGCAACAGGGCCAGGGTATCGGCCTGCGATTCCAGCTCGAACATCACGCCCGCGCCCGCGCCCTGCGTCCCGGTCATCAGCACCGTGAGCATGAGCACGGTGGGGATGACGATCTCGTTGGCGGGGATGGCGATGACGTAGGCCAGGAGAATGACGCCGTTCAGGCCGATGAGCACGCCCACGGGATCGAGCAATCGCACAATGTGCACGGCCAGCGGCGCTCCTCCGACCGTCACATTGGCCACCAGCCAGATCACGGCCCCCGCCGGCGCGGCAAAGACAATGGCTCGCCACAACACGTAGATCGTGCGGTCGATGAGCGAGGTGTAGATCGTCTGCCAGATGCGGGGCGGGCGATAGGGCGGCAGCTCCAGGCTGAAGGTGGAGACCTCGCCCCGCAGCCAGGTGCGGGAGAGAAAAGCGGAGACGAGGAAGGTGAGCAGCACGCCCAGCACGGCAATGCCCACCACGGCCAGGGCCGAGACAATCCCGGCCAGATAGGATGGCACAAGCGCGCCGATGAAGATCGAGGCGATCAGGATCTGGGTGGGCCAGCGACCATTGCAGAGGGCGAAGTTGTTGGTGAGGATGGCGATCAGGCGTTCGCGGGGGCTGTCGATGATGCGGGTGGCGATGACGCCGGCGGCATTGCAGCCGAAACCCATCATCATGCTCAGGGCCTGCTTGCCGTGGGCGCCAGAGCGCTTGAACAGGGCGTCGAGGTTGAAAGCCAGGCGGGGCAGATAGCCGAAATCTTCCAACAGGGTGAAGAGGGGGAAGAAAATGGCCATCGGCGGCAGCATCACAGCCACCACCCAGGCCGTGGCCAGATAGATGCCATCGATCAGCAGGCCATCGAGCCACCAGGGCAGGCCCGCCGCCGCGGCCAGGCCTTTCAGCCAGGGATGAATCAGGCCGATGAGCAAGTCATTGAGCAACCCCGACGGCACATTCGCCCCCGAAATGGTGATCCAGAAGACGAGGGTGAACAGTCCGATCATGATCGGGAAGCCCCACAGCCGCGAAGTGACCAGCCGGTCGATGGTGCGGTCGAGGTCGAACCGCGGTTTTTGCTCAGGCCGGGTGACGACGCGATCGGCAATGCGGGCGGCGTCGGTGTAGATCGCTTCCATCAATTCCTGGTGGAAATCACGGCCAACCTCCCAGCGCAGGCTTTGGGCGGCGGCAAAGATGTCATCGGGCGAAGCAGTCGCTGCGGATTGGCGGGGCGGGTTGAGGGCAGAGCTTGAGGCAGTCATGAGGCGGGCGTAGGGTCGAGCGTGAGACTGGCGGTTGCGATGGTGTTCTGGCTGAGTTCGCCGAGTTCGCCGTTGCGCAAGGCGGCAGCGATGCGCTCGTCGCCGTCGAGCAGACGCAGGGCCACCCAGCGGGCGTTGGGCAGACCAGGGAAGGCGGCTTCGATGCGGGGCACCAGACGATCGAGGGCGCGGCGGATGACCGGGGACTGGCTGCGGATGCGATGGGGTTTACACACGAAACGCCCGGTGGCCACATCGGCGACCGCCTGTAACAGGGCGTCCAGCCCCTGGCGCTGGCGGGCGGCGGTGGGGACGACGGGGATGCCGAGGTCGCGAGCCAGGCGGCGATCATCCACCGCCAGCTTGTGCCGCCGGGCTTCGTCCATGAGATTGAGGCAGAGCACCGCCCGGTCGGTGATCTCCAGCACCTGCAGGGCCAGATTCAGGTTCCGTTTCAGCCGGGTGGCGTCGACGACGATGACGGTGACATCGGGCTGGCCGAAGAGGATGAAGTCGCGGGCGACTTCTTCATCCACGCTGGTGGCCAGCAGGGAATAGGTGCCGGGCAGATCGACCACTTTGTAGCGCTGGCCGCCGAATTCGTAGCCGCCCTCGGCGCGGGTGACGGTTTTGCCCGGCCAATTGCCGGTGTGCTGGCGCAGCCCGGTGAGGGCGTTGAACACCGTGCTTTTGCCGGTGTTGGGATTGCCGGCCAGAGCGATCACATAGTCCCAATCGGTCATGTCCACGCCCAGCCGCAGCAAATTGCTGCTGTGGTGCGCCGGGCACCCCGCGCAAGGCGAGTTGGAAGAAGATTGCGTTGGTGTGTGGGTTGTTGTCGTCATATCGGAAATTCTTTGAGAAAGCAATCAGTAATCAGTATTCAGTATTCAGTATTCAGTATTCAGTATTCAGTATTCAGTATTCAGTATTCAGTATTCAGTAATTACTTATTACCGACTACTGATTACTGAACACTGAACACTGAACACTGATTACTGGCTTTTCACGACTGAAATCATCCCCGCCTGATCGCGGCGGAGGGCGATGAGGGTATCGCGGATGAGATAGGCGGTAGGATCGCCGCCGGGGCTGGCAAATGCGGCCTGCACACGGGCGCCTGGCAACACGCCCAGATCGAGCAGACGGCGGCGATCGCTGCCGCGGCAGGCGCGGGAAATAGCCGTCACCTCTCCCCATTCACCGGGGCGCAGGTCGCTGAGACGCTCGCCCACGATTGGGGCCGGGGCTGCGGCCGGCTCTGGCAGGGGCTGCACCGAGATATTCAGCGCCAGCAGCGGCGCCAGCACATGCTCATCCCCATTGGCCCAAAAGCGGACGCGCCCCGCCGAACGCTCGATCACCTCCACGCGCTGGCCGGGATGCAGCCCCAGCGCCGCCAGTTGCGCGTACACCACCTCCGGCTCATCCTCCAGATGCACGATCTGGCCGCGCTCGCCCGGCGCCAGCGTGGTCAGCGGCTGGCCGCCATGGGCCACATACTGCCCCGCGGCGTCGGGGATGGGGTCGCCGTGAGGATCGTGCGTGGGGTTGCCCAGTTGCAGGGCCAGCGCCTCCAGATCGTCCGGGGCCATGGCGTGCTCCAACTGCTCGGCCCGGCCATGCCACTCTGTCTCCTCGAAACCGGTGTGCTCGGCCAGATACAGCTCCCACAGCCGGTGGGCGCGGATGATGTGCAAGGCCGCGGCGGCGCCGGCCGGGGTGAGGGCGAGATCGCCATTGCCGACCCCGACCAGCCCCAACTGCGCCATCTCCTCTAGCAAATGCGCGGCCCGGTTCAGGCTGATCTGCAGATCGCCGGCCAGGCTTTGCAGGGTGGGCCGGCGGCCATAGCGCTGCGCCCGGTGCAGATGCTTGAGCGCATCCTCGCGCAGCACGCGGTCATCCTGCCGGCGCTGCCGCTGCAGACGGTGATACAGGCCCCACTGCGGCCAAAAAAGCCCGGCCAACAGCGCGGCGATGAATAAAGCAAGGAGCAGGGAAAGAAGAGGATCGGGCATGGCTGCGGTTGGGTGCGGTGACGTGAACAAAAACATAATTTAGGCTTGCCTAAATTATGCCGCATCCCCCCCGACCCTGTCAAATTCAGCCCCCAATTGCTCCCTCGCCGGGCCTGTCCAATCCCTTGATCGTCACCACCGGATAAGGGATCTCGATACCCGCCTGCGCGAAAGCAGCATCGATCCGCTTCACGCCCTGATCCTGCGCGGCCAGGAAGGAGATCTCGGCCACATCGATCCAGTAAAACAGGGTCAGGTCGATGGAACTGCCGCCAAAACCCTGGAACACCACCTGCGGCTGCCATGGCTCGATCGCGAGCACCCCCGGCGCCTGCCGGATCGCGTCCAGCGCCACCCGCGTCACCTGCTCCAGATCGGAACCATAGGCCACGCCCACTTGCAAACGCAGCCGCCGCCGGCTCGCTTTGGTATAGTTGGTGATGGGATTGATATAGACATCCGCGTTGGGGATGAGCACGTACAGGCCATCGATGGTGCGGATCGCCGTCGCCCGCACGTAGATATGCTCTATCGTGCCCTCGAATCCCGCCACCGCGATGACATCCCCCACATTGAAAGGCTGCTGCACCAGCAGCATGATCCCGGCCACGAAATTCTTGGCAATATCTTGCAGAGCGAAGCCGATGGTGAACCCCACCAGCCCCAGCCCGGCCAAAAAGCCGGTGATATTGCCATCCACCGTCTCCAACGCCCACAAAACCCCGAACAGGATCGTTCCCCAGCGGCCTAACCGGGTGAGCAGCAAAAGAGTTTCAGAATCAACCTGTCGCCGCTTGGCCGCGCCTTCGATCATCCGCGCCACGAAGGCCGCGATCCACAACGTGAACAGGAAGATGACAATGGCCGCGGCCAGCTTGGGCAAGAAAAGGATGATCCGCTGAATCAGGGGATCGAGATAGCTGTCGATCTGTGCGTTGATACCGTCCATGGCGCTCCTCAGGGGAGATGTGCAGCCTGCGTCCCCGGCTCGAATCGCTGGATCTCGACCAGATAACCGTTGGGATCGCGCAGAAAGCAATGATAGATGTGATAGGCGGGATGGTACTGCGGCGGCTTTTCCAGGGGCACGCCCTGCGCCTGGAGTCGCGCGGCCCAGCCATCCACATCCGCGGTGACCAGGCAGAGGATCACCCCTGCCGCGCCCGCGGCCGGGCGCTGACAGAAGCCCAAATAGCCGCCGGCAGTGACCTGATAGATGCGGCAATCTCCCTGATCCAGCCACAGGCTCAGCCCCAGCAGCTGCTCGTAGAAATGGGCAGTCGCCGCCAGATCAGAGGTGGCCAGAAACGTGATCTGTTGATCAAATGAAGCGCGTGTCACATCCATTGTCTGTCGTTCGCCCACAATAGGGAGAGGAGATGCGCCGCGGCCGCTGCCGCGCCCGCGGCAGCGGCCGCGCTTGCGGTCGTGGGCTGCGGCGGCGCCAACAGTGGGGGCAGCGCCGCCAACCACTCGCCCCCGGCAAACGCCGGCGCTGTCAGGGCCAGGCTGGGCAGATGCGCCTGCACAAAGGCCTGCAACACCGCGGATTCGCGGAACGTGGGCCGGGTGACAAACACAAAGGGCACGCGGCTGTGATACGCCTCGGCCACGGTGCTGTAGCCCAGCTTGCCCACAACCGCATCCACAGCCTGGATCAGATCCGGATGGTACCAGCCCGACTGCCGGGGCAGCAAGAACAGATTCTGGCGGCGCTCGACCTGGCTGACGCTGCCGGGGATGAGGAACTGGATGTCGGGCTGCGCGGTCGTCAACCGCGGCAAAAAAGCATACTCCCAGGCCGCGCCGCCCATGGTGAGCAGGACCAGCGGCGCGTTTGCGGCCACGCCCAGGCGCTGCCGGATCTCTGTCCGCGTCTGCCGGGGCCGCCGCGCGATCGGCGGCGTGGTGAAGGCCCCGGCCTGGGCCACGCAGACCGGCTCGGCCTGGATGCGATGGTCGGCCGCCGCGAAAAGCTGGGCCAAATAGCAGCGGTGGCGGCGCAGATCAGGATACGCCTCCTCCAGGCCGGCGTAGATCCATTCCCAGGTGAAATTCTCGATCAGAACCGAGGGGAGGCCCGCGGCCGCGGCCACGGCAATGCCCAGGGGCGCGATGTCGCACAGCACCAACTCGCAGCCCAGGGCCACGATCTGCCGCGCCAGCGCCTGCACCAGGCCGGCATCCAGCGGGTAGAACGCGTCCAGCGCGGCCAGGGTGGCAGGCATATCCTCGTGCAACGAATCGACTTGCACCAGGCCCACATCCACCGCCAGCGCATGATAGCGCCACGGCCCGGTCAGCGACTCGTGAAAGAACCAGGCGGGCGCGGCGCTGAAAATCTCGCAGCGCAGATGGGGGCGGCGGTCGTGCAGGGCCTGCATCACCGCGGCGGCGCGGGCCGCGTGCCCCAATCCATGGGCAGAGATGAAGAAAGCAACCGCGCTCATCCTCGCCCCCACACCACTTGCTGTCCCTCGGCTGTGTGCAGCCAGGCCTGCACGCGGCGCATCCCCTCCGCCAGATCGATGGCCGGGGCGAATTGCAAATCTGCACGGGCCGCGGCCATGCTGACCGCGTGCGGGCGGTTGATGAAATCGACGCCCGCGGGCAGGGCCGAGGGCGGACGGCCGAGCACGCGTTCACCCGCGGCCAGCCCTGCCACCACCCTCTTCAGCAGGCCCGCGGGCAGGGCAGGGGGCCGGCGCTGCCCGCCGATCTGGGCCAGGTGATCGAAATAGGCCCGCCAGGTGGTAGCCACGCCATCGCTGAGATTGTAGACCCGGCCGATCGCCTCCCGCTCCACCGCCCGCAGCACGCCCTCGATCAGCGTATCCACGAAGAGATGGTTGATCACCCCGCGGCCGCCATCGGGCAGCATGAACAGGCCCCGGCGCATCAGTTGCAGGGGCCGCACCACCCAGGGCGCGGAGCGGGGCCCGTAGACATCGCCGGGGCGGATGAGGATCAGGGGCAGGCCGTGTTCCTGGTGCAGGCGCCGCAGGGCATCCTCGCCCTCGATCTTGGTCTGGCAATAGGGGTTATTCTCTCCGCGGCGGGGGCCTGTCTCGGCGATCTGGTCGGGGTAATGAAAGCCGTAGACCATGACGCTGGAGAGGTGGACGAAGGCTTGCACCCCGGCAGCCAGCGCGGCCTGGGCCATGGTGGCCGTGCCATCGACATTGACGCGGCGGTAGCGCGGCCAATCTCCATCCTCGCCCACAATGGCCGCGGTGTGCAGCACCACATCGACGCCGGCGCAGGCGCGGGCCGCGGCGTCTGGGTCGGCTGTGTCCCCCACGATCACATCGCTGCCCAGGCGCTGGGCGGCCGCGGCGGCTGTGGGCGAAAGATCGAGTCCGCGCACCTGCATGCCCCGCGCCAGCGCCATTTCTGCCGCGCGCAGCCCAATGAACCCGCCAATGCCGGTGATGAGAAGGGTTTGGTGGGTTAGGTTCATGGATTGGTGGGGTGGTTGGGTGGTTGGGTGGGTGGGTGGGATGCAGCGGGTGGGGGGCATTCTCGCTCAGGCGGGGGTGGGGGGCAAATTCGCGCAGACGGGGAGGCGGCGAGGGGGATCGGAAAAATGGGACAGCGCGTTTGTGCAAAATATGACAAAGATCATATTCAGCCGGGGCAGGCTGTGCTTTACTGAAAGCGTGTCACCTCCCTGACCGAAGCACCTCATCGGTGCACCTCCTTTCAATGTGTGTGTGGAGAGAGCCCCGGCGATTCGCATCGCCGGGGTTTCTCTTTTCAAGAGCCGTCGGCCCCAAACCGGCTAGGATAGACGTGCAAGACCCGCTCCCGCACAGGCGCCGCCGCCATATCGTGCGCGCGGCTGGCGCCGGCGAGATGACGGGCCAGCTCAAACATCGGCAACAAGTGCATCAACGCTTCGACATCCACCCCGATGGCCGCGGCCATGCGCGCATACAGGCTGGGAGGGCGCTCCGCCAATACGTCGGTGATGAAGTCGTCGAGAAGGTCGATGGCGTAGAAATCGTCGTTCATACAATCCTCGTAAGCAAGTTGACAATCAAGACGTGATCGAACGCGCCAAAGTCGCTAGCAGCACAGGGAATTTAAGGGCCAGCGCAGGGGGCAGAGGCGCATGACCGCGCCAGGGTTTGCCAGAGGCCGGGCGCCTCGCTACAATGGGCGGCGGAGTCGACCTTATGCCAACCTCGCCCTTTCATTTGCGCTGCCGCATCTGTAACCAGCCGGTGGACTGGCCGCCGCCAGGCGCGCGCTGTCCCCGGCCCAGTTGCCGCGGCGCCTTGCAGCCCCGCCGCAACATCCTCTTCGATCCCACCCTGATCGAGCCGGCGGAACTGGGGATGTGGCGCTACCGGCATCTGCTGCCCCCCCTGCCCGATAACCCCATCACTCTGGGCGAAGGGGGCACACCCCTGCTGCCCTTTCGCAACGGCGATCTGCATCTCTTCCTCAAAAATGAAAGCCTGAATCCCACCGGCAGCTACAAAGACCGGGGCGCGGCCATGCTGATCAACAGCATCGGCGCGGCCCGTTTGGTGATCGACGATTCATCGGGCAATGCTGGCGCGGCGCTGGCTGCCTATGCCGCCCGCGCCGGGGTGCGCGCCCGCATCTATACACCCGCTGCCGCGCCGGCATCGAAACAAGCACAGATCAGCCGGTACGGCGCGGAGCTGGCGGCAGTGCCGGGGGATCGCAGCGCCGTCACCGCCGCGGCGGAAGAGGCCGCGACCGAGCCGGGCGTGTTCTATGCCAGCCATGTCTGGCATCCTGGCTATGCCCTGGCCATGCAGACCCTTGCCTGGGAGATCTGGGAGCAACTGGGCCGCCGGGCGCCGCATTGGGTGGTGCTGCCGGTGGGCAATGGCAGCCTGCTGCGCGGCCTGCGTTGGGGGTTTCGCTCCCTGCAAAAGGGCCGGCTGATCCGCGAACTGCCGCGGCTGGTCGCGGCGCAGGCCGCGGCCTGCGCGCCCCTGCTGGCCTACAGCCGTGGGGAGTATCAGCCGCACACCTTCCAGGCCGGCCCCACCCTCGCCGACGGTGTGGCCATCCCCCATCCCCCTCTGATCGAGGCCATGGCCGCGGCGGTGCGCAAGACCAACGGCCAGGTCATCGCCGTGCCCGAAGAGGAGATTCTGCCCGCCCAAGATGCGCTGGCGCGCAGCGGCATCTTCATCGAACCAACCGCAGCCCTGGCCTTCGCCGCGCTGCGCCACCTGGCGCCCGCCATCGCGCCTGATCACACCGTCGTGGCCATTCTCACCGGGCATGGCTATAAGACACTTTAGTATTTCTTCTGCGTCCTCTGCGCCTTTGCGTTTAAAAACTAAACGCAAAGGCGCAGAGGACGCAGAGTTTTTTATGATATTTACGTAACAATTCACCTTGTTTTGTCATTGCGAGGGGCGATAGCCTCGAAGCAATCTCCAACGTTGCTTGAAACCCCCAAAAATTGACAAACCACCTTGGAGATTGCTTCGCCATGCGACATGCAGTCGCCCTCGCAAGACATATCAGGTGAATTGTTACTAAAGCACCTAAGGTCATTTGAAATGTCACCAGAAACTCATTTTTTTGTCGGTCTGGCCGAATTGGAGGAGAAACTGGGCCTCTCCTTCCGCGATAAATCCCTGTTGCTGCGCGCCCTCACCCACCGCTCCTCACTGAATGAAAGCGACTATCTCTTCACCGACAATGAACGCCTGGAGTTCCTGGGGGACGCAGTGATCGATCTGGTGGTGGCCGAGCTGCTCTACCAACGCTTTCCCGAACAGCGCGAAGGCCCCCTCACCGCCATGCGCGCCGCCCTGGTGCGGCGGGAGACCCTGGCCTACTTTGCCCAACAACTCGATCTGGGCCGGTTTTTGCGGCTGGGCCGGGGCGAAGAGGATAGCGGCGGTCGCCAACGCGCTGCCATCCTTTGCGCCACGTTCGAGGCCCTGTGCGGGGCCATTTATCTGGATCAGGGCATTACCGTCATCGAGCGCTTTTTGCTGCCCCTGCTGGATCCGGAATTGATGCAGATGCGCCGGGGCCAACTGCGCAAGGATGCCAAAAGCTGGCTGCAAGAATGGGCGCAGGCAGAATTGAATGCTACACCTTATTATGTCACCACCGGCAGCACCGGCCCCGACCATGCCAGGACTTTCCATGTCGAGGCGCGCGTGCGCGATCGGGTGCTGGGCGTGGGCCAGGGGTATAGCAAGCAGAAAGCAGCGCAGGCCGCGGCAGAGGCCGCGTTGCAGGCCGCGGGCCGCCCGGTCGCGGCAGATCCGCCGGAGGAGAGAGAGGAGTTGCCGACGCCGGCGCCGGGCGCGGCCACCACAAATGGCGATACCTGATCCTGTGCCTGCCCCGGCAGGAATCACGCTGCTGTTCGGCTGCGGGCGCGACTGGCCGCCAGAGCGCTGGTCGGCGTTCATGGCTTATTTCGCGCATCGGGGCGATCCGTGCTACGCTGTGCCCTTGCCCGCAGCCTGGCCGCGGGATGCCGACCCCAGCCTGCCGCCGATCCTGCTCGTCCTTGCTGCCCACCTTGGCGCCAGCGCGCTGGCCCCCCACCCCCGGCAGCCGCGGGCAGCGCTGGCCCTCTTGCAACCGCCCCTCTCCCTGCTTCCTCCTCTTCTGTACCGCGCGATCGGGGCCAGGGGCGCGGCCCCACCCATCTGGGTGGCGCTGGGCGCCGCCCGCCCCCTTTCTGTGCGGCTGTGGCAAGCTGCATTCCCTACGCCCAGTTCACCACGCAGCCCCGGCTCCGTCCACATCCACCCCTTCCAGGGCCTGCACCACGCCCTGCCCGACCTCCCCGGCTGGGAGCGCATTGCTTTCGCCCTGCGCCGCCATCTGCTTTGGCCGCCAGACTGACCCCCTCCCCACCCGTATGCGCTTCTTTGGCACCGATCCGCTCATTTACCTCGCGCTCCTGGCCGGCCTGATTTTCACATCGGCCATAGGGTTTCTCACCGCGCAGGCGCGGCTCATGCCCCTGCTGAACGCCCTGATGCTGTGGCCGCTGCTGGTGTGGGCGCTGCGCCACGCTCGCATCGATCTGGCCCTGCGCCTGGCCGCGACCTGGGCCGCAGCCCTACTCTTGATCAGCCTGGTTGCCGGCCACATGCTGGGCGCAAGCGCGCAGGCAGCCGCGCCCGGCAGCATCGAATTCAACGCCGCTGCCATGCGCTGGCTGGGGGGCGACGCCGCCCCGCCCGCAACCGGCGAATGGCTGCCAGGATGGATGCAGCGCACCGGCCTCCTCCTGGCCGGCGGCGCGGCCACCGCCGGCCTGCTGCCCCTGGTGGCCGGCGCCCGCTCTCTCGCCATCCTCGGCCTGTGGCTGGCGAACCTGCTGGCCCTTCCCCATCCCCTCGCCCTCCTCGCCGGCCTGCCTCCCTGGATTCTGGCCGAGATCGTGGCCCAGCTCATTCTGGGCGTGCTCGTGGCCGAGCCGATCGTCACCGGCGACGCCCGCGGCCTGCTCGCCCCTCCACGGCGGCGGCTGCTCATCCTGGGGCTGGTCGCCTTCACCCTCGCCCCCCTCCTCCGCCTGCTGCTTCCCCACCTTTTCCTCTCCCCACTGCGCTATTTCGTGCGTTTATAAAACCTGTGCGTCTCCGCAAAATCACCCTCCACGGCTACAAAACCTTCGCCAACAAAACCGAATTGATCTTCGAGGGCGGCATCACCGCCATCGTGGGGCCCAATGGCAGCGGCAAAAGCAACATCGCCGACGCCATCCGCTGGGTGCTGGGCGAGCAGGCCTACACCCTGCTGCGCGGCAAGAAGACAGAGGACATGATCTTCAACGGCTCCAACGAACGCGCGCGCATGGGCATGGCCGAGGTGACGATCACCCTCGACAACAGCGACAATTTCCTGCCCATTGCCTTCGACGAGGTCAGCATTGGCCGCCGCGCCTACCGATCGGGCGAAAACGAATATTTCCTCAACGGCAACCGCGTGCGCCTGCGCGATGTGCTGGAACTGCTCGATCGCTCCGGCCTGGGCCGCCGTACACACACCGTCATCGGTCAGGGCATGATCGATCAAGCCCTCGCCCTGCGGCCAGAAGACCGCCGCCAGCTGTTCGAGGAGGCCGCGGGCATCACCCTCTACCGCCAGAAACGCCAGCAGACCCTGGATCGGCTGGCCCAAACCCAGGACAACCTCACCCGCGTGCACGATATCCTGGCCGAGATCGGGCCACGGCTGCGGCAATTGGAGCGACAGGCCGAGCGCGCCCTGCAATACGAGAGCATCAGCCACGAATTGCGCGGGCAATTGCTGCTGTGGTACGGCTTCACCTGGCGCCAGGCCCTCGGCCACTTGGTGGATGCCAAGGCCGCGGTCGCCCACTGGCAGGGGGTGATCGAACGCAGCGCCCAAAACATCACCGCCTACAACGCCGAAACCACCGCCCTGCGCAGCCGCCAGACCGACTTGCGCGGCCATCTGGCCGATCTGCGGCGGCAAATGGCCACACAAGAGCAGGCCCGCGCGGCCATGGCTCAGGAGCAGGCAGTGGGCCAGGAACGGCTACAAACGCTGCGAGACAGCACACAGCGCCTGCAGCATGAAATCGCCCTGTTGATCGAACGGCAGCGCGGGGAAGATGAGCGTGTGCAGGAAGCGGAACAGGTGCAGGCCGAGATCGAAGCGCAACGCCGCCAGCAGCACACCCAACTGGCCCAGGCCCAGCAGGATCTGCACGCCCAAGAGCAGGAACGCCTTCACACCCAGCAGGCCCTGGCCGATGTCCAGCGCCGCCATTTTGATCTCAGCGCCCGCCTCGCCGACCGCAGCAACCGCATCCAGCAAAGCCTGGAGCGCCGCAGCGCCGTGCAGGCCGAGCACGCCCAAGACCTGGAGGCCGCCGCAGCCGCAGGCGCAGAAGCTGCAGGCTGGCAGACGCAGTTCGATACCCTCGCCCAGGAGTTGCAAGGCCTGGGCCAGCGCATGCACAATCTGCGCCAACAGCATCGCCAGGCCGAGGCCCGCCGCGACAGCCTGCTCGCCGCCCGCACGCAAACAGAGATGCAGCGGGCCGAGCTGGAAGCGCAATTGCGCGGCTTGCAAGCCCGCTTCGAATTGCTCGATCGCCTGCGCGCCGAGGGCGAAGGCCTGTTCCTGGGCGTCAAAAATGTGTTGCAGGCCGCGAATCCTGCCACGCCAGCTTCGCGCCGTCAGGGCCCATTGCCCGGCATCCTCGGCCCTGTCAGCGCCCTGATCCGTGTGCCCCCAGCCCTGGAGCACGCCCTCGATGTGGCCCTCGGCGCCCGCATCCAGGATGTGGTCGTCAGAACCTGGCAGGACGCAGAGCAGGCGATCGCCTATCTCAAGCAGACACGCGGGGGGCGGGCCACCTTCCTGCCCCTTGATAATCTCCGCCCCGCGCCCCGCCGCGCCCCGCCGCCGGGGCAGGGCGTGTTGGGCTGGGCCGCCGATCTGGTGGCCTACGAGGCAGAGGTCGCGCCCGCCATGACCCTTCTGCTGGGCCATATCCTGGTAGTCGAAGATCTGGACGCCGCGCGGCGGGTCAGCCGCGCGGCAGACCGGCCCCGCATCGTCACCCTGGCCGGGGATTTCGTGCACCCCGGCGGCAGCGTCAGCGGCGGCAGCCAGGAAGAGCGGCAGCGGGGCGGGTTGCTGGCGCGCGAGCGCGAATGGCGCGATCTGCCCGGCCAGATGGCAGCGGTCGAGGCGCAGTTGCGCCAGCGCAGGAGCGATCTGGAACAGGCGCGGCACGCCCTCGCCGCGGTGGACGAGGATCTGACCCGGCTGGTGCGCGAAGCCAGCCAGGCGGGCGAGGAGGAGCGGCAGCGGGCCGCGGCCCTCAGTCGCTTGCAGAACAACATCGACAAAGCCCGCCAGAAGGAGTTGTGGCACCAGGAACGGGGCCGCAAGCTGGCTCTGGAATTGGAAGAATTGGGCCGCCGCCTGGCAGGGCTGCGCCAGGAGAGTGGGGAACTCAGCAGCCAGCAGGAGGCGCTGGCCCACCGCCAGGCCGCGCTGGAAGAAAAACTGGCCACCCTCGACACCAGCGGATTGCTGCGGGCCGCGGCGCAGGCCCAGGCCCGGCTGGATGCGGTGGAGGAGATGCGGCGCAGCCAGCAGGCGTTGGTGGCCAGTCATGCCCAGGCCGCACAGCAGACGCGCGCGGAATCGCACGCACGCAGCCAGCGCAGCCAGGCTTTGGCCACGGAGATGGCCGCGCTGCAAGCCCGGCTACAAACGCTGCAAAGTGAACACGCGGCCCAGGACGCTTCCTATCTGGCCCTGCTCGCGCAGATCGAGCCCGCCCAGACCGCGCTGGACGCGCTGGATCAGGGGTGGCCCGAACATGATCGCCGCGGGGAGGGCCTGCGCCAGCGCCTGCATCAGGAAGAGTTGCAACTCAGCCAGTCGCGCCTGGCGCAGCAGCGCGCCGAGGATCATCTCACCTATCTGCGCAGCCAGATCGAGCACGATTTTGGACTGGTGGCGCTGGAAACGGAGGCCGGCGTCGCCTCGCAAGAGCCGCTGCCCTTCGATCGCATCGTCACCGCCCTGCCCCAGGTCGACGTCCTGCCAACCGAGACGGAACAGGAGATGCGCCGGCTGAAAGGCCTGCTCAGCCGGTTGGGCGCGGTCAACCTCCAGGCCAAAGCGGAGTACGCCAGCGCCAAGGAGCGTTTCGATTTCCTCACCGCGCAGGCCGCGGATCTGCAAGAAAGCTCGGCCCAGCTGCTGCAAGTCATTGCTGAACTGGATAAATTGATCGATCAGGAGTTCCGGCGTACCTTTACCGCGGTCTCCAAGGCCTTCACCCGCTATTTCACCCGCCTGTTCGGGGGCGGCACTGCCAAATTGACCCTGATCGACATCAACGGGGGCGAGGCCAGCGGCAAAACCATTTCGTCATCCACCACCACCGGGGTGGAGATCATCGCCCGGCCCCCCGGCAAACGCCCCACGCAGCTTTCCATGCTCTCCGGCGGGGAGCGGGCGCTGACCGCGGCCGCGCTGATCTTTGCAGTGCTCAGCGTCAGCCCCGCGCCCTTCTGCGTGCTCGACGAGGTGGATGCGGCCCTGGACGAGGCCAACGTCGGCCGGGTGCGTCAGGTGTTGCAAGAGTTGGCCGCGGGCGCGCAGTTTGTGGTCATCACCCACAACCGCGGCACGGTGGAGGTGGCCGATACCATCTATGGCGTCAGCATGGGGCAGGATAGCGTGTCGCAGACCCTGTCTTTGCGGCTGCGCAATGGCCGGCTGGAGGAGGCGGCGCTGTAAAAAACGCCAGGCCCGACGCGTGCGCCGGGCCTGGGACAGTTACGAGAGAGGAGGAGGGATCAGGCAGGGATCGGCGTTTCTTCGATTTCTGCTGGGGAGACCATGCCTTCCAGCACCCGTTCCATGGCCATCGTGTGGCTGCAAACGCCCCGGTGGGCAAAGAATTCGCATGTGCAATGCCAGCGCCCCTCAGTGTATTCCACCGTGTGATCGCTGTGGTTGCCGGCAAAGACGACCGAAAAGCTACGGAATTTCATGCGGCTACGCTCTGTGGCGTAGTGTTTGGCCTTCTGAATCTTACTGATCATGGCCGAGTCAAACATGAGGATCTCCTGTGGGTGAGAGAGTGGTCAGGTGTGCGTGGTGCGTAAAACGTAAAACGTAAAACCTCTTTCGTCTTTAGAGGGAAAGGGAAACAAAAAGCACTCGCGCGCAGGGGGGCGAGTGCCGGGGGAAAGCGTTTTTGCTGTTGTGAGAACGGTTTCGGGCCATTCCGTCCGCTCCTGATAGGCGCAGGGTGCAGGTCAAGCCAGCAAGGGTCAGTGTTGTCAGTATAGCGGGTGGGACGGGGGCTGTCAAACCCCCTTTTGGCACGGCCCACCTACGCTTGCCCTACGTTTGCGGGGGCAGGGGGATGCGCCGCTATTGCCCAGGCGTAGACCTGTTTGCGCGGCAGGCCGCTGAGCGTGGCCACCAGGCGGGATGCGTCTGCGGCAGAGAGGCCGGCGGCGAGCAGGGTGCGCAGGGCGGCCTGCACAGCCTCGGGCGCGGGCGCGGGATGATCCGCGGCGGCCCCGGCTATGAGCACGACTACTTCGCCCGCGGGCGGCTGGGCAAAGGCCGCGCTGGCCTGGGCCAGGCTACCCCGCCAAAAGGTCTCGTGCAGTTTGGTGATTTCGCGGGCCACGACCACGGCGCGGTCGCGCCCCAGCAACGCGGCCGCGTCTTGCAGCAGCGCGGGCAGGCGGTGGGGCGATTCGTAGAGGATGAGCAGGCCCGGCTCGGCCGCCACATCTTGCAGCCACTGCCGCCGCGCCGCGGGCTTGCGGGGCGGGAAGCCGAGGAAGAGAAAGCGGTCGGCAGGCAAGCCGGACGCCACCAGCGCGGCCAGCAGGGCGCTGGCCCCCGGCGCCGGCGTCACCTCGTGGCCGGCGGCGATGGCCGCCCGCACCAGTGGAAAGCCAGGATCAGAGAGGGTGGGCGTGCCCGCGTCGCTGATCAGGGCCACTTTCTGCCCCTGCGCCAGCATGTCGAGCACCGCGGGGATGCGCGCAGGCTCGTTGTGTTCGTGCAGGCTGCGCAGGGGGGTGTGGATCTGAAAATGTTGCAGCAGGCGCCCGCTGTGGCGGGTGTCTTCGGCCAGGATCAGGTCGGCCTCGGCCAGCAGGCGTAAGGCCCGCAGGGTGATGTCCTCGAGGTTGCCGATCGGTGTGGCGATGAGATAGAGGGGGCTCATGTGTGGAGGTCTGGTTTGTTCGCCCTCTATGGCCCGGCGAAGGTGAAGCGGAGGGGGGCGCGGCCGGTTGTGGCCCTGGGCAGGAGAATGGGCGGATCGGGCCACTGCTGGGCGGCGTCGGTGAGGGCGTTGGCCAGGAAAGCGAAATCGGCGTCAGGATAGAGGCCGAGCCGCGCCCAGATCAGCAGGCGGCGGTAGAGGGCATGGGTGGCGGGGGCCTGCTCCTCTGCCGGCAGGTCGCTGATGAGTTGGCGCAGGGTTGTGGTCAGATCCAGGAACGCGTCGTGCAGGGCCTGGCGGATGGCGGGCTGCTCTGCTGCCCAGCCCTCGACCAGGGGCGCGCCATACAGGCCGGACGCGGCCCGGTATTTGATCAGCAGCCAGTGGATGCGATCCCACAGCAGGGCGGCGCGGTCGCCGGCTGCCAACGCGGGGTCGCGCAGGCGCTGGTCGTAGAAGATGGCGCGGGCGAGGTCTTCGTCGATCAGGGCGCCGGCCAGCATCTGCGCTTCGCCCCGGCCGATCTGCCCCGCGCGGGCGATCCAGGCGTCGACATAGGCCTGGGCCTGCTGGATGCGCGCGGCCTGAAAGCGGGTGACTTCGTCATTGTACGCGAGGGGGCCGGTCAGGTGCGTCAGAGGATCGGGCAGGGACGGGGGGGGCGCGGCAGGGGCATCGGCAGGCAGGGCGCGGGCCGTGCGGGCGGCGGCGTTGTCGCCCAACCCGGTGTAGGCCTGGGCGATCTGCTCCAGCAGGCGGCGGCGGATGGCAGGCGCCAGATCGGGGCCGGAGACGGCCACGCGCGTGGCTTCGGCCAGCAGGTCGCGGGCCTCTTGCCCGCGGCCCAGTTCGCCCCAGACCTCGGCCACGCCGATCAGGGCCTCGGCCCGCTGCAGATCGCCCAGGCTGGGGGCCAGCAGGGCCAGATCCGCGGCCAATTGGCTGAGGCTGGCAGCCTGCACCGCGTTGCCGCTGCCTGTGGCCTGCCGCCGGGCCAGCACCTTCAGCCAGCCCAAACGCTGCGCGTCGGAAAGGGCAGGAGTGGTCAGCGTTTCGGCGGCGGCGGTTTCCACCGCGTCGATGGCCATGGCCTGGCGGAAAAGTTCCTCCGGCTCGGCCTCGGCCAGCGACCACACTGCCAGCCCGGAGAGTATGTCGGCGGCGGCAAGGTCATCCCAGGGGCTGCCATGTGCGGCCGCGGGCGGCGGCGTCGCGCGGGTGATGCGAAAGTAATAGAAAATGGAGCCCACGCCCACGATCAGCAGCAGGGCCAGCAGCGCGGTCAGCAGCCAGAAGAGGGGGGGCAAGGAGCGCCGCGGCGCGGCGGGGAGGTCAGCCATGGGTGGGTGAGCGTTTGAGTGTGGGTTGTTAGACGATGGACGAAGGAGGATGGAGGATCGCCCTTCGTCTATCGTCCATCATCCATGATCCGCGTGCGGATAAAGGCCTCGGCCTGTGCCCGGTCTTGCACCTCGCCCACAGCCTGGGCCTCGCGCAGCGCCTCTAGCAACTGGCCCAGGTGACGGCCAGGCCGCAGATCGAACAGGGCCATCAGATCATCCCCGTTCAGCAACAACCGGGGCAAGATGGCGGCGCGCGCCTCGGCCTGGCCTGCTGCCATCAGGGTGGCGGCCATGGCCAGATGCTGGCGCCATGCCTGCAACGGCAGGCCGGGGCCGGCGGTGGCGCGGTGATCGGCCAGAAAGAGCAAGATGACAGCCGGGACATCCTCCTCCAGATCGCGATAAAAATGATAGAGCGCCCGGCGGCTGGGGGGCTGTGGGCCATTTTGCAGGTGGTGCGGGCGCATGTGCGCGGCGCAGACCGCGCGCAAGAACGCGATGGCCGCGCCGGGACAGCGAAATCGCTGCGCCCAGGCCTCCATCATCTGCGCGCTCACATCCTCGTGGCCAAAGAACCGGATGCGGCCGCTCTCCTCCACCGTGCGGGTGGCGGGCTTGCCCCAATCATGCGCCAGGGCAGCCAGGCGCAGCCACAGCCAGCGGGGCTGGCCGGTCGTGAGATCGGCCTGGAGGAAGTCGCGCAGGGCCGGGAGGTGGGGCGCCAGCGCGGTCATCATCTCTTCCTCCCATGCTTCGCCCGCGGTTGCTTCGCCCCGCAGCAGCCGATCGATCTGCGCCATCGCCTGCAACGCGGCCAGGGTGTGCTCGTAGGCACCGAACACGTGGGGCAAGCTCTGGCTGACGCCGGCCAGCGCTGCCATTTCGGGCAGGATCTGCGGTTCGATCGCCCAGTCGCGCAGTTGCCGGCAGGCCGCGGCGGCCGCGGGCAGGGCCAAAAGCTTGAAAAATTCGTCGCGCTGCCGCTCGGCGCTGACGGTGTGCAGCAGGCCCGCGGCTTCGGGTACAAGCTGATCCAATTCGGGCGCGGGGCGCAGGCCGAACGCGTGCATAAAACGCACCGCGCGCAGCGCCCGCACCGGGTCGCGGCGCAGGCTGGCCGGGGTGCAGGGTCGCAAGCGGGCCGTGGCCAGATCATCGGCCCCGCCGGTGGGGTCGAAAAGCTGGCCGTCGGGCAGCAGGGCGATGGCGTTGAGGGTGAAATCGCGGGCCCAGATGTCCTCGGCCAGGGTTTTGTCCCTCAGGGTCGAGATGTCGATGACCAGGGGCAGGTCGTCGGGCTGCGGCCACACCACCCGGCCGATGCCCCGCTCCACATCGAGGGGGTAATAGGCCGCGCCCAGGGCGTTGGCCAGACCGCGGGCCACGGCCAGCCCCGATGTGGGCAGCACGTAATCGAGATCGTGCAGGGGCCGGCCGACTAGCAAATCGCGCACAGCCCCGCCCACCAGCACGGCATCCGGCGCGCGGGCGATCAGGGCGGCGTGGGCCGCGGCCGCAGCCGGCTGCGCACGCAGGCGATGGAGATAGGGGGTGATCATGGGGGGTGGGTGGGTGGGTGGTTGGTTGGTTGGTTGGTTGGTTAGTTGGTTAGTTGGTTGGTTGGTTGGTTGGTTAGTTGGATATCACGAAGGACGGAGGACGAAAGATCGCGTGACCATCGTCTTTCGTCGTCTATCGTCCTTCGTCCTTCGTCTATCGTCTTTCATCTTCAGCCGCCACGTGGAGGATGATGGCGGGCCGCTGGGGACGGGCCGCGGCCGCGCGGGCCTGCGCCGCGGCCGCGGTATCGGCCACAGCCACCACGCGGCCTTCGATCAGCGCAATGTAGCGCCCGGCGTAGAGGTGCAGGTCGATGGGGAGGGGGGTGGGCATGGATGGGTAGATTGGTAGATTGGTAGATTGGTGGATTGGTAGATTGGTGGATTGGTGGGTTGGTGGGTTGGTGGGTTGGTGGGTTGGTGGGGGGGTGGGGGGGTGGGGGGGTGGGGGGGGAGAAATGGCAACGCTCCCGGAGGGGGAAGCAGCGGGAGCGTTGGCGGGGGAAGCGAGTGGGAGGATGGAGTGGGGGAGGCTATAAGCGCCGCGCTACCATTTCGGCGATCTCGCCGGGGTGATGCGCTACCGGCACGCCTACTGCTTCCAGCGCCTTGATCTTCTCCGCCGCGGTGCCCTGACCGCCGCTGATGATGGCGCCGGCGTGGCCCATGCGCTTGCCCGGCGGCGCGGTCTGGCCGGCGATGAACCCGGTGACCGGCGTCTTCATGTGCTGGCGGATGAATTCCGCCGCCCGCTCCTCATCATTGCCGCCGATCTCCCCGATCATCACCACATGCTTCGTCTCCACATCCCGCTCGAACATCTCCAGCACATCGATAAACTTGGTGCCAATCACCGGATCGCCGCCAATGCCCACCACCGTGCTCTGGCCGATGCCGATCTCGCTCAGAGCGGCTACCGCCTCGTAGGTGAGCGTGCCCGACCGCGAAACGATGCCGACCGGGCCAGGCATGTGGATGTGTCCGGGCATGATCCCCACCTTGGCCTCACCTGGGGTGATCACACCGGGGCAGTTGGGCCCGACCAGGCGGGTGGAAGTGGTGTCGATGTACGCGCGCACCGTGATCATATCGATCACCGGCACGCCTTCGGTGATGCACACGACCAGAGCCACGCCCGCGTCCGCAGCCTCAAGGATGGCATCGGGCGCAAAGCGGGCCGGCACATAGATGATGGAGACATTGGCCGCGGTGGCGCTCACCGCCTCGGCCACGGTATTGAAGATCGGCACATCCAGCACACTTTCCCCCCCCTTGCCGGGGGTGACGCCGGCCACGATGTGGGTGCCATACGCGATCATCTGCTCCGCGTGGAACTTCCCTTCGCGGCCGGTCAGGCCCTGCACGATCAAACGGGTATCTTTATTGACCAAAATGCTCATCGAGACAGAACTCCTCGGTTCGTAATGCGCGCTTTAGCGCGCTTTGGCGGCGGCCACGGCCTTTTGCGCCGCGTCCGCCAGCGTCGTAGCCGTGATCATCTGGGCCTCGGCCAGGATGGCGCGGCCCTCGGCCTCATTGGTGCCCACCAACCGCGCCACCATCGGCACTGCCGGCTTCACTTCCTCCAGAGCCACCAAAATGCCGCGGGCCACCTCATCGCAGCGGGTGATGCCGCCGAAAATGTTGAACAGCACCGCCTTGACATTCGGATCGCTGAGGATGATGCGCAGCGCCGCCGCCACTTTGTCCGACTTGGCGCCGCCGCCGATGTCCAGAAAATTGGCAGGCGAGCCGCCGAAATGCTTGACAATGTCCATCGTGGCCATGGCCAGCCCGGCGCCATTCACCATGCAGCCGATCTCGCCATCCAGCTTGACGTAGCTGAGACCATTGATGCGGGCCTCTGTTTCGGCAGGGGCTTCCTCTGCCAGATCGCGCATCTCTTCCAGGTCGGGATGGCGGAAGAGGGCGTTATCATCCAACACCATCTTGCCATCCACGGCCAGCAATTGCCCGCCGCCGGTCACGGCCAGGGGGTTGATCTCGGCCAGATCCGCATCCGATTCGATGAACGCCCGGTACAAACCGGTGGCGATCTTGGTAAACGCGCGGGTCTGATCCGGGGGGATGCCCAGGGCCGAGGCCACGGCAATCGCCTGATAGGGTTTGATGCCCAAGAAGGGGTCGATGTAAATGGTCTTGATAGCGTCGGGATGGGTGGCGGCCACCTCTTCGATGTCCACGCCCCCTTCGCTAGAGGCCATCATCGCCACGCGACGGCGTTCTCGATCCACGATCATGCCCAGGTAGATCTCATCCTGGATGTCTGCGGCCTCGTCCACCAGCACGCGTTTGACCTTCAGCCCCTTGATCTCCATGCCCAGGATTTGGTCGGCCAGGGTTTCTGCCTCATCCGGCGTCTTGGCGACCTTGATGCCGCCGGCTTTGCCGCGGCCCCCCACCAGCACCTGCGACTTGATCACCGCGGGCTTGCCCAGCCGCTGTGCGATCTCCCGCGCCTGCGCGGCGGTGTTGGCGACTTCGCCTGCCGGGATCGGCACCCCGTACCGGGCGAAAATGCGTTTGGCTTGATATTCGTGCAGCTTCAATCTGCCCTCCTTTGGGCCTGAACCCGAACGTTGTGACGCGTTGCGTTAGTTGCGGCGATTATAGCGGAGGGGGGACAGCGCGGCCAAATCCGCGCACGTGTAAAAGAGGCTCGCCCGGCGTCAGCCCAGCGCGGGCAGCCGCAGCCGCACCTTCGTACCCCGGCCCGGCGCCGACTCGATCCGCAACCGCCCGCCGATCGCCCGCGCCCGTTCCTGCATCGAGATCAGCCCCAACCCCGTGCGCAGGCCCGATCGCTCCGGTTCGAACCCCACCCCATCATCGCCGATCTCCAACAGCAGCTGCCCATCCTCGCGGCCAAAACAGACCTGCACCCGCGTGGGCCGGCCATGTTCCAGGGCATTGCCCACCCCCTGCTGCACGATGCGATAGACTTGCAGGGCCTGCTCCTCGCTCAGATCCTCCCATCCCGCCGCCGTCTGCCACTCCAGGGCCACGCCGCGGCTGTGACAGGCCTGCTGCACGTAGAGCCGCGACTGGCTGAGCAGGCCGCTGTGCGCCAATCCCGGCGGGCTGAGGTCGTAGACAATGGCGCGGGTGTCCTGGCTGACGTGGATCGCCCGTTCGATCGCCCGTTCCAGGATGGCCTGGGCCGCGTTGGGGTCTTTGGTCGCCAGCGCCCCGGCCCGATCCAGATCCAGCGGCATGGCGCCCATGAATTGCAACACGCCATCGTGCAGATCCTGGCCGATGCGTTTGCGATCCGCCTCCACCGCTGCCAGGATCAGGCCCGGCACCCGTTCCAGGCCCTCGATTTGGGCGTGAACAGCCAGCGCCCGCGCCAGTTCTTGCGCCAGCAGCCCGGCCAGATCGGTATCCTGCTCGTCGAACGGCTCGGCAGAGATGCGGGGGCCGATCCACACCCGGCCCAGCCGCTCCGCCTGTTGCAGCAACGCCTGCTCGTGCACCGGCGGCGAGGGAAGATGCGCGGCCAGATCAAGTCCGCCCGCGGCCAGCATCGCCGGCTGCGGCGCATCCATCTCCGCCAGCCACAGCTGCCCCGGCCGCGAGGCCGCCTGCACCGCGGCCCAGGCCACTTCCAGGCCGCTCTGCAACTCGGCAACGGCGGTGCGCAGGGTCGCTTCCACGCCGCTCACCTCGTTCAAGCGGCGAGAGAACCGATCCGCGATCTGGTAATCGAACTCATGGCGCACGAACAACCGGCGGAAGCCCCGGCGCAGGGGGGAATCGATGTACCAGAACAGGGTGGCCAGCAGCACCCCGCCCCAAACGGTGGCAAATTGCACGCCATCCCAGCCGCGGCGGCTGATGAACAGGGAGTAGACCTGCGTCAGCGTGGCGCTCATCAGCAGGATGACCAGCGCGTTGAGGGCCGCGCCGCGGTAGGCGAAGCTCTGGTAACGCAGCATGCCGTAGGCGATGAGGGTGGCGCCGGGCACCACCCAGAACATCAGGGTCAGGTTTGTGACGCCGCCCAACAGCCAGTTCAGGCCGAGCAGGTTCAGGATCATCTCCAGAAAAGAGATGGGCAGGGCCAGCAGCCAGCCGGCGATGATGAAGACAGCCTGCCAGGTATAGCGCTGCGATGCATGCCGCAGGATGATGTACAGGGAGCGCAGCAGCAGCACCAGCACGCCGGAACCGAAGATCAGGGTGACGCCATGATTGGCCCACACCTCCAGGTCGCTCAGCCAGGGGCTGCCGAGGATGAAACCGCCGTAGAGACGCAAAAACCCCAGGAAGACGACCAGCGCCGGCAGGTACCAAAGATAGCGGATCAGACGCCAGCGGCCCTGCAAAAAGGGCTTGGGAAAGACAAAAGCCAATTGGAAGAGCAGCGCGCCCAACCAGGGCCGCGGGCCCATGATCGCCAGAAAATCATAAGTGTAGCGAAAGAGATGATCATCGTAGCCATTAATCGCTCCGCCCAGCACCAGCAGGCCCAGAAAGAGAAAGGCCGCCCACACACGGTTGGCCTCGACATCTGGGGCCGCGGCCAACACCAGCAGCCCCAGCACCCCCAACGACAGCCCGGAAAGGGCCAGGACGATGGTGATCTCCAGCACATTCTTGGCGGTGTACACCCCGATCGGCGCCTGGACGGAGAACAGTCGCTCCCCTCGCTGCACCTGCAACTCCACTTCCTGCACGCCTCTGGTCCGCAGTTCGGCCAGATAGGCGTTGCGGCGCTGGTAGTTGGCCTCGATGGTGGTGTCCAGATCGCCCACTTGCAGCACGCAATCAAGCTGGCGCAGTTTATCGTCCGCGATCATCGGCCAGTTCGCGGGCGTGATCTGAGCTACCACGATGCATTGCCGGGCCTGTGCCCAAAAAGTGAAGGCGCCGAAGTGATGGCGGCCCACGATGCGAAAAGTGGTTACATGCCCCACCGCGGCCAGGACCAAGGCGGCTGTAGCCAGCAGCAGCAGCCAGCGGGCGCTGCGGGGCCAGGCGCGCAGCCCTTTCATGCCCGCGCCTCGCCCGCCGAGCCGCGCAGGCGGCGCAGCAACACCGCCAACACCACCACCGCCTCACGGCGCACCTGCGGCCCGCCGGCAGCAGACTCTTTCAAGCCCAGCCGCTCGTACACGCCATCCTGATAATTGCGCACCGTGCGCACATCCAGCCCCAAATCTTCGGCGATGATCTCCGGCCGGTAGGTAAAGCGATCCATCACCTGTTGCTGCCGCGGGCTTAACTGGTCGTACCGCTGCGCCACCTCCACCACGACCTCCACGATCTCCGCGGGCATGGCAGAGAGAAAGGCCCGCTCCGCCTCGGTGGCCACATCGGCGATGGCGCTGCCGTGGAAGTAGACATCCCCCACCATCACCTGCTCGATCGCCCGGCGCAGAGTGGCGGCGCGGCTGCCCTTGGGCACGAAAGCCAGGCCGCGATGCCCGCGCGTCACCAGTTCGATCACCTGCGGCAGGAAATGGGTGTAGGCCGACCACACCACCACGCCGGTGGCCGGGGCCTGCTGTTTGATCTGCCGCACCAGATGCAGGCCCAGCGGCTCGCGTCTGGCGTAATCCACATCAGAGAGCCGCGGGATCGAGAGATCGACGACGGCAATTCGGAACGCGTCTGCCGGGGTTTGGGCATGCAGCAACTGGCTGGCATCCTGAAAGGTGGAGACGGTCTGCACCGAAAAGCCCATCTCGGCCAGGAAATGGTTGACCGCGCCCTGCATGAAGGGGTCATCTTCGACCAGCAGGGCCGATCCTTGGGTTTGGGAGGTGCTCATGGGGTCTCGCGAAGAGGGATGGGGCAGGGAATAGGGTAATTTTACACAGGTGGTTGGGTAGTTTTACCGTATTGCCAGCGGCGGGAAGTGCCATTAATATAGCATTAATCTTTGCTCTCATTTTCGAGAGTGTAAGCGGGTGCAGATGTGTAGCGAGTACATGTCTGTTTGGCGAGTAAGACGCCAGCCTGAGGCGAGCAGGCTGGCGTCTCTTTTTCGCAAGTGAGTTGCACGACCGCCCAGCGATTCAGCTCGATAGCGAGTCGCTGCAGGCGGTCGTGCAACTCACTTAGGTACGATTCAAGTGAGTTGCACGACCGCCCAGCGATTCAGCTCGATAGCGAGTCGCTGCAGGCGGTCGTGCAACTCACTTAGTAAACGTTAAACGCCGTCACCCGGCAGAGATCGGGGTCTGCCACGATCACGCTGCCGTCGGGGGCGATGGCAATGCCCACGGGCCGCCCGAACTGGCCGGGTGCGACCCCCCGCTCGCCGATCTGGGCCAGGGGCTGCAAGGCAGGGCTGTAGACCAGCACCCGCGCCCCCTCCGGATCGGTGAGGTAGACGCGGCCATCCCCGCCCACGGCCAGATGGGGGGATTCGATGGTGTTCGCCTCCGGCCCAGGGACTCGCTCCTGCGCGCCGCTGGCCAGGTCGATGCGCCACAGCGCCCCCGCGATCGGCTCGGTCACATACACCAGGCCGTTGGGGCCGGCAGCGGCATCTGTGGGCTGGCCGGGGCCCAGGGGCTGGTCGGGGCCGCCGAACTGCGCGATCAGCGCGCCCTCCGGCCCCACATGCAACACCCGCACCCCGCCGGTGTCGGCGATGAAATAATCGCCGTTGGCCGCCACGCCCAGCCCGCGCGGGCGATAGGTGGTCAGCTCGGCCCCAAACTGGCGCAGGAATTCGCCCGCGGGCGTCCACAGGCTGATCACCTGATTCACGGCGTCCAGCGCCGCGATCTCGCCGGTGGGGGCGACGGCAAGGTCGAACAACTCGGTGAATTGGCCGGGACCTTGGCCGGCGCGGCCCCAGGCCGCGCGGAATGCGCCGGCCGCGTCGAGGTGGACGATGCGCTGGTTGCCCATGTCGGCGATGAAAACATCGCCAGAGGGAGCCACGGCCAGCCCGATCGGTTTGTTGAGTTGATCGGGGTCGCTGCCGCAGGCGCCGTAAGTCCACAACACCGCGGGCTGGGCCGCGGGGAAGTCGCCGAGGTCACCGCGCACGGTGACCGCCGGACGCGCGCTCTCGACATCCACCGGCGCGGCCGCGGGATCGGGCGCGGGCGCGGGAGGGGCGAAGAGGGGGGGCGGGGGCAATTCCAGGCCCACGGGCAGCGCCTCCTCCACCGGATAGAGATAGGCGCCGGGCAGCAGGCTCTTGCCGCCGGTGGGAGGCTGCCACCACAATTGCATCTCGCGGGAGCCGCCCAGCTCGTTGTAGCGCACCTCGACGTCATGGAAGCCGGCCGTCAGGTCGATGACGCCCTCGCGGTATTCGGCCCCGTGCGAGCCGCTGTTATCGACCACAAGCTGGCCATTGATGTAGACCAGGGAGCCATCGTCCGAGCGGGTACCGAAAATGTAGCGCCCATCGCTCGGCGCCGCCACCTTGCCCACCCAGCGGATGGAGAAAGGCTCGCGCAGGATGTTGTTGGGCAGGATGAAGAGGTCGCGCTGGATATAGATCGGCGGATCCAGCCACTCGCCGTTGGCGTAATAGTAGCCGATCAAGCCGTTGGCGGCGCCGGGCAGGGTGTAGAGCGCGCCCTCCCCCACCGGGGCCAGATCGGGGGCGTCGGGCGTGCGCCAGGCCAGGGTAAGATGGGCGTTCGCCTGCGCCGCCTGGAAGCTGAGGCGCAGGCCCTGGAACCCGCCGGCCAGGGTGCGGGACAACTCTGCCACGCCATCGGTCACGCGCAGCGCCTCGCTTTCGTCCAGATAGAGGATCGCCTCGCCCCCGGCCGCGCTGAGCTGGAAGCCGTAGTCGCCGAAACGGGGGGCCAGCAGCGCGCCTTCGTAGGAGGCGGTGAAGGGGGGGAAGACCTCCGGCCCGTAGGTTATGTCGAGTACGCGTGTCTGCGGGCCGGGCTGCGGCGCGACGCCGGGGGTAGAGAGAAAGGATTGCAGGCCGCGGGCCTGATCGAAGGCCGCGCGCGGGACGTGATAGAGCAGGAACAGGGGACGATCGAAGCGATCTCGCTGCGGTTCGTAGCGCCCGGCCGGGTACAGTTGCTGCAACAGGGGCACCAGCCGTTCATCCACCGGCTCCAGGATGAAATCGACATCGCCGCCGGGGTCCTCGCGCAGGGGCACGTGCTGCGCCAGGTTGAGGGAGAGGATGTCGTGGGGGCCGCCGATGAAGCGCACCGCCGAATGGTGCGTGTATTGCGGCGTCATGTAGATGCGGCGATCTGTGGGTGTGGCAGCCAGATACGCGCCCACCGCGGATTCGTTGGGGCTGTAGGCCAGCCACACCGAGGGGTTGACCGCCTGCACGCGGAAATAGGTGTGCAGGTTGGCGGCGGCGACGAGCAACACCAGGGCGGTGAGGGCCACGGCCAGGGGCCGCCAGCGTTTGGCGCCCCAGGCCTGCTGCCACGCCCGCCATACCTGATCGAAGAGGGCCGCGATCAGCAGATAGATGACCGGGACGAGGGCGATGGGCCGGCGAGCGGTGGGCGCCTCGTGCGCCACCGAGAGCACGGCCACGCTGGCCACGGCCCCAAACCAGAGCAAGTAGAAGAAAGGAATCTCTTTCCAGGCCCAGCGCAACGCCCAGATCAGGGCCAGGACGAAGAGGACGGCCACCGCAGCCTGCAAAAGGGGCGCGCCGGGCAGGTTGTTCAGTGCGGCGTTGTCTCCCTGCCAGTTGAACATGTACAGGGTCTTGCGCAGGTTGGCCCACAAGGGCGCGTAGCTGCCCGCGGCCTCCACATCCCGGAAGATGGAGATGTGGTTGATGCGGGAGATGAACACGTTCCAGTTGCGCAGAGTGTACGCGGCCAGGGGCGCGACAGCCACCGCCGCCCCCGCCGCAAAGACCACCATCCCTTCCAGGTCGCGCCACAGTCGCCGGCGATGCGTGATCAGCCAGTAGAGGAAATAGGCGGCGAAGAAGAAGGGCACGACGCGGTAGGCGGTGTAGGTGTTCATGCCCAGCGCCAGCATCATGCCCGACAAGGCCCACCACCGCCGCCGCCCGGTGCGCAGGGCCTTGATCAGGAAGAGCGCCTGCAATGTCAGCACCAGGGGCATGAGGATCAGCTCGTAGACGATGCGGCTGAAGGTGAGATGCCAGCGATCCGCAGCCAGCAGCGCTGCCGTGAGCAGGGCGATGCGCTGGCCGTAGAGTTCGCGGGCCAGGAAATAGAAGGCCAACACGGTCAGCGTGCCGGCCAGGGCCGAGACCATGCGCATCGTCTCCACACTCTGGCCGAAGAGGGCGATGGCCAGGGCGATGAGATAGGTGAAGAGGGTGGCCTGGCCTTCGTTCGTCTCGGCGTAGGGGCGGTAGGGATAGTCGCCGCTCAGCCATTTGAGGGCATCGAGGCCATTGTTGCACTCGTCCGATTGGCAGCCATTGGGGTAGGTGTCGAGGGCGGCAAAGCGCGCGGCTGCGGCCACGGCCAGGATCAAGAGCAGCAGCAGGATCAGCAGGCGGCGCGGCATCTCTGGGCGGGGGCGGGCCGCCTCCGCTTGCTGCTCGGCCGCGGGGTCGGGGCTGGGCGCGTCGAGAAAAAGGCTGACGACGAAGAGAAGGATGGCCCCCAGCCACAGCCAAAAGGCCCAGCCGCCATAGTCGCCCGCCCAAAAACGGGTGGCGGCGATGGCGGTGAGCAGCAGCGCCAGCCCGGCCAGACCGATGCCGGTGTATTGCCATTTGCGCCGCGGGGGCAGCCCATGGTCGATTGTCGCCACCGGCGCGCCCGCGACCGCGGCAAAGATGCCGCCGGCAATGAGGAAGAGGATGAGGGAATCGCGCGGCAAGGCAGCGGCGTCAGCCAACCAGCGCTGGGCCACGGCGGCGAGGATGAGGGCGAGGAGAAAGGTGAGGAGGCGGGTCATGGCAGATTCGATTCGTCCAGGGCCGACGGATGCATGCGTATTCTACCCGGATCGACTATCCACAGCCGTAGGCAATGGCCGCCTGGATATCCCCTTGCTCAAGGTGGGGATACTCAACGAGGATCTCAGCAACGGTCATGCCGCCGGCCAGAAAATCGCGGAGGAGTGAAACCCAAATGCGCGTGCCGCGAATGCAGGGTTTGCCAAAACAGACATTCGGGTCGACTGAAATACGTTCAAGTAATGGATTCATAGAAACCTCCCGGTGTATTTTACTCTGAGAGATGCAATCTGGCTACTGACCAGGCCGCAAATACTGCGGCGCCACCGGCATGAACGGCTGGCCGGGCGGTTGCCAGAAAAATTCCAGGGTTTTGCCGCCCCCGCGCTGGAAATAGTCGATGCGGATCGGCCGCGGCCCCGCCGTGAGGTGGCCGAGGGGGACGGAGAACTGGTTGAAGGCATCGGGGGTCAGGCTTTCGCCCACGATCTGGCCGTCGAACCAGAAACGCACGCCATCGTCGGCGTTGAACTGCACGGTGTAGGGCCCATCGGCGGGCAGCAGCAGCTCCCCTGTCCAGGTGACGCTGAAAGGCCCGAAAATCGGCTCAGGGTCGGGCCAGGCGGTGAGGAGCAGGGGGTCGAGGCGCTGCATGAAAGGCTCGCCCGCCCAGGCGTCGCCAAAATAGTAGCGCCCGCTCAGGCCCTGGCCGCTGGGCGGCAGGCGGAAAAGGTAATCGTCGGGCGCGGCGACGCCGGCGGGCGCTTCCCAGGAGAGCACAGGGGTTTCCGCCGGCAGGT
>JAANMY010000896.1_pt1 | contig 38060 bp, 27 predicted proteins | sample 7279691 | NCBI WGS metagenome assembly JAANMY01 (sample SAMN14094543, study PRJNA606508) | bioreactor metagenome | isolation source: A lab-scale SPAN reactor treating ammonium-rich wastewater day 388 | place: Ireland: Galway | collected 2018-02-07 | reverse complement strand
TTATTTCAGAATGTACAGACATAATAATTAATGATGAGTGATAGATAATAAGTGATGAAAGATTATTCGTCAGAAGTTTTGAGCAAAAAAAATGATGATTGATTTATCAGCAATCAATCATCTCTGTTCTTTATAAAACAACGTGCCCCAGTTTCATCAGTTTTTCGTGATTCAGGATTTTAATGTTTCTGCCATCCACTTCAATGAGATGATCTCCTTTAAATTCGGAAATCAATCTGATGGCACTTTCTGTTGCAGTACCAATAATATTGGCTATTTCTTCTCTGGTTAAAGAAATTTTGATAAAACCCTCAGGATCAGTTCCTAGTTTTTGCTCAAGAAGCAGCAATATTTCAGCAAGTCTTTCTCTCACTGTTTTTTGTGCTAAAAAAGTAATGGTATTAGAAGATTCTCCCAGTTCGTAAGAAATCTTCTGCAGCATTACAAATGAAAGTTGAGAATCTACTTCAAGGAGATACATAAAAACATCTGCAGGTAAAAAAGTAGCTTCAATGTCGGTCATTGCCTCTGCTTTAGCCTGAAAATTTTCACCACAAAGCAAAGATCGGTATCCAATAATATCGCCTTCTTTGATGAATCTCAGAATCTGATCTTTCCCGAACGCTCCGGATTTTGAAAGTTTTGCTGCTCCTTTTTCTAAAACGAAAACACCTTTCGGTGCTTCTCCGTCTTCAAAAATGATATCATGCTTACCGAAAGTCAGCTTTTTTTTAGCTCTAATATATCTTTCAAAATCTGCACTGCTGAGCCTTTCTTTGAATGAATTATCATTGAAAACTCTTGCAAATCTTTCTTCAATGGCAATTTGTTGTTCCTGCGACATTTTATATGACATTTATCACAAAAATAGAACATTTTAATCCGATAAACAAAAAAAATTGTTATAATTTTGTAAGTCAATAATTTATGAAGGTGAGCGAGAACTGTTTTCATTGCGGGCAAGAGATAGAAAAGGAGAGAATTTATTTCGATGAAAAAATTTTCTGCTGTACAGGCTGCAAATCTGTTTATGAAATTCTGAATACCAACAATCTAAGTAATTTTTACGAGCTTAATAAAAAAGCAGGAATCCGACCTTCAGAAGACGATTCATCTCAGTTTGATTATTTAGACACTCAGGAAATTTTTGACAGAATAACTGATTTCTCTGAAGGCAATACCAGTCTCGTGACGTTTAGAATTCCTGTAATTCATTGCTCTTCATGCATTTGGCTCTTAGAAAGCCTTCATACTTTACACAAAGATATTAAATACTCTCAGGTAAATTTCACCAGAAAAACGCTACAGATTTCTTTTGACCATAACCAGCTGAAGCTGAGCGAACTTGCTAAATTTCTTACCAATCTTGGCTATAGACCAGCCATAAATCTGGAAACAGCAGATAAAAATGAAGAAAACCTAGATAAATCTTTGCTGGTGAAGCTTGCCGTTGCCGGCTTTGCTTTCGGAAACGGAATGTTTCTGGCGTTCCCAGAGTACATTGGTGGCGAAGATTTCTGGATGCAGCATTACAAAGGTTTATTCAGAATTTTAATGTTTCTTTTGTCTGTACCTGTCGTTTTTTACTCTGCGTCAGATTATTACAAATCAGCTTGGTATGGCTTAAAAAACAGAATTGTTAATATTGACGTTCCGATTGTATTAGGAATTTTCGTCCTGTTTGGAAGAAGTATTTATGAAATTGCAACCGATTACGGTCCAGGATATTTTGACACTTTATGCGGACTGTTGTTTTTTATGCTTTTGGGGAAAATTTTCCAAAAAAGAACTTACAGCTCACTATCCTATGACAGAGATTATAAATCATTTTATCCAATTGCCGTAACAAAAGTTGATTTTAACGGGAAACAGGAAAACATTCTGCTTTCTGAAATTAAAATTGGAGACAGAATTCTTGTAAGGAATCAGGAAATTATTCCGGTAGACGCAATCTTAATCAGCGGAAAAGGCAATATCGACAACAGTTTTATTACGGGTGAAAGCGTAAGTATTTCTAAAAATCCCGGGGATAAAATTTTCGCCGGAGGAAAACAGATAGGTTCTTCTCTTGAGCTTGAAGTTATCAAAAATGTGGATCAGAGTTATCTCACCCAGCTATGGAACAAAGAAGCGTTTAAAAAACATGAAACGGGACTTGACACACTCATCAACAACATTAGTAAATACTTCACATTCATCATTTTAGGCATTGCTGTTGTTGCAGGAACATATTGGTATTTTATTGATCTTGAAAAAATGTTTCAGGTTGTTTCTGCCATTCTTATTATTGCCTGCCCATGTGCTTTAGCGCTATCCTCGCCTTTTACTTTTGGACATATCATGCGGATTTTGGGCAAAAATAAATTTTACGTAAAAGACACTTTAACTATAGAAAAAATTGCTAAAGTTGATACTCTTGTATTTGATAAAACAGGAACAATTACGCACAGAAAAAAATCAAATTTAAAATACGAAGGATCTGATATTCAGGAATTTGATCTATTGAACATTAAAAGCCTGGTTAAAAATTCAAATCATCCGTTATCCAAATCTCTGTATGACTATCTGAATGTTCCCGACGAATATTATCCCGTAGAAAATTTCGAGGAAATTTCCGGAAAAGGATACGAAGCATACATCAGAGGAAATTTATACAAAATTGGCTCGGCAAAATACAACAATCAGGAGTCAAAAAATCTGGAAACAGCGGTTTACATCAGCAAAAACAATCAGTTTTTAGGGAAATATATTTTCAAAAATGAATATCGCGACAACCTCAAAAACTTATTCACAAAACTTACTCAGTATAAAATTTATATTCTGAGCGGCGATAATTCATCAGAAGAAAACCAATTGAAAGAAATTATCCCGAATTGCAGCTCTATGGCTTTTAATCAAAGCCCTGAAGACAAATTAAATTACATCCAAAACCTTCAGGATCAAGGCTCTAAAGTGATCATGCTCGGTGACGGACTGAATGATGCCGGTGCACTGAAGCAAAGCAACGTAGGAATTGCAATTTCGGACGACAGCAACAGCTTTACACCGTCCTCAGATGTGATCATGAATGGAGAAAAAGTGACGCAGCTTAATCATTACCTTAATGCCTGCAAGGGATCTATTACCATTGTCAAATTAACATTCGTAATCAGTTTTCTTTACAATATTGTAGGTCTCAGCTTTGCAGTAACCGGAAACATGAGTCCGCTTTTCGCTGCCATCATCATGCCGATAAGTTCTATTACCGTGATCACTTTTACTACAATTTCCACATGGATTTTAGGCAGAAAACATTTTAAAAAAGCAGTATAAAAACGCTTATTTAGACTGGTTTTAAATTAACCAAAACCCGTATTTCGTGACGAAAATCATTATTTTTCACTAAATTTGAAACCCGAAAATAGGTTAATTTTGTTGTCAGATGGATATTCTATATTTAATGATCCTGTGCAGCGTTTCTTTGGCTGCCGTTTTTCTGGTCGTATTTATAGTGTATGCCCGAAAAGGACAGTTTGAAGATGATGAATCTCCTGCTGTGAGAATCCTCTTTGATAATGAAGAAATCAAGGAAACAGAAGACCTTTCGAGCAGCGACAGCGAAAAGAAAAAAGGTGATAGTAATAAATTTGAAGAAAAAAGTGAATAGTTAATATGGAGACACAAAAGTTTAGTTATGACAACAGTATTGTTCGTGCATTCCTATACGCAACCATAGTTTTTGGAATTATCGGTTTCGTATTCGGGCTTACGGCAGCATTGATGCTTTTCTATCCTGAGCTTCCTGAATTTTTGTTCGGGACCGATGACGAAACAATCAAAAGTCTGGCGTCAGGAAACATACAAGGCTTAATAAATACCAACGGTGCGCTAGGTTTTGGAAGAATCAGAATGCTTCACACCACAACGGTAATTTTTGCATTTGTTTGTAATATCGTTTATGTAGGAGTTTACTACTCGCTACAAAGATTGCTTAAAACCAGAATGTACAGTGATACCCTTTCATGGATTCATTTCTGGACATGGCAAATCATGATTGTGGCAACTTTCATCACATTCTTTATGGGGATCAACACTTCTAAAGAATATGCTGAACATGAATGGCCAATTGATATTTTGATTGCATTCTCATGGATTGTTTTCGGAATTAATATGTTTGGAACGATTGCTAAAAGAAGAGTACGCCATTTGTATGTTGCGATTTGGTTTTATATCGGTACATGGATCGCGGTTGCCATGCTTCATATCTTCAATAACCTTGAAGTTCCGTTGTCTTTCGCAGGATGGAAATCCTATTCAGCATACGCAGGAGTAAAAGATGCGATTGTACAATGGTGGTATGGTCACAATGCTGTTGCATTTGTATTGACAACACCGGTTCTTGGTTTGATGTATTATTTCTTACCAAAAGCAGCAGACAGACCAGTATTTTCATACAAATTATCAATTATTCACTTCTGGTCATTGATCTTTGTTTATATTTGGGCAGGACCTCACCACCTTCAGTATACTGCTTTGCCGGCATGGGCTCAGGCGGTGGGAACAGGGTTTTCCATCATGCTTATTGCTCCGTCTTGGGGTGGAATGCTCAACGGTTTATTAACTTTAAGAGGCGCCTGGGATAAAGTAAGAGAAAATCCTATTCTTAAATTCTTCGTTGTAGCTGTTACATGTTACGGAATGGCAACTTTCGAAGGTCCGCTTTTAGCAACTAAAAACATCAATAAGATTGGTCACTTTACTGACTGGGTAATTGGACACGTACACTTAGGTGCTTTAGGATGGAATGGTTTTATGGCGTTTGGCGTTATTTACTATCTGCTCCCGATCATGTGGAGAACAAAACTATGGTCTGTAAAATTAGCAAACTGGCATTTCTGGTTAGGAACATTAGGTATTATTTTCTATGCGGTACCAATGTATATTGCAGGATTTACCCAAGGTTTGATGTGGAAGCAGTTTAATCCGGACGGAACTCTTTTATGGAAAAACTGGTTAGATACTGTTACAGCTATCGTTCCGTATTATAAAATGAGATTTGTAGGAGGACTTTTATATCTTTCAGGAGGACTTTTAATGGTTGTTAATGCTTATATGACCATCAAAAAAGGATCATTCCAAAAAGAAGTTCCTGCAGAAGCTCCTGCGTTAGCTAATATCAGCAACAAGAGAAAAGAGGGAGAAGGTACTCACCTTTGGCTGGAAAGAATGCCTTTATTATTGGGTATCTTATCTTTCGTAGCAATTTCTATAGGAAGTATGGTAGAAATTATTCCTACTCTTTCATTAAAGAAAAGTGTACCAACAATATCAGCGGTAAAACCTTATTCACCGCTTGAACTTGAAGGTAGAGATCTATATATCCGTGAAGGATGTAATGCCTGTCACTCTCAAATGGTAAGACCATTCAGAGATGAAATTGTAAGATTTAACGGTAAAAACGGACAATATTCCAAAGCAGGAGAGTTTGTATACGACAGACCATTCCTTTGGGGTTCTAAAAGAACAGGACCTGATTTGCACAGAGAAGGTGGAAAAAACCCAAGTTCTTGGCATTATAAGCATATGTACAACCCAAGATCTACATCAGCAGGTTCTATCATGCCTCGTTATCCTTGGTTGATTTCAAACAATTTAGACCGTTCAAAAATGGTAGACAAAATTGTTTTTATGAAGCAAGTATATGATGTGCCTTATACAAAAGCTCAAATTGATTCTGCTGATAAATGGGCAGATAATCAGGCTGCGAGTATTGTAAAAGACATCTTTGTGGAAGCAGCAGATTTGAAAAACGAATATGCGAAAAGACCACAAGGTGAACTTGAGAAGAAAGAAATTGTTGCTTTGATTGCTTACCTGCAAAGATTAGGTACAGATATTAAAACGACTGAAATAAAAACAGCGAGTAATAACTAAATATTAAAAGTTACTGATGATTCCTCAAAACTTTAAAGACATATTATCCAATACTGATAATGCTGGTTTTTATCAGACTCTGGCTCTGATATTCTTTATGCTGTTTTTCGTAGCTCTTGTAATATATGTGTTCAGCAGACCCAAAAAATATTACAAAGAGGAAGAACATGCACCGCTTGGGGATGACGAGGATGATTTTAATTTAAAAAATTAAACTACTTATTATGAAACAAAGAACACCGGTTTTTGTAAACATTTTAATTATAACAGGACTTTTAATTGTTTTTTATTATCTGTTTGTACAAAGTTATTCGTTTTTTTCATCCCTTTATTTCTGGGGTACTGTAATCATTGGCGGAATATTGGCGTACATACACAGTGCAATCGGAGATTTAATCGAAAACAAGAAGTTTGGGAAACTATCAGATGAAGAAAAAGCGACATATCTCGCTGAAAAGAAAATACCTTTTCTAAAGAGACAGTATATGGCTGCATTTAAAAAGCAATCTGAAACTGAAGAAAAAGATATTCTTATTGACCACGGCTTTGATGGCATTATGGAGCTAGACAACCAGCTTCCTAAATGGTGGGTTGGATTATTCTGGTTCGGAACTGCCTTTTGTATCGTCTATGTATTTGCTTTTTCTTTCACAGATTTTGCAAGTCCGATTAAGGAATACGAAAAAGAATATAAGGAACAGGAAGCAAGCGTTGCTGCATATTTAGCAGATCAGCCGCCTGTGACTCTTGAAAGCGCAGAATTTTCTGAAGATAATATTGCAGCAGGAGAAGAAGTATTCAAAACTAACTGTGTGTCTTGTCACTCTGAAGGGGGAAGAGGTGGAATTGGTCCTAACCTAACCGATAACTTCTGGAAAAACCAACCTGAGAAAAAACTCTTTAAAAATGTTTTCCATATCGTAGAAAACGGAGTTACCGGAACTGCGATGCAGGCTTGGGGTAAAAACGGAGTTCTTACAGGTACAGACATTCAGAATGTTGCGGCATATGTTTACTCAATCAATCAGCTTAAAAAGCCGATTACTCCGGCAGAAGGCGGAGCTCCTCCTTACGGGGATGAAGCGAATTGGGAAAAACAGTAATTAAATTTAAAAATATATGAAAAAACATAATTTGTTATTAGATAAAAATAGTAACGGATTATGTTTTTTTCGTTTTTAAAATATACCAAAAATGTCAAAAATAGAGAATGAAGCCGTTCGCGGCGGACAGGGTCAGGTATTAGATCCTGAAACCTATAGAGATTCTATAGGCACAATGGAACAGTCTGGTAAAAGAAAATGGGTTTTCCCCAGAAAACCTAAAGGAAAGTATACCAACTACAGAAATTTAGTAAGCTTTATTTTGTTGCTGATTTATTTTTCAATTCCATTTATTAAAATTAACGGTAATCCGTTTTTCATGTTCAATGTCATCGACAGAGAATTTTTTATTATCGGACAGCCTTTTTATCCTCAAGATTTTTTTATTCTTACGCTGGGTGCTATTGCTTCACTTATTTTCATTATCGTTTTTACAATTGCATTCGGAAGAATTTTCTGCGGGTGGATATGTCCTCAGACAATTTTTTTAGAGTCTATATTTCGTAAAATTGAATATGCTATTGAAGGAGACCGTAATAAGCAAATGAAGCTGGACAGACAGGAATGGAACAGTGAAAAAATCTGGAAAAGAAGTTTAAAGTGGTCGATATACATTATCATTTCCTTAATTATCACACACTTCATGTTTATGTATATTGTGGGATATGAGGAAGTTTTCAATATTATTTCACAGGGACCTTTTGCCAATCCTACCAATTTCATGGTAATGATCCTGTTTACAGCTGCATTTTATTTTGTTTTTGCATGGTTCAGAGAACAGGTTTGTACCTTAGTCTGTCCGTACGGAAGATTGCAGGGAGTTTTGATTGATAAAGATACCATCAATGTTTTTTATGATTTTAAAAGAGGCGAAAACCGTTCTAAATGGAGAAAAGGCGAAGACAGAAAAGCTGCGGGAAAAGGAGATTGTATCGACTGTTTTCAGTGCGTTGTGGTGTGCCCGACAGGAATTGATATCCGTGACGGTCAACAACTGGAATGCGTGAACTGCACAGCGTGTATTGATGCATGCGATGAAGTGATGGAAAAAGTAGGCTTGCCAAAAGGATTGATAAGATATGCTTCGGAAAATGAAATAGAAAAACAGATTCCTTTCAAATTCACGGGAAGAATGAAAGGCTTTTCTGTGGTACTGATGTTATTGATAGGATTTTTAGGTTTCTTACTTTATAACCGCGGCGAAATGGAAGCAAAATTCATCAAACCAGCAGGAAGTACATTCTTCGTAAGAGAAGGAAAAATTACCAATACATATAATTATACATTTCTCAATAAGACTAACGATAAAAAAATTGTTACTATAAAAGTTATTGAGCCTTCTCATGCAGAAATAGGTTTCAGCGGCTCCAGTAAAATTACGGTTGAGCGTGATAAAATAGCCAAAGGAACAATCAGCATCAGTTTCCCGGAAGCAGAAATGAATTTATCTAAACAAAATATTACCATTGGGGTGTATGACATGAACGGCAAGCTCATTGATTCGTACCAGACTTATTTTGAAGGACCTTTTAAATTACAGTTTTAAAGAAAAAAATTATGAAAAATTTCACTTGGGGGCACGGTATTGTTTTAGCACTTGCCGCATTTATTATATTTATTTTGTCAATGCTGTTTCTTTTTCCGAACGGTCAAAAAAATTCGGAAATGGTGACTGAACATTATTATGAAGAAGAGCTTCAGTATCAATCGGTAATTGATGCAAAAAACCGTGCGGATAAACTGGAAGAAAAACCAGTGTATTCCCAATCAACAAAAGGAATTACCATTACATTTCCTTTGGAAATCAATAACTCCAATTCAACAGTCAGTTTTGTATTAAACAGATCAGATGATCAGAATTTAGATATAAAAAAAACTGTTCAGCTTGAGACAGACAATTCTTTCACGATCCCTGCGGCTGTCTTAATTAAAGGAAACTACACTTTGAGACTGAGCTGGACAAAAGATAAAACCGACTATCGACTGGACTATGACGTGATATGGAAATAGCATTGATTATATCTGCAGTGGGCTTAGGCTTCGCATCAGGATTCCACTGTATCGGAATGTGCGGCCCCATTGCGCTATCAATGGGTTTGACCAAGAAACAAGCAACTAATTATTATCTTCAGAATCTGACCTATCAGTTTGGAAGGATTTTTACCTATACTCTACTCGGCGGTATTCTGGGTATTATAGGCGAAGGATTTGAAATGGCAGGATTCCAACGCTATCTTACCATTGGTGTTGGAGTTTTGCTTATCATTATGGCTTTATTTTCGTTTGGCGGAAAAGATTTCGCATCAAAGATTCCGTTTATTTCGAAATTTCTTTTTAAAGTAAAATCTAACCTAGGAAAATTACTCCAAAAAGCAGATTACCGGTCAAGATTTACAACCGGAATTTTGAACGGATTTTTGCCATGCGGAATGGTTTATATGGCACTCACAGCAAGTCTGGCAAGTGGCGGCATTTGGCAGGGAGCTTTTTACATGAGCTTATTCGGATTGGGAACTCTTCCTTTTATGTTTACGGTTGTATTGGTGGGTAATCTGATGAGCCAGACATTTAGGATAAAAGTACTTAAAGTAGTTCCGGTGGTGATGATTATTTTAGGCGGTCTTTTTATTGTACGAGGTCTGGAACTGGGAATTCCGTACGTTTCCCCAAAAAAGGAAGCAATGAAAATATCTCCCGGTCACGATATAAACTGTACGAATACAGATCCCAATCATCAACATAATCCTGAAACTTGTCATTAAATGCTTAAGCTGTTATTTAATAACAATTCTAATGGCTGTTTTGAAATTATTCTTTGTGAAAGCACAACACTTTATCTTTTACATTAACCTCAGTTCGGGATAAGAAATAAATTTAAATAATTGATTTATCGCATCATATTAACTTATAGCAAAGAAAAACAAAAGATTTTTTACTTCTTGAAAGTTTTTAATAATTGAATCTCTCTGTTTAACATTATGTTTAAGAAAACTTATTCCAAACTCAGATTAAATTAAAAAAGAGTTGGTTTCACAGCTAGATGATGTAAATTGAAAATCTTGATACAAAACCATTACAAGACTGTAGATCAATAGAAATCATAAAAAAAGTCCGTCTACACTAGTTGTGAGACGGACTCTTCTTTATAACTTTTACTGATGGTTATTCACCTTTGATTTTAAAATCATCAATTTCCCAGGTTGGAGCTCCTGAGGTTGTAGAAGTATATTTGAATGCAATTCTCACATTTTTTCCTAAAAATGCTGACAAGTCTACATTACCAGAACTTACCCAGTCTCCAAATGCACCGCTGTTGGTATCTAATGTTGCCGGTAAAAGCACCCAGTTTGTTGTAGCAGGGTTTCCTGTATAGTTTTCTGTTGCATACACCTGTAAAGGATTACCGTTGTATCTTACATCACTTGTAAAGCTTACGGCTGCTTTAGTCTTCCCAACCAAACTTACAGATTTAGAAATCAGCCAGTCTTCATTTACATTGTTACCTCCTGCAAAACCGTTCATTACTGCATAGTAATTTGTTCCGTTCCCTTGGTTAGAAGTAGTCCATACCTGAGCTCCTGAAACATTTACTGTTGTCCAGTCTGCATTAAATCCTCCAGCTGCAAAGTTTTCACTGTATAAAACAGGAAGTGGAACATATACTGAACCATCACATCTTGGATTATCTAAATCTGCACCTAAAAGATCTGTAATCCAAAGCTGATAAGTTCCGTTGAAAACGCTTAGAACACCATACACATCACCTTTTCCTGATTCTATAACCTGACCGGCAAAATCAGCAAAATTACTTGTTCTAAGAAAAATTTTATTGCCAGAACAATCTTCTAGAGTTCTGTTGGTAGCAGCTGATGCAGCATATACTTTTTCCAAATCTCCTTCAATAAACTGAAGATTTCTAATTTTTACCCATCTACCAACATCTGCCATACTAATTTGAGTAATTGTTCTTTCTGTAGGTATAACCGCAGTTGTTGGTTTTTTAGAATCAAAGAAGTACTTGTAAACATCTGCTTCGGCAATTCTTCCAACCGCACCGTTAAACGGACTTCCTAACTGAATCTCTCCAGAAACCGCTCCAACATAAAGATTTTTAAGTTTTATATAAACCTCTTTCCCAACTACAAATCTAGAATCATTAAACATATCATTCTTGTCAATATTTACTCTGATACCTCCGGTTGCGTCTTCTACATAAATATATTTGAATAGATTTCCTGTTTTGTCATTAGCAATTACTTTCGCTTTTAAAACAAAATCTCCGGTAATTAATGTAAGAGGATTGGTTGCCAATTGCTTAACCTCAGCAACCGTTTTCTGCGTTAAACCATTATCACTATACTCACAAGGATTTGATGCAATGCCGTCTAATCTAGGGAAATTATTCATTTCAAGATCAGTAACCTTATTAATATACATCTGATAAGTACTGTTGAACTTACTGTAGATACCTACAAATTTACCATTTCCTGAAGGAAGAATCTGACTAGCAAATGATGCGTAACCGCTGTTTCTTACAACTCTAGCTGTTGATGATGTGTTATCTCTGATTGTTCTGTCTACAGTAACTCCGTTTGGAGCAAAGTTGGTACATAAAACTCTGCTGTCAAATTCTGCGTTGTTCATTTGTATTAAACAACCGATAAGGTTATCATTCGCAGAAACCATCTGAACAGAAGTGATTACTTTAGGAATAATTTCCGCTCTTACAGTACATGATTTGAAAATTTTTGATGGTACAAGTTTTTCAGGAATTCTTGATACTGAAGAAGCTGTTGTTTCAGCACCTGTTTTTACTCCCAATTGTACTACTCCACCGTACGTACCTAAGGCTAAGCCAGCAAGTTTAATATAAACTTTAGAACCTTGAGGGTATCTTGTATATGTACTCACAGCATCTACACTGATTACAAATCCTTGAGTAGGGTTTTCAGGTCTATCCTGAATATATATCGTCTTATAAATATTCCCTGTTTCATCAGTAGAAGAAACATATCCCTCTACAATATCTTTAGAATCATCAGGAAAAACAAACGCTGTATTGGTATACTTTGCTCTTAGCTGTGTCAATGTCATTGTGGCAGTAAGGTCTCCACACTGATAACCATCGACATTTGGCTCATCATACTTATCATCGTGTACACAACCAGAAATAATCATAGCTGCAATCATCACGAAGAAATATTTTAAAATGGATTGATATTTTTTCATTTTACTATATATTAGAATCTTAAATAAACATTTGTGAAGAATGTTGTTCCTCTGTCATACCATAATTTTGGTGCAAAATATGGATATTGTCTTTGTCCGTCTTCAAGAGCATCTGGAAATCTTACATTTCTACCTTGCTCAAATCCTCCTGTCACATAATTTCTGTTGTTTAGAATGTTGTTTACAGATACGCTGATTCCCATTCTGTATTTTCCGATAAGGAAAGATTTTCCTGCATTGGCATTCAGCATAAACTGATCATCAAATTTCTTCTGAGCTGTAAGCTGCTGAATAAGTTCCGGCGTTACCGCTTCGTAAGGATCATTTGTTGCCGGATTGATATACATGTATGGAGTTTTATTTAACGCTGAAAAATCCAGATATTGATCCATCAGATAGTTAGCAGAGGCTCCAACCCACCAATATTTAGGTGAATTGTACTTCAACCCGAATGAAAACGCTTTTTGAGGAGTTCCGGCTACCTTATAATTTTTGATATTTGCCTGTCCTTTCCAGAATTCTTCTCCCCTGAAACCATTAAGATCATCAAAGGTAGAAACATCAGCATTAGAAGTAAATTTATATTCTCCGATACTTGCAGCACCTATGGCGTTCAAAGTTGGGGTAATTTTAATATCATATCCCAATTCCACTCCCATATATCTCTTGTTCACACCTGTCATCGCTTCATTTACTAAAGTGTTTAAAGAAGTTCCGATAGCATCCGTCACATCAGCATAATATCTTGCGATTTCTGTGGAATTACTGATCGTGGTGTAAAAACCTGTTAATCTTAACTTTACAACCTGACCTCTTGTAATGTAACTCAGGTCATTAGAATTGATAATCTGATTTTTAACTCCCGGAGTTACATAATCAACCATTCTTGGATTGATATAAATCTCATTAAGGGTCGGAGCCAGACTAAAAAATGCACCGTTATAAACAATAAAGTTTTTACCGTTGATTTTATAAGTAACCTTTGCTTTCATCCCGGCATCCAAAGCATCATAAATTGCACTTTTACCTTTTGAATTATTCGCAAACCTGGTGATTCCGCTTCTATAATGTCCGTCTCTCTGTGATTCTGAGTAAGAACTGAAAATGGATGCAACTACATTAAACTTATTGAAATCTACTTCCGAAGAAATATTTAATGAATAATGATTTCTTGTAAACTCATAAGAATATTGCGTTCTGTCTCCAACTCTTACAAGATAATTAGGATCATCTGCATTGTATTGTAAATCATTATTGAAAGGATTTAAATTAAATGCAAAATCGGCACCCAATAGATCTTTTACTCTTCTGAAGTTATCAGATTTTAAATTCTGATAATTAAAATTAATATTTAATTTCCAGTTATCTTTTAATCTTGTATCAAAATGTGAGGCGAAATTGAATGTTTTATCTTGATTCACATCTTCCACCAAACTATAAGCAGCTCTCTTTCCTTTTACCTGAATAGGATTTCCCTGAGCATCAAACCCAATATTATATGTTCCTTCTATAATATTGTTGTTCTGACTGTATAAATCTAACCAGTTAATCTGTGAATTCTGTTTAAACTCATCTACTGTAAAATTACCAAAACTTGGAAGATTTCTGTAATAAGTAGGATTCGGATCTTTAGCTCTGAACCAGTCTAATCTGCTTCGTGCATCGCTCCCTATCTGATAAGAAACTGTATTGATCCAGTTTGAATTTTTACCTATTTTAAGATAGTCTGTCAACATAAACATCGGCTCAAAAACTTTTCTGATTCTTGAGTTTCTTTGTTCACCATCTTGCCATCCCCAGAATGAATTATAGTTTTTCCCCATAATATCATACACTTCCTGTGTGTTTGGCGAGTTAGATGCTCTGTAAGTTGGTGATCCAAAGCCTGTAAAGTTAATAGAGTGTCTGTCACTGAATTTCTTTTCTACAGCAGCAAAGTAAGCATAAGAATCCTGATAAACACCATCTATGATTGCCTGATCTCCCCATCTTCTGCTTCCTGAGAATGTGAATGCCCAACCTTTTTTGCTCATTCCGGTAGAATAAGTTGCCATTGCTCTGTGCAGGTAACTTCTATTGGTAAATGAGTAAGCAAGAGAAGTCTGCTTTCTGTAAGATGATGCTCTGGTATTATAATAAACGACCCCTCCAAGATTACCAAAAGTATATTCTGAAGGCGTAAGATTATCTACGTTTTCATAAGGATATCTCGTTACATCATTCAAACCACCCCAGTTGCTGAAATCAATTCTTCCGTCATCATTTTTAGACATAGAAACTCCATTGAAAACAACATCTTCAAAACGGTTATCAACACCTCTGGGTCTGAACCAGTAAGCACCCAGTTCAAACGCAGAAACATTCTGAAATGCATCTCTACCCGAACTTAAAAGACCAACCGTAGGCTGCATCGCAGAGCCTCCGTCTTCTGAATCTCCCTGAGAATCATCAATCACAACAACACCGGCATCATTTCCAACGCTGTTGTTTAATACAATTACACCTAAATCTTTTCTTTTTTCGTTAGCCGTAACATCAAATTCTAATGTCTTAGATTCGAAGTTTGGTTTTGAAATCGTAATAAGATAATGTCCGGGCATTAAATCTACAAACTGAAAATAACCAATTTTGTCTGCGGTAACGTCATTTACAGATTGTTCAAGATCAACCTCTGCTCTCTCCACAGGTTTACCGTCCTGACCTTTAACATACGCATAAACAGTAGTTTGCGCATAGTAATACGATGCAGGAAGCAAAGTAAACAAAGAGATTAGGGATAGTTTTTTAATCATAATAAACTTATTTTAGCACCTTCTTTATTTAAGGGGCAACAAATTTAGTATTATTTTCATTAACACAAACATTTTTAATGCTTTATTCTATTAAATATTCTTAACACTTAATAATTATCTTAATAAACACGCCTTTTTATGATTGAAATCAAAAAAAGCTTTATTAAGGATAATTTAATCTTCAGTTATTTTAAAAATGTGTAATTTTAGCGCCTCAATTTTTTGAATTTAATAAATATCATGAAAAAATTCTTATCAATTTTCGCAATATTATGTTTTACTGTAGGATTTTCCCAGCAGAAACAAGTGAAAAGAGCTGCAGTTGGTTTCCTGAATGTTGAAAACTTATGGGATACCATCGTTTCTGCAGATTACATAGATGGTACTCTGCCTTTTTCTAATCCAAAATTTCACAGAAGTGTACCTGTAGATTCTCTGAAGTACCTTGAAACAACTGAAGATTACAAAGGAGAATGGAGCAACGAGCTTCTTGTAGGCAAAAAAGTAATAAGAAAACAGGTACTTGCAGATGATTTTACACCAAACAGCCCCAAAAGATGGGGTTCCAAGTACTACAACCAAAAACTAGCAAACGAAGCCAAGGTAATTTCTGAACTTGGGAGGCAATATACCAATGATAACCCTGTAATCTGCGGACTGATTGAAGTGGAAAACCGTCAGGTAATTGAAGATCTTATCAAACAGCCTGTACTGGCAAAAAGCAATTACGGAATTGTACATTATAATTCTTATGATGCCCGAGGAATAGACATTGCCATGATCTATCAGAAAAACAGATTTGTACTGGAAGATTCTTATACCAAAGAAATTAAAAACTACAATGAAGAAGGAAGAAGAGAATACACAAGAGATGTTTTGGTTGCAATTGGCTATCTGGATGGCGAAAAAACTGCAGTTTTTATGAATCACTGGCCTTCAAGAAGAGGTGGTGAAGCGGTATCTCAACCCAAAAGAAATGCTGCTGCTACAGTTTTGAAAAATGAAATGGACAAAATTGCAGCAGAAAATCCTGGTATTAAAATGTTTGCAATGGGAGATTTCAATGATGATCCGGTGAGTCCGAGTCTCAAAAAACATCTGGGAGCAGTAGCAAGCCCGTCAGAATTATCAGAAAAAACACCATATTATAATCTGATGTATAAACTGTTCAAAGCCGGAGTTGCTTCATTAGCTTACAGAGATTCTCCAAATTTATTTGATCAGATTATTGTTTCTAAAAACCTATATTCAGACGAAAAAATCACTCCTACTTATACCATTTTCAAGGCTGAGATTTTTGCTCCGTCTTATTTGATCAATAAAGAAGGACAATGGAAAGGCTACCCTTTCAGATCCTGGGACGGTGACAGATTTACCGGAGGATACAGCGACCACTTCCCCGCTGTTTCGATTGTTCAGAAAGAATACATCAAAAAATAAAACAAAAAGCACTCTTTACAGAGTGTTTTTTTATGTATTTTCTTATTTACTAATTGTCTGAAAATAAACTGACACTATTTTATAGTCTGAAAATCAGGGATTATAATAGATACTTCAACAAGCTCAGTGTGACAACTCTACCACTAAACGCTTGATTTAGCCATGTCAGGCAGAGCCTGTCGAAGCCTTTTAGGCTAGTAATCAAATTTTATTTATTATCAGGACTTACTTTGTTTAAAAATAAAAAAGCTGCAACTCCCGAAATAATCGACATCATGCATGCGAGAATAAAACTTCCGATTGCATATTGGAGAATATTGTTTTTTACAAGATCAAAATTCCATTCCTGATGTATAAGATCACTTTCACCGCTTACAAAAGGAGATCCCAGTATAAGAGAAGCAATAATAATAAACGGAATAAACGGCGGCAAGCTCACATTGGAAGCGATAAATGCTAAAACCTTATTGAGTTTAAACAAAACCGAAAGCGATATGACCAATAATGTATGAAATCCCCATAGCGGAGTCAGACCAATGAACACGCCTAAAGCAATTGAAAATGATTTTATTCTGTTGCTGCCCTCGCTTTCCAATACATCTTCCTGGATGAATTTTTTAAAGCTTTTTTTTTTGAAATTATTAATAAAATTCCTCGGAATGATATAAACTAAGGTAATGACAACCAAAATCGTATTCAGAATACTGATTCTCGTAAAATCTTTGAAAGGTCTGAAATGTGAAACTCTTTCAGCCGGATCATATAATACCTTTACCGGAACATTTTTTACCGGAATATGCCTCCAAGCTGTTCTTACGATAATTTCAATTTCAAATTCAAACTTTGGAGTATAATATTTCTTAGGAATTTTATGCAACGGATACAATCTGTAGCCGGACTGTGTATCTTCCAGCTTAATCCCTGTCTCAAACCAAAACCAGAAATTGGAAAACCTGTTCCCGAAGCTGCTCTTTTTAGGAATTCCATCCTGAGACATATTTCGGTTTCCAATCAGCAAAACATCTTGTTTCTCAGCAAATAAGGCTTCTACAAATACAGGAATATCATTTGGATAATGCTGTCCGTCAGAATCAATTGTAATGGCAAAATCAAACCCGTTTTCTTTTGCTTTTCTGAAACCTGTCTTTAGTGCATTTCCTTTACCTTTATTTTCAGGAAGATTAATGGTTAAAATCTGAAAATAGCTTTCTAAAATTTCTAAAGTAGAATCTGTAGAGCCGTCATTGATAACAATAATTTTTTCTGTATAATCTAAGACCCCGTCAAGTACTCTTCTTAAAGTTTTATGATTGTTGTAAGTAGGTACAAGAACGCAGATTTTCTTATCCGAAATTGCATTCCTGATTTCAGAAAGTGTCATTATCTTAATGAATTTTTTTCAGCTGCAGTCATCGTTTTAGACTGCATAGCAAATTTGCGGATGTATGTTTTCAAAGCTTTATTTTGAGTAGAATAATTACTGATAATGAACGCTTTATCATCCTGTAGATTTTTAGAATAACCAACAATTTTCGGGATATTTTCCTGTACACTCATTCTGATAACTCTCAGTTCGATATTGTTAGGATTATTTTTAATCACAGATTCTAATGAAGTTGCCCCTGTTTTTACAAAAGATTTTCTTTTATTCTTATCTGTTGTTATTTTGGCTTCAAGAATTTGCGCTGCTGCTTTGTATGCAGAAGTTATAGGATCTGAAGAATTTTTCTTATCAGCAAGCTCAATAAAATTTTTTGCCCCTTCATTAGAAGAATTTGCCTTTGAATAGGCGTTTCTCAACGCTTCAAGATCACCATTTTGAAAAAACAAAAATACTATTGAAAATAAAGAGATTAAAAGCTTCATATATTGGTATAATTTACAGACATTTTCAATGCAATAGTCTCGCCAAAAGCTGTCGTGTTTTTTACTTTAATATCATTTTCGTTTTCACTGATATCCAGACTCATGGTGAGTTCCGGAGTTTCAAAAGGATTGATAATTGCCATAAACTTTACATTAGACGCAGATTTCAAAAACAATTTTTTACCCGTAAATTCTTCGGTCAGTTCTTTTACGATCTGCATCATACAAACTCCCGGTGTAACAGGGTTCCCAGGAAAATGTCCTTTGAAAATATCATGGTCTTTATTTAGTCTGATTTTCGCAGTATAACTCCCGTTTCCTGCCATTTTATAGCTGTCTAAAGTATAAAAATCTGTAAGTATCGTGTGCATTGTTATTCTGTTTCTTGTTCAGTTTCAGTAATTTGAAATAGCTTGATGTTGATTTTAAAATCTTTATGCTGAATTTCAATCGTTTCTGCAAAAGTAGGTTTTTTAGCCTCAAATGTAAAATTGATCTTTTCCTTATTTTTTTTAGTGTAAACAATTTGTGTCAACATTTCAGTTTCTTTTCCGTAAAATAAATAATACGTTTTGTTTTCGTCTTTTGAAATGTCAATAATAGACTCATTGTTTTCAAATCTCTCGGTCAGAATGTATTTTTGTCTTAACAATTCCTGAAAATCATTTTTAAGAAAATTAATCACCATTTTTTTATCTAAATCTGGCAGAACATAATTGAGTTTAAAATCATTATCCGAAATTTCAAAATCAATCATCTTATTCCCGAAATCTGTTGTAAGAACAACTCTGTGTGTATTTTTGTTTATTTTTTTAATGATTATGATTCCGCTGATATTATTTCCATAAACCTCCATTTGGCATTTATAAATGTAATCTTGAGGTGAGGTGAAAAAAAGATTTTCGGTTTTGAAACTTTTGTGAAGTGGCAATGGTTGTACATCTTTCAGTTTGTATGTTTTGCACGAAACAAAAGACAATAAAATCAAACTATAAAGAAAAGTCAGAAGCAGCAATCGGCGCATTGATCTTGGGATTTTTAAAAACAATATTCGTCGTATCTCCCGAAGCTTCTGTCATATTGACCTGAGAAACCGTTGACTGATTTTTAGGAAAATAAAGTTCTATTTCCTTAATGTATTTCAGCAGCTGGGAAGATTTGGGAATAAATCTGGCGATGTTGTAATTTTCATTTTTGAAATACCGCACAATAAATTCAGGATCACCAAACATCTGCCCGTTTGAGCTTCCTACAATCAGTTTATTGATTTTTTCAAATGTTTTGCTTTTTGCATCCACAGAAGACTTTTTGCCCTGATCGTTGATTAAAATCTTATTATCCTTAAAAATAATGCTGTACTGATAAGGTTTAGTGTACTTCCAGCTTAAAGTATTGGGAGACTTCAATGACATTTTCCCTTGTGTAACAATATTTTTATCCAGAAAATCCATTTTTTTTGTTTGAACAAAATCACTTTGCAGGGTTTTGATCTGCTGACTTTCGGATGATATTTTTGTAACGAATGCCTTAGATTCGTTGCTCGTCATTGCTGTATTCTGAGCAAAAACTAAGCTTGAAATCAACAGAAATGCTACAAAAGTTATATTTTTTAACATTATTTTTCTAATTTAATCAAAGAATCAACTGTAAAAGTTGAATATTTTTCACGTTCCAAAAATAACAATAATTCTACCAAAACCTGGTACGTCTTTTCCGAAGTATCGTGAAGCAGAACAATACTTCCTTTTTTTAAGTCCTTCGTTACTCTTCTCAATATTTTTTTCTCATCCATAATTACAGTATCCAAAGATCGAACATTCCAACCAATGCTATTTTTCTTTGTTTTTTTGATGGCTTTTGCAATATTCGGATTAGTAACTCCGAAAGGTGGTCGATATAAATTTGTTTTTACATTTCCGATTTTTAGCATTACTTCATCACATTTTTCAATTTCCTCAATCATTTTTGAAGTTGATAAAAACCCTGTATTTTTAGAATGAGAATAAGTGTGATTTCCAATGGTGTGACCTTCAGAAATAATTCTTTGAAAGATTTCCGGATATTTTTCAATCTGTTTTCCGATGCAGAAAAAGGTGGCTTTTACATTGTTTTCTTTTAACAGATCTAAAAATTTCGGCGTGAATTCCGTCGGACCATCATCAAAAGTCAGAGCGACTTCTTTTATTTTGGTTCTTTTGTGGATAAAACTATTGACAAAATATTCTAACTGAATATCAAATGATCCCCAAATAACCATTCCCGAAAATAGAATGAAACAGAAAACATACACCCAAATTGTACCTTGAAAAGCATAAATAATAAGGTTCAGGAAAATATAAAAAATGATAAACTGATAATGTTTCATATTTTAGTATTTCAAATTTACCTTAAGCTGTTGACTGATTTCTGAAAGTATGTTTGTCATTCCGGAGGAATCTCAATGGTTAAAAGGAAATGTTTAGATTCTTCCAGAATGACAAAAGCAATTTACATTTAGCTTAATAATCAAGCCTTCTCCAACAAAACCAAACTATGATCGTTTCCTCTTAAATGATTATAAAGCAAAACATTTTTCACTTCGTTCTTCTTCACTGAATTAATCATCATTGCTTCCGGAATCTCCTGATTTTTAAGAATATGACAAGCCATAAATGTTGAAAAACCACTTGCCGTATTGAATTCGCCGCTTAAATGTTTGTAATAGAGTAAAGCCGAATTGGTAAATAACTCCGAAGCGCTTTTATAATAAACATCCGATTTAGAATCACCGCTGAATCCTAAAATTACGGCATCAATATTCTTATTCGTTAAATCATTTTTAGCTAAAAACTCTTCAATAAACTGTTGAGTTTCTTCCAAATCCAATCGGCTGCTGATTTGAATATCTTTTAATTGAGCGTAAGAATGCTCTGTTTTCTCTTTTCCTAAAACAAAAAAACTTGCTCCTTCTCCCCAAATTACCCCTTCTGTTTCAGAATTCAGATAATCAATAGGAAGGTTTTTTTCTTTTTTAATGGTTTTATTCAGTTTGTAAAGTTCCATCACTCTTTCGGTCTGTTCGTCTGTGGAACCAACCAAAACATTTTTTGCTTCATCATCATTGATCTGTAATTTTGCATCCAAAAAAGAAAACTCTAATGAAGAAGAGGTATTAACATACGTAAAATTGTACGCATGACATTGTAATCCCAGAGCAATTTGTCCCGCAACGGTATTATGTGTCGACTGAATAAAAAAAGTTGGAGTCAGAAACTCTTCATGGTTATCCAATACATTTTTCAGAAATTTTTCAGAATCCTGGGAACATCCCATTCCTGTTCCGACAATAATGGCATCAGGATTCTCAATTCCGGCTTCTTCCAAAGCGTATTGTGAAGCTACGGAACTCATTTTTACAGTTTTAGACATTCTTCTGCTCGCCGCAGGCGGAATGAATTCTTTATAATTGGGTTCAATCGCTTTTAAAACCTGAGATGAATTTTCCGGTTTTAAATGATAGAAAAAATTTTCGTTTAAAGTGTCCTGAGCCGAAATACAGGCTGCACTGTTGATGTAAACGGCACTCATGATTTTGAGAAAATTAAAGTTGAACAATTTCCTCCAAAACCAAACGAATTGGATAGAACATGGTTGATATTTTTCTCTTTAAGCTCCGTTACAGGTGTTAAATCAAATTCTGCCATTTTAGTTTTAAAATTCAGATTCGGGAAAATAAGATTGTGCTGAATTGCCAAAAGAGAATACACAGCTTCAATTCCTGCCGCTGCAGCCAGTGTGTGACCAGTAAAAGCTTTTGTAGAACTGAATTCCGGAACATTGCCTTCCCCGAAAATCCGGATCATCGCAATTCCTTCAGACAAATCGTTATTTGGGGTTGCTGTTCCGTGAACATTGATATAATCGATATTTTCTTTATTTAAGCCCGAAACTTTTAAAGCTTTTTCCATGGCTAAAAACGCACCTTGTCCATTTTCTGAAGAAGCAGTCTGATGATGCGCATCATTGGCATTTCCGTATCCGGAAAGATAACCCAGAACTTTTTTATTTTCCTTTTTTACAATTTCATCAGATTCCAGAACAATGAAAGCGGCTGCTTCACCCAGATTCAGACCTTTTCTGTCGTTATCGAAAGGGGTGTTGTAAGAATCCGTTAAAATCATCAGTGTATTGAAACCATTCAATGTAAATTTTGAAAGAGAATCTGTTCCGCCCACAATTACACGGTCTAAAACTCCACTTCTGATTAATTTTGCGCCCATCATTATTGCATTGGCAGCCGATGAACAGGCGGTACTGATGGTGGAAACCATGCCTTTTAGTCCAAGATAATCAGCAATCAGCAAGGAAGAATTTCCTGCATCATGAGAATGAATATATTGTTGTTTTTCAGGAAAGTCTTCGTAAGTGTAGAAATATTTTTCGGTAACATCCATTCCTCCAACACTGGTTGAAGAAATCAGTCCTGTTTTATATTCGTTAATATCCGAAATTCCGGAACTTTCTATCGCTTCTTTTGCAGCCATCATTCCCAACAGAGCTGTTCTCGTAGCATGATGATCTTCATTCAGGTGAAGTTTTTCTGCAAGTTCGTCATTAGATAATTTGATTTCGCCTGTTTTAATATTTCCTTTATGGCGTGTTTCAAACAGAGTGATGTCGGAAATTCCGTGTTGTCCGGATTTTAAAGAATTCAGATTTTCTTCCACATTGTTTCCAATAGCGGAAATGATGCCCATTCCTGTAATGGCAATTTTATGACTCATGTACTTTGGGGATTTTCAGAATTATTTTTCCTGCGACTCCTGAAAAAGCTTTTTCAGTTCCACAGAGTCTACCGGCTTCATTCTTCCGGAAAGAATCAGAGAGAGTTCTTTTCTTCTTAGTGCAGCTGCATATCTTTCTTTTTCAAGATCCGTTTCCGGTTCCATCTCAGGAATCGGTATAGGTCTGTTGAATTCGTCTACAGCCACAAAAGTATAGATTCCTTTATTGGTCTGAATTTTTTTGCGGTTGATAGGATCATCCAGCCAGACATCCACATAGATTTCCATGGATGTTGAAAATGCGCGGGATACTTTAGATTCCATCACCACAATTCCGCCTTCCGGAATAGGATGATCAAACGAAACATGATTTACAGATGCTGTAACGACTCTTCTTTCACAATGTCTTGTTGCAGAAATAGAAGCACATCTGTCCATTCTTGCCAAAAGCTCTCCTCCGAAAAGATTTCTGAGCTGATTGGTATCGTTCGGAAGAACAATATTGGTCATTACCGTAAGAGATTCTGACGCTTTTTTTATTTTTGCCATCGTGACTTTCTTTTATATGAAGTTGCTTTCCAGTTTTTTGCAGCCTGTTTTTTTACAGAGTCCTGCTTTAATGAATCTGCTTTAAAAGCTTTTATAGAATCCTGCCGTCTCATCTGGGCAGAATCTATTTTTACAGGAGCTTTTTTCTCAATTCTCTGTGTTTTTGTCTGTACAGAAAGATCATCAAAAGATTTTTTGCCAAAAAGCAATTCCTGCTGAGTGTAAGCAAAATATAGTATTCCTAAAACCGGAATGATGAATAAAAATATCCATAACACTGATTTATTGAACCTGTAATCTTTCTCAGATTTATTTTCTGAAACTTCAGCGGGCTTATCATTAATATCTGAAAAGCGAATTTCTTCCAAACCATAAAAATCCGGATAATCTGATTCTAAGCGATTTCCTTTGAATAAAATTTTTCCGTCTTCTATAAAAGCGGTTCCAAGACCGGAAATTTCTAAAGTTTTGTCAGACTGCAGTCTTTTCTTCCAGAAATCCACCTGCAGCTCCAGTTCTCTTTCTGCTGAAGCTTTTGAAATGTCTTTCTGACGGCTCAAAAAGCTGATAAAATCATCATTCTGAATCTGATAATCCTGCTGAAAAGCGATTTTGCTGGAAGGCGGAAGAATACTTCCGTTTTCAGAATTGATAACTGCTTTGGAGTTTTCCAGAGAGAATACACCAAATTGCGGAACGATAACGGTTCCGAATTGCTTCAGATATTCTAAAATGTATGCTGAAATATTCATTTGGCAGCAAATTTATGATTTTTTCATGACTTTTTTAAATGTTTCTCTATAAGTTGGTTTCTTAATTATTGGTAAAAATGATCTGAAAATATTTAATTCTGATCAATGCTTTGAGTTATTAAAATAAAAAAAGACTGCCTCAACAGTCTTTAAAAAAAAAAATTAATGTAACTATGATATAAGTGTGAAGCAGTGTTCTTATGATTATTGAATTTTCCAGCTGATTCCAAACATAAAATTGATTCCTGCCTGAGCAAAGTAAATTGGTCCGTCATACACGTAACCATTGTTTACATATTTCTGATCAAAAATATTATTAACCAGAAGTTTCAGTGCAACATCATGCTTATTGATCTTAAACTGATATTGTGCATTAAAATCAGTAAGAAAATAGTCTTTCAACTGTAAATCCGGAGTTTCTGTATTATCAAGATATTGCTTACCAACATATTGATTGATCAGCGCAAACTGAAAATTCTTAGTCGGGTTATATTTCAGGCTTAGATTGGTAATAACATTAGGAGAGAAAGAAATCTCCGTGTTTCCTAAATTGTTTATGCCGTTTTGGTTTTCAATGCGGAAGTCCAAATTTCTGCTCTGACTTAAACTTACATTACCGGAAACTTCCCATTGTTTTCCTAATTTTGTCAAAGCTCCAACCTCAATTCCTCTTCGGTAGCTTTTCCCTGAGTTGGTTCTGATAAATTCTCCGATATTACTGATCTGTCCGTTTAAAACCAACTGATTGATATAATACATATAATAAAGATTGGCAGTAAATTCAACCGTACCAAAACGCTTTTCAATTCCGGCTTCAAAATCATGAAGTTTCTCGGCTTTCACATCATTATTGGAAAAAAGATCATCACGATTGGGCTCACGCTGTGCGTGAGCATACGAAAGGAATATTTTCCCGTTGCCTAATCTGTAATTTACTCCGGCTTTAGGATTAAAGAAAAGCCAGTTTCTTTTTAAATCTGCGCCTTCATCGTCACCCTGCAAAAGAATTTTGGTGTCATAATCAATATTCCTAAGCTGTAGATCTCCAAAAAGTTCAAAGTCATTAATTTTCACCAAAGCTTTAGCAAATCCGGCAACTTCATTTTTTACAGATCGGTTTCGGTAATACTCATGCTGCGGTATCTGAGGAACAAAAACATCTCTCACATTCCCGTAATGTCTGCCAAAATACTGATTTCCGACAAGACCAAAATTCAGATCTATATTATCGAATTTTCCGTACAAAGTAGAGACTATCCCGTAAAAATCATTGTTGAGCCATTTTTTTCTGATAAAGTCCGAATATTCTTCACCGTTAAAATCAGGCAGATTGTATCTTGCATAAGGATCTCCCTGTTTGTAATTTTCATAATATCCTCTTCCTTTGGTATAATGAAGTGTTGTTTCAAGATTCCATCGTTCGTTCAGTCCCTGTTCCCACAAAAGCTGATAATGGTTTTGTCTGTAATTATCAGTTTCATTATCATAAAATCCTATGATATTCTCCCAATTGGCGTCATAGATTGCTCCTGAAAAATTATATCTAGGATTGGTTTCCCATGTCTTTCTGTCGACTCCGTTCCAAGCCTGATATGTTTTTTCTTTCCCTCCGAATGCCATCAGACGAAGCTTGGTTTTTCCTTCTTCAAATAAAGCGGTAAAGTTGTACGAATTAAGATCTGAAAATGCCCGGTCGATATATCCGTCAGAGTGAATATGAGAATATCTTCCCATAACCGACAAACGGTTTTTCCAGAATTTTCCGGAGCCTATTTCTGCTGAATATTTGTAGGTATTAAAAGACCCGTAACTGTCATCAGTTTTGAAATAAAATTTTTCTTCCGGTTCTTTTGAAATTACATTGATGCTTGCTCCGAATGCGGAAACACCATTATTGGAAGTTCCAACTCCTCTCTGAATGACGATTTGTGATGCGGAACTCGTTAAATCCGGAACATTCACGAAAAAAGTTCCCTGGCTTTCAGAATCGTTAAACGGAACACCATTCATCATAACATTAATCCCTCTTCCTGCAACACCACGAATCCTGAAGCCGGTGTACCCTACTCCATTTCCTGCATCTGATGTTGAAATAATTGAAGTCTGATTTTTGAGAAGAATCGGCAGATCCTGCCCCAGATTTCTACTGTCCAGATCTTTCTGAACGCTGATAATCTCTTTTGCAACCGGAAGCCTTTTGGTAAAACTGACGGTTTCAATTTCTCTTATCTTAAGAGAGTCTGAATTCTGAGCCTGTAAAAAACTCAGCGAGCCTGCGATAAGCCCTAAAAAAAATAATCCTTTCATTCTTATAAATTTTTAAAATTTAATGGAATAAAAGGGGCGATTAAAAAAATGTAACAATTTGAAAATTTAACAATGCAGCAATGCCGAAACATTGATAAACTGATACATTGGTACACTTACAAAATTCCCTAAACAGCATTACCTGTTCCAGGTTCATTGGGTATAATCTCAGCCCCGACAGGAGCACCCCTTTATTTCAGCGGCAAAAGTACAACTTTTATAATTAAATTAAAATAAAATTTTCATCAGTATGACCGGTTGTAAGAATCGATGAAGTAATAATTTTTATCGTCTTTGGTTACTTCAAACATTTTGCCCAGTTTCCAGCTGTAATTTCTTTTTATATCTGAATACTCAAACGGGATCACAATTTTATTATCCACATCAATCACTCCAAATTTATCATTGTGAGTTGCAATAATCATAGGATTGGCGGTATCATCTCCTTCCAGAACATATAAATATTGATATTTCGGATAAATCTTAAACTGAGAATGATCCGAAGGATTTTTAAACTTAGCATCTTCAATGATGCCATATTTGCCATTCAGAATATAGGCATGAAACAAAGCTTTTTTCAGGTCAGATTTGCATCTTCCCAAATCGTCATTTTTATATTGATAAACACGTTTTCCGGCTTTATTGATCCTGAAAGCCATACCTTTTTTCTCTACAGTTGCATAAAGTTCGCTGCCAAAATGCTTTATCTTTTCATTTGGTGAATTTAAAAGGTTACAATCTTCACCAAAAAACATGGCAAGATCATACTCAGGCGCAATTACAAATTTCCCTTTTTGATTGACAAAACCAGATTTTCCGTTTAGTTTTTTAGGAATTAATAATGGGATATTTTCGTTAACAACAGGAAGACCGGTATTTCTTGTGTGCAAAGTGGATGTATTATTCTGTCCGCTTGCTTTTTTCACTATCTTTTTGGTAGTTTGCCTGTTCTGGCAAAAAGCTGTTGCCGAAAACAGCACGATAAATAAGATTTCAATTTTTTTCACCAGCCTCATTATTATTTTTTGCCAAAAATATAAAATAAAAAATTCATATTTATAAACAATCTAAATAATTTAATTCTTACAAAATTCTAATTTTTTGTAATTTTGGGATCATTTTTTAAATGTCTGGTAATGTAATGCCTGTAAGGATAAACTATTGATTTCAAATTATCAATAACCATTCTAAACGCAAGCTGAAGATTTTTTTTAAGCAAAATTTTATCAGCGAAAAGCAGTTCCAGATATTGAAAATGTAGATTATGCGGTTTTATCAAATTATTAAGTATAATCTAATGTATAAAAAAGAAAAGAGTATATGAGTATTTATCAGGATTATCTCCAGGAGATTGAAGAAAGAAAAATTCAGGGTCTGCACCCAAAACCAATTGACAGTGCTGAACTATTAAGCGAAATTATTACACAAATTAAAGATCATGCTAACGAAAACAGAGCTGATTCGCTTAAATTTTTTATTTACAACACTCTGCCCGGAACTACAAGTGCTGCCGGTGCTAAAGCAAAATTTTTAAAAGAAATTATTCTTGGAGAATCTTCTGTAGAGGAGATCAGTCCTGCTTTTGCTTTTGAGCTTTTATCTCACATGAAAGGCGGTCCTTCTATTGAAGTTCTGCTTGATTTAGCATTAGGAAATAATGAAGATACTGCAAAACAGGCAGCCGAAGTTCTTAAAACACAGGTTTTTCTTTATGATGCAGACACAGACCGTTTAAGAGAAGCTTTTAAAAACAACAATCCAATCGCCAGAGATATTCTGGAAAGCTACGTAAAAGCAGAATTCTTCACCAAATTACCTGAAGTTCCTGAAGAAATTAAAGTAGTTACTTTTATTGCCGGGGAAGGAGACATTTCAACAGATTTGTTATCTCCTGGAAATCAGGCACACTCAAGGTCAGACCGAGAGTTACATGGAAAATGCATGATCACTCCTGAAGCTCAGGCAGAAATCAAAGCTTTGCAGGCTCAGCACCCTGATGCAAGTGTAATGCTGATTGCAGAAAAAGGAACGATGGGTGTAGGTTCATCCAGAATGTCGGGAGTAAACAATGTAGCTCTCTGGACAGGAAAACCAGCAAGCCCATATATTCCATTTGTTAATATTGCTCCTATTGTAGGCGGAACAAACGGCATTTCTCCCATCTTCCTTACAACAGTGGATGTGACAGGAGGAATAGGTATTGACCTTAAAAACTGGGTGAAAAAAGTTGACGAAAACGGAAATCCTGTACGGAACGAAAACGGCGAGGTTGTTCTTGAGCAGGCTTACTCAGTAGCAACAGGAACTGTATTGACTATCAATACAAAAAAGAAAAAATTATATAACGGAGATACAGAACTGATTGATCTTAGTAGATCATTCACTCCTCAGAAAATGGAATTTATCAAAGCGGGAGGTTCTTACGCCATCGTTTTTGGTAAAAAAATACAAACTATTGCGGCACAGATTTTAGGGGTTGAAATCCCAACTGTTTTCGCTCCTTCAAAAGAAGTTTCTATCGAAGGACAGGGTCTTACTGCAGTTGAAAAAATCTTCAACAGAAATGCAGTTGGCTTAGCTCCAGGAAAAGTTCTACACGCTGGTTCTGATGTACGTGTAGAAGTTAACATTGTTGGTTCTCAGGACACTACAGGTTTGATGACCGCTCAGGAATTAGAATCAATGGCAGCAACCGTCATTTCTCCAATTGTTGATGGTGCTTACCAGTCAGGTTGTCATACCGCTTCGGTTTGGGATAAAAAAGCTCAGGCAAATATTCCGAAATTAATGAAATTCATGAATGACTTCGGATTGATTACAGCCCGTGACCCGAAAGGAGAATATCATGCAATGACCGATGTTATTCATAAAGTTCTTAATGATATTACCATTGATGAATGGGCAATTATTATTGGCGGAGATTCTCATACAAGAATGTCTAAAGGGGTTGCTTTCGGAGCTGATTCCGGGACAGTTGCTCTGGCTTTAGCAACAGGTGAAGCTTCAATGCCTATTCCTGAGTCTGTAAAAGTGACCTTCAAAGGCGATATGAAAGAGCACATGGATTTCCGTGATGTTGTACATGCAACTCAGGCTCAAATGCTGAAACAGTTTGGTGGAGAAAATGTCTTCCAAGGCAGAATTATTGAGGTTCACATCGGAACTCTTCCTGCAGATCAGGCATTTACATTTACAGACTGGACTGCCGAGATGAAAGCTAAAGCATCTATCTGTATTTCTCAGGATGATACTTTGATAGAGTCTTTAGAGATTGCAAAATCCAGAATCCAGATCATGATCGACAAAGGAATGGACAATCACAATCAGGTTCTTCAAGGATTAATCAACAAAGCAAATAAGAGAATTACTGAGATCAAATCAGGTGAAAAACCTGCTCTGACTCCGGATGCTAATGCTAAATATTACGCTGAAGTAGTTGTTGATCTTGATGCGATTGTAGAACCAATGATCGCAGATCCGGATGTAAACAATGAAGATGTTTCTAAAAGATATACGCACGATACCATCAGAGATTTAACGTATTACGGAGGTGAGAAAAAAGTTGATCTTGGCTTCGTAGGATCTTGCATGGTTCACAAAGGAGACTTGAAAATTGTTTCTCAAATGCTTAAAAATATCGAAAGACAAAACGGAACGGTTGAATTTAAAGCACCTCTTGTTGTTGCCGCTCCAACTTACAACATCATTGATGAACTTAAAGCGGAAGGCGACTGGGAATTTTTAGAAAAATATTCAGGTTTTGAGTTTGACGACAACGCTCCAAAAGGTGAAGCACGTGTTGAATATAAAAACATGATGTATCTTGAAAGACCCGGATGTAACCTTTGTATGGGGAATCAGGAAAAAGCAGCCAAAGGAGATACTGTTTTAGCAACTTCTACCCGTCTTTTTCAGGGAAGAGTCGTGGAAGATTCTGAACGTAAAAAAGGTGAATCTTTACTGGCATCAACTCCGGTAGTAGTATTATCAGCCATCATGGGAAGAATTCCAAACATTGAAGAATACAAAGCTGCTGTGGAAGGAATTAACCTGACTACATTTGTGCCTCCAATCAAAGAGTTAACAAGTACAAGTGCTCACTAATAAAGCATAACATCGGTCGAAAGACTTTTTCAGTATAAAACAAAAGATTTTAGTCTCAGGATTAGAATCTTTTGTTTTTCTTGTTTAGAATATTTCTATTTTAGGTCTATCTTAATTATTTTGATGTAAATCAATCACTAAAAATTTATTTTTCCTTAACTTCATCATTATAAATAATCTCTGTCATACATTATATTTATCATCACTTCGATTCTGAGGAACGAAATTTGATGCATATTGACGAGAATTTCTGCTTTTATTGAAATAAATCTATAGCAGTTATTAATTAAAAAGAAAAAATTACAACAGATATGACTTTCGACATTGACATGATCAAAAAAGTGTACGAACGCTATCCTGAAAGAATTGCAGCTGCAAGACAAATTACAGGAAAGCCATTGACACTTTCAGAAAAAATTCTTTACACTCATTTATGGGAAGGCAATGCAACACAGGAACATGAAAGAGGAAATTCTTATGTGGATTTTGCTCCGGACAGAGTGGCTATGCAGGATGCTACTGCACAAATGGCACTTTTGCAGTTTATGCAGGCTGGTAAAGCCAAAGTTGCAGTTCCTTCTACCGCTCATGCAGACCACCTTATTCAGGCAAGAGTAGGTGCAGAAGCAGATTTGCAGGAAGGTATCAACAAAAATTCAGAAGTTTTCAATTTTTTAAGTTCAGTCTGTGACAAATACGGAATAGGCTTCTGGAAACCGGGAGCCGGAATCATCCATCAGGTTGTTCTCGAAAATTATGCATTTCCGGGCGGAATGATGATCGGGACCGACTCTCATACCGTAAATGCCGGAGGTCTCGGAATGGTTGCCATCGGAGTTGGAGGTGCAGATGCGGTTGATGTAATGGCAGGAATGCCCTGGGAACTGAAAATGCCTAAATTGATCGGGATCAAACTAACGGGTAAAATGAACGGATGGACTTCCGCAAAAGATGTTATCCTGAAAGTTGCAGGAATTCTTACCGTAAAAGGAGGAACAGGCTGCATTGTAGAATATTTCGGCGAAGGTGCAGAGTCTCTTTCCGCTACCGGAAAAGGAACGATCTGTAATATGGGAGCTGAAATTGGAGCCACTACCTCTACTTTCGGGTATGATGATTCTATGAAAAGATATTTAACTGCTACAGGAAGACAGGATGTTGTAGATGCGGCAGATCAGATTGCAGAACATTTGACAGGCGATCCTGAAGTGTATGCAAATCCTGAACAATATTTTGATCAGCTGATTGAAATTAATCTTTCTGAACTCACTCCTCATCTTAATGGTCCTTTTACACCGGATCTGGCAACTCCGGTAGCTGAATTCAGAGCGAAAGCCGAAGCAAACGGATGGCCTATTGAAGTAGAATGGGCATTAATCGGATCTTGTACTAACTCCTCTTACGAGGATTTATCAAGAGCTGCATCTATTGTAGAAGATGCAGTTGCAAAAGGAGTAAAACCTAAAGCAATCTTAGGAATCAATCCTGGTTCTGAACAGGTAAAGTTTACCGCAGAAAGAGACGGATTTTTAGATTCATTCAGAAAATTTGAAAATGCGAGAATTTTCACCAACGCTTGCGGACCTTGCATCGGGCAATGGGACAGAGAAGGTGCTGAAAAAGGTGAAAAAAATTCAATCATTCACTCTTTCAACAGAAACTTTGCCAAAAGAGCGGACGGAAATCCAAATACACACGCTTTTGTAGCTTCACCGGAAATGGTGGCTGCTGTGGCAATTTCAGGAAGGCTTGATTTTAATCCTATCACAGATACTTTAACCAACGAAGCGGGCAAGCAGATAAAATTAGACGAACCAAAAGGTTCTGAACTACCTGCAAGAGGATTTGCTGTAGAAGACAATGGTTATCAGGCTCCGTCAGAAGATGGCTCTAAAGTTCAGGTTGCGGTAGATCCTAATTCTGACAGACTTCAGCTGCTGGAAGAATTTCCGGCTTGGGATGGTAAAAATATTAACGGTGCAAGAGTTTTAATTAAAGCTTTTGGTAAATGTACAACCGACCATATTTCTATGGCTGGACCGTGGCTGAAATACAGAGGTCACTTAGATAATATTTCAAACAATATGCTGATTGGAGCTGTGAATGCTTATAATATGGAGACCAATAAGGTTAAAAATCAGCTGGATGGTTCTTACGGTGAAGTTCCTGCCGTGCAAAGAGCTTATAAGGCTGCAGGAATTCCGTCTATTGTGGTTGGAGACCAAAACTATGGTGAGGGTTCTTCCAGAGAACACGCTGCAATGGAGCCGAGACATTTGGGAGTAAAAGCTGTTTTGGTAAAATCATTTGCAAGAATTCACGAAACCAACCTTAAAAAACAAGGTATGCTCGGGCTAACATTTGCTAATGAATCAGATTATGACAAGATTCAGGAAGATGATATTGTAAATTTCCTTGATCTAGAAGACTTTGCTCCGGGAAAACAATTGACTTTGGAGTTTATCCATACAGACGGAACTAAAGATATCGTTATAGCCAATCACACATACAACAATCAGCAGATTGAGTGGTTCAAAGCAGGGTCTGCGCTAAACTTAATCAAACAACAGGAAAATTAATATATTGTTAGATTAATGAATATAATAAAGCAGCTTCTTCGGAGGCTGCTTATTTTATTAAAAAAATTAATTCTGTAACTCTCACCTATCGGAATTTCATGTTCGGACGATAGGGTGACTTTTCTTACACGTAGGCTTTTAACCTGATTTAGATTAATGATAAAGATTTATGAATTCTAAATATAAAAATACTTAAAATAGAACTTCTTTTATTCTTCATATTCTGTAACAAAAAAGATTTTTCGTCGTCTAACAAGGTATACTTACTCACGTAATGAAGAAAACCATATTTGCTATTTCTATTTTAAGTTCTGTAGTTTTTTTTGCACAGGACACCAAAGACAGTACAAATTTCAAAGTAAAAGAAAAGGATATCGAAGGCGTTGTTATCACAAAAACTAAAAAAGCCGTTGAACAAAAAGCAGATCGTACGATTTTTGACTTTTCCGAACAGCCGCACCTCAACAACGGAAATGTTCTGGAAGGAATAAAAAAACTTCCCGGTCTGGTTTCTACAGATATTGCCGGAATGATGTATCAGGGGAAAGTTCTTGATGTATACCTCAACGGTCGTCCGCTCAATATTTCGAGCAACGAACTCAATTCCTTTCTGGAAGGAATGCCTGCAAATTCTGTTGAAAAAATTGAAGTCATTACGCAGCCAGGAGCAGAATTTCCCGCAACGTCAGGCGGTGCAATTATGAATATTATCACTAATAAAAATGCTAATAAATATCTTTCTGCAACCTATTCCGGAAACTACAATTTTTCAAATTATGATAAATTCAGAAGCAGAACCAGTAACTCACTGAATCTGAATGCAAGAAATAAGCTTTTCGGGTGGCAGCTGAGTGTTGGGCAAAACTACCGCGAAAGTATGCTCAATTCTAATCAGGATAATCTAATGTTTGCCAATACCGACAGAATCGGAAGAGGATATTTTGCAAAATCCGGAGTGACTTTTGATTTGGGTGAAGACAGATTATTGCTCAACTACGATATTTATCACAACAAAAACAGTAATTACACTTCCAGTAATGGTTTAGCAGATATTTTAGTATCACAGGATCCGAATTTTTTCAGAGAAATTACTTTTGATGCTTTTGATGCCGCAAACACCAATAATCTGAGACAGGAAGCCGTAGCAACTTACCAGAAACGCTTTTCGGATGATAAAAATAAAAAACTAGACTTTCAGTTTGGGTATACCAAAGCAGACAGTAAGTTTGGTCAGAATAATATTTTCAGAAAAGGAATCTTTACAGATTCACCTATCGGAGAACCTTTTAACTTTACTGCCGGAAATGTTCTGGAGAACAGTTCAGACATGAGAATTGCCAATTTCAGAATAGACTATTCCCAACCTTTAAAAATACTTGATGAAGGAAAAGTAAGTTTGGGCGGTTTGTATGAAAAACAAAATTTTAATACAGAAAGCAAGGGTTTGACCAATCTGGAATATCAAAGACAAACAGCTTCAACATATCTGGAATTTCAGGCAAAATACAAGAAATTTGATTTCATTGCCGGTGCAAGAGCAGAGAATTACGACATTTCCGGGATTACCAGAATTGAAAATGGAAATAGTATTATCGAAGACGATTTAATTCCGTTTAACAAATTCAAGCTTTTTCCTAATGCAAGTGTGCAGTATAATGTAATGAATCAGGTATATGCGCTTGCTAATTACAATAAGAAAATCAATCTGCCGAGTATTTCTGCATTAAACCCGAACAATAATACGTTTCAGGGACCAAACACACAGGTAAACGGAAACCCTTTCCTTCAGCCTACCATTTTCGATAATTTTGAACTGAAAATTTCAGCTTTTGATTATGCTTTTATTGGTTACAGCGTAAGCAATGCCAAAAATCAAGTCGCGCAGATTATCCGTAGAGAAGGTAAAAATATTTTTAACGAGCAGGTGAATATTTCTGAAATGAAAATCCACAACTTTAATGTTGGATTACCGATTCCGTTTATGATTTTCACCAAGCCGCTTAGCGAAATCATGAAGTTTGATTTTAATCCTGATAAAATCAACTTTATGTATTTGTATGCAGGTTACCAGAAACATGACATAAATAATCTTAAGAATAACGGTTTCTGGATTTTCAACGTAATGACTCAGATTCTTTTGCCAAAAGACATCAAAATGACTGCTAATTACAGCTATCTTACACCCAGAGCAGGATATTTTTATTTCACGGCAGAAAAACCTTTCAATAATTCTTTAGATATTACCTTATCAAAAAAATTTATGGATAACCGCTTAACGGTTTCTGTATTTGGTAATGATATTCTGAACGGTCAGGTTATGCAGATCAGAACCAATAATCCGGACGGAGGAAATAATGTTTTTCTAAGAACAAAATATGACACCCGGAATTTTGGATTGTCGCTCAATTATAAAATTCCTACAAAAAATAAGCTTGCCAAAGAAGATTCTAATATTCTAAACAGTAAAAAAGAGGAAAGCAATGAGATATTACAGACCGGACAATAGGTCCTTAGTATAGATATAAAAACAGGCTCTCATGAATTGAGAGCCTGTTTATTTGTTTGTCAAATTTTATTTTTTAATTATTTTTATGGATTGTTTTGAGCCATCTTTCATTTTAAGAATTAAAATATACATTCCCTGAGAAAGATCATTTAAACTTAGAACAGATTCGGCTTTCAAATTGTTTTTTATAAGTTTACCAGACAAATCAGTTATTTGTATTGAATTTATCACCTCCGGTCTATCTATATTTACAACATCCGTAAAAGGATTAGGATATACAGCAATAACATCTTTCTTAGCCGTTTCTGATGTTGAAAGACAGCCTGCAGAATCTACAGTTGCTGTAACCATTGTTCTTGGAGATTCACATTTAGTTCCTATTTTCCAGTCGTAAAAATAATAGTACAAATCATTTCTTGCAGTGTTTGTAGGTGCTGCTGTTAATGTACTGGTTTGAATTGTTACTAAATTTTGCACAGTATATGGGTAACCATAATTTCCTGCCGGTGCATTTGCAGAAGGATCAAACAATAAACCTGAAATACCAGTGTAACTACCCGGACGTATTTTATAATTTGAACCCGGAAATATCGGAAAATCAAGAGTAATTACCTGGGCAACAGGGGCACTTGTTGGCGCACCCGTAACATTTACTGTCTTTGTATTCACAACTACCCCATTTGAATTGATTACATCAATTGTAAGTGTACCAGAGGCTCCACTTGCACTCACCGGATAAACTGTAACACTTTCAAGAATAAAAAATCCTAAAGCATCAAATACAAGACCAAAATTTGTAGTTCCTGCACCACTTGAAGGAGAGGGGTTATAAGTTGCTTTTCCCGTCTGGATACCACTGCTTCCAGATGATGCGCTTACATAATAATTGGTCGTATTAGTCAATACCGGCGTGGTAAAAGTATTCCCGGTGGTAAGCAAATTTCCGCCGGTCTGAGCATCATACCAATTTAAATTAATTCCGGCATTAGCTGTTGCAGAAAGTGTTGCTGTCTGATTGGGACAAACTGTTGCTCCCGTAGAACTCTGTACATTTGGAGGAAGACATGTTGTTGTAAAAAATACAGTTTCGGGATACCATACACTTGTATTTCCAGATCCACAATTAGATCTTATCCAAACATAATAAGTCGTTAAAGGAGCTAATCCTGTTATCTGATAACTTGTTCCCGATATATTTGGGATCGTTGGTGATGTAGAGGATGTTGGAGGTGTATTACTTGTACTGTAATAAATATCATATGTATTAGGTGATGACGGTGAAACAGACCATGCCAGATCAGCTGTGTTTGTAGAAGTAGAAACCACCGAAAATCCTAAAGGAATATAGCAGGTAGGCGGAATCCATGTATAGGTAAGTCCCGCAGGTGGCATCCCAGGAACAGAATTGGAAGTATTGAAAGCCTGACCACTGTTGTTCGCTGTTCCTGTTACAGAATTAAAAAACTCTGTTGTTGTACTGTTTAATCTGTTATTAAAATCAGAATTAGAACTACCCCTTAAACCCACCTGTGCAGATCCTGAGACAGCAGTGCTTCCTACTAGGAAACTTCCTGAATCGTATACCACCTTTACAGTATTGGATGTTTCTTGGAGACGTATTTGAAATGAGAATGAATAAACACTTGTAACTGCCGTTGCAGAATTAGTCCTAAAATTAGACCACTGAATAACAACTTCCCGATTAGGAGAAGTTCCTTCTGTTGCCCAAGAAATATTTCCTGTTCTTCCATTTACATCAAAAAAACTGCTTATACTTCTTCCCCATGCAGCTACAGCACCATCATAAGCTGTGGTTCCAGAAATAGGAGAAGAGTAACCCGTAGTTGGCACAACTGATCCAAATGATATAAAACCATTAGCAGAGACGTTGATAGAATTGTGAGAAATACCGTTGAAATTAAAATTAAATGGCAGAGTAACAGGGAAAATACCACTTCCAAGATTAGTAGAAGCAGTATTACCAGTTGCTGCCCCTAAAACGGTGCCACCGGATATTGCAGTAAAGGTTCCGGAAGACTGACTAAAACTATATGCACTTACTTGTGCATTTAGACTTTTACAACTCAATATAAATGACAGTATAAGAGCTGTCAGGAGGTTTAATTTTCTTTTTCTTTCACAAAAGAAAAACTGATA
>JAANMY010000894.1_pt1 | contig 38113 bp, 40 predicted proteins | sample 7279691 | NCBI WGS metagenome assembly JAANMY01 (sample SAMN14094543, study PRJNA606508) | bioreactor metagenome | isolation source: A lab-scale SPAN reactor treating ammonium-rich wastewater day 388 | place: Ireland: Galway | collected 2018-02-07 | reverse complement strand
AGGGCGATCAGGGGGCGCAGGCGGCGCATGGGGGGCCTCGGGCTTGGGGGCGATGGCGGGGATATAGCGCGGCGGCCGGGCAAGGCCGCGCACGATTGCGTCAGGCCGGGGTCTTTGTGTCGCAAGCCCTTGATTTCTTCGCGTTTGCCGTCACCCTTTGCAGATCCCTGTCCCCTTGCCCGGAGCCTGCCAAGTGACCCGCTGCCTGAGTATCGCCCTTGTCCTGTGTGCCCTGCCCGCCCTCGCCGACCCGACCGACCCCGAGGCCCGCAGCCGTTTCTATGGCGAGGCGCGGGGCTGGCAGATCGAGGCGCTGGACGATGCGATGGGGTTTGTCGGTTGCCGGGGGATGATCCCGCTGCAGGCGGCGGGGCCCCTGCTGGTGGAGCGCGGCGGCGAGGGGGCGGAGGGCTGGATGCTCTATGTCCCCAGCGCGCAGGTGCCGGGCGCCAAGGACGGCGACAGCGCCGAAGGGCGGTTCATTGTCGATGGCACCGAGGCCGGGGCGCGGTTCCGGCTGCTGGGCCATGGCTGGGCCGGGCTGGAGCTGAGCGCCGGGATGCGCCAGCAGATGCAGGACGGCAACCTGATGACCACGGCGCTGGACGGCGAGGAGCCGCGGCAATGGATCCTGAACGGATCGACGGCGGCGCTGGGGATGATCGAGGAATGCCACGCGCGGCAGGGGGCGGTCTGGCGGTGACGGGCGGGGTTTCGCCCGCGTTGCCCGCTGTCGCGGGCGCCTTGGGCGACCCGCGCGCGGCGTGCCGCCGCGCGAAGCAGGGGGGCGCTCGCGCCCCCCTCTTTGCTGCGCAAATTCACCCCCCTGAGGATATTTAAGGCGCAAAGTTGGGGCGGGGAGCTGCGACCCGGGCCCTGAGCGGGGCGGGGTGCGGGTGGCCGGGGGCGGCGTGGCGCGCTATGTCTTGCGGTAGCGGTCCCACAGGTCCGGGCGCCGCTCGCGGGTGATCCGCTCGCTTTCGGCGCGGCGCCATCGGGCGATCTCGGCGTGGTTGCCCGAGAGCAGCACCGGCGGGATTTCGCGGCCTTCCCAGACCGGGGGGCGGGTGTATTGCGGATGTTCGAGCAAGCCGTGCGAATGGCTCTCGTCCTCGGTCGAGGCGGCGTTGCCCAGCACCCCGGGCAGCAGCCGCACCGTCGCATCCAGCACCGCCTGCGCGGCGATCTCGCCGCCGGTCAGGACGTAATCGCCCAGCGAGACCTCTTCGACGGCGAAATGCTCGAGCAGGCGTTCATCGACACCCTCGAACCGGCCGCAGAGCAGCGTCACGCCGTCGCTGGCGGCAAAGCGCCGGGCCATGGCCTGATCGAAGGGCTTGCCGCGCGGCGAGAGATAGACCAGCGGCCAGCGGGCGCGGCCGGGATTGCCCTGATCGGCGACGGCCAGCGCCCGCGCCAGCACATCGGCGCGCAGCACCATCCCGGCGCCGCCGCCCGCCGGGGTGTCATCGACATTGCGGTGCCGCCCCTCGCCGAAGCTGCGCAGGGCGATGGTTTCCAGCGCCCAGAGGCCGAGGTCCATGGCCTTGCCGGTCAGCGACAGGCCCAGCACGCCGGGAAAAGCCTCGGGCAGCAGGGTGATGACCTTGGCGGTCCAGATGCCCTTGATGCGCGGCGGGCCGCCCATCAGATCCTCGGGCGCGGCCGACAGGCGGATGGCCACCCGCCCGTGCGAGCGTTTCGGCGGCGCGGGGTCGGTCATTCGAACAGGCCTTCGGGCGGGTCGGCGATGATGCGACCGGCGGTCAGGTCGACGGTGGGCACGATGGCACGGGTGAAGGGGATCAGCGCCGTGCCCTGACCGGGGCGCTGGATCTCCAGCAGATCCCCGGCGCCGTGATTTTGCACCGAGGTGACACGGCCCAGCAGCGTGCCGCCGGTATCGAGCACGCTGAGGCCGATCAGGTCGGCGTGATAGAATTCGTCGTCGGGCAGGCCAGGCAGCCGGTCGCGGTCGGCATAGAGCCGCAGGCCGCGCAGCGCCTCAGCGGCCTCGCGCGTGGTGACACCCGACAGCCGCGCCGCCAGCCCGTTGGGCACCGGGCGGCCCAGCGACAGGGTAAAGCTGCGGGTGCCGTCCTCGGTCCAGAGCGGGGCATAGGCGGCGATCGCCTCGGGCTCGGCGCAGAAGCTTTTCAGCCGCACCTCGCCCTTGACACCGAAAGCCCCGGCGATGGCGCCGACGCAGACGCGGGTTTCATCTTTGGCCATGGCCTCGCCTTTCATCTTGCCCGAAATACTCTCGGGGGGTGAATTTGCGGCACGCAAAGAGGGGGGCAGAAAGCCCCCCTTCTTGTGGGTCGCCCAAGGCGCCCGCGTCAGCGGGCAACGCGGGCGAAACCCCATCCGCCGCCTTATTCGGCAGCGGCGGCTTCGGCCTTGGCGGCGCGGGCCTTGGCGCGTTCCTGGGCTTTCTTGCCCGGGACGGCTTTCTTGGGATTGGCGCGTTCGGTCTTGGCCTTGACACCGGCGGCTTCGAGGAAGCGGGCGACGCGGTCGGTGGCCTGGGCGCCGCGGTCCAGCCAGTGCTGGATGCGCTCGACGTCCATTTTCACGCGGTCTTCGCTGTCCTTGGCCAGGAGCGGGTTATAGGTGCCGACCTTTTCCAGGAAGCGGCCGTCGCGGGGCATGCGGCTGTCGGTGATGACGATGGCGTAGAACGGGCGCTTGTTCGAGCCGCCACGGGCGAGACGGATTTTGGTAGCCATGTGAGTTTCTCCTATGGATGGCTGGGTGGCGCCGGGGCGCCGTCGGGGGTTGTTCGGTAGGGTCAGTTCTGCAGCCTCTCGTGGTGACGGATCACCTCCGAGATGATGAAGGTCAGGAATTTCTTGGCGAATTCGGGGTCGAGGTCGGCTTCTTTGGCCAGCCATTCGAGCCGCTCGATCTGGCGGGCCTCGCGCGCCGGGTCCGAGGGCGGCAGCGCGTGTTCGGCTTTCAGCCGCCCGACGCCCATCGTGTGCTTGAAGCGTTCGGCCAGGGTATAGACCAGGATCGCGTCCAGCCGGTCGATGCTTTCACGGTGTTCGCGCAGCAGGTTGGCGGCGCGTTCGGAATCGTTGGTCATGCGGAAAACTCCGGCCCGAAATGGCGATAGACGTGGCAGTCGTGGTGGATCGCGGCCTCGGCGGCCGGATCGCGGCGGGCGCCGAGCCGCAGCGCCAGCGCGACCGAGCGGGTATTGGCCGCATCGACATAGCTGACCAGCGACGGCAGGCCCAGCGCACGGGCCTGCGCCTGCACGGCGCGGCTGGCCTCATGCGCCAGCCCCTGGCCTTCGGCCTCGGGCAGGAACAGGAAGCCCAGTTCCGGTTCCCGGTCGCCCGGTTCGAACCCGATCAGCACGAAGCCCTGCACCGCGCCGCTGCCCCGGGCCTCGGCGGTCCACAGGCCATGGCCGCGCAGCAGCCAGAGGCCGCAGGTGGCGGCGAATTCGGTAAAGGCCTCGTCGCGGCTGAACGGGCCGCCCAGATGCACGCCCGCCGGGCCGCAGAAGATGCGGGCCCAGGCGTCGAAATCCGCCAGCCCGGGCGCGCGCAGGCGCAGGCGCGGGGTTTGCAGCCCCGGCAGGCGGGTGCCCAGCGCGCGGGCGAAATCGGCGGCGGCGCCGGGGATCGGGGTTTCGTGCGGCGCGGTCATGAATAGGCCTCGGCCCCGGCGCCCAGCGTATCGGCGGCGGGATGGCGCCAGACCGAGGTGGCGCCGAATTGCGCGTGGGTGAATCCGCCCTCGCGGGTGCAGCCCAGCCGGGCGGCCAGCGCCTCGGAGCGGGTATTGCCATCGAGGATCATCGAGATGGCGCTGTGCCAGCCGAGGCTCTCATAGGCCCAGTCACGGGCGGCCAGCGCCGCCTCGGCGGCGAGGCCCCGGCCCTCGCTATCCCACAGGGTCCAGGCGATTTCCGGTTCGGGCCAGCCTTCGGGGAACCACGGCCCGGCGGTGCCGATGGCCCGGCCCGTCGCCTTGTCTTGCAGCACGAACACGCCGTAACCGCGCAGCAGCCAGTGCCCGGCGACATGGCCAAAGGCCCGCCAGGCGAGGTTGCGCTCCAGCGGCCCGCCGGTAAAGCGCGAGCGGTCGCTGGCCTGATAGGCGGCATAGGCGTCGAAATCCGCCAGTTGCGGCGCGCGCAGGATCAGCCGGGGCGTTTCCAGCCGGGGGATCAGCGCGCCCATCTGTTGCATCAGGCCGATCATGCCGCAGCCCCCGGGGCATGGTGGCGCAGGCACAGGCAGCCGGGCAGCGGCGATGACTCGGCGGCGTCGGGCACCGCGCCCAGCCGGGCGGCCAGCGCCAGCGAGGCGGTATTGTCGGCATCGACATAGCTGACGATATCGCGCCAGCCCATCGGCCCGAACACCTGCGCCAGCACCGCCTGACAGGCCTCCTGGGCCAGCCCCTGCCCTTCAAAGCGGGCGTCAGTCAGCAGCCAGGCCATTTCCGGCTCGGGGAAATCCTCGGGGAAATAGGGCCCGGCCAGGCCGATGGTCTCGCCGGTGTCGCGCAGGGTGATGGCATAGAGGCCATAGCCGCGCAGCAGCCACTGCCCGGCAAAGGCCGCGAATTTCTTCCAGGCGGCGCCGCGGTCCATCGGCCCGCCATAAAAGCGCGCGCGCTCTGATCCGAGGAAACCGAGCATCGCCGCCACATCCTGCGGCGCCGGGGCGCGCAGGATCAGCCGGGGCGTTTCCAGCCGCGCGGTCAGGGCCGGGTTCATGCCGCACCCCCGGCCGGATGGCGCCAGACCTCGACCGGGTGGTCGTGGTCGCCGGGGAACGGGGCGCCCGCATCCAGCACGCAGCCCAGCTTTTGCGCCAGCAGGCGCGAGCGGCTGTTGGCCGGGTCGATATAGCTGACGGCCGTGCGCCAGCCCAGCGGACCGAACACATGCGCCTGCACCGCCCGCGCCGCCTCGAAGGCGATGCCGCGACCCTCGGACCCGGCATCCCAGACCGACCAGCCGATTTCGGCCTCGGGCCAGCCCGCCGGGAACCAGGGGCCAACCCCGGCCAGCGCCGTGTCGCCGCCGCGGGGGGTGACGACGAACAGGCCCCAGCCGCGCAGCACCCAATGGCCAATGATATGGCCAAAGGCGCGCCAGGCCTTGCCCTCGTCGATGTCATCGGGGCGCACGAAGGCGGCGCGGTCGGACAGGATGAAGCCGCGGAACGCGGGCCAGTCGGCGGCCTGCGGCGCGCGCAGGGTCAGGCGTTCGGTGTGCAGCACCGGGGTGGGGGCGAGGGCGATCATGCCAGCCCCCGCAGATCGTGCCGGATCACCACATCGGTCGGATCGTCGCCGGGGGCATCCACGATCACCCCGCCCAGCCGCAGGCCCAGCGCGATGGAGCGCGCATTGCCGGGGTCGATGTAATTGTCGATATGGTCCCAGCCAAAGCTCTGCGCCGCCCAGACCATCACCGCCCGCGCGCCTTCGGCGGCAAAGCCCTGGCCTTCGGCGGCTTCGGTGACGAACCAGCCCAGTTCGGGTTCGGGATAGCCCAGCGGCTGATAGATGCCGACCTCGCCCAGATAGGCGCCGCTGGCGCGGTCCTCCATCGAGAAGGGGCCAAAGCCCAGCAGCGGCCATTGCCCGACCTCGGAGGCGAACACCCGCCACGCGGCGCGCGGGGCATGGGGGCCGCCCTCCCAGACCGCGCGGTCCGAGGCATAAAAGGCGAGACGATGCGCGAAATCGCCGAATTGCGGCATGCGCAGCCGCAGCCGTCCGGTCAGCAGGTCCGGGGCCGAGGGATGGGCGATCTGCGCGGGGCGGGCGATCATGCGGCCACCGGGCGATGATGGCGGAAGCTGAGCGTGCCCGCGTCGGGATAGGGATGGCGCGCCTGCGGATCGGGCCGGGCGCCCAGCCGGGCGCAGAGCCGGTGCGAGCGCAGGTTGCCCGGATGGGTATGGCTGACGGCGCTGGCATAGCCGGTCGCGGCAAAGAACCAGTCGCGCGCCGCTTTCGCCGCCTCATAGGCCAGCCCGCGGCCTTCGTGTTCGGCCGACCACAGGGTCCAGCCGAGTTCGGGCTCGGGGTGGGTCTCGGGGAAGAACGGGCCGATGGTGCCGATGGCGGTATCGCTGCCCGCCAGGGTGACGGCGAACAGGCCGAAGCCGAGGCGCTGCCACTGATCCTCGACATCGCGGAACGAGGCGCGGACCTCGTCGGCCAGCCAGGGCCCGCCCATCAGATGCGCGCGCTCCGTGGACCAGAACAGCGTGGCGGCGGGCAGGTCGCCGCTTTCCAGCGCGCGCAGCCGCAGCCGGTCGGTCCACAGGACCGGCCGCCCGTTCAGCACTTGCGCCAGATGATAGCTCATTTCTTTTTCATCAGCCCCGACAGACCGCCCGGCAGCGCGCCGCCGCCCAGCCCCGGCAGCCCGCCGCGCCCCATCGCCCCGCCGCGCATCGCCGCCTGGGCGGCCTTCATCGCCTCGGGATCGGCCATCTGTTTTTGCATCTCGGCCATGTCGGGGTTCTTGCCGAACATCGATTTCATCGCCTGTTTCAGCATGCCGCCCTTGCCCAGCTTCTTCATCACATCGGCCATTTGCCGGTGCATTTTCAGCAGCTTGTTCAGTTCGGCCACATCCAGCCCCGCGCCCGAGGCGATCCGCTTCTTGCGGCTGGCCTGCAAGAGGTCGGGGTTGGCGCGTTCCTTCTTGGTCATCGACTGGATCAGGGCGATCTGGCGCTTGAGCATCTTGTCGTCGAAACCGGCGGCTTCGGCCTGTTTCGACATCTTGCCCATGCCGGGCATCATGCCCATGACCGACTGCATGCCGCCCATCTTGAGCATCTGGTCCAGTTGGGCGCGCAGGTCGTTCATGTTGAACTGACCCTTCTGGAACCGCTTCATCATCCGCTCGGCCTGTTCGGCCTCGAGCGTGGATTGCGCCTTTTCCACCAGCGCGACGATGTCGCCCATGCCGAGGATGCGCCCGGCGACGCGCTCGGCCTCGAAGGTTTCCAGCGCGTCGGTCTTTTCGCCCAGGCCGACAAAGCGGATCGGCTTGCCGGTCACGGCGCGCATCGACAGCGCCGCGCCGCCGCGGCCGTCGCCGTCCATCCGGGTCAGCACGACGCCGGTGATGCCGACCTTACCCTCGAATTCCGTCGCCACGTTGACGGCGTCCTGCCCGGTCAGGCCATCGACCACCAGCAGGGTTTCGCGCGGGTTGACGGCATCGCGGACCGCCTGCACCTCGTCCATCAGGACTTCGTCGATGTGCAGGCGCCCGGCGGTATCCAGCAGGTAGACGTCATAGCCGCCCAGCGTCGCCTGCGATTTGGCGCGCCTGGCGATCTGCACCGCGGTCTCGCCCTTGACGATGGGCAGGGTATCGACGCCGATCTGGCCGCCCAGAATGGCAAGCTGTTCCATCGCCGCCGGGCGGTTGGTATCGAGCGAGGCCATCAGCACCCGCTTGCCCTCGCGCTCCTTCAGGCGGCGGGCCAGTTTCGCGGTGGTCGTCGTCTTGCCCGAGCCCTGCAGGCCGACCATCAGCACCGGCGCCGGCGGGTTGTCGATCTTCAGCCGGCCCGGTTCCTCGTCGCCCTTCAGCGTTGCGATCAGCTCGTCATGGACGATCTTGACCACCTGCTGGCCCGGCGTCACCGATTTCGTCACCGCCGAGCCGGTCGCCTTGGCCTGCACGCGCTTGATGAAATCGCGCGCCACCGGCAGCGAGACGTCGGCCTCCAGCAGTGCCACCCGCACCTCGCGCAGCGCCGCGGTCACGTCGTCGGCGCTGAGCGCCCCCTGTTTCGTCAGGCGATCAAAGACGCCACCAAGGCGGTCTGACAGGGTCTCGAACATGGGGCGTCCTTTCGGGTCGACCTGCGGGGCACGGGGTTTTGCACCCGTGGGCGCAACGCGCTGACGGATGGCGATCCCCGCATAAGCGATGGGACCGGAAGCTTTGGGCCTCCGGGGGAATTCGGGTCCGGTTACGCCCGCATCGCGGCAGAGTCAAGATTATCTGCCCTGATCGGCGGTCCGGCGCCTTTTCATCTTGCCATAAATACTCTCGGGGGGTGAATTTGCACAGCAAAGAGGGGGGCGCGAGCGCCCCCCTGCCCGCTCAATCCCTGGCGCAAGGCCCCGCATGATCGTCCTCGCCGACCACAACCCGACGCGGCATATCCGCTTTCCCTATGTGAACTGGGCGATCATCGCGCTGTGCACGCTGCTGTTCGTGCTGCAGGTGCCCTGGCCGGATTACGCCTTTACCCCGGCCTCGCTGCATCTGGTCGGCGGGCTCAAGCCGCCCGGCGGCGCGCCCGAGGTGGCCGGGCAGATGGTCAGCTATATCTTCCTGCACGCGACCTGGCTGCATCTGGGCGGCAACATGCTGGCGCTGTGGGTGTTTGGCGACAATATCGAGGATGCGATGGGGCATTGGCGCTATCCGCTGTTCTTCGTGCTGTGCGGCATGGCCGGGGCCGGGGCCGAGGCGATGTTCAGCGCCGAGCCGCAGATGCCGGTGATCGGCGCCTCGGGGGCGATTGCCGGGGTGATGGGCGCGTATCTGCTGCTGCATCCGCGGGCCAAGGTGCTGGTGCTGGTCGCCTTCCGGGTGCCGGTGCTGGTGCCTGCCGGGGTGTTCGTCGGGCTCAGCGTGGTGCTGGATCTGGTCTCGGCCACCGCCGAGCCGCAGCCCGGGGTCAATGTCGCCTTCTGGGCGCATGTCGGCGGGTTTGCGGCGGGGGCCTTGCTGATTACCGTCCTGCGCTGGCGCGACGTGCCGCTGTTCCAGCCGCCGGTGCCGCATCCCGAGGGCGGGTTCTTTGGCATCGGCCGCTGGCTGCCCGATTTCGGGCGCGAGCGGCCGGGCGGATCGGCGCTGTGGTTCTGGATCAAGTCGGCGGGGTTCTTCATTCTGGTCGCGGTGCTGGTCGAATCCTTTCTGGCGTGACCGGGTGCCTGGCCTGCTGACGGAAACTGGCAGCAGGCGCGGCCTATGGTCGGCGCAGAAGCCAGGAGAGTCCCATGCTGAAAACCTATCACGGTGGCTGCCATTGTGGCGCGGTGCGTTTCGAGGCCGACCTCGATCTGGCGCAGGGGGCGTCACGCTGCAATTGCACCTTCTGCCGCAAGACCCGCAACTGGTCGGCGCGCACCACGCCCGCGCATTTCCGGCTGACGCAGGGCGCCGCGCAGGTGACGCGCTATGCGGGCAGCGGCCACAGCGGGCACGGGTTCTGCGCCACCTGCGGCGTGCGGTTGTTCACGGCGGGCGACATCCCCGAGCTGGGCGGCGCCTATGTCACCGTGGCGCTGGCGGCGCTGGAGGATGCCAGCGAGGCCGAGCTGATCGCGGCGCCGCTGATCTGGTGCGACGGGCTGCAGGACGCCTGGTGGAACCCGCCCGCCGAGGTGCGGCATCTGTAGGGCGGCTGCGCAGCCGCCGCCTTGCCTGCGCGGCGCGGATGGCGCAGATAACCGCCATGCTGATCGTCGCCGCGCTCTATCATTTCACCCGATTCCCCGACCCCGCCGCGCTGAAGGGCCCGTTGGCCAAGGTCTGTTGCGCGAATGGCGTCAGGGGATCGCTGCTGCTGGCGCCCGAGGGGATCAACGGCACGATTGCCGGAAGCCGGGCCGGGATCGATGCGGTGCTGGCGCATATCCGCGCCCTGCCCGGTTGCGCCGGGCTGGCGTGGAAAGAGGCCCCGGCCGAGGCGATGCCTTTCGGCCGCATGAAGGTGCGGCTGAAGCGCGAGATCGTCACCATGGGCCAGCCCGATGTCGATCCGCGCGCCAGAGTCGGGCATTATGTCGAACCCGCTGACTGGAACGCGCTGATTTCGGCGCCCGACGTGGCGGTGATCGACACGCGCAACGCCTATGAGGTGGCGATCGGCAGTTTTCAGGGGGCGGTGGACCCGGGCACGCAAAGCTTTGGCGACTTCCCCGCCTGGTGGGCGGCCAATGCGCACCGGTTCCACAACAAGCGGATCGCCATGTTCTGCACCGGCGGCATCCGCTGCGAGAAATCGACCAATTACCTGCTGGGTCAGGGGGTTGCTGAGGTGTTTCACCTCAAGGGCGGCATCCTGCAATATCTCGAGGACGTGCCCGAGGCCGAGAGCCTGTGGCACGGCGGCTGTTTCGTGTTCGATCAGCGCGTTGCGGTGGGGCACGGGCTGGTGCCGACCGGGCACGCGCTGTGCCACGCCTGCCGGCGCCCGCTGGAACCCGCCGACCGGGCGCGACCGGAATACGAGGATGGCGTGTCGTGCCACCAATGCCTGGGGGAATATGACGAGGCCCGCCGCGCCGGGTTCCGCGAGCGGCAGCGCCAGATCGCGCTGGCCACGGCGCGGGGCGCGCGGCATCTGGGCGGCTGAGGCGTAGGGTGCGTGCTGGCACGCACCTCTGGCGGGGGCCGGGCGGCGAAAATCGCCCGGGGCGGTCGGGTTTCGCGGCGCGGGCGCCGGGGATCGGCCTAGACTGGGCCCCCGCAACCGGAGACCGGTCATGACCGACACCCCCGAACCCGCCTCGCCGCCCTGCTATGCGCAGGAGGTCGCGCACCCGGAAACCGCCGTCGAGGGGCCGCTCTGGCGCAAGGCGCAGCGCGCGGCGCTGATCGCGGCGCGGATGGCGGTGCCCGCCGCCGAACGCGCGCAGGTGGCCGAGGCAGTGGCCGAGGTGCTGGAGGCCGAGCTGGCGCCGGGGCCGGGGCTGGTGGTCAGCCTGTACTGGCCGTTTCGCGGCGAGCTGGACCTGCGTTTCTGGATGGCGCGCGCGCAGGCGCAGGGCGCGGTGGTGGCGCTGCCGGTCGTCGAGGCGATGGGCCGCCCGCTGCGGTTCCGGCCCTGGTGGCCCGGCTGCGCGATGGAGCGCGGGGTCTGGAACATCCCGCAACCGGCGACCGAGACCGAGGTGGTGCCGGATGTGGTGATCGCGCCGCTGGTCGGTTTTGACCCCGATTGCTATCGGCTGGGCTATGGCGGCGGCTTCTTTGACCGGACGCTGGCCGGGCTGGCGCCCAGGGCGCGGGCGATCGGTGTCGGCCTGCCGCTGGCGGCGCTGCGCACGATCCATCCGCAGGGCTGGGACGTGCCGATGGACATGATCGTCACCGGGCACGCGCGGGTGATGCGGCGGGGCTGAGCGGGGCGTAGGGTGCGTGCTCGCACGCACCATCCCCGGTGGCTCGCCGCGCACAGCACAGCCCGGCAACCGCTGGCGCGTAGGGTGCGTGCTCGCACGCACCATCCCGGTGGCTCGCCGCGATCAGCGCAGCCCGGCCAGCAGCGTCGCCGCCCAGAACAGCCCCGCCGACAGCAGCGCCGTCGCCGGGACGGTGATGATCCAGGCCGCGAGGATGGTCATCAGATGCGAGCGGCGCACCACCTTGCGGCGGGTGCGTTCCTCGATCGGCAGGGTCGAGAGGTCGCGGTTTTCCTTGAGGATCTTCTCGTGATACCATTCGCGGTAGAAGCCGACGCCAAAGATCCCGCCGATGGCGATATGCGTCGAGCTGACCGGCAGGCCCAGCCATGAGGCGATGATGACCACCAGCGCCGCCGACAGCGACACGCACCAGGCCCGCATGGCGTTCAGGCGGGTGATTTCCGAGCCGACGATGTTGATCAGTTTCGGCCCGAACAGCATCAGCCCCACCGACAGGCCCAGCGCGCCGGTAATCATCACCCAATAGGGGATCGCCACCCGGTCGCCCGAGGCGCCGTCCTGCACCGCATGGACGATGGCGGCCAGCGGCCCCACCGCATTGGCGACGTCGTTGGCGCCATGGGCAAAGGACAGCAGCGCCGCCGAGAACACCAGCGGAATGGCGAACAGCGGCTTGATCGATTTGGTGCGGTTTTCCAGCCCGCGCGACTGGCGGCGGATCACCGGCCGCATCAGCAGCGTCAGCGGCACCGCCACGGCGACCCCCACCAGCAGCGATTCGCCCAGCGACAGATGGACCAGCGCCTTGAGGCCCTTGAGCGCCATATAGGTGGCAAACACCCCGCCCATGACGCCGATCATCACCGGCACCCAGGTGCGGGCGGCGGCCAGCTTGTCGGCGCGGTAGAGGATGCGGTTATTGAGAATGGCGAGGAACAGCGCGGCGATCAGCCCGCCCAGCAGCGGCGAGACCACCCAGCTTGCGGCGATGGCGCCCATCACCGGCCAGTTGACGGCGCCAAAGCCCGCCGCGGCGATGCCCGCGCCCATCACCCCGCCGACAATGGAATGCGTGGTCGAAACCGGCGCGCCCATCATCGTGGCGAGGTGAATCCAGAACGCCCCGGCCAGCAGCGCCGCCATCATCGCCCAGACGAAAATCGCCGGTGCGGCAACGGCTTCGGGGGCGACGATCCCGCGCGAGACGGTCGAGACCACATCGCCCCCGGCCAGCAGCGCCCCGGCGGTTTCGCAGATCGCGGCGATCAGCAGCGCGCCGCCCATCGTCACCGCCTTGGCGCCGACCGCCGGGCCCATGTTGTTGGCCACGTCATTGGCGCCGATGTTCAGCGCCATATAGGCGCCGATCGCCGCCGCCAGCACCACGACCCAGGTGCCGGTGCCCGCGCCGATGATCGTGGCGGCGGCGAGGCCCGCCAGCACGATGAACACCAGCGCGATGCCGGGGCCGACCAGTGGCCGGGCGGTGAACAGCGTCGCCTGTTCCAGCAGGCCGATGCGGCCGAGATCCTTGTCGAGGGTCTTGATGGCCTTGGCTGTCGGATCGGCGGGCGAGGTCAATGCGGGCTCCCGGGCTTTGTCACAAAACTGTCACGAAGCGCCTAAAGGATTCGCGGCCAGAGGACAATCACCAACCGGGCGCCAACCGGGCACCAACCGGGGGCGCTGCGGCCCGGGCGGCGGTCATTGTGCCAGCAGCAGGGCTTTCAGTTCGGGTTCCTCGACCAGCTTTGCCGCCTCGGCCGGGCGCAGCCAGCGGCGCTGGCGGCGGCCCTTTTCGGGAAAGCTGTCGGCCAGATCGGTGACATCGACGCGAAACACCTCGCAGCGGCAGGCGACGGGAATGCCGTTCTTGACCACTTTCTGATAGACGAAGCTGCCGCTGGCGGTCTGCTCGACCGTGCCGCGCACGCCCGCCTCCTCCCAGGCCTCTTGCAGCGCGGCGTCGGCGAGGGTGCGCCCCTCCATCGGCCAGCCCTTGGGGACGATCCAGCGTTTCGAGGTCAGGCTGGAGACCAGCAGCACCTCGACGCCCTTTTTCCCCGCGCGCAGGCACAGCGCGCCCGCCTGCACGAATTCGGGCCGGCGCAGGACCGGCTCGACGAGGGAACGAAAGGCCGCCAGGGCGGATTGCTTCATGCCGGACTGCTCGGGCTTCGGGGCTGCCCTTGGATCGGGCGGCGCGTTATCGGGGTTGTTATCCACAGCTTGCCCTCAGCCATCGGTGTCGTCAACGCGTCCGCGCGCGGATTTGATCGAGCTGTGCCGGGATTTGCTGTCCATCCGGCGCTGCTGGCTACCATAGGTGGGTTTTGTGGCAATCCGGCGACGCGGCGTGTGCAGGGCGGCGCGGATCAGTTCGGCCAGACGCTCGCGGGCGATCTCGCGGTTGCGGGCCTGGCTGCGGGTTTCCTCGACCCGCAGGATCAGCGCGCCGTCCAGTGTCCAGCGCCGCCCGGCGAGGCGTTTGAGCCGGGCCTTCACCGCAGGCAGCAGCGCAGGCGAGCGTTCGGCCTCGAATCGCAATTCGACGGCGGTGGAGACCTTGTTGACGTTCTGCCCGCCGGGCCCCGACGAGCGGGTGAAGCTCTCGGTCAGTTCCCAGTCATGGATGACGATCTGATCGGTAACGTGGAGCATGGTGAACAAACAGGCAGGAAAGGGCGCGGATCAATCGAAAGGGCCGCCCGGCTATCGAGCGGCCCTCACGAGCTTCAGGAGATGGAGCCGGTTAGAACCAGGCCCAATCAAGGGATGCACAGCCTTGGGCTGCCGTCAGCTTGCGCTCCCTCTGACTGTCCCGACACCTCTCTCCAATATCACTCTAGACACTGGACCACCTCCTTTCGCTGGGTTGAACCGTAGGGCGATGGTGGCACATATCTGGTGTTTGTCAAAACATTTTAGCCGACCTGTTGCGTCAGTTTGCGCACGATCAGCCGGAACGGCGCCAAAGCGATCAACGCGAGGCAAAGTTTGACCAGCCAGTCGGCAAGGGCCAGAGAAACCCACAAAGGCGCCTGCGGACCGACGCCGAGCACTGGCAAAACCGCCTGCGCCCAGCTAACATCCGCCGCCGGTTCGACGAAGGTGAAGGCCGCCGAAAAGGCGATCGAAAAGAAGATCGCCGTATCGAGCGACGAGCCCACCAGTGTTGAAACAAGAGGCGCTTTCCACCAGGCGCCGCGGCGCAGCCGGTCGAAAACCGCGATATCCATCAGTTGCGCGGCCAGAAACGCCAGGCCCGAGCCCAGCGCGACGCGCAGCGTGACGGCGGGATAATCATAGCCGTCGCCCTGCAGCATGATCTGCGTGCCGATCAGCGAACAGGCGATGCCGACGGCGAAACCGGCGCCGACGACGCGGCGCGCGGCTTGCGGGCCATAGACGCGGTTCATCACATCGGTGACGAGAAAGGCGAAGGGATAGGTCAGCGCCCCCCAGGTGAGCCAGTCACCCAGAAGGTATTGGACCAGAATATTCGAGGCCACGACGATGGCGGCCATGGCAAGAATGCCGGGCAGGAAAGAGCGGGTCATGTGTGAAACCGTTTTGACAAGGTGGTCGGGGACTTGGCCACCCGGGCCGGGCGACGGGGCTGGATACGCCGCCGCCGCCTGTTGCGCAAGGGTTTGCCGACCGGCGGCGCGCGGGAACTGGGCACTAGGCAGATGGCGCAACCATGGTATCGTGAGGGCAGGATTGCCTTCGAGGATTTTTTCATGACGCTGTTTTCGCTGCGCGGGTCTACCGCCCTTCTTCTTTTGTCGCTGGCTCTGCCATCGGGGATTCTGGCCCAGGCCCCTGAGCCCGCGCCCGCGCCGGTGATCGCCCCGGCCGCGCCCCCCGCCCCAACGGCCGAATGGACGGCGGTGAGCCGGTTCGGGATGCTGCTGCCGGTGCCGCCCGGGGCGGTGGTGATCGACGACCGCAACACCGACCGCGATCAGGAATTCAACATCTCGACCATGGGCGAGGGCCGGGTCGGCACGCGCGCCGGGTTGCGGCGGCTGTTGCCGCAGGATCTGGCCGAATTCCCCGGCGAGCCGGGCTCGCCCGAGTATCTGGCCTATCTGGGCGGGATCGGCCGCATGCCGATCGAGGATTCCGGCGTGGTGATGCGGCTGGGCGGGCGGGAATTCCGCCTCTATCGCGGGACCGGGACGCTGGACGACGACGGGGTGGAGCGGGACACGCGGATGCTGCTGCTGATCGCCGCCGAACCCGACGAGGCGGGCACCGGGTTGCTGATCGGCGTGTTCAGCGCCGGGCTGGGGGCCGAGGTGGCAGCGCAGATCGAACTGGATTTCGTCAACCGTCTGGCGGCGGATGAGCCCGCCGCCCCCGAGGCCGAGGTGGCGGTCGTGGAGGATCCGTTCGCGCTGCTGGCGGCGGCGCTGGGCGAACCGGCCGGGACGATCCCCGAAAGCTGGGAGCGGATCGACGGTTTTGGCTATGCGTTCGGCATTCCCGGCGGCGCGGCGCTCGAGCGCATGGCGTCGGCCGAGCGGCAGGAATTCGGCGCCGGGCTGCGCGACCGCGAGGCGCATACCGAGGTCAGCACGGTCATCAGCCGCGCCGATGCCGCGCGGCTGGCGGAACTGGGGATCGTGCCGGGATCGGACGATGTCACCACGGCGCTGGCAGCGATCGCGCGGGTGCCGGTGCAGGCGACCGACCGGCGGGTGATGCTGGGCGGGCAGCCGTTGCGGCTGTATCTGGCGGTGGGGACGCGGGCGCTGCTGGGCAGCCATCACGGCTTTTTCCTGCTGGCCGAGGCGCCGGACGCCGAGGGGCGCATCACGATGATCGCGGCCGCGCAGCGCGGTTTCGAACCCGAGGCAGCGCGGCAGGGGCTGGCGGCGATGATGGCCAGCCTGTCGGCGGGCACCGAGCCGCCCGCGACCGGGGAGGATGCGTTTGACCTGCTGGCGGCGGCCCTGTCCGAACCGGCGGGAACCCAGCCCGAGGGCTGGGAGCGGGTGGAGGGCTTTGGCTATGGCGTCAGCCTGCCGCCCAACCCCGGGCTGAGCGTGGACCGCGACCCGAACCGGCAGGAATTCGAGGCCGGGTTCACCGACCGCGAGGCGCGCACCGAGGCCAGCGTCGCCGTGGTGCGGGCCGATGCGCAGCGGCTGGCGCAATTGCGGATCGTCCCCGGTTCGGACGATGTCGTGGCAACGCTGGAGCGGCGCGAGGGGGTGTCGGTCCGCGCGTCAGATCGCCGGGTGATGCTGGGCGATCAGGCGATGCGGCTGTATCTGGTGGCGGGCGAGCGTCCGCGCCGGGGGGCCAGTCTGGGCTTTGCGCTGGTGGCCGAGGAACCGGATGCCGAGGGGCGCACAACCATCGTCCTGGCCTCGTTCCGCGGTTTCGAGCCCGAGGCGGCGCGCGACTCGCTGGCGGCGGTGATGGCCAGTCTGGCAGTGAGCGTGGCGCAGGCCGAAGAGGCGCCGGTGCCCGACGCGGTGCCCGAAGCCGCCGTTGACACGCCCCCGGCGGCGCTGGCCCTGATCGAGGGGCTGGTCGTGCTGCAACCGGGCGCGGGCTATGGCGTGCGCAGCTTTGCGCCCAATGCGGTGGCGAGCGAGGCCTATCTGGGCCACGAATCCACACCCGACGAGCCGCGCCTGCGCGTCGTCGCCGGGGGGCTGTCGCGGCCGCTGGAGCGGCAGGTTTCGCGGCTGCTGGCCGAGGTTCAGACCCTGGCCGAGGCCGATCTGGGCGGGCTGCCGGTCTGGATCGTCACCGGCTTTGCCGCGCGCAATCTGCAGGACCAGACGGTCGGGGCCGAGGCCGGGGTTCCGGCGCTGCTGGTGGCGCCGCGGCTCTGTGTCGGGGGGCAGGTGCCCTATATGGTCGCGCTGATGGCCGCGCCCGGGCAGGAGGCCGATCTGGACGCGGCGCTGGCCGGGCTGAGCCTGCAGGCGCCCGAAGGCGCCGAGCCCTGCCCCGGCGCCGCCGATGGCGTGCGGGCGCTGCTGCCCGCCGCGCCGCCCCCCGCCCTGCCCGAGGGCTGGGAGGGTCAGGAACGCTTTGGCATCCGCTTTGCCCTGCCCGCCGGGATGCGGGTGCGGCGCGAGCGGGCGACGGCGGACCAGATGGAATACTGGCTGCAACAGCAGGATGCGCAGGGCGATGTGCGGCTGGAAATGTCGCTGCGCGTGCTGACCCCCGAGGCGCGCGCCGGGATGGAGGCGGGTGAACCGGGCACACCGGAATTCGCCGCCATGCTGTCGCGCTTCGCCGGGATCGAGGTGGCGCGCAGCGAGGAAACCGCGCGGCTGGGCGATGTGGTGCTGCACTATTACCGGGGCCGCGGCACGCGCGAGCGGCAGGGCGCGCAGGTGCCGGTGCAGATGCTGTATCTGATCGCCGAGACCCCGGCGCCCGACGGGCTGAGCCCCTGGCTGGCGCTGATGAGCATCGGCGAGGAACCGGCAGCGGCGCAGGCGACCGAGGCGGCGTTCGTCGGCAGTCTGGGCGGCGCGGCGGTGGCGGTCGAGGCGCCCGCAGCACCGGTGGAAACGCCGCCGGTGGCTACGCCGCCCGTGGCCACCCCGCCCGTCGCTACGCCGCCCGTCGTCATGCCGCCGGTGGTGGCCGAGCCGCCGGTGGCGACGCCCCCGGCCTCGATTGCCAGCGCGGAATCGCAGGCCTGGGAACAGGCGCTGCAAAACGGCAGCACGGATGCGGTGCTGCGCTATCTGGCCAGCTATCCGCGCGGGCTGAATTCGGGCGCGGCGCGGCGGCTGTTGCGCGAACGCGGCGTGGTGCCGCCCGACGAGCGGCGGCCGGAACCGGCGCCTGCGGTGGTCGCGGCGCCCGATCCCGATGCGCAGGCCTGGGCCACGGCGCTGGCGCGCGGCACGGCAGCGGCGTTCTGGACCTATCTCAAGGCCCAGCCGCAGGGCGCCCATGTCGGCGAGGCGCTGGCCCGGCTGCAAAGCCGCCCCGAGCCCGAGGCGCGGGCCGTGGCCCCGGTGCCGCAACCCGCGCCGCAGCCGGTGCCGATCGCGCCGCCCTCGGGCAAGTGACGCGGCGGGGGGCCGTCTGCGGCCCCCCCCCCTCTTGCCAATCGGCGCCGGGCGTTGCAGGTCTGGGGCCTGTGCCCCCTTGCCCCAGGAATTCCGAAATGATCTCCGACCAGCCCGGCCTGATCGACGCCGTCCGCGACCGCTTTGCCCATGTCGAGACCTGCCCGTTCGAGGGGCCGCGGGTGTTCTTTGAAAACGCCGGCGGCGCGCTGCGGCTGAAATCGGTGGTCGAGACCTCGGCGCTGTATGCCAGCTATCCCGACAATCAGGGCCGCCCCAACATCGCCTCGCAGACGCTGATGCGGGTGATCGATCAGGGCAAGGCCGACATGCGGCTGTTCCTGAACGCGCCCGACGGCGTGGTGTTCGTCGGCGAGAGCGGCACCGAGGTGCTGTTCCGGCTGGTGCGCAACGCCGCGACCGGGGCGGCGCCGGGCGGGGTGATGCTGCGCTCGACGCTGGAACATCCGGCGCTGGGCTCGTCGATGACGCATTGGGCCGGGGTGACGGGGCGCGACCTGATCGAGGTGCAGCACGACGATGCCACCGGGGTGGTCAGCGTCGAGGCCTATGAGGCGGCGCTGCGGCCGGATATCCGCGTGGCCTCGATCATCCACACCTCGCCGGTGACGGGGATGAGCACCGATGTGCGGGCGATTGCCGCGGCGATCCGCCGGGTGGCGCCCGAGGCGCTGATCATCGTCGACGGTATCCAGCACGCCTGTCACGGGCCGGTGGATGTGGCGGGCTACGGCATCGACGGCTATGCGCTGAGCCCCTACAAGATGTTCTCGCGGCATGGCTATGGGGTGGGCTGGGCCTCGGACCGGCTGAGCGGGCTGGTGCATGAGCAGATCCTCGGCAACGGGCCGCAAAGCTGGGAACTGGGCACGCGCGACACCGGGTCTTATGCGACGTTTTCCGATGTGGTCGGCTATTTCGACTGGCTGGGCGGCCGGTTCAGCGACAGCGCCGACCGCCGCACGCGGCTGGAGGCGGCGGGCGCGGCGATCCATGCCGAGGAGGCGAAGCTGCTGCGCTGGATGCTGGCGGGCACCGGCAACCGGCGCGGGCTGGCGGAAATGCCGGGCGTGCGGCTGATCGCCGGCGACGGGCTGGAGGGGCGCGAGGGCGTGGTGTCGCTGGTGCTGGACGGCTGGGATACCAAGGCGCTGGTCGAGTTTCTGGGCGCGCGCGGGGTGCGGGTGCATATCCGCAAGGCCGACAATTACTCAGGCAATGTGCTCAGGCCGCTGGGGCTGGCCGATTGCCTGCGCGTGTCGTTTTGCCATTACAACACCGAGGCCGAGGTGGCGAAGCTGCTGGCGGCGATGGAAGAGGCCATCGCCCGGGGGTGAGGGAAAGGTGCGTGCGAGCACGCACCCTACCGCGTTGCCGTACCGTGGTCGGGCCCGGTGTAGGGTGCGTGCTTGCACGCACCGTCCGGGGGGGCCTCAGATCCCGTCGCCCACGAACGCCTTTTCGATGACGAAATCGCCGGGGGCGGAATTCGATCCCTCGTGCAGGCCATAGCTTTCCAGCAGCGCCGCCACGTCCTTGTTGAAGGCCAGCGAGCCGCAGACCATGGCGCGGTCCACCGCGGGGTCCAGCGGCCCCGGCAGGCCGAGATCGGTGAACACCTTGCCCGAGGCGATGGTGTCGGTGATCCGCCCCATGTAGCGCGAGGGTTCGCGGGTGGTGGTGGGGTAATAGAACAGCTTGCCCGCCACCATCTCGCCGATCAGCGGATCGTTGTGCAGATCCTCGACCAGCCTGCGGCCGTATTCCAGTTCGCCCGCCTCGCGGCAGGTGTGCATCATCACCACGCGGGCGTTCTTTTCCCAGGTTTCCGGCTCGCGCAGCAGGCTGGCGAAGGGGGCAAAGCCGGTGCCGGTGGCCAGCATCCACAGCCGGTGTCCGGGTTTGAGTGCGTCATGCACCAGCGTGCCCACCGGTTTGGGCCGCAGGATGATCGGCTCGCCGGGCTGGATGTTCTGCAACCGGCTGGTCAGCGGGCCGTCGGGCACCTTGATCGAATAGAATTCCAGTTCCTCGTCCCAGGCGGGCGAGGCGATGGAATAGGCGCGCAGGATCGGCTTTCCGGCGTCATCCGGCAGGCCGATCATCACGAATTCGCCGGAGCGGAAGCGCAGGCTTTGCGGGCGGGTCACGCGGAACGAGAACAGCCGGTCGGTCCAGTGCGTCACGGCGGTGACGACCTGCTGGTCGGGGCGCAGGTGCTGGTTCATGCGTTCCTCCGCAGCCGGGCGCGGTAATCGTGGCCCTGCCAGTCGGCGCGGCTGAGCCATTGCTCCTGCGGCTGGCGCGCGGCCAGATCGGCGGGGATTTCCACCTCGTCGAACCCGGCGCGGCGGGCCATGGCGTATTGGTCGGCGATCACATGCCCGGCGGCGCGCAGCCGCCCGGTGAACCCGGCGCGGCGCAACCGCGCGGCCAGCGTGAAGCCGCGACCATCCGAAAACGCCGGAAAGGCGACGCGGATCGCCGTCACGCCGTCAAGCTGCGATTCCAGCGCGGCGATATCGACATCCGGCGCCAGATCGAACCAGTCGCCGTTGTGGGTTTCGGGGCCAAAGCCCCGGTCGGTGACGATCACGCTCACGACGCCTGCCTCCTGATGACGCGGCCATCGACGATATGGATGCCGCATTCGTCCTTGTCCTGACCGCGCCAGCGCCCGGCGCGCGGGTCTTCGCCCGCGGCGACCGGGCTGGTGCACGGCCCGCAGCCGATCGACGGATAGCCGCGCGCCACCAGCGGGTGCCGGGGCAGCGCGTGGCTGTCCATATAGGCGGCGAGATCGCGCGCATCCCAGCCCGCCAGCGGGTTCACCTTGAGGTGGTTGAAGGTGGCGTCGAACTCGAACAGGTCGAGCGCGGCGCGCGCCCCACCCTGAAAGCGTTTGCGCCCGGTGATCCAGCCGTCGAACCCGTTGAGCGCGCGTTCCAGCGGCCGGGTCTTGCGCAGGTCGCAGCAGCTATCGGTATCCGAACGGTGCAGGACGCTGTCGGGGTCTTGTTCGAACAGCTCGGCGCGGTCAGGCCCGATGGTGCGCAGGTCGGTCAGGCCCAGTTGCTGCGCCAGTTCGCGCTGATAGGTCTTGGTTTCCTCGAACAGCATCAGCGTGTCGATGAACAGCACCGGCGTGGCGCGGTCGATCTGCGCGACCATGTGCAACAGCACCGCCGAATCGGCGCCAAAGCTGGAGACCATGGCGATCTTGCCCAGCGCGCCCGAGAGGGCAAAGCGCAGGGCGCCTTCGGCGTCGCCGTCGTAGGTGGCGTTCAGGCGGGTCAGGTCACGCGGCATGGCGTTCGGCCTCGTAAAGCGCCTCTTTGAACGGCGCGAGGCCGAGGCGACGGTAGGCCGTGAGGAAGGTTTCCTCGCGGCTGGTGCGCAGGTCGAGATAGGTGCGCAGGATGCGTTCGATGGCCGGGACGATCTGGTCATAGGCAAAGCCCGGGCCGGTGCGTTCGCCCAGCGCCGCATCTTCCGATCCGTCGCCGCCCAGGGTGATCTGATAGTTTTCCACCCCGGCGCGATCGAGGCCCAGAATGCCGATATGGCCGACATGGTGGTGCCCGCAGGCGTTGATGCAGCCGGAAATCTTGATCTTCAGCGGGCCGATGTCATGTTCCAGCTTCAGCGCGTCGAAATGCGTGGCGATTTCCTGCGCGATGGGGATCGAGCGGGCAGTGGCCAGCGCGCAGTAATCCATACCCGGGCAGGCGATGATGTCCGACACCAGCCCGACGTTGGCGGTGGCGAGGCCCTGCAATTTCAGCGCCTTGTGGACGGCGGGCAGGTCGGCGCGGGCGACATGCGGCAGGATGACATTCTGTTCGTGGCTGATGCGGATTTCGCCGTAGCCATATTTTTCCGCCAGATCCGCGATCAGCCGCATCTGCGCGCTGGTGGCATCGCCCGGCGTCTCGCCATGCGCCTTCAGCGAGATGGTGACGATGGCATGCCCCTCGGCGCGGTGCGGGTGCAGGTTGGTATCGGCCCAGGCGCGGAACACCGGATCGGCGCTGTAGGCCGCCTGATAGGCGAGGTCCGAGGCGGCGCGGAAGGCGGGCGCCCGGAACTGGCGCTGGATGCTGGCCAGATGCGCGGCGGTGGCGGCGCTGTCGAATTGCGGGGCGATTTCGGCGAAGCGGGCCTCGGTCAGGTCGCGGAACGTGTCGATGCCGTTTTCGTGCACGGTGATCTTGATGCGCGCCTTGTATTTGTTATCGCGCCGACCCAGCAGGTTATAGGTGCCGACCACGGCCTCGAGATAGGGCAGCAGATCGGTGACGGGCAGGAAATCGCGCAGCACCTTGCCGATCATCGGCGTGCGGCCGAGGCCACCGCCAACGATCACCTCGAAACCCGCCACGCCGTCGCGTGCCACCATGCGCAGGCCGATGTCATGGGCGCGGGTCACGGCGCGGTCGATTTCCGAGCCGGTGACGGCGACCTTGAACTTGCGCGGCAGGAACTGGAATTCCGGGTGGTCGGTCGACCATTGCCGGATCAGTTCGGCATAGGGGCGCGGATCGGCCAGTTCCTCGGCGGCGGCACCGGCGAAATGGTCCGAGGTGACGTTGCGGATCGTGTTGCCCGAGGTCTGGATGGCGTGCAGCCCCACCTCGGCCAGCGCGTCGAGCATGTCGGGCACGTCGGTCAGTTTCGGCCAGTTGTACTGGATGTTCTGGCGGGTGGTGAAATGGCCGTAGCCTTCATCCCAGCGGTCGGCGATCTCGGCCAGTTTGCGCAACTGGTGCGGGTTCAGCGTGCCGTAGGGGATCGCCACGCGCAGCATATAGGCGTGCAGTTGCAGATACAGGCCGTTCATCAGCCGCAGCGGGCGGAATTCATCCTCGGTCAGCGAACCGTCGAGGCGGCGGGCCACCTGCTCGCGGAACTGGCGGTTGCGCTCGGTCAGGAAGGCGCGGTCGAAATCGTCATAGGCGTACATGGGTCTGTCCTCACACCGGCGGTTTCAGGCCGCAGCCTGTTTGCCGTGGGCATAGTTCGAGGGGCCGCGGCGGCGGAAATCCTCGCGGAAATGGGCGGGCTCGATGCCATGGGCGGTCTGGCGGACCTCGGCGAGGTAACAGCCGACGACGATGTCCTGGCGCTTGGCGGCGGCGGCCAGCGCGGCATCGGCCTCGGCGGGATCGGTGAACACCTGCGCCTCGGTCAGGTGGCGGGTCCAGCTTGCGTTCGCGGCCAGATAGACCACATCGCCCTCGACAAGGGCGTTGGCGGTGACGACTTGGGCTTGGGGCGCGCGGGACATCAGGCGAATTCCTCGATCAAAGCAGGCAGGGCAGCGGCGGCGCGGGCGGGGGCGAGGCCGAACAGGGTGATGACCGGGCCTTGCAGACCCGCTTCGGCCAGATCGGCGGGCAGACGGTCGAGCCGGGTGGCGAGGATGCGCTGGTCAGGGCGCGAGACGTTTTCAACCAGCGTGACCGGGGTGGCGCCATCGGCGCCATGCATCATCAGGCGGCCCTGCACGAAACGCGCGGCGCGCTTGCCCATGTAGATCGCGGCGACGGCCCCGGGGCGGGCGAGGCTGCGCCAGTCGTGATCGGCGAAACCCTCGACATCCTGCGCGGTCAGCAGGCGCAGATCGCTGTTGCGGCCCCGGCGCGTCAGGCTGGCGCCGATGGCGGCGGCGGCGGCGCTGGCGGCGGTGATGCCCGGGGTCACCGCCCAGTCGATCCCGGCGGCGCTGAGCGCGGCGGTTTCCTCATCGAGACGGCCGAACACCGAGGCATCGCCACCCTTGAGCCGCACGACGCGCAGGCCCTGCGCGGCGTGGTCGATCATCGCGGCGTTGATGTCGGCCTGCGGGGTCGAGGGGCCGAAGCCCTCTTTGCCGACGGCCACGAAGATCGCCTCGCGCCGGGCCAGTTCGAGGATGGCGGCGGGGACCAGACGGTCATGGATCACCACATCGGCGGCATCCAGCAGGCGGCGGGCCTGCAAGGTCATCAGTTCAGGATTGCCGGGACCGGCGCCGACCAGATCGACGCGGCCCGGGGCGGCTTCGGCGCTGAGGTGCTGCTGCAGCAGGGCGTGCAGGGCGTGGTCGAGCAGTTCCTCGCCAGCCTCGGCCAGCACCTGCGGGCCGGTCTGGAAATAGTAGTCCGCCCAGAAATCGCGGCGCGCGCGGCCCTGCGGCAGGGCCTCGGCGGCGTGGCGGAACAATTTCCCGGCGCGGGCCAGCGGGCCGAGGCCCTGCGGCAGGCGGGCCTCCAGATCGGCCTTGATGGCGCGGGCCAGCACCGGGGCGGCGCCTTCGGTGCCGATGGCGACGGTGACGGGGCTGCGATCGACGATGGCGGGGGTGATGAAATCGCTGGCTTCGAGGTTATCAACCACATTGACCAGCACGCCCTGCGCCCGGGCCAGCGCGGCAAAGGCGGCGTCGGCGGCGCTGTCGCCATGCGCGCCGTAAGCCAGCGCGGCGCCGGTCAGATCGGCGGCGCGGACGGCGCGGCGGTGCAGGGCCACACCATGGGCGGCGGCGGTCTCGGCCAGTTCGGCCTCGGGCGCCTCGGCATAGAGGGCGAGGCGGGCCTCGGTTTTCAGCAGCAGGCGCAGTTTGGCCAGCGCGAAGGCACCATTTCCGGCGATGACGACCGGGCGGTCGGCAAGGTCGAGGAAAACGGGGAAATGCTGCATGGCCGGGACTCCGTAGGGATACCCGGAAGATAGAAAAATTTCCCGTTTCCGGCAACGAGGCGGCGGAAACAAGGAGCATGCACCGCCCATGATCGCCGGGATGGGAGAATGTTGTTCTATGGGCGGCGCTGGCGGACTATTCTTCCCCGATCACGCCGCAGCGCGGAATGGCCGCCTGCCGGGGCCGGGAAGAATCAGCGCCGGGGGTCGAACTGGAAGCGCACCGAGAGGCCGGTGCGGGCCTCGGCGAACAGGTCGATGGACGAGGTCGTGACCTGGTGCATCAGTTCCACCGACAGGCCCGGGCGCGGTTGCAGCGTCAGGCCGATGCCGGTGAGGCGATCCTGGCGCGGCAGGCCCATCAGCATGCCGCCGCTCGCCTGCATGTGCCAGGCGCTCAGCGTCACCGGGCGGCTGCCCCAGAGCCAGCTCGCCTGCGCCGAGACGCGGGCGCGGGTGGCGTTCTGGCCGGGGATCGGTTCGCCCAGCGTCAGGCTGAGGCCGGTGGTCGCGCGGTTCCAGACGGCGTTCCAGCCCAGCGAGACGGTGTTCTGCCCCCCCTCGGCCAGATGCAGGCGTTCGAGTTCGACCGTGACCTCGTGATAGGCCGCACCGGTGGCGAAGAGATGCGCCAGCGAGGCCGAAACGGCGGTGGAATGGCTGGACGACAGCGAGCGCCGCCCGGCCTGCGCGGTGGCGCAGACATCGGCAAAGGTCCATCCCGTCAGATGGTTGCGCGCACAGGCCGAGAGTTGGGCATTGCCGCGGCCGATGTCGTGGCGGGGCGACCAGCCCACCTCGGCGCTGGCCGAGAAATCGAGCAGGCGCCCCGGCCCCCAGGCCAGCCGCGCCTCGCCGCCAAGGCGTCCGCCCAGCACCAGACCGGCGCGGGCCAGATTGGCCGGATCGACCTGGAACGACAGGCCATAAAGGTTGAACGTGTCGTTGAAATAGCCGCCGTTGATGTTCTCATCCCAGGCCAGAACCGGGGTAAAGCGCAGGTCGCGGGCGATCAGCGCCGGGGCGCCCTCGTGATAAAAGCCGCTGCGTTCCAGCCCCTGACGCATGGCGCGGGTCAGCGCGGGCGGAGCGGTGCGGGTGTTCAGCGCCTGGCCATAGGTGAACAGCCGCAGCCGTTCGGAACCGATCAGCGGCGCGAGGCGGGCGCGGGAAAAGGCATCGGCCGAGGCCTGCGCGGCGGTCAGCATCAAGAGCAGCGCCAGCACCAGCCCGGTCCACAGGTGGCGCGGTGCAAAGCGGCGGCTATTGGCCCAGGGCATTCGGGTCCACCCCGTAGAACACGCCATCGACCCGCAGGTGACGCCCGGTACCGGTGTCGAAGCCATCGGCGGTATAGAGGCCCGAGGTGCTGAGATCGTGCTGGCCGTCCTCATAGGTCGGCGTGCCGCCCAGGCTGCCGCGCAGCGCGCCATCGACGGACAGGATGTCGGGGCTGTCAGGGTCCCAGACGCGGATGGTGACATCGCCGCCATAGGCGCCGGAAACGATGTTCAGCGGCAGGCCGGTGGCGTCGATTTCGGTACGGACCACGGAATCGCCCGCCACGCCGGTGCGCAGGTTCAGGCTGACGGTCTCGGCGTCGAAATCGAGCACCATGTTGACCAGGCCGTTGTCGTCGCTGCCGGTCAGCAGCGGGCCGTCATCGATCGACACCCAACTGACATTGGCGCCGCGCAGGTAGAAACGGCCGGTGGCGGCGATCAGTTCGTTGTTCTCGACGTTGGAATAGGGTTGCTGATCGACGGTCAGCCGCACCAGCCGGCGGGCCGGGCCATCGGGGCTGTCCACCTCGGCGATGACCTCGATGTTCATGCGCCCGCCATAGAGCGATTCGTTCAGCGCGATGACATTGCGGTATCCGGCCGGATCGGCGGGATCGGCATCCTCGAACGCGGCCAGGGCGGCGGTATCGGCCCCGGTCGCATAGTTGCGGCGGACGCGGGAATAGCCGTTGTGCGCCGTGGTATAGGTTTCGAACCCGGGCACATCGACGGGGCGGCCATCGGGCAGCGGCACCGGGGCAGACCCGCCGCAAGCGGCGAGCAGGACGAGCAGGAAAGGGGTCAGGGCGTGGCGCATAAGTTGTTCACTAGACGTGAACAATGGCGGAATATAGGCGCCCCTGACGCGGATTGTGAAATTATCGCGGCAGAGGCGCCAGGGGGTCAGTCGCCGCAGGCGGCGCGGCGGTTCCAGCGGATCGACGACCAGAGCGACACGCCGATCAGCGAGGCGCCGAACAGGCCGGTAATCACCTCGGGCACATGGAACAGTGACTGGGCGAACATGATGACCGACAGGGCGATGATCGCGTAAAAGGCGCCGTGTTCCAGATAGCGGTATTGCGCCAGCGTGCCCTTTTCCACCAGCATGATGGTCATCGAACGCACATACATCGCGCCGATGCCCAGACCGATGGCGATGACGAACAGGTTCTGGCTGAGGGCAAAGGCGCCGATCACCCCGTCAAAGCTGAACGAGGCGTCGAGCACTTCGAGATAAAGGAACGCGCCCAGCCCGCCCTGCGCCGTGGCTTTCAGCGTTTCCTGCGTGCGGTCCAGCAGGCCGCCCAGCACCTCGACCAGCAGGAAGGTCAGCAGCCCCCAGATCGCCGCGACGGTAAAGACATGGCGTTCGGCCCCTTCGAGGACGCGGGCAAAGCCCAGCACCAGGATCAGCACCACGGCGACCTCGATCCCGCGGACGGTGGCATAGCGGGCCATGGTGCTTTCGATCCAGCGCACCCAGTGGATTTCCTTTTCGGCGTCGAAAAAGAAGCTCAGCCCGACCATCATCAGGAAGGTGCCGCCAAAGGCCGCGATCGGCAGATGGGCGTCATGCATGATGCGCGCGTATTCCGCGGGTTCGACGGCGGCGAGGACCAGCGCCTGCCAGGGGCCGATCTGCGCCGCGACGACGACGATCAGCAGCGGAAAGACGATCCGCATGCCGAACACGGCGATGATGATGCCCCAGGTCAGAAAGCGCCGCTGCCATTCGGGGCGCATGTCCTTGAGCTTGTTGGCGTTGACGATGGCGTTGTCGAACGACAGCGAGATTTCCAGCACCGCCAGCACGGCAACGACGAAGAACACGCCCAGCGTGCCGCCAATGGTGCCGGTGGTTTGCCAGCCCAGCGCCGCGCCGAGCGCGAGGCCCAGCGCCGTAACGATGAAGGCCCAGCGGAAATAGGATAGAAACGAGGGCGTCGCGCCTGTGCGCGGGGCCCCGGTGGCATGGGTCGAGCCGTTGTTCATGGATGCTGATCTGCGCGACTGTTGGGGTTCAGTGCCGACATCACGAGAGCGCCGCTACTCTCGCCAGAGGGGCCCGGTCACCGATTGAGTGCCCGACGGATCGGGCCTGAGGGATATAGCATTGATCGGGCGCTGCGGGAAGGGTGCGCGCCGGGGTCTGCGCCTATGATGAATTCAACAATGACGAATTCGCTTTGACAAAGAACACGTCCGGTTTAGCCTGCCCCGGCAAACAGGAGGAGACCGCCATGGCCATTCCCAGGATCAAGGGCCTTTACCATTATTCCTTTCCCTGCCGCGACGGCGAGGAGACCCGCGCGTTCTACGAGGATCTGCTGGGGCTGCCGCTGGTGGCCTGCATGATGGCGGACCGCGTGCCCTCGACCGGCGAGGAAAAGCCCTATGCGCATTTCTTCTTCGAGATGGGCGACGGCTCGTATATCGCGTTCTTCGATCTGGGCGAGAACAAGATGCCGCTGCCCTCGCCCAACACCCCGGGCTGGGTGATGCATTTCGCCGTCGAGGTGGACAGCGTCGCCGAAGTGGAGGCGATGGGCGCACGGCTGAAGGCGGCCGGGGTCGAGGTGACGCCGGTGGTGGATCATCACTTTATCCAGTCGATCTATTTCTTCGATCCCAACGGCCTGCGGCTGGAAGTGACCGCGCGCGTCGATGAGCCCGGCTTCCTGGAACAGCAGGCGGCCGAGGCGCATGACATCCTCAAGGACTGGGGCGTGAAAAAGGCCGGGCTGCTGGCCGGGGCCTCCTGACGGAGGGGGCGCCTGCCCCCCCTCTGCCGATGGTTGACGCGCGGTCTAAATTCGGAATAATCGAATCACGTTCAATTTTGACAAATGCCGCCGCAGCGCCGGGCCGGGCACAGGAAGTTGCTGAGAATGCGCGATAAATTCCCCTGGCAGCGGCATCTGCAGATCGTCTCGTTCGCCGAGAAGCTCGCCGCGACCGAGGTGTACGGCTTTGCCGGAAACTCGGGCATGGTCAATCTGGAGGGGCAGTTGCTGCGCGGCGAGCGGGCGTCGCGGACGGTGTTCGTGTTCATGCATCCGACCTCGACGCTGCAATTGCTGCCGATGCCGATGGCGCTGGCGGATCGCGGGTTTCATGTGCTCTGCGCCGCCAGCCGCTATGCCAAGAACGATGCGGCGCTGATCATGGAAAAGGTGGCGCTGGATCTGGGGGCCTGGATCCGTCATGCCCGCGAAACGCTGGGCTATGACAAGGTGGTGCTGGTGGGCTGGTCGGGCGGCGGATCGCTGTCGCTGTTCTATCAGGCGCAGGCCGAGGCGCCGACCATCACCCACACCCCCGCCGGGGATGCCGTCGATCTGGTCGGCGCGGGGCTGAGCCCGGCGGATGGCGTGGTGTTCATCGCCGCGCATCTGAGCCGGGCCGAGACGCTGACCGAATGGCTGGACCCGTCGGTACTGGATGAAACCGATCCTGACCGGCGCGATCCCGAATTCGACATCTATTCCCCCGCTTGCCCGCACCAGCCGCCCTATGCGCCCGAGTTCGTCGCAAGGTTCCGCGCCGCGCAGCGGGCGCGCAACCGGCGCATCACCGACTGGGCGCTGGCCCTGCTGGCCGAGTTGCGCGACCGGGGCACGCCCGAGGTGGAGCGCGCCTTCGTGGTGCACCGGACGATGTGCGATCCGCGTTGGCTGGACCCGATGCTGGACCCGAACGGGCGGCGCCCGGACTGGACCTATATGGGCCATCCGCTGACGGTGAATGTGGGGCCGGTGGGGCTGGCGCGCTATACCTCGCTGCGAAGCTGGCTGAGCCAGTGGAGCCATGACCTGTCGAACGCCAAGGGCCCGCTGAACGCGGCGCGGATCACCCGCACGCCGGTATTGCAGATCGTCAACGGCGCCGATGACGCGGTGCCCGCGACGCATAACCCGGCGATCCGCGATGCGCTGGCGACACCGGACAAGAGCTATGTCGAGCTGGAGGGCGCCACGCATTACTACCTCGGCCAGCCCGACCTGCTGGCGCGCTGCATCGACGAACTGGCGGCCTGGTGCGCCGCGCGGGGGATGGAGGGATGAGCATGGGCGACAAACCGGGCGTTCTGATCGCCGGGGCCGGGATCGGCGGGCTGACGGCGGCGCTGGCGCTGTTGCAGCGCGGCTTTGACGTGACGGTCTATGAACAGGCGCCGGTGCTGGGCGAGTTGGGGGCGGGTATCCAGATGGCCGCCAACGGCTCGCGCGTGCTGATCGCGCTGGGGCTGGAGGGGGCGCTGGACGGGCTGGTCTGCGAGGCCGCCGCCAAGGAAGTGCGGCTGTGGAACACCGGCCAGACCTGGAAGCTGTTCGATCTGGGCGCGGATTCGATTGCCCGGTTCGGCGCGCCCTACTGGATGGTGCATCGCGGCGAATTGCACCGGGTGCTGCTGCAGGCGGTGCAGGCGCTGAAGGCCGATGCCGTGGTGACGGGCGCGCAGGCGCTGGGCTTCGAGCAGGACGCTGGCGGGGTGACGCTGCGGCTGGCCGACGGGCGGCAGCACCGCGCGCAGGTGCTGGTGGGCGCCGACGGGGTGCATTCGAAGCTGCGCTCGCAGATGTGGCAATCGCCCGCCGCGCGCTTTACCGGGCTGATGGCCTGGCGCGGGCTGGCGCCGATGGCGGCGCTGCCCGCGGAATTGCAGCGCCCGGTCGGCACGAACTGGATCGGGCCGGGCGGGCATGTGATTACCTATCCGATCAGCGGCAACCGGCTGATGAATTTCGTCGGCCTGGTGGAAAACCGCGAATGGACCCGCGAAAGCTGGACCGAGGCGGGCAGCGCGGCGGAATGCAAGGCGGATTTCGCCGGCTGGAACCCGTTGATCCATGCGGTGATCGACCGGTTGGACCAGCCGTTCCGCTGGGCGCTGGCGGCGCGCGACCCCCTGCCCCGCTGGACGCAGGGCCGCGTGACGCTGCTGGGCGATGCCTGCCATCCGACGCTGCCGTTTCTGGCGCAGGGGGCGATCATGGCCATCGAGGACGGCTATATTCTGGCCCGCTGCCTTGAAGAGGCGCCCGGCGACCCCGGCGCGGCGCTGCTGACCTATGAAGGCCTGCGGTCCGAACGGACGGCGGCGATTGTCAAAGGCTCGGAGGCCAATCTGCACCGGTTCCACAACCCGGTGCTGGCCGATCCCATCGCCGCGCCGCGCTATGTCGAGGCCGAATGGCAGCCCGACAAGGTGCGACTGCGCTATGACTGGCTGTTCGAATACGACGCGACGCGGCTGCCGATCCAGGCCTGAGCCGTCTCAGCCCAGCGATTTGAGGTGGTGCAGCCGGTCGCGCAGCAGGGTTTGCAGGGTTTTCTGGTCGGCGGGCGGCAGCGCGCCGAACACCTCGCGTTCCACCTCGTCGGCGATGGCGTCGCATTGTTCCAGCAGGGCGCGGCCCGCGTCGGTGATCCGGCTGTTGAGGATGCGCTTGTTCGCCTCGCTTTCAGAGCGGGCGATCAGGCCGCGGCGTTCCAGCGCGGTGACGGATTCGTTCATCGTCTGCGGCGTGACGAAAAAGCGGCGCGACAATTCGGCCGAGGAAATCCCCTCGCGGTCGCGGACCAGCGCGAGGATCGTGTATTGCAATCCGCCCAGTTGATGGGCCTTGAGCCGCTCGTCCAGCGTCTTGCGGGCCAGCATGTTCAGGTTGTTGAGCAGATAGATGAGGCGCGGCCGCAGCGCGGCGGGATCAGCGGAATCGGACATTGACTGTATAAGGCACCCTGATATGTTCGGAAGGCAAGCGTAGAGGAAGGCAGGGAGTCTGACAATGAGCAACGAAACAGGGGGCCGTCTGGTCGCAGGCGAGGGCTGGGGCGAGTGCGTCACGCTGTCCATCGCCGAGGGGGTGGCCTGGGTCACGCTGAACCGCCCCGAGAAGCGCAACGCCATCAACCCGGGCATCGTGCGCGAGATGACGGCGCTGATGGATGCGCTGGAGGCGATGGACGAGGCCGAGGTGATCGTCATCACCGGAGCAGGCAACGCCTTTTCGGCCGGGCAGGATCTGAAGGAATATTTCCGCGAGACGGAAAGCTGGCCGCCGCATGAAAAGGAAAGGCTGTTCGCCATGAACGCGGCCTGGCAATGGCGCCGGACGATGTTCTATCGCAAGCCGACCATCGCGGCGGTGAACGGCTGGTGTTTCGGCGGGGCGTTCCAGATCCTGATCGGCTGCGATCTGGCGATTGCCGCCGAGGACGCGACCTTTGGTCTGTCCGAGGTGAACTGGGGCATCATCCCCGCCGGGATCGTCACCAAATCGGTGTCGATGGTGATGAGCCAGCGCGATGCGATGTATTACATCATGACCGGCGAGACCTTTGACGGCAAGCAGGCCGCCGAGATGAAGCTGGTCAACAAGGCGGTGCCCGCCGAGCGGCTGCGCGACGAGGCGAATGCGCTGGCGCAGGTGCTGCGCCAGAAGAACCAGCATGTGCTGCGCGCCTGCAAGACCGCCTATCACCATGTGCGCCAGATGGGCTGGGAGCAGTCGCTGGAATATCTGATGTCGAAATCGGATGCGACGACCTTCCGCGACCCGGGCAAGGGCGCCGCCAAGGGCATGAGCCAGTTCATCGACCAGAAGGCCTATCGCCCCGGGTTGGGCGCCTATGACAAGACCGCCGAGTAAGGGCGCGTCTGTCGGGCAACGGCACAGGGCGGCGGGGAGACCCGCCGCCCTTTTGCTGCGGTCAGGGTCAGTCCTGCAGGCGGCGGGCCATGGCCTTGAGCTTGTCGCGGCGCAGGGTGCGGCTGCGCAGGGCGCCCCAGATTGTCCAGACGATGATGAGCGCGGCGATGCTGATGAACAGCGCCGAGATCGGCCGGGTGATGAACACCGTGTAATCGCCGCGATAGAGCGTCAGCGCCCGGCGCAGGTTTTCCTCGAGCATCGGGCCGAGGATCAGCCCCAGCACCAGCGGCGCCGGTTCAAAGCGCAGCGCCTGCATCAGCACGCCCAGCAGGCCGAAGAAGATCAGCACATAGAGATCGACCACCGAGCTGCTGACGCTGTAGACGCCGATGCAGATGAAGGCGACGATGAACGGATAGAGCACCCAGTAGGGGATCGCCAGAATCCGCACCCAGAGGCCGATCAGCGGGATGTTCAGCACCAGCAGCATCAGGTTGCCGAACAGGAAGCTGACCAGCAGGCCCCAGAACAGATCGGGATGCGCGGTGATGACCGAAACCCCGGGCTGGATGCCGTGGATGGTCAGCGCGCCCAGCATGATCGCCATGACGATGTCGCCGGGGATGCCCATGGTCAGCGTCGGGATGAAGGCGGTCTGCACGGCGGCGTTGTTGGCGGCCTCGGGCCCGGCGATGCCCTCGATGGCGCCCTTGCCGAACCGCTGCGGTTCCTTGGCCAGCCGCCGTTCGGTGGCATAGGACATGAAGCTGGCCAGCAGGCCGCCGGTGCCGGGCAGCGCGCCAAAGAACGAGCCGATGCCGGTGCCGCGGAACATGGCGCCCCAGCTCCGGCGCCAATCCTCGCGGGTTGGCCACATCGACGCCAGCGAGATGTCCTTGGCCTGCACCCGGCGCTGGCCGATCTGACCGGCGTTCTTGATGACCTCGGGCAGGCCGAAGATCCCCAGCGCCACGGCGACCAGCGGCAGCCCCTCGTAAAGCGCATCGACCCCGTAGGTAAAGCGCAACAGGCCCGAATGCAGGTCGCGGCCAACCATGCCCAGGATCAGCCCCAGGCAGATCATCGCCAGCCCCTTGATCGGCGAGCCCGAGGACAGCGTCGAGGCGGCGACCATGCCCATGACCATCAGCGAGAAGAATTCGGGCGAGGAAAAGCTGAAGGCCAGCGCGGCGATCGGCGGCGAGAAGATCGCCATGATGAACATGCCGACGATCGAGCCGATGAACGAGGCGATGGCGGTCATGAACAGCGCCACCCCGGCCCGGCCCTGCTGCGACATCGGATAGCCCTCGATGCAGGTCACGGCCGACGAGGGGGTGCCGGGCAGGTTCAGCAGGATCGAGGCGGTCGAACCGCCATAATTCGAGCCATAATAGATGCCCGCCAGCATGATGAGCGCATGCGTCGGCTCCATCCCGAAGGTCAGCGGCAGCAGCATCGAGATGGCGGCCAGCGCGCCGATGCCCGGCAGGACGCCGATGAAGGTGCCCAGCGTGACGCCGACAAAGCAGTACCACATGGCCTGCCAGGAAAAGGCGACCGAGAACCCCAGCGCCAGGTTCGAGGCGAAATCGCCGCTCATGGGCGCCACCGGATCACATCGACGTTCATGGAGAGCCCGTATTTGAAGATCAGCAGGGTAACGGCCGGCACCGCCACCGACACCGCCAGTTTCTGGCGCAGCGAGGTGGTGGAATCGGCGAGCGAGGCGAGGAACACCGCGACAAAGCCCGCCGGGGCCAGGCCGAAGCGTTCGATCATCGCCGCAAAGCAGCCGACCGAGGCCAGGATGAGGATCGGCGCGCGCAGCGGCGGCCATTCCAGCGTGGTGCCGATATCCGAGGCCGACCAGAGGTTTTCGAGCGCGATGGCGATACCCAGGATCACCATCATCAGGCCGACGAAAAAGGGAAAATAGCCCGGCCCGATCCGGCGGGCAGAGCCGAGGGTGAAGCCGGTGGATTCGTAGATCGCCAACAGGCCGATCACGATCACGAAGGCGCCTGCCAGGAGGTCGATGGTCTTGAACTTGGTCACTGGCACCTCCCGTGCCCAATCTGGTCGTGCGTTCTGTCGGAAAAGGCGTCGGGGAGGTTATCCCCCGACGCCCGGTTTTGTGAATGGCTCATCCGCCCGGGGCGGATCAGTTCCGCGGCAGACCGGCGAGATCGACCAGGAAAGCCCCCTGTTCGACGTTGGCCACCATGCGGGCCGTCACCTCTTCGGGGGTGGCGATCCAGGGTTCGCCGCCGACGCTGCGCAGGAAGTCCTGCGTCGAATCCATCGCCATGACGCCGTTGAACATTTCGGCAAGGGCGCCGATGATCTCGGGCGAGGTGCCGGCCGGGACATAGGCCGCCCAGACGCCGGTCTGATCGACGGTCAAGCCCACTTCGGTCAGCGAGGGCACGTCCGGCGCGACCGACAGCCGACGACCGGCGCCGGTGGCAAGGATGCGAATCCGGCCCTCGCGGGCGTTGACCGTCGCCGTCACCGGGTCGGTCGCCGCCCAGTCGAGCGCCAGGCTGGCGATATCGGGCACCATCTCGATGGCGGTGCTGTAGGGCACTTCGACCGGGGTTGCGCCCAGTTCGGACAGGAATTGCGCGGCCAGAACCCGGCCCGAAGTGGCGCTGGTGCCATAGGTGGCATCCTCGCCCGCTTCGAGCAGATAGGCGTTCAGATCCTGGATCGTCTGGTAGGGCGAATCATTGCCGACGACGATGTAGAACGGCTGCTCGTTGATCCCGGCGACGCCCATCAGGTCGGTGCGCGGGTCGATGGCCGGGTTGTTCCACAGCGAATAGTTCAGCGCGGTGGAAAAGCCCGAATGGACATAGACGGTATAGCCGTCCGGCTCCGAGCGGGCGACGAATTCGGCCGAAATCGTCCCCGCCGCGCCGGGCTTGTTTTCCACGACGATGGTGTGGCCGGTCGATTGCTGGATCGCGTTGGCGAAATAACGCACCAGCGTATCGGCACCGCTGCCGGCCGGGAACGCGCAGATGAACGTGATCGGCCGGTTCGGAAAATCGGCCTGGGCTGCGGCGGGCGCCACAACCCCCGTGGCCAGCATGGCACCGCCAGCCAGCGCCAGCAGATGACGGCGTGTGAACGAAAGCAGGTCCTTCATAGGGGCATTCCTCCCATTTCCCTGATGACTGGATCTAGATACGAAAGCACGGTCGGGGCCGGTGTTGCGGGGCTTGCCGCCCCGTTATCCTGCGTGGTGTCGCCCCTGTCGCCCCCGCCCTCCCCGGGGATGTCGGACGCCCGATGTCACGGGATGCTTCCGCTTGGTATACATCTATTCATGCGATGCCGGGGCGCTGCGTCAAGGTAAATCTTTACCTTTGCCGAGGGGTTCCCACGGGGCAATCCCCCCGAAAACGTCTTGCAACACCATGATAGTATTCAGCTTATTTCCTATATTCGGGAGCCGAATATTTCTTCAATTTTGTCAGATGACGTTATACGATGCCACATGCCCACCGGAATCGCGGGGTCTGCGCACTCTGGATCGGCCGGGCCGGATGAATACAGCCCGCCCGCCCCGCAGCCGGTTTCGGGCGCCGATTCTATGGCGCCGGGGGTCGGCCGTCGCGGGCAGGATACATTGACAAACCGGGTTTGGGATCAACAAATTCCCGCCACCCAACAGGAGGAAAGACCATGCTGCTGAAGGATCGCGTCGCCATCGTCACCGGCGCCAGTTCGGGCATCGGCCTGGCCATCGCCGAGGCGCTGGCCGCCGAGGGGGCGTGGGTCGTCGTCGCCGCGCGCAGCGCCGACAAGCTGGCGGCGCTGGTCGAACGGATCGAGGCGGCAGGCGGCACGGCGCTGGCGGTGCCCGCCGACATGACCGACGAGGCGCAGGTCGAGGCGCTGTTCGCCACCTGCGCGGCGCGGTTCGGCGCGCCGCGGCTGGTGGTCAACAACGCCGGGATCGCCGATCACACGCCGACGGTGGATCTGTCGCTGGATCGCTGGCGCGCGGTGATCGACGCCAACCTGACCTCGGTGTTTCTGGGCGCCAGGGCGGCGATGCGGGCGATGATCGCGGCGGGCGGCGGGCGGATCATCAATGTCGGCTCGATCTCGGCCAAGGTGCCGCGCTTCGATACCGCCGCCTATGCCGCCAGCAAATTCGGGCTGGAGGGGTTGACGCATTCGCTGGCGCTGGACGGGCGGGCACATGGCATCGCCGTGTCGATGGTGCATCCCGGTTCCACCGTCAGCTCGCTGGTGCCGGGCGTCACCGATCAGCCGCGCTCGGGGACGATGGCGGCGGCGGATGTGGCGCGGGTGGTGGTGCTGATGGCCTCGCTGCCCGATGACGTGAACCTCTATGAGGGCACGATCCTGCCGATCACCATGCCCTTCCTTGGACGGGGCTGAGCGGCGCGGGGCGCGTTGACAGATATTCGGCTCCCTGATACCAAATCGTCGGAATGCAGGCGGAGGACAGGCGCATGAATGACGGCGGATCGGGGAAGAACGGCGGGGCGCAGGCCATCGAGCGGCTGCTGAACCCGCGGTCGATTGCCATTCTGGGCGCCTCGCCCGAGCGCGATTCGATCGGCGGCGGGGTGTTGGGCAACCTCGAGACCTTTGGCTATGGCGGCGAAATCCATCTGGTCAGCCGCTCGCGCACCGAAATCAACGGGCGGCCCTGCGTGAAGTCGATCACCGATCTGCCGCGCGGCATCGATGTGGCGGTGCTGATCGTGCCGCATGCGGCGATCCGCGAGTCGGTCGTGGCCTGCATCGCGCAGGGCGTCGGCGCGGTGGTGATCTATACTTCGGGTTTTGCCGAAGCTTCGGACGAGGGGCGCCGAGCGCAAGAGGATCTGGCGGCGCTGTGTTCGGCGGCGGGGGTGACGCTGCTGGGGCCCAATTGCATGGGCTATACCAATTACGTCGCCGGGGTGCCGATGACCTTCGAGCCGGTGGCGAAACACGATGCCGGCGAGGGCGCGCGGGTGGCGATCATCGCGCAATCGGGGGCGACGGCGGCGAATATCCGCTTTGCCCTGCAGGCGCGGGGGGTGGCGCTGTCGCATGTGGTGGCCACCGGCAACGAGGCCCAGCTTGGCGCCGAGGATTTCATCGAACACGCGCTGGACGATCCGCAGATCGCCGTGATCGCCGCCTATGTCGAACAATTGCGCGATCCGGCGCGGTTTCTGGCGCTGGCGGCGCGGGCGCGCGGGCT
>JAANMY010000893.1_pt1 | contig 38126 bp, 39 predicted proteins | sample 7279691 | NCBI WGS metagenome assembly JAANMY01 (sample SAMN14094543, study PRJNA606508) | bioreactor metagenome | isolation source: A lab-scale SPAN reactor treating ammonium-rich wastewater day 388 | place: Ireland: Galway | collected 2018-02-07 | reverse complement strand
CATCATCAATTTTACGGCCGCTAAATAACCCAGCCAGGCCTGCGCCCAGGTTTTGGCTGGTTTTGCTCAGGCCCTGCTTTAAGCGCGAGAAAAAGCCCGCTTTTTTTACCGGTTCAGCCACCGCCACTGTTGGTGTAGCTGGCGAAGCGGGCGTTTCTACTACAACGCTATCTGGTTGCACAGTATGCGCCGCAGCTGATGGTATCGCTGTGCTTACCGGCTCAGTTCCCGCTTGGGTATCCTGCACCACGGCTGTCTGCTCAGCCGGCTCCGCAGGTGTTTGGCTTTGTTGCTTAGCGCTGTCGGCCGTTTCGGCTTCGTCAGCCTTGCCCAGCCCAAGCCAGGAAAACAGTTTATTTTTTTTGCTCATAAGCCCAAGTGTATGCTGATAAAAACTAAGGTAAACTTGGCCGTTATACTAACACCTTTGTGTTAAAGGCAAAACGGATTAGATGAAACAAGCAAAAAGCGCTTCAAAACGCCCAACCACAGGTAAAAAGCCCTCAGCCGTGAGCGGTGCGCCGGGCGAAGTACGTATAATCAGTGGCCGCTGGCGTGGCCGAAAACTGGCTGTGCTGGACGCCGAAGGTTTAAGGCCTACCACCGACAGGGTAAAAGAAACGCTGTTTAACTGGCTGATGCACGATATTGCCGGTGCCACAGTGCTGGACTGTTTTGCCGGCAGCGGCAGCCTGGGGTTTGAAGCTTTATCACGTTACGCCAGCCACTGTACGTTGCTGGAGCGCGATAAAACCGCTGCTAATCAGCTGCTGGCTAACCAGCGCAAATTAGCCTGCGACAATGCTGAGATTATTCACACCGACAGCTTGCAATGGTTAGCAAAGCCTTCGCTGCGCCGTTATGACGTGGTGTTTATTGACCCGCCGTTTCGCAAAAACCTGGCGCTGCCGTGCTGCCTGCAACTGGAACAGCAGCAGTGGTTAACTGACCATGCGCTGGTTTATCTGGAGACAGAGAAAGAACTGGATGTCGCCGCTTTGCCGGCTAACTGGCGGCTGTTAAAAGAGAAGGTAGCCGGGCAGCTGGCGTACCGTTTGTATCAGCGCACCAGCTAAACCGACGTTACGCCACCGCGGCTACAGCGCGTCGCTGCTGTTAAGCTCCATGCCTAAATTGGTCAGGCCCTGCTCGGCAACCCAATTTTGCAATAGCTGGCGCTCGTCACGGCCAAATTGTTTCAGCGGCGTCACCAGCGCAATCAGCTCGGCCAGACAGTCCATTTCGTATTGCATTAGCGGGTGCTCGCGAACAATTTTTTTCAGCTCAGCTTCGGTGGTGATGTCATCATCAATACTGTCATGCTCAATCAGCCGCGCCACCGTGGCCTGAGAAATTTTTGCCACATTAATAAACTCACTGGCGTCTTGCTGGCTAATACCACTTAACATCATATCCAGCGCGGTGGCACAATCCACTGCCGGGTATACACCAAAAATATCAAAATCAGTCAGCTCAGGGGTGATCAGTTCCAGCTCTTCGGCGAGTTTGGCAAAGTTTATCTTGGCTTTTTTCACCGTTAACCACTCCCACACCAGGTTCAAGATATGGCGCGGCAGAGCAGCATCACCGGTGTTGGTCACTTCAGCGAATAACTGGTAGTTTGGCAGCATGCGTTCAAGTAAGGTGGCAGCGATGGCCGCTTGCTGATAAAACCCCAGCTCACGCATCGCCTGAAAATTATTGGCTTTTACTTTCATCTTGGTCTCGGCCGCACGACCAGCACAGGTCAAAACTGTCATAGTTCAGCTCACCACAGTGGCAACGCCACTGTGCCGGTTCATGCTGTAATTGTTGAAGATACTGCGTGATTATACGCTGTGCGGTAGCAAATTGCTGCTCTGGCACCCAGAGTTGCACACCGATGTCGGTCAGCGGTAACTCACCGGCAGCACCGGCCAGAAACTCGCCTTGCAGCTGCACTAGCACGGCAGCGCGCTGCAGCAAGCCACGCAACAGCGCCGCTTCGACGCTGTTTTCCGCCAAATACACCCGCTGCCACTGTGTTACATCAGCCGGGTGTAACAACTGCACTTAGCTGGTTACCTTCAGCTGCTTTTGTGCGTATTCAAACTTCAGCTTGTATTCCATCATGCGCTCTTCCAGCGCTTGTAATGCCTGCTGATGCGCTTCTTGCTGCTGTTGCAGCTCCAGGCGCAGGGTGCGAATAAGCTCACGGCTGGCATCCGCTTCCTGTTGCTGCTTTTGTTCAGCCGCGAACTGACGGTTTTGCGCATGTTCAAGCTGCGTTTCCATTTTCTGCGCTTTGCTTTGGCTGTGCTGATACTGTTCGGTCAGGTTAACGTAGTCTGCTTGTAACTTAGTTAGCTCCGAGCCTAAACCACCGGTTTCGTCCTGCATCGCCGCTAACTGCTGCTGCGCCTCGGCCAGTTGTTGCTGCGCTTCGTCTAATTGCTGCTGTAACGCTTGCTGGCCTTGTTGCTGCTGTTCGGCTTGCGCCTGCAACTCTTGCTGTAACTGCTGAATTTTTTGCTGCTGCAGTTCCTGCGTTTTCTTGCGGTCCTGCACTTCCTGCTGCAAACGGGCGATGGTTTGTAATTTGTCCTGGCTGGCGGCTTCCAGCTCAGCAAACTGCTGCTTTTCGCTGGCGAAACTAGCGGCCTGCGCAGTTAATTGCTGCTCTAATTGCTCCAGTTTAGTCTGGTAATCGGCCTGCAGTTCGTTAATTTGCTGCAACTGCTTTTGCTGCTGCTCGGTGGCCAGTTTCAGCTCGGTTTTGCTTTGCTGTACCACCAGCTTCATTTCGTGCACAGCGGCTTTAGCCTGCTCAGCATCCGCTTCGGCACTGGCCAATTGCTGCTGCAGCTGCGTCAGTTGCTGCTCAGCTTGCTGCAGTTTTTGCTGTGCGGCCGGGTCTGCTGAGTTTTGCTGTAACTGCTGTAATTTTTGTTGGAACTGCTCTAGTTGGGCGGTTTGGGCTTCGCGCTCAGCACTTAAGCTAACGACCTTTTGCTGCGCCGCTGCTAACTCTTCGCTTAGCACTTTATGCTGCTGGCGCAGCTTTGACAGTTCCTGATTATCGGCATTGGCCACCGGCACAGCTAAATCCAACTGTTGTTTGGTTTGCTGCCAGTCTTTAAACAGTTTCTGATAGGCCTGCTCTTGCTCTATTAAGCGCTGCTGCCACTGTTTCTGGCTATCGGCCACTACGGTGCTGGCAAATTGCTGCAGCTGCTGCTGCTGAGCATTTAATAGCTGGCTGGAAAATTCCACCAGACTGGCTTCCAGCTGCTGCTGTGCCGCCTCGGTTAAATCGGCAATAACTTGCTGCTCGTTTTTATTATTGTTCTTTTTCACTGCATTCATTATCAGCTCTCGCTTTACTGCGGCAGCGCCTGCAATTACGGCTGCATACGCTACGTTCTGTTCAGATTAGTTCACCGGCTACCTTACCAGTTATTTGCGCCGGCGCACACCAGATCGCTGATTAGTGTAATATGAGTTGTCACCGATAGCTAACGCTAATGATACTTTTAGTGACGCAAGCGGTTAAATTGTTATAACAGGAACAACGATATGATGGACTTGACCACCCCTGCACTGCTGTTTCCAGCTATCTCATTGTTATTGTTAGCTTATACCAACCGTTTTCTGGTGTTGGCTCAGCTGATCCGCGAGTTAAACCAACGCGAAGGTGGCCGGGTGCGTGAGCTGGCAAAACGGCAAATATCCAACTTGCGTAAACGCATCGTGCTGATTAAAACCATGCAAGCCTTTGGCGTACTGAGTTTTGTGCTGTGCACCGCTGCTATGTTTTGCTTGTTTATGCAGTGGCAAACGGCCGGCCAATTGTTGTTTGTTGTCAGTCTGATTAGCTTATTAATCAGCCTGCTCTATTCTTTGTATGAGATCCAAATTTCATGTGACGCGATAAATATAGAGTTGGAATCGTTACAACATGGCTAAGGCCGACACGCGGCGGATATCAGCATGACTGAAGAAGACTTTTTATTTCAGGACGACAGCGCCCAGGGTGACACCCCGGCGCCAGCTAATACTGCACCGCCCTGGTTGGTGCTGGTAGTAGACGACGATGACAGCATTCACCAAATCACCGCCTTGGTGCTAAACAGCTTTGAGTTTGAGCAGCGTCCGCTAAAACTGCTGCATGCCCACAGCGCACGTGAAGCGCTGGTGCTTATTCAGCAGCATGATGATATTGCGCTGGCGCTGATAGATGTGGTGATGGAAACCCAGCATGCTGGTCTGGATCTGATAAAAACGATTCGTCAACAGCTAAAAAATCAGCGCATGCGATTGATACTGCGCACCGGCCAGCCGGGTGAAGCGCCGGAAGAGCATGTGATCCGCGACTACGACATCAACGACTATAAAAATAAAACCGAAGTTACCGCCATTAAATTAAAAACGCTGCTGTATGCCGGCCTGCGTTCTTACCGTGATATTTGCATTATTGAGCACCACAAAGCCGGGCTGGAGAAAATTATCGGCTGTACCACCAGTTTCCTGCAATGCAGCACCCTGAAAGACTTTGCCTCACTGATCTTGGGCCAGGTGGCCTACCTGCTGGATTTACAGCGTGAACAAATTTTCTGCTGTGCCGCCATTAACAACGCCCGCCCGCAAGGTTTAATGCTGGATGTCATCGCCAGCAGTAATCCGGGGCAGGAACGCGGCTTGCCGCCTGAAGTGTTTGCCAAAATTCAGCAGGTACAACAGCAAAAACAGTCTTATCAAGGCGAAGACTGCTTTATCAGCTATTTTACTACCCACAAAGGCAGTGAAAACTTTCTGTATGTCAGTAAGGGCGGCAAGCTGGAAAGCACCGATCATCATTTACTCAGCTACTTCTCGCACAATATTGCTATTGCTTATGAAAACATCCGCCTGCGCGAGCTGATGCGCGATAGCCAGCGTGAGCTGTCCTATATTTTGGGCGAAGCAGTGGAAAAACGATCCAAAGAGACGGGGAGTCACGTAAAACGGGTAGCCAACTACAGCCATTTGCTGGCGGTAAAGTGCGGCTTGTCGGAATACGAGGCCGAAGTGATAAAATTAGCTTCGCCACTGCATGATCTGGGTAAAATCGCTATACCCGACCACATTTTAAATAAACCGGGTAAACACGATGCTGCCGAATGGGCTATCATGCTGCAGCACGCTGAATTGGGTTACCAGATTTTACAACATTCCACTAACGAGATCCTGCAGATGGGTGCCATCATAGCCCACCAGCATCATGAGAAGTGGAATGGCAAAGGCTACCCACAGGGCTTAAGCGGACACAATATTCATATTGCCGGCCGCATTACCGCGCTGGCAGATGTATTTGACGCGCTGGGCAGCGATCGGTGTTATAAAAAAGCCTGGCCGCTGGAGCAAATCATCGAACTTATCCGCACTGAACGCGGTCAACAGTTTGACCCGGCTTTAGTGGATATTTTGTTAAACAACCTGGAGGCATTTCTTGCAATACGCGATGCCTATCCGGATTAAGCATAGGAACAGAAGTATGCAACCTGGCATGATGAAAACGCTGAGCATCGCCGCTGTCGCGCTGGCAGCCCTGATATTAACTGGCTGTGCTACCGGGCCTAAAGTGCGCTCTGACAGTGCCGCTAACGTCAATTTTTCCACTTACCGTACCTTTGGTTTTATGAGCGAGCCGGCCACCGACCAAGCCGGCTATGCCACTTTAGTCACGCAGCATTTTAAAGATGCGATAACCGCTGAGATGACCGCACTGGGTTATCAGTACAGTGACACCAATGCCGATTTGCTGGTTAATTTTAACTCTAATGTAGAAAACCGTACCGATGTGCGTTCTACTCCCAGCGCCAGCATCCATTACGGTTACTACAATTACCGCCGCGGTATTTATGCCGGCTTTCCACTGATTAGTAACGACATTGATACTGTGCGTTACAAATACGGCACGGTGAATATTGATGTAGTTGACGCAGCGAAAAAGCAGCTGATTTGGGAAGGTATTTCAGAGGGAACACTGAAAAAAGCCGATTTAGAAAACCCCAAGCAAGCTATTGCTACTGTGGTTGGCTTAATCTTCCAGCAGTATCCTACACGTCAGACAGTACAGCCCTAACCCCGGTTTAGATTAAACAACAGGTTAACCCGAAAACGCCGCTTCGCCTTGCGCTAAGCGGCATTTTTATCAGCTGGCGCCCGGCACCAGCTGTTTAATTTTCTGCTGCAGCGGCGCGCAATCTGCATTGGTATCCTGCTGTTGAATAGACAAGGTCAGCTCGCCCACCGTCACACCAAACTTATGCAAAGTGCTGCGGTTAAGCAGGTTTTGCTCATCCACCAGATACAACCAGTCTTTTACTTTAACATCCAGCGTATCGCCGTCATAAGGCACCCGCAGGGTGTATTCCCAGTAAAGGGTATTGCCAGCCAGTTGGCCTGTTGCTTCACCAATCACGTCACCAGCACTGCCACTGATGCTGCCATCGGCATTTTGCTTCAGCTGCCAGTGGCGCTGCTCTATACGGCCATCACTGAAGTAAAACAGCTCATACAAATCGCCATTATTGCCCTGCCAGCTACCACATAGCTCGGCGGTAAAACGCACACTTTGCTTACCGCGCCAGTCATGCAGCACGCCCCAGGCGCGGCTTTGGCCCTGGAAAAACTGGTCCAGCTGCAGTTTGGGTGTTTCGTTAACATAATCCGTGACCGACTGACTGCAACCGCTTAGCAGCAGTGCAGCGCCTAAAATGGCTGGTTTTTGCATGTTATCCTCCGGTATTTAGCCAAATTACGGCCACAAGACTGCAGCGGCTCATTAAAATAGAAAAAAACGCTGAAAACCGCCCACGCCCATTCGCTATTCACCGGCTTTTTTATGTCGGCCTAAACAGCTGAAACCGCGTTGCCGCATCCACCACAAAATAATCACCGGCGCCGCCACCGCGTAATACCGGCTGCGCGGCTGCGGTATCATAGATGCCGTTTACCAGTAAATGGCGGGCAATATGCACCCCTACCACCTCACCGAATACCATCCAGGTACTGATTTTACTGCCATCAGCGCAGGTTAACTGTAATATCTGGCTTAACTTACATTCAAGGGTAACCGGGCTTTGCGCCACATGCGGCACTTTCACCAGGGTTGATGCTTGAACAGTTAAACCCGCCAGCTCAAACTCGTTAATGTCCGGCGCCACTGCTGCACTGGTTTGGTTCATGGCCTCAGCCAGGGGCTTAGTGACCAAGTTCCAGCAAAATTCACCCGTTTGCTCAATGTTACGAATAGTGTCTTTATAACTGGTGCTGGCAAAACCTATTATTGGCGGCGTGTAGTTAAAGGCATTAAAAAAGCTATAAGGTGCCAGATTCAGCCTGCCATCCGCATCTTGTGATGAAATCCAGCCGATAGGGCGTGGTGCCACCAGCGCGTTAAAGGGATCATGCGGCAAACCATGGCCGTTAGCCGGTTGATAAAAGTAACGATCGTCAGACACAGTATTAACTCAGCAACAAAAACCAGACCGCCAGCCTAGCAAAATTTCTTTTTAAGCGCAGTCTGATCGGCGACAATAGCGCCGGTTATTCTTGTCGAGCCTGTACCATGTCTGCTGCTGTATCCGAACACAATGCATTAAATATTGATGCCATTATCGACGCCTTTTATCAGCATGGCTGGGTGTGGCTGCCAAATTTTTTGAGCGAAGAGCTTAACAGCGCCCTGCTGCATGAAGCGCAGCATCAGGCACAGCTAAAACCCGCCGGCATTGGCCGTCAGGGCGATCACCAGCTAAACCAGCAGGTGCGGCGAGACGCTACCCAGTGGTTTGATGGTAAAAGCGCGGCCCAGCAGCAGTATCTGGCGCTAATGGCGCAGTTACAACAAGCATTTAACCGGCGCTGCTTTTTAGGCTTATTCGACTTTGAATGCCACTTTGCCCGTTATCAACAGGGCGATTACTATCAAAAGCATCTTGATGCCTTTAGCGGCCGCTCTAACCGGGTGCTGACCACCGTTAGCTACCTCAATAGCGTCAGCCGCGGTGGCGAGCTGGCGTTGTATAACGAGCAGGACCAACGGATTGATAAATTCCTGCCCACTGCCGGCGCCCTGATCCTGTTTGAAAGTGAGCGTTTTCCGCACGAGGTGCTGCCCGCCGTTGACACCCGCTTTAGTATCGCCGGCTGGTTTCGCAAAAACGCCAGCATTAACGGCGTGCTGGATCCGGCCAGCTAAAACGCCTATGATTAGCGCCATGCGTATCTGGTTAAGTTATGTTTTGTTATTGTGTCTGGCACTATCCGGCCTGTCCGGATCGGTGCAGATGGCGCATGCCTATACATTAGCCGATGCGATACAGCAGCAATATAGCAGTGCCGTTGTTGAAGCTGCAGCTGAGGCAGACACTAAGATGCCTTGCCATAGCGCTGCGAAAACGACTGAGCACAAACTTCAGACAACAACTGACAACACCACGCACGACTGTTGCGATACGCCACAGCATCAATGTAAAGGCGATTGCTGCGCCAAACATTGTGCCGCAGGCGGCGCCTTGCTGGCTGCTGAACTGTTTCGTTATATCCGCCCGCAGACAATAGCTAACAACAGCCCGGCAGCCTTGCCGAAATGGCTATTTGCCGCCGAGCCACCGCCACCGATAAACGCCTAACCCGACTCGTTTAACGCGCGTGCTTATCACGCCATTACGTATTGGTTTTAGGAATTTCGCTATGTATAAAAGTTATGTTTTTGCCGCCCTGCTGGTGCACAGCGCGTTGCCATTCGCGTCGGCTGCACAGGTTCACAGTGACCATAGTGACCACGCCCACACTACCGACAGTGCAAAACAGAGTGTGCTGCAAGAGGTGTTACCAGCCCAAAGCAGTTATGTCTGCCCTATGCACCCTCACATCGTGCAGGATACCCCTGGCACTTGCCCGATTTGCGGTATGGATTTGGTGGCGCAAAAGCAGCAGCGCAGCACCACAGTAGAGGTTAACGGCGCCATGCAACAGGCGTTGGCTATCCGCACTGAAGCGGCGGCGCCCCGCACTTTATGGCGTTTTATTCAAACCTATGCCCAGGTGCAGTACCCGGAAGATGCCATTCATCACAGCCATATCCGCGCCGAGGGCTGGATAGAGCAGCTGCATGTGCGCACCCTGGGCCAACGGGTAAAAGCTGGTGATAAGTTATTTAGCTATTATGCGCCGGATCTGCTGGTGGCGCAGGATGACTACTTACAGGCACTGTCGGTCAGCAAACAAAACGGTGAGCGCAGCACCAGCCTGCTAAAACGCGCCGAAACCCGGCTGCGGCTACTGGGTTTAACTGATAACGATATTAAAAACCTGCAACAAAGCCGGCAAAGCCAGTATCAGATCACCGTTTACGCCCATCAGGATGGTGTCGTCACCATGCTTAATGTGCGCGATGGTATGTATATCAACCCCGGCGACACCTTGATAGAAATTACCAGCTTAGACCGGGTCTGGTTACTGGCTGATGTACCCGAAGCGCAGCAAAGCTGGCTGTTTAATGGCATGAGCGCAGAGGTGGATATTCCCTCTCAGCAGCTCAAAGGACTGGAAACCAGCGTCGATTATATTTATCCGGCGCTGGATGCACTAAGCCGCAGCAGCAAGGTGCGCCTGACACTGGATAACCGTCAGCAACTGCTAAAACCCAATATGCTGTTGCCGGTGCGGCTATATGGCGGACCACTGCGTGATGTACTGGCAATACCGCGTGATGCCGTGCTGCTAAGCGGCAACGACAGCCGGGTGGTGATAAAAGATGGCGACAGCTTTAGCGTGCGACAAATAAGCACCGGCAGCAGTGCGCAGGGTTATGTACAGGTGCTCTCCGGCCTGCACGAGGGCGAGCAGGTGGTGGTATCCGGCCAGTTCTTACTGGACGCCGAAGCCAGCCTGAGCCAGCTACCCGTTAGCAGCAGTCATCAGCATTAGGAGCCTGAGCCATGATTAAGGCGATTATCCGCTGGTCGGTGCAAAACCCGCTATTGGTGCTGCTAAGCACACTGGCACTGGCGCTGTTTGGCTATCAGGCCAGCCAGCAACTGAAACTGGATGCGCTGCCGGATTTATCCGACGTGCAGGTGATTATTAAAACCAGTTATCCGGGCCAAACACCCGAGACCATAGAGCAGCAGGTGAGCTACCCGCTATCAACGGCGCTGCTGGCCGTACCCAAAGCCAAAGCGGTGCGCAGCTTCTCTATGCCGAACGACAGCTATTTATATGTAATTTTTGAAGACGGCACCGACCCTTACTGGGCCCGCTCACGGGTGCTGGAATACCTGCAAACCGTGACGCTGCCAGCAGGCGCCCGCGCCACACTGGGGCCGGATGCCAGCGGTGTCGGCTGGATTTTTCAGTATGCGCTAAGTGCGCCAGGCAGTGATATGTCGCTGGAGCAGCTCACCAGCCTGCAACAGTTTTATTTAACACCCGAGCTGCAAAGTGTGGCCGGTGTGTCGGAAGTGGCCACTATTGGCGGCATGGCACTGACCTATCAGTTACAGCTAGAGCCACGACTGATGCGGGCTTACAACGTGACGCTGGCACAGGTAATCAGTGCCATTAGCAGCCACAATCAGCAGCAGGGCGGCAGCGTGATTGAGGTGGCAGAAACCGAACTGTTGGTGCAAGCGGGTGATTATATTCAGTCTTTAGCCGACTTAGCTGCGGTACCGCTTGGCGTGCGCAACAGTGCCGATTATCCGCTCACGCTGGCCGATATCGGCACAGTGCAGCAGGTACCTGCCGCGCGCCGTGGTATTGCCGAGCTTGACGGTGAAGGTGAAGTGGTCGGCGGCATTATCGTGATGCGCCACGGTGAAAATGCGCTGCAAACCATAGCGGCGGTAAAAGCCAAACTGCAGCAACTGCAAAATGGCCTGCCCGAGGGCGTGAATATCGTCACCGTGTATGACCGCTCACAACTGATTGAAAACACGGTAAATAACCTCAGCCAAAAGCTACTGGAAGAAATGGCCGTAGTAGCACTGGTGTGCTTTGTGTTTTTACTGCATGCCCGCTCGGCATTGGTGGCGGTAATCAGCCTGCCGCTGGCACTGCTAGCCAGTATTTTGCTGATGCAACTGCTGGGTATTAATGCCAACGTCATGAGCCTGGGTGGTATTGCCATTGCCATCGGTGCGCTGGTCGATGCCGCCATTGTCATGGTAGAGCATGGCCATAAAAAGCTGGAGCAAGCCCGCAGTGATGGCCGCACACTGAGTAAAGCCGGGTTTCGCCAAACCATTATTGAGGCTTGTTTAGATGTCGGCCCGGCGCTGTTTTTCTCGCTGCTGGTGATTACCGTCAGCTTTTTACCGGTATTTATGCTCGAAGCGCAGGAAGGCCGCTTATTCGCGCCACTGGCTTACACCAAAACCTTCGCCATGGCGGCGGCAGCGCTGTTGGCCATTACGCTTATTCCGGTGCTGATGCTGTATTTTCTGCGCGGTAAAATTCCGTCCGAGCACAGCAACCCGCTCAGCCGGGTGTTAATAGCGCTGTATACGCCGGTACTCAAACTCTGCCTGCGCTTTCCAAAAAGTCTGGTGCTGCTAAGCGTATTGGCGCTTAGCTCCAGTTTGCTACCCTGGCAGCGACTATCCAGTGAATTTATGCCAGCCTTTGCCGAGGGCGACTTGCTGTATATGCCAACCACCCTGCCCGGCTTAAGCCCGGCCACGGCAGCCAAGCTACTGCAGCAAACTGACCGGCTAATTAAAACCGTGCCCGAGGTAGAAACCGTGCTGGGTAAAAGCGGCCGCGCCAATACCGCCACCGATCCGGCGCCGCTGACTATGCTGGAAACCAGCATTAAATTAAAACCACAAAGCCAGTGGCGTGAAGGCGTAACGCTTAACGATATTATCGCCGAGCTGGATGCTGTGGTGCAGGTGCCCGGCCTGACCAATGCCTGGCTGCCACCGATAAAAACCCGCATCGACATGCTCTCGACCGGCATTCGCACCCCCGTGGGAGTTAGAGTGAGCGGGCCTGACCTTAGCACCATCTCAGAGGTAGCACAGCAACTGGAGGCTAAGATCAAACAGCTGCCCGGCAGCCGCTCCGTGTTTGCCGAGCGCGCCGAAGATGGGCTTTACCTGCAAATTACACCGAATTTACCGCAACTGGGCCGCTATGGCATCACCTTAACCGAGCTGCAGCAGTACGTGCAATTTGCTATTGGTGGCGCGCCGGTTGCCCAGAGCATACAAGGCCGCGAGCGTTATGATATTAGCCTGCGCTTCCCGCGCGATTACCGCAGCCACCCGGATGATATTGCCAAATTACCGCTGCAAAGCCGTGATGGCGCTTATGTGTTACTGGAACAAGTCGCACGGGTAGAGGTAACAAAAGGCCCGGTGATGATCCGCGCTGAAAACGCCCGCTTAACCAGCTGGATTTATATCGACTTACCGCCAGACACTCAGTTGGGCACCTATTTAGACCAGTTGGAGCAGCTATTGGCTGAGCAGCGCTTTGCGGCGCAAGTCAGCGTGAGCATTGGCGGCCAGTATGAGTACCTGGAGCGGGTGCAGGCGCGTTTACAGCAACTGGTGCCGTTCACCTTGCTTATCATCGTCATCTTATTGTACTTAACCTTCCGTAGCTTCGCCGATGTTAGCTTAGTGCTGATCTCACTGCCTTTCGCCATGAGCGGCAGCCTGTGGCTGCTATATCTGCTGGACTATCAGCTGTCAGTCGCCGTGGCAGTAGGGTTAATTGCATTAAGTGGCGTAGCAGCAGAGTTTGCGGTGGTGATGTTGCTGTACTTAAAACGGGCGGTAGAAGAGCTAAAGCCAGAAAACGAGCAGCAACTGTGGCAAGCCATTATGCAAGGCGCGGTGCAGCGGGTGCGACCCAAAGCCATGACGGTGCTGACTATTATTGTCAGTTTGTTGCCGATTATGCTGGGTAGCGGTGCCGGTAATGAGGTAATGCAACGCATTGCGGCGCCGATGTTAGGCGGCATGATCGCCGCGCCGCTGGTGTCGATGTTGCTAATGCCGGTGCTGTACTTTTTATTACTGCGGCGCTTATTGCCACAAAAGTGATGCTTAAGTTAGCGCCTGCTACACGGTTCTTGGCATCTTCGCCGGAAGCACTACCCCGCTCTGCTCGCCTCAGCGGGGTTTCGGGCAATCCTACCCTCAACCAGGCGGGCCAGCTACGCTGACCAAATTCGTTCCTGACGAATTTGTTACCCGCCTTCGCTACGCGAAAAGGGTCTGAGGCTGCGCGATCGGGGCACTGCCTCCTGCTTTTGAGCTAAATCATCGGGAGCGCGGTTGCAGAGTGACTTTTTGCCCTACGGTAATACCATGCCGGGCAAACCAGCCGCGCGGCAGCTCCAGCGCAGCAATCACCGGCTGCTTTGCGGCCACCGGCGTTTCATCAAACGGCTCTAGTGTTATCAGCTCGGCAATTGTCCAGTCCGGGCCTATATAGGCGACATCCAACGGTATAGCAGTATTGGCCATCCACAGCGATACGGCTGTTGGCTGGCTATACAACAGCAGCATGCCGGGGTCAGCGCTTTGCTGAAACATCAGCCCTTGCGCCCGCTTCTCGGGCGTATCGGCCAGCTGCACCTGTATTAGCAAATCGCCAAGCTGTAATGGCACCAGGTCGAATACTTCAAGCTCGTTATCCTGAGCGGCACAGGCAAGCAGCGGCAGACATAACAGCACCAACAGCAGCAAACGTTTCATCAGACGCTATCCTTGTAAAACATAACTTAAGGCAATGCCAGCAAACACCAGCATGCCGACATAGTGGTTGTGCAAAAAGGCGCTAAAGCAGCCGGCGCGGCTGCGTTGAGCCAACCGGTACTGATAGACAAAACAGCCCGCAGCAGCCAGCAAACCCAGGTAATACACCCAGTGTAACGCCGCTACATAGCCCACTGCCGCCAGTAAGCCAAGGCTGCCAAGTTGCAGCGCTACAATAATCGGCAGCGCATCATCACCAAATAAAATAGCGGTAGATTTAATGCCTACTTTGACATCATCCGGCCGGTCGACCAACGCATAATAAGTATCGTAAGCCACAGTCCAGAGCAAATTAGCCAGATACAACAGCCACACCAGCAGTGGTAACTTAAGCTGTATTGCCATAAATGCCATCGGCATGCCCCAGCTAAAAGCCGCGCCCAACACCACTTGCGGCAAATGGGTATAGCGCTTCATAAAAGGATATACGGCTGCCAGCAGCAAGGCGACAACAGACAGCAGCACGGTTTGCCAGTTTAACCACAACAGCAAACTGGCGCTTAGTAGCACTAACAGACCAAACAGCTGTAACGCTTCGGTAGCGCTAACGGAACCACTGGCTAAGGGCCGCGCCTTAGTACGCTCTACCGCGCCATCCCAGTTCCTGTCAGCGTAGTCATTAATGACACAGCCAGCGGCGCGCATCAGCACTACACCAAGGGTAAAGACGATTAACATCGATAGCGGCGGCACGCCTTCTGCAGCCAGCCACAGCGCCCACCAGGTTGGCCACAGCAGTAAATAAGTGCCTATCGGTTTTTCCAGCCGCATCAGCTGCAAATAATAACGCCAGTGTGCAGCCTTTAGCGCCAACCTCATGCTGTTATTACCTTTAACTGCGTGATGGCTGGCAAAAACACCTCTGCCACCAGCAGTGGCAAACCGTGCAGCTGAAATACCGAGCGGCGGGCAAAGCAGTGGCTGTGCTGCGTAACACTGGTTAGCATACCTTGCAGCTGAAGTTCGGTAGCTTCAATGGTGCCACGGCGTAAACCGGGTTGCTGAAATATATAATCGCCCAGCGGCCGCTCGCCCATATCTGCCAACGGCTGCAGCTGATTAATCGTCTGCTGTGGCAGCCAGCTTTGCGCATATACACAGGGTTTATCATCGCACCACAGCATCACCTCGCGTAACTGCGCCTTATCAGTACCCGGTAACAGTGGCTGTAAAAATGGCGGTAACGCGCTTTGCCGTTCGTTTAACAGCTGCAGCCGAAACTGCCGGCAGTGCTGCTTTAAGCGGGCCGTCAATGAAGCAGGCTCTAAAATCCAGGGTGCCAGCTCAGCCGGCAAGGTCAGGCTGCGCGCATCCTGCCAGGGCTGATCCAGCGAAATTAACGCTGTGGTCACAGGGGTTTGTTCTGTCGTGAAAAAAACGTGCTGCATCATAACAACTTCAGTGGCGCTTTTCAGCCGTTATTGGCCGACAAAAGCGCTTACCGCCACCGGTCTTAACTGGTAAAATGACGGCCTTCACGCTAAGGTTAGTGACGGTGCTGGCCAATTTTCTTAACTAAAAGTGATACTTATGCTAAAAATTTTTCCGTTTTGCCTGTTGCTGTTGTTAGCCTTGCCGGTATCTGCACAACAACCACCGAAAGAAGTGGTGTATTACGGTTTTGACCCGGATATCGTCACCAACTATATCTCTGGCAACCGCCGCAGTTTGGGCTATATCCGTATTACGGTTGAGCTGATGCTGGAAGACAAGGCGTTTTTACCGGCCATTGAGCACCATGAGCCACTGATCCTCGATATTATTTACGGCACCATTAGCAAACAGCCGGAAGATAAAATTAAATCGCTGACTGGCCGCGAGGAAATTCGCCTGGCACTGCTGGATCAGCTGCAACAGGCAATGAAACGCGAAGCCGGCAATACCATTATCCGCGATATTTTGTTTACCAAGTACCTGTATCAATAAGCTTAGGCATCAATAAGCTCAGCCGACGTCTCGCCCTGGCCTGTGCCGCAGCAGCCAGGCCCACAGCAAACCCGTAACTAAACCGCCTAAATGCGCCCAGTTCGCCATACTGACCCACAGCACATCCATAAAGCCCAGCAGCAACCACAGCAGCATAAAACCGGCCAGACCATTGCTGATATTAAGCTGTTGCCTGGGGTTTAGCTGCCCGGCCAGCCAGCAATAGCCCAGTAAGGCGTACACCACGCCCGACATACCGCCAAAATTAGGCCCCACCACCACATACTGTGCCGCATTAGACACCAGCGCAGCGGACAAGGTGATATTGATAAGCACAGCCGCGCCCAGCCGCTGCTCTAACTGACGCCCAAGATAAAACCACCACGCCAGGTTAAAGACAATATGTGTCAGGCTAAAATGCAGCAGCATCGGCGTAAACCAACGCCATAACTGTGCAGGCTCTGTCAGTTGTAACGCAGTGCTACTGGCGCGCCAGTCCAGTTGCTGCCAGCCATACACCAGCAAACACAGCCCTAATATCAGTAAGGTCAGCGGTGCCTGCTGCCATAATTTGCCCAGGTCTGGTTTAGCCAGCACCGGCCCGGACACGCTGGCCGGCTGGCTTAACTGCCAGGCGGCCGCCTGATAACGCGGGTGCGACGGCTGCTGCATAAAACGGTTAAACTCAGCCTCTATCCGGGGCAGTTGCGTACCGTCGGCATACAGCTCGGCAAAATCGGCTTGTTGCACCACAGCGCTGACATTTAAGCCCTGCGCCCGGCAATAATCGGCAAACAGCTGCGCTGCGCTAGCGGAGTTTAACTCGGCAAATTTATTCACCTTATTTACTCAGCTTCGCCAGTGACAAAGGGTAACTGCCCACGCCAGCTTTCAAAGCCACCGTCCATGCTGTATACCTGCTCAAAACCCTGCTGGGCTAGGTACTGCGCTGCGCCCTGACTGGAATTGCCGTGATAGCACACCACCACCACTGGCTGGTCGAACTCATGTTGCTGCATAAAACTGTGCAAACTGCCATTGGTTAAATGGAAGGCACCGGCAATATGGCCGGCAGCAAAACTTTGCTCATCACGGATATCGGCAATCACTATCTTGCCAGCCTGTTGTAACTCAGCGGTTTGCGCCACCGAAATATGTTTAAAGTCACTCATAACTACCTCTACACCAAGTTTGGGCTATGATAACGCAGCAGCCGGCAATTAGCAGCAAGCAGAAATACCAAGCCAGCCGGCCTACTTTAGTGTTAGTTTGGCGCGATAACACTGGACAGCGATTAAACTATTGTTAACAATAACCGCCAACTGAACTTCTTGCATGGAGCTGTTATGACTGGCCTGATTTTACTGGCAATTCTGGTTGCCATTCTGTTTTGGGTTATCAGCATTTTTAACCAGCTGGTAAAACTTAAAAACCGCTTTCAAAATGCCTTCGCCCAAATTGAGGTGCAGCTCAAGCGCCGCTACGATTTAATTCCTAATCTGGTCGAAACCGCCAAAGCCTATATGGCGCACGAGCGTGACACCTTAGAGGCCGTGATCAGTGCCCGTAATGCCGCTATGGCTGGCTTAAAAGTGGCGGCAAATAACCCGGGCGATGCCGGCGCGATAAGCCAGCTTGCCGGTGCCGAGGGTGCGCTGCAAAGCGCGATGAGCCGGCTGAACGTGGTAATGGAAGCCTATCCCGACTTAAAAGCCAACCAGAATATGATGCAGTTATCAGAAGAGCTGACCAGCACCGAGAACCGGGTTGCCTTTGCCCGTCAGGCCTTTAACGATGCAGTCACCGACTACAACAGCTATAAACAAAGCTTTCCGCCAGTGCTGTTTGCCGCCAGTTTCGGCCACGCCAGCGATGCCAAACTACTGGAATTTGCCGACACCGCAGCCATTCAGGCGGCACCGAAAGTTAGCTTTTAAACCTGATATTGCGGGCCATGAGCAGTAATTTTTTTGCCCAGCAAGACTTAGCCCGGCGCAACACCCGTATTCTGGTGCTGTTGTTCAGTCTGGCAGTGCTACTGTTATTAGCACTTACCAACCTGCTAGCGCTTATTAGCTTTGGCCTGTTAGACCCAAGCCTGTTAAACCAGGGCTTAAGCTGGCAGCAGTTGCCCTGGCCGCTGGTGGGCAGTGTCAGCCTGGTGGTAGTAGTGGCGGTGGGCATCGCTGTGCTGGTCAAATGGCAGCAGTTACAAGCTGGCGGTAAGGTGGTGGCCGAGTCACTGGGCGGTGTGCGCGTAGTGCCCGATAGTAACGATGCGGCCGAGCGGCGACTATTGAACGTGGTAGAAGAAATGGCACTGGCAGCCAATACGCCGGTGCCGCCGGTGTACCTGCTGCCCGAGCGCAGTATTAATGCCTTTGCTGCCGGTTACAGCCCGGCCGATGCGGTAATAGGCGTCACCCGCGGCTGCGTCGAGCAGCTTAACCGTGACCAGTTACAGGGCGTGATTGCCCATGAATTCAGCCATATTTTAAACGGCGATATGCGGATGAATATTCGTTTGATCGCTATCCTTAACGGCATTTTATTTTTAGGCCATATTGGCTATTACCTGCTGCGCGGCAGTCGTGGTGCCTCGGTGCGGGTTAGCTCGCGCTCATCAAACAACAAAAACGGCGCCGGCGGCATAGTGCTACTGGGGCTTGGGTTGGTGGTTATCGGCTATGTGGGCTCGTTTTTTGGTAACCTCATTAAAGCCGCAGTAAGCCGGCAGCGCGAATTTCTGGCCGACGCCAGTGCCGTGCAGTTTACCCGCAACCCACGTGGTATCGCCGGCGCGTTAAAGCTAATTGGCAGCCACAGCCAGTATAGCCGTATTAGTAACGGCAATGCCGATGAAAACAGCCATTTGTTCTTTGCCGAGGCTATTAGCCGCTGGGCGTCCATTTTTGCCACCCACCCACCGCTGGCGCAGCGGATTAAGCGGCTGGAGCCGCACTGGAATGGTAAGTTCCCCAGCGCCGCTGCCCCAAATCCCGCACACAGCGAGGCAACTGCTGACACAAAAGCAGATGCAGCGTCAGGCACTTCTCCGGCTGAGCGCTTACAACAGGTACTGCCATTATTGCTATTACACAGCAGCCGCCAGTCAGAGCCCGCGATGGCACTGGTATGCTGCCTGCTGCTGCAACAAGATGACGCTAACCGTAGCCGTCAGCTTCAGCTAATAAAAGAGATGGGTTCACCAGCGCTATTGCAGCAGGTTGACCAGCTCTGCGATGCCGTCGCCAGCCTCAGCGCACTGCAACAGGTACAGCTGCTGCAGCGCTTAATGCCGGCACTAAAAGCGCTGCCCGAAAGCCGTTTCGTGGTGTTTGAGCAATTGCTGCAGGCCCTGCTACAGGCTATCCCCCGCCTGACGCTGGCGCCCTGGCTGGTCAATGCTTTTGTTAGCCACAACCTGGCAGCGCAGTACGATCCGACTGAGATCAGTAAAGGCTACTTAACCACCCCACTTAACCAGCACGCCTCTGCTATCGCGCAGTTACTGGCGTTGGTAAGCGCGGCGGCCGGCAACGCAGAGCAGCAGCAAGCCTGGCAAGCCGGTGTGGCGGCGCTGGGTTTTAGCCCGGCGGACAGCCGGCCCGAGGCCGACTTTAGCCTGCTGAATGCGCAGCTGCCGGTGTTACTAGCGCTGGCACCGCAGCAAAAAGCCCGCTTATGGCAAGCGTTGGAAGCGACAGTGCAAGCCGATAAGCTGCTGCAAAACGATGAGCAGGCGCTGTTACTGGCACTGGCGCTGCTGCTGGAGATGCCGTATAGCGCCGCCACGGCCTAACGCAGATTTAACTGCAGTTCGGCCTTTAGTCTTAGTGTGTTTTCAGCTAAAATTAGCGCCCATTTTTTAAGCAGGTTTTCAGCAGGACACGTCATGACCGATAATCGCTTGTTTTTGTTGTACGATACGTCATTTGACGAGATGGATGCTGAAGGCAGCCCCGGCTTTGGCTATGTGCTGGTATTTAACCAGGACGATGCCGAGCAGTTTCAGCCGGGCGAAAACCCCAGCTGTGCGGCAGTGTCTATGCTATTTACCGATCATGCCGATGGCAGCATCAGCGGTGATTTACTCGGTTGGGCGCATCTGGATGCCGAGATTTTCAGCCAGTTCCCACTGGGGCACTTTTTACTGTTAATGGAGCAGGCAGCACAGGTGGCCATTAATGCCTACCGTCAGGTGGGCCAGGTGCCAGACCGTTTAGTGGCGCAACATCTGGACGATGAAGAGCTTATCCAGTTTGATGTGCAATTTAACGATTTACAGCTGAATGAGCAGCAAAACGAGCAGCAGCTGGCACAACAACTAATGTCTGGCCGGCCTTATCTGGACTCTTAACTGCTAGCCGCGAGTAGCGGCCAACAAACCCCTTTGCATTTATCAGGCGCCGCTTTTACTATTAGCAGCACTTAAGCCCCCTTTTCCCGGAGTAGCAGCATGGCACAAGCCATTGATATGTCGGCCATAGAACAGGCATTAAACGGCTTTACCATACCGCCGCAACCGGAAATTCTGCAACATATTCAGCAGCAGTTGGACGCACCTGAGCCCAACATCAAACGCATTGCTGCACTGATCAACCTGGATATCGGTATCGCCGGCTTTACGCTAAAAGTGGTGAATTCGGCGTTTTTTGGCCTGCGGCGCAAAATCACCTCGGTAGAGCATGCCTGTAAGTTTCTCGGTGTTAACCGGGTGATTAAACTGGTACGCAGTGTACTGCTACGCTTTACGCTGGCCGAAGGCCAAAACGATAAGTTCAGCCTGAAACTGTGGGCCAGTGCGCTGCAAACCGCGAATATTGCCATGACACTGGCCAAGCACTTTAACTTTAGCCAGGAAGTGCAGGACGACTGCTACAGCCTGGGGCTGTTTCATAACGCCGGCATCGCGCTGATTCACCAGCAAGCACCACAATACGAGCAGCTGATGCAGCAAGGTTTGCTGGCACAGCGTGGTTACAGTGAAATAGAAGAGCAACATTTTGCCACCTGTCATGAGGTGCTGGGCTATTTAATTGCCGAATCCTGGGGCCTAACGCCAACGCTGTACAACGTGATTGCCTATCACCACAGCCCTATCCTGATGCTGGAGTCAGACAGCGAGCTGGAAAAGCAGCTATTTGCCCTGCTGAAACTGGCCGAGCATTTTAGCGGTGAAAGCCGCCAGCTGTTCGACATTAGCCTGGATCCGGAGTGGGAGCAGCACAAAGGCGCCATCCTTGAAGTGCTCGACATCGAACCGCTGCAACTGCCCGAGTTGGCCGAATTACTGCACCGCCAGCAGATCAGCACCATTTATTCGGTATAACGGTGGCACACCATAAACTTAACCTGCCGCAAAAGCGCTGCCCGGTGTGCGGCCTGATGTTTAGCTGGCGCAAAAAATGGCAACGCAATTGGGACACTGTAGTGTACTGCTCTGAGCGTTGCCGCCGCCACAAAGACGCTGCCAGTGAGCACAACGCATGAAAATTATCCTGGCGCCGATGGAAGGCGTGGTCGACGCCCTGATGCGCGATATGCTAACCCGCGTTGGCGGTTATGATTTATGCATCACCGAATTTATCCGCGTCGTTGACCAAAAGCTGCCGCCAAGGGTGTTTACCCGGCTGTGCCCGGAGCTATTAACCGATGGCAAAACCCTGGCCGGTACGCCGGTTAGGGTGCAGCTATTGGGGCAAGACCCCAACTGGCTGGCCGAAAACGCCGTGCGCGCTGTGGAATTAGGCTCACCCGGCGTCGACTTAAACTTTGGCTGCCCGGCCAAAACAGTGAATAAAAGCCGTGGCGGCGCAGTACTGCTTAAAGAAACCGAGCAGCTGTACCGTATTGTTAAAGCGGTGCGTGATGCGGTACCGGCACAGTTTGCGGTTAGTGCCAAAATTCGCCTGGGCTATGATGACACCAGCGTAACCTTAGATAATGCCGCTGCCATTGCCGCAGCCGGCGCCAGTATGCTTACCGTGCACGCCCGCACCAAAAGCGATGGTTACCGCCCGCCGGCCTACTGGCCGTGGATCGCAAAAATTAAGCAGCATGTGGCAATACCACTGGTTGCGAACGGCGAAATCTGGCAAGCCAGTGATGCGCTGCTGTGCCAGCAACAATCAAACTGTACTGACATTATGCTTGGCCGTGGCGCGTTGGCGATGCCCAATCTGGCGCAAAGTATCCGCACTGGCGAGCCAGCCATGCCCTGGCCACAGGTGCTGGAACTGTTAATGCAGTATTCTGAGTTTGAAATGTGCGGTGATAAAAGCCAGTACTACAGCAACCGTATTAAGCAGTGGTTTAGTTATTTAAAACTGCAATACCCCGAGGCCGCAGCGCTGTTTAGCCAACTTAGAGTACTGCGTAAAAGCAGCGAGATTTTGGCCACGCTAGAGCAGGCATTACGCGATGAGACCAACACCTTAACAGGTTAGACCAGTATAAACTGACGAAATGTTAGCCATCATTAGCCGCAATCGAAAAAGCCGTTAAATAAAGACTATACTCCTCAAACAGTTAGTTTAAGGAGATAAGCCTATGCCAGTAAAAATAGCCGTGCTGATGGAAAGCAGGCCCGGTGAAAAGCGGGTGGCGATGGTACCCGCCGTCGCAGAAAAGCTCAGCAAATTAGGTTGCAGCATCAGCATGCTAAGCGGCGCCGGCCTGGGCAGTAAACTGCCTGACAGTGCCTACCACGGTGTCGACATTGCCGGCACTGAGCAACATTTGCTAAGTGATGCCGACGTTGTACTGGCGGTACAACCCCCTACCGCAGCTGATATTGCGCTGCTAAAGCCCGGCACTATTCTGCTGAGTTTTATCTACCCGCATAAAGAGCCTGAACTGACCCGTTTATTGTGCGAAAAACACATTACCTGTTTTGCCATGGAGCAAGTGCCGCGCATTAGCCGCGCCCAGGCGATGGATGCGCTATCGTCTCAGGCCGCGCTAGCCGGCTACTATGCTGCCCTGTTGGGCGCAACACAGCTTGCGCGTATTTTACCTATGATGACTACCGCAGTGGGCTCTATCCGCCCGGCGCGCTGTCTGGTGATGGGCTTAGGTGTAGCCGGTTTGCAGGCACTGGCTACCGCCCGGCGTTTGGGCGCCATTACCGAGGGCTATGACGTACGGCCAGAAACCAAAGAGCAGGCCGAGTCTTTAGGCGCTAAATTTGTTGATACCGGCGTCGATGCCCGTGGCGAAGGCGGCTATGCCCGCGAGCTGACCGCAGATGAAAAAGCCCAAATTGCCAGCGTGGTCACCAAGCATATTCAGCAGGCGGATATTGTTATTACCACCGCGGCCATACCGGGTCGGCCCTCGCCTAAGCTTATCAGCAAAGCCCAGGTCGACGGCATGAAGCTGGGGGCAGTCATTATTGATTTAGCCGCCGAAGGTGGCGGTAACTGTGAATACAGCGTACCGGGCGAAACGGTTACGCAGGGCCAGATCACCATAGCGGCGCCGCTAAATGTGCCGTCCATGCTGGCCGAGCACGCCTCAGAGCTGTACGCCAAGAACCTGCTAAACCTACTGCAGCTGTTTATTGTCGATGGCGCTATTGCGCTTAACTGGGACGATGAAATTCTGGCGAAAACCGTGCTGACACATAACGGCGAGATTAAACCCGAAGCGGTAAAAGCCGCGCTGGCACAACACTAACAGGCATACATTATTTTTGGGGAAGTTTATGGACTACACCACCACCTTACTCACCGGCTTTGTCGCGCTGTATATTTTTATGCTGGCTGCCTTTACCGGCTTTGAAATTATCGGCCGGGTACCGGCCATTTTGCACACACCGCTAATGTCCGGCTCTAACTTTATTCACGGCATCGTCGTGGTCGGCGCGCTGTGGGCGCTCATTAACGCCAGCTCATTAGCCGAGCAAATTATCGGCTTTACCGGCGTGCTGTTAGGTGCCGGCAACGCCGCCGGCGGCTATGTGGTGACCGAGCGAATGCTACAAATGTTTAAGCCGTCTAACAAGCCCGGTAAGGAGTAACGCATGAACGCAGCCCTACTTATCGACAGTAGCTACTTTATCGCGGCCTTTTTGTTTATCTATGGCTTAAAACGTATGTCATCGCCACTCACCGCCCGCTCCGGCATTATCGTCGCCGGCTGGGGTATGGTGCTGGCGGTGCTGGCGAGCTTTTTATACACGCTGGATGTTAACGAAGCGGCCAAACCACATCTTAATACCAATATCGCGCTGGCGCTGATTGCCTTAGCGCTGGGCTTAGGCTGGGCCTGGCGCAGCGGTAAAAAAGTGGCCATGACCGAAATGCCGCAAATGGTGGCGCTGTATAACGGTATGGGCGGCGGCGCCGCAGCGGCGATTGCCGCCATTGAGCTGATTGGCTACAAAACCCACGGTACCGTATCACTTAGCCTGGCGGTACTAGGCGGTTTAATTGGCGCGGTGGCGCTGTCGGGCTCGTTAATCGCCTGGGCCAAGCTGGATGGCCGCATTAACGGCACGCTGCGCTTTGGCGCACTGCAGCTGGTTAATGGCAGCTTACTGCTTATTTTACTGGCCATTGGTGGCTACATTATCTGGCACGGCGGCGCGGTAGCCTGGCCGTTGTTTGCGGTGTTTTTTGCTCTGGCGCTAATCTATGGCGTGATGATGACGATGCCGATTGGCGGTGCCGATATGCCGGTGGTCATCTCGTTATATAACGCCTTTACCGGCTTAGCCGTGGGTTTTGAGGGCTATGTACTGAATAACCCGGCGCTGATGATTGCCGGCATGGTGGTGGGCTCGGCCGGCTCCTTATTAACCTTGCTGATGGCCAAAGCAATGAACCGCTCGGTCGCCAATGTGCTGTTTTCTAACTTTGGTGCCGTCAGCGATGAAGCTGAGGGCGACATTGCCGGCAGTCAAAAACCGATTGATGCCGGCGATGCCGGTATTAATATGCGCTACGCGTCTAAGGTGATCATCGCGCCGGGTTATGGCTTAGCGGTGGCACAGGCGCAGCATAAGCTGTTCGAGCTGGTAAAGCTGCTGCAGGACGCCGATGTCGAGGTGAAATTTGCCATTCACCCGGTGGCCGGCCGTATGCCGGGCCATATGAATGTGCTGCTGGCTGAAGCCGGTGTGCCGTACGACATTATCTTTGATATGGAAGATATTAACGACGAGTTTAAAGAAGCCGACGTTGCTATCGTCATAGGTGCCAACGACACGGTAAACCCGGCGGCACGCACTAATAAAAGCTCGCCGATTTACGGTATGCCGGTGCTGAATGTTGATATGGCCAAACAGGTCTACGTGGTTAAACGCGGCCAGGGTAAAGGCTACTCCGGCGTAGAAAACGCGCTGTTTTACGCCGACAACACCCAGATGGTGTACGGCGATGCGCAAAAGGTCATCGTGAATATGATCCAGGCGATTAAATCACTCGGTGGCGGCCATTAGGCCCTAAGTACTCCACTCTTTGGCAGGCACGGCAGTGCCTGCCTGCTTACCCACCTTATGCACTACAACACGCAGCTAAACGCCCATTTAGCAAAACAGCGTTTGACATTCGGCAGTCAGGTTGTAAAAATGCGCAAATTGTAAATTTGTTGTTTAGAAAAAGCGCTTTTTATAAACAAGGTGGCAGGATGCAAGACCGGCAATACAACGGCGTAGTTCTGGAAGATAAATGGGGTAAAACCTATCTGTGCAGCAGTTGTTTGCTGGCTTGGGCCGACTTGGGCAGCAACACGGTACGCGAGCTGGCTGACAGCGAATATGGCCGCTATTTTCTACACGACTTAGAACCCGGCTACAACCTGCGCGACATTTGGGCCCAGCTGTACCAACACGCCCGCCCCTGGGCCACCGACTTAACTAAACTAAATAACTTTCAGCTGCGCGATACTTTGTTGCAAATGTTCGCCCGCGACGAAATGCGCGTGTGGCAACTGAGCGACGGCTGGGGTAAGCAACCCGAAGGCAATGGCATAGGCGAAGGCGGCTTAGCGCCAGCCAGCAGTGGCAATACCAGCAGTAAACCCGCTGCCAAAGCGGCTAAGCCCAAAGGTGGTGGTGTAACCACAGAAGCGCCAGTGGCAGCGAAAGCTGCGGGGCATGAGGGGGCAGTGGCGCCTAAGGTGTTACCACTCAGTGCACGGCGCAATAATCCTCCAAGTTCAATGCAAGATGCGGCCAATCGCTTAGCACAAATGAAAGATGCTATTGCCAGCAATGGTTATCAGCCAAAGTATACCGATGCAGAACTTGCAGCTATGGCACAGTCTGGTGAGGTAGCGAATGAACGTTTTCATGTACGCTTTATGAAAAAGTCTTACCTGCAGGATCAGAATAGCCCTACTGTTCCATTAAGTGGCAAGCTCGGTCAGGTGATGCAGGGTGAGTCAGGCTCGGGAGCAAAATATTGGTCGACGACTTTTGATCAGATTGAAGATGCCGATACAGATGCAGAATTAATCAGTAATAAATTAGGTCTTAAGTATGAACCCGCCGATTATGTACTGTTGATTATCGACACGCATAAAGCCGCGCCCTTAACGGGTGTTAAGAGTGTATCAGCCACCTTCAAAAACGTTGCTGAATTTGCCAATACCGAGCTACCTGATTCGTTTCCAGCTTCGTTTACTGACAAAACGATGAACCCGGAGTATCAGGCGTTGTATGCTGAGCACTACAAAAAAGCGGTAGGCACGGAGATGTTGGCAAAGTGGTCTACTAATACTGACGATTTCTCAGAATATTTGGACACGACGAGTCTATCAGCTGAAGAAAAAGAGATGCTTGTACAGCGCATGGATATGCACAAGAAGATCGGAAACAATGATGATTATTTAGGAAATGGGTTAACCAAAGACCTTACAAATAGCAACAATCATTATGGTGCTGTAGAAACGATCAATTTCGAGCGCGCTGAGATAGACCTGAAAACACTGCATGACAATAATGCGATTGTCATTTTAGATTTATAAAACGAGCTCATCCAATGGCATATGTTCAACGATTTCCATCGAAAACACCTCTTGCTGTAATTAGCGACCACTCTAAATTACCGCAAAATGCAAAACTAATTGATAGCCAAGTGCTGCATGAACCTTTGAGGGATAAATTGCTTTCCTTCGTCGCACGGGGGAATACTCACTTGTCCATTCTAATCAGCACCACATACAAATTGCCGGATGGATCATCGAAATATTCTTGTTTACAGCACGATTTCCCGCTCGAAGTACTGGTATGGTTTCCCAAAGCACTTGAAGAATTTCGCAAACCTCCTGCCCAAGGTGGTTTGCATGCTGGAGCAATGATTTCCGATTACGCTGATGTTGGCGGTGAAATGCTAACTGTCGGGCGGACAACCGAGGGCTATGCTTTAACCAACTGGTCGCGCTGCAAGCATGGCAATAAGACCTTTGCTCCTGTTGAGCTTGCGCTAGGCAGCAGCTTTCTCTTTGAGCAAGGTTTTCTTCAACTCTGGCAGCGCTTAGGTGAGCGTCTGGCAAAAGGCGATTTATAAGCCGTTTGGGTTCCCGAAATTTGAGCTCTGCATTGCTAACCACAGCAAACTTACCCCTCGGCTACACCCAGATAGCCGAAATGGATTATTTGCTATTTGCTAAGCAGCGTTTATTCGTCGTCTTATCAGACGATGACCTGGTGTTTATCAAGAAAAAGCCATCACCTTATCCCAACCATGAAGACGAGCCTGGGCTTTTGGTATATCAAAAGGAATTTCCAAGAGCTGCTGCGGCCTGGATTGTTGATACCATCGAAAACCGGCTTTGGCGCTCAGCAGCAGAAGGTGGTGAGCCATCAGGCAAGAACTCAGTTACTGAGGTAGTAGCAGGCGAAAAGTTAACCCTACGGCGTACTATGGCTGTCGGTGATGCCCGCGAAAAGGGCTTTATATTGATTAACGCCAGTCGTAAAAGTGTGAACTTTGACGAGGATTATCAGGAAATCGAGTTTTCAGACAGACTACTGAAAGATGGTGGCTTGCTCGGCATACTGCGAAATCTTTGATTTCCAATCATTACTTTAATGCGGTCGTAATTACCGCTTTGATCTAGAGGCAGACGGCCAAATTAATTTAAATCTGTCTCTAATATTTGTAGACTTCATGCCACCGAGTGGGAGTGATATGCCTATCGACCTAGTGACTACTCACCTGATACATCAAACACAATAATAGAAATATGAGTTTGACTATCCGTCGGCAATCGCTCTTGTAGCTGTCGTTCTAAACATTTAGCCGATTTTGGTTTTTTACGTGTTGTTGGGTTCGCACGAACGTTACTTGTTCTTTTATCACCATACCAAAAGACGACGTAAATTCCGTAGCCGTAGCTGTATGGATCAATTGTGTATAGTCGTTGCAGCTGAGTTTCGGCGGCATCCCACACTTCGGCGTGATAGTCTCTTTTTAATTCAACAAGCACTTTCCACTGTCTAAACATTGCAGCAATATCTGCTCGTTTGTCGTTCAGCATATGTGCCTCTGGTTCAACAATAATATTTTTTGTTACTAATCTATGCCTTAGCAAGTGCAGTAACACGTCTCTGGCACTTTCTTCAGTTTTGGGTGTAGCTATTCTGGAGTAGCTGTCTTCATTCCAAAACTGTTTATAGAGATCAGCATTTGATGTGGCTATGTAACTTTTTAGCTCCAGAAGCTGCTCAACTAGCAGAGCATGAAAGTCCTGAATATTCGAAGGTTGTTGATTGCTCAACGTCTGTATCGTCTGATGCCAGTCCGGTTTTTTATATAACGCCTCTCTATACCTCACTTTATGGTTAGCGATTGCATATTTAAGGTGGTTTTCATACGTTATAAGAGCTGAACAGCTAAGAAGTTCAGTTAATACTGCTCCTGCCTCATGCGATGCTAAAGCCGATATCGTATTGATTAGCCCCCGAACATATTCTGCCCCATCCCAAGGATTATGGTCACCATAGGAAGCTCCACTGGGTTGATATTCATTAGGAAAGAGCTGGGCAACAATTTTTGTCAGCAATTTAAGTTTTTCTAACGTCAGTAATGCTATAAAGCCATTGTTACCATGCAAAAATCCAAGTAGTTCACGAGTTTGCCAAATGAACTCTTTTTCGGCAGAAGCAGGGTGGTCTTCTGAAGCTTTTTCACCGGTGATAAAAAGTAGTGCTAGCCAAATTGTCTTATTAATACTGCAGGTTAAAATGTCGTCATTGATGTGCTTACTCGCTATTTCAAATAAATCATTGATAATGCATTTATTTTTTAACCCAAGCTTTAACGTGTCTTTTAATTGATATTCTGACATCTCTGGGTAGTTTTTCAGTAAATAGAAGACTATTCCAGTTCTATGGTGTTCGAAAGCGTCATTTCTAATTAAGTCTTCAAAACCCAAAGTAGTTATTTTATTGTTGCTAATAGTCATGTTGAATAGGGATTTATAGGTATCAATAGCCAACTCAACATTGCGACAAATTAATTCTGTTTTCCATTGGTGGCTTATTTGTGAACCGCTATTTTTCTCCCAAGTATGTACATGGCATACAGCGTCGATTGCAATAACAGCTTTTATTGAGTCGTCGGATAGCTCGGGGATATTATTAAATTCATTCCAATACTCAGTCAAAGCGGCCAATGACGTATACCATATGTGTCGATATTTATTCTGCAGAATTAACGTTGACACATCATGCCATGTAGGAAATTGGTTATGCCCTATGATTGCTTTAATACCAGCGACGGCGGCAATTAAGTTCGTATCACCTAGTTCATAAGCCAATTTTTGGGCTGGCGTGAGTTCTCTCTTTGAATGTTCAAACCTTCCCCAGTAAGCGTTTCCGAGAAACTCAAGCCAGCCTACGTGATCTGCTTTCGCAATTTTATCTACATCGTTTTGAAAATCTTCAATGTTTTTTCTTAATCTAGCTAGCTCCTTTCGCTTTTCACGATAACAGCGTAAATTTCTTTCAGCCCTATATTCATCAATCTCACATAAAATTAAATCATCGATACAATTATGTAGAGCTTTATCAATAGTGAAGAATTTCTGAAGAATATCAAAGAACTCAATACCAGTACTTCCTGACCTAAAACACAGAATTGTTGCTGTTCTGGCTAGCAAGATCCTTTTTGATACGTCAAAATCACCGTGTATTAGTAGATTAACTATCCTAACAAGGACTAGCTCGGAACTAACAGCAAAAAGCAAGGTGCACTCTATCTCATTAAAGAGACCCCATATTCCAGTGTCCCCTGAGTATGATGTTATAGCATGGTCAATGATAGCGGTTAATAACTTATGATTTTGTGTAATTTGGGACTCTAATTCTTTGTTGTGGCGGTTATGGCCCCTACCATAATATGCATTAATTTTACTCAAGCTGTTCCAGATAAAAGCGGGTTCAAGCTCCGTATTCAGCTGTGTTAGATATCTAAGCAAAAATTTGTCCAAAACATAAATCAGGTCGAAATGGTTATCTCCTCTGTGCTTGGCTTTATCAAACTGAGGGATTAGTTGGAAAACCTTTTCGATATCAGAAATAGGTATGCAGTTTGCTAAGTTCCACAAACTGCCTATCGGAACCTTGTTACTAAGCTTAAGCGATGCCAGCAGAATGTCTGTTACATCCTCTGGCCCAAAGCAATTCTGATAAAATTTTGTCAAAATATGTGCTTTGAAAATTAATGTGCCTTCATCTTGGTCAGTAGATTCGTAGAATAGCTTTCTTACTGTATTACTCGGCAAATTTAGCCGACTTAAGCAGCTCAAAGCTTCAGTGCGCTCTGCCTGGCTGTAATGATCCTCGGTTGCTACTTTAAGCCGACTTGGAGTAAGGGCAGAAAATGGTTTTCCTGAGCCAATAATATCGAGTAACAGAATTCTAAAGCGGGATGAAATTGTAGTGTCTTCGAGATAGTTTGCTACGGCTGAAAGTATGCCAGGTTCAATAAAGTTAGGAAGTGATGTGTTGTAATCATATCTCGAGTAGAACCATGGGTTATCCTCAGATAGCTTTTCCATAGCACTCAGTAAGTTGAGTTTGGCGGATATGCTTAGCGAGTAGGCATCAGCGTAAATCAGTACCCCTAAAGGGTCTGCATCAATAAGTGTTTTGCTGTGCTCAGGCAATAACACTGGCAGCCAGGCATGCAGTCCACGAAGCTCAGCAGTTGGTCCCCCATCATGGCTAAACAGCGTTTTTATCCTTCTGATAGGTAAACCGTTTTTGATTTCTTTCGCTAACCATACCGCAGCCAAATATTCAGCTAAGGTACGATGCACGTAATCTACTGCTTCTACACCCGGAATATTGACAAACAACCGGCGTTGCAAAGCCGCTCGAACTTTATCTTTATCGCATAGTGATATAGTTCGATAGCTTGGGTAGGATGTGTAACGCTCCGTATCCTCAACACTTATGCCATCCACATCACTAAAGAGCCGCACGGCACAAATTGTGCCAGCGGAATAAATAAGTTCTGCACTGCCATAGGCTTCACGTGATTTGTTACGATTGTGCTCTTTTAGTAAAACGTCTGCCGACTTTGCAAAAAGTTCTAGACGGGTTTCTGGCCAGGAACCTTGTTTTACAACCTCGGCCATCATTAATAAGCTTTGAGGATTATTCAAAAAATCATGGAGCTCCTTTTGTTCGGCGTGTGTTAAAAACTCTTCCGCTGATGTGTATCCTGCAGATTCTAAGACATTAACTTGCTCGTCCCTGCTCAATGGTTTTAATCGGAGGACGATTACTCCGTCATTGTTCTCAAAATAACTGTTCAGCACTGCTAAATCTGTATCACCTAACCAGTCTCGTTCTCGGCAGGTGATAAACACTTTTGCTTGATTCACACCCATCAACTGACGAGTAATCTCATCGATCACGGAATCATCGTTCCGGCCCGATCTTTTTTCGTCCAGGCCATCAATAAACAAATGTTGCTTGGATAATTGGTCAGCGCGGGAAACCAAAAATGACCGTATTGGTAGAAACTTACCATTGACGATAGTTGCGGCTGATTTGAATAAATGGGTTTTCCCAGCTCCAGGCTCCCCAAGCAAAATAACATTTGAATGCTGTAAAAACTGATCAAAGGTGTAGACTTCACCATCTGGTGATTGACTTTTTTCGTTACCTTGTACGATCTCAACATAGCGATTCAGCATTCAAATTCCTTGTCTCTGACCTGTGCCTGTTCATACTACAACAAAAGCTGTCGTTGTCCGATAAAACAGATATCACAATAAGTATATGTTGAGTTGTTTTAGAGGGTTGTATCGCGATATCCTGCAATCCCATTCATATCAGATAAAAAATCAACTCGCATGGATGATAATCGAGAGGGACTGAAAGCATTAGGTGATCTTTTACTGCCTGATCGCAGGAATACTTTTTTCAGAAAAATTAGTTTAGAAACGGGCAAAGATGAGGCATTCACGATAGAGGATCACTACTCGTTAATTGAGCGGTATGCTGTTAACGACAGAGTCCCTGAAAGAGTGCGTATCCAATATGATGTAGCTCGCAACTTGTATGTATATGCTTGGTTTGAGTTTCGGTTCCACAACATAGCGGAAGCGAAAGTACTCACTGTCCTAGAGTTCGCGATAAAACAACGGATCGGTGCTCAAAACTTAAAGTTGTACGTTAAGCAACGAGAGGAAAAACATCTACAACTGACTAACAAAAAGATCCGAATACCTACCGGGTTGAAAACGTTAATCGAGTATTGCCGGGATCATCAACTCATCGATAATCAGGGATTCAGTGCTTGGCATCGTCACGCAAAAGTGCAGGCCCAAAGAGCAGCAGAATATGAGCGTTTGGAATGGGCAACTGCTGAATTTAAACGGACAGGGCAGTCAGAAATTATCCTTCCTGAAATTGTAATTCCTGATTTACCGGCAGATGTAAATTACGATCATATTCAGCATTTAATAGAGCATGTAAACAGGGTTAGAAATGAATATGCTCATGGCAGTTCAATGTTGCATAAACAGGTGCTTTCCAGCTTTGAGATGGTTTCAGAGTTCATCAATCAGATATACACAAACTCGGATGAGTAGACACTGAGAAAAGGGAGAACATTGGGCGGATAGAATTACAAACGCCCCAAACCGACCATCAGTATTTCAATAATGTGCACTAACCACCCAGCAAGCGGCGCTGCAGCAGGCTTTGCATATTACGCCGGCCGTCGGCTATCAGCATCACATAAACAATATCAGCGATTATGCGGTAGATAATGCGGTAAGGTTTAAAGTAAATTTCGCGGTACTCACGCAGCCCCACGGCCAGCATCTCTTTGGGGTAAGTGCCGCGCTCTGGTGACTCCGATAAACTGGCAAGACACAGCGCTAATTGCTCCAGTACATAATCGACATCTTGTGCTGCATCATGCTCAGCGATGTAACGATACAGCAAGGCTAAGTCCTCACTGGCGTCGTCAGTAAGCATTACCTGAAAAGCCATTAGGTCGCCGTTTTGGGCTGGCGGATGTTACTGATCACGTCGGCCAGCGGCTGCACTTTACCCTGTTCAATTTGCCGGCTGCCCAGCGCCAGAATTTTTAATAGCGCCAGGGTTTCCTGCGTTTGCTCATAGCTGGCAATGTCTTGCAACACAGCCTTGGCTTCGCCATTTTGCGTGATAACCAAAGGCGCTTCCTGCACGGCTAAATTACGCACTATCTCTGCCGCGTGGGCTTTTAAATAGCTAATAGGTTTAATTTGTTGCGATAGCTTCATGCGCCCTCCTAAGCGGACTAAAAGTGGACTAAATATAGTCCGCAAACAGGTCTGCTGCAAGCCGCTATATTGATGTAACCCGCAGCTGTGCGGGTAAGAAGCCCGGCTGCTGGCAGTAGGTTTGCTTTATTGCCAGCAGCCGGATGTGATGGGGTAAACCTTAGTCTTTGCCTGATACCGGGGGAACAGCGTCTTGCACTTGTTGCTTTTGCTGCTCTATCGCCTGCTGTAATTGCTGCTGCGGCTGCTCAATTAACTGCTGTTTTTGCTGCTCTATCGCTTGTTGCAATTGCTGCTGTGGCTGCTCAATCAACTGCCGTTTTTGCTGCTCTATCGCCTGCTGTAATTGCTGCTGTGGCTGTTCAATTAACTGCTGCTTTTGTTGCTCGATGGTTTGCTGCAACAGTTTCTCGGGCTGCCGGGCCATATTGGCATATTCCACTAGCTCATCTGGCCAACTGGGTATCAGCGCTTTGGCCTGCTGCTGTGCCGCTTCGGCAAACACTTCCGTTACGCCGCCAGTGCTTAACAATACCGCCATTTGGTTGGTGTCGGCATTCCAGACAAAACCGGCTTTTTCCGCCAGCAGCGGTATAGGCGTGTAATTCGACGCAACATAAAACAACGGGCCTTGTTGTTTGATCTCATTGGCGGTATTTAGCAAGGTGACCGCGGTTTGATAATGCTCGCCCATAAGCGGCTGCAGCCGGTTTTTGATTAAGGGCTGCTCAAACAAATTCACCTCTTTGGGGTCCAGCCCGACTAAGGGTTTTAACATTGCCCACATAAGCTGCCCCTGTGGCGACAGCAATAAAGCTGGTGCAACACAGGCACTGAGTAATAACGCCGCGACTAACAACAAGCTTAGGCGCGCGGCAGCGCACTTGTTTACGACATAAGTGAACATAAGTAAGTTTTACCTGAAATGGTGTTTAGATTAGGTGTGATGTGACCCGGAGCCGGATCGCGCGCACTCTAGCATAGCCAATAGCGGTTGGGCAGAGTGGCTACAACATATATTTAGCGCTTATGGTTACCACCTGCTCCCAACGGCTAATAACGGCTCAGCCAGCCGCTGTGGCCAATCACGCTTCGTCAAACGAGTTATAGTACTGCACTAAAAAGTCTACCAGGGCTCTTACCGCCGGTAGCATGCCGCGCCTTGAGGGGTACACCAGATGAATAATGTCTCTTTTGGGCTGCCACTGCGGCAATAAATGCACCAGGCTGCCGTCTTTAATTTGCCCGGTAACCATTAACGAGGGTAACTGCACCACGCCTACCCCTTTAAGTGCCGCGTTTCTCAGCGCTATCATGTCGGTGGTGACATAACGCGGATGATGTGGCACTGACACCTGCTCACCATCGGGGCCGAACAGGGTCCAAGCGTACTGATGCTGCGGCTCGCCCAGCCCCAGACTGGGCCAGCTGGATAACTCCAGCGGATGCGAAGGCTGGCCGTAGCGCTGAATAAGGTCGGGGCTGGCCATTAAGCATAACCCCCGCTCTGACAGCACCCGTAGCACTAAGTCACTGTTCTCAAGCGGGGCTGGCCTTACCCGAATAGCAACATCTACGCCTTCGCCCACCACGTCTACCCGCCGATTGCTGGCTTCAAGATGAATATTCACCTTAGGGTATTTCAGCATAAAATCGGCCAGCGCCGGGCCGATATGCACATGCAGCAGCGCGATAGGACAAGTAAGCCTGATGGTGCCACAAGGCTCGGCACGGCTGAACTCAATGGCTTCCTGCGCGGCATCGGCCTCAATCAGCATGGCCTTGCAGTGGGTTAAAAATGTCTGACCTATTTCCGTCACCTTAAATTGGCGGGTGGAACGGTAAATCAGCGTAACCCCCAGGCGCTGCTCTAAGCCAGCAATACGGCGGCTTAGCTTGGACTTGGGCAAGCCCAGTGCGCGGCTGGCGGGGGCAAAGCCACCATGCTCGACCGTTTTTACAAAGTAGTAAAAATCATTCAGATCCTGCATTGGCTATCACCTATCGTTCTATTAATGGAACTATCTTACGCAAAATAGCTAACTACTCAATGTTCTGTTCTTTATATAAAGTTAAACGCAGCCATAAATTGCTTTTACCATGCTCAACAGAAGGAAATACATCATGACTACACCCTATGTCCGTCTTGATAAAAACAATGCTGCAGTATTATTAGTTGATCACCAGACCGGCTTATTGTCTTTAGTGCGGGATATTGACCCGGACAAATTTAAAAACAATGTGCTGGCCCTGGCAGATCTGGCCAAGTACTTCGGTTTACCTACCATACTGACTACCAGCTTTGAGCAAGGCCCAAATGGCCCGCTAGTGCCTGAGCTTAAAGAAATGTTCCCAGACGCCCCTTATATTGCGCGGCCAGGCCAGATTAATGCGTGGGACAACGATGACTTTGTTAACGCCGTAAAAGCCACCGGCAAAAAGCAGCTTATTGTTGCCGGCGTGGTGACCGAGGTTTGCGTGGCATTTCCGGTGCTGTCTGCGCTGGAAGAAGGTTTTGATGTGTTTGTTATCGCCGATGCATCAGGCACCTTTAATCCAATGACCCGTGATGCCGCCTGGGACAGAATGTCGGCTGCCGGTGCCCAAATGATGACCTGGTTTGGTGCAGCCTGTGAGTTACACCGTGACTGGCGTAATGACATTGAAGGGTTAGGCGCACTGTTCTCCAACCATATCCCGGATTATCGCAACCTGATCAACAGCTATATCACCTTTCAGGGCAATAAATAACCACCAGCTAAGGGCATAGTACGCTATGCCCTTTACCCTTCAGTTGGCACCAGCAGCCCCTGCTGGCGCAAATAACGCAGCGTGACACTGCGCCTAAGCTGATTACCCGCCGAGTTAGCCGCCAGTTGGTTGTACACATGGTTGGCAAACGGAATCGCCACTAGCTCTACGTTAACCCCCGCCAGGCGGGCATAATGCGCAAAGCGCTGTACCGACCAGGCCGGCACTAAGCCGTCTTGCTGTGGCGATAACATCAGTGTCGGCGGCGCCTGTGCAGATAAATAGCTATAACTGCTAACGGCCTGCAACCGTTGTGGCAACTGGTAAGGATCACCGCCGATATAGCCCGTTACCAGCATTTTCGGCTCAAAACCGCTTATCGGGTAGCCGAATTCATAAATGGCTAAAGGGTCTACCGCCGGGTATTGCACCACGACTGCCGTAATAGCGGGTGCTACACTGTCGCACTGCGCCTGCTCTGCCTGCATTGCGCTGCCGTAGGCCAGGTTAAGTGCCAGATTGCCGCCGGCCGAGTCGCCCAGTATCGCCAGCTTATTGATATCACCGCCGTAACTGGCCGCGCTGGCAGCAAGCCAACTCAGCGCGCAGGCGACATCCTGTGCGGCTTTATGCCAACTGGGGTTGCCGTCACTAAACAAGCTATAACCGGCACTGACCACCAGATACCCCTGCTCAGCAAACCAGCGCAAATCGCTGCTGGTTTCCAGCAAAGAGCCGGTCATAAAGCCGCCGCCGTGGATATACAGCAGCACGGGCGCAGCCGTTTGCGGGTCTGGCGGTAAAAACAGCGCCAGCGGCTTTGATATGCCGTTATAACCGCCATAACTTAGCATCAGATCGGGCTTAGCTGCGGTGATGCTTTTAAGCTGCAGGGCTTGCAGCCAGTTAATGTTACCCCCGGCTGCTACCGCCGTTTGCTTAAGCTGGTAACACACCACACCGCTGCTTATCGCAGCCGCAACCGCCACCGACAGTGTCAGTGCCGATAAACGCCTGTGCGGATAACGCCGCCAACACCACCCGCTAAACAGGCTACCGGCCATGCTAAACAGCAGAAAGTGCGGCGCCAGTGTTGTCCACAGCGCCGAGCCTAACATGCCATGCAGGCTGTCGGTGGGGCTGCGCAGTGCACCGCTAAATAACAGCAGGATGATTAGCATTAGCAATAAGATGAAGCTTTGCAGTATTATCAACAGGCTTCGCAGCATGACAATTTTCCTTTGGGCTTGACGTGGTAGCGGCTAATCTTCCATAACGTTACACGCTACACAGTTCTATCGCCATACTAAACAGTGTTGCAGCTCGCCGGGGAGCTAAACAGCGGTTTCTAGACAGCCTGTGGCTGGCGCAGTACACTGCCGCTAAACCACAGACAGCAACCAAGGTAACGCCGTGAACAGACAACCGCTGACAGAACAACAAATTGCCGAGATTAAAGCCGAGTTTGACTTTTTCGACCGCGACGGCAATGGCCGCCTCGATTTACCAGAATTTATTGAACTGCTGACCGTGCTGGCGCCAAAAACCAAAGCCAGCCATGTGGAAGAAGGCTTTAAGCTGGTAGATACCAACAACAGCGGCTATATCGACTTTGCCGAGTTTTTAGACTGGTGGCAGGACTGCTGGTGGGAATACTAATAACGGCCTAATCCGCAAAGCTGATTTTGCCCATCGTCACGCCCGGGATCCCCTCGCGGGCGTTACTGAATTTCTGCTTGCCGCCAGCCACACATTCGTTGGCCAAAATGGCAAACAGCACCGCTTCTTTCGCATCAGGGTTTATGGCTAAATCGGCGGTGGTTTTTATGCTCACCTGCGGCAAGGCTTGCTGAATATGGCTCATCAGCAATGGGTTATGCATACCGCCGCCGCTGGCATAAATCACAAACT
>JAANMY010000891.1_pt1 | contig 38144 bp, 36 predicted proteins | sample 7279691 | NCBI WGS metagenome assembly JAANMY01 (sample SAMN14094543, study PRJNA606508) | bioreactor metagenome | isolation source: A lab-scale SPAN reactor treating ammonium-rich wastewater day 388 | place: Ireland: Galway | collected 2018-02-07 | reverse complement strand
ATGCCTGATCCACCCCAATCCCATTCGCTTCCGCCACGCCAAGACGTGCTGCGCCGCTCCGGTCGGCGCTTCCTCGCGTTGAATTTACTATCCGTCGGCATCAATGCCAAGCCGTGTCGCCACCGCCGATATCTCAAGAGCGGTGCGCAACTGATTGGCGAACCGCCGAGCCTCATCCTCAGTGCTGAAACCACGCGCATTGATTATCAGCCACTCGCTATCGCGGATCGTGCGGTCCGGAATTCCCGGCTCGAGGAGAACCTCGCGACCGGCGACGGAGAAAAGGTGTTCGCGGGCGTCGATATCGAGATTCTTCGAGATTAAGAAACGCAGGCGCGCCCGGTACCTCGGCGAATCAATCATTCCTGGCCTCCGTCGCAGACACGTGATCCAGCGCGACACACACCTAACGACCCGAAGTACCAGGGGTTTGACGCGGGACACGGCATTAGAGAAACGGCCTGGGCTCAAGCGGCAAAGACCGTCTACGAAAGCCAAGCGCCTCTAAGGTCGGAATCAGCAGTTCTTCGGCGCCTGCCCGACCGACCGCAAACTGCCCCTTCTATTGAAACGCAAGTTCTGCCAACGATAAAAAATTGGCTGTAGCGCGTTAGCAGGCCGCGTCGAGCGCAGGAAGTACACGGACGAGCTCATGTCGCGACATAGCGCCTGTGAGTGGTTTCACAGGCGAAAATTGGGGTCCAATCTATTCGTGCCTGTAGTTATTCTGCTTCGAGAAACAGCGATCGTGAGTGTCAGCTCATGGCCGAACTGCGCCGGCCGAGCGGCAGGCGCAGTATCCCAGTTAAAGCGGACGCTGATCAGATGTCAGTCTGCTCAGCCAACTCCAGCGCGTCGTCGACCTCGATGCCGAGGTACCTGACTGTGCTTTCGAGCTTGGCGTGCCCAAGCAGCAGTTGCACAGCCCGCAGGTTCTTCGTCCGGCGGTAGATCAACGAAGCCTTAGTTCGCCGCATCGAGTGGGTCCCATAGTCCGCCGGATCGAGCCCGACCGACAATACCCACCCATCGACGATGCGGGCGTACTGGCGAGTGCCCAAGTGCGGCGAGCGACGTACCCGGCTCGGGAACAGGTAATCCTCGGACCTCAGCCGGGCGTTTCGGAGCCAATTCTCCAGCGCCTCCCGGGTGGCCGGCGAAATCTCGAACTGGACCGGCCGCTGCGTCTTTTGCTGTAGGACGGTCGCTCTACTGGCGACCCGGTCACCATGGCAGACATCGCGAACGCGCAACTTCACCAGATCGCAGGCGCGCAGCTTGCTGTCGATGCCAAGGTCGAACAGCGCCAGTTCCCGGGCGCGGTTATCCATTTGCAAGCGCGCCCGGATCGCCCAGACTTCCTTGGCCTTGAACGGAGCCTGTTGCCCGACGAGTTTGCCCTTGTTCCAAGGCACGCGAGTGCGCGGACTGTTCGTGCATTCCATGATGGACCTCCTTGCGTTGAGCCGGGCGGCGGGGATTCGCCGGCCGCGGCTGGCAGGCCCGAGGCGCGGGCCTCGTCCTGGCAAGGTGCATCTCGGATTTGAAGTTGTCCGCTATCGGGGCGGACTCACGGGCGCCCCTGACCGGCCAAAAGCGCGCATCCACAGCGGTGGGAAGGCCATCTCGCGGATCGCGGTCTCGACCGATTCGAGCGCGCCATGCAGCGAGCCCTCGCCCCAGCCGGAGACGCCCTCGTCGGTGTCGACGCGCACGAACAGCCAGTTGCACCAGTCGACCCAGAACTTGAAGGTCTCGATCCGCGTGATCCGCATGGCGGCTTGAAACGTTTCAATCCGCGGACGATACTCCAGCCCATGGCGCCAGGCAAGCGGGTCGCACGACCGACGATCGAGGACGTCGCCCGGCGGGCGCGCGTCGCGGTCGGCACGGTCTCGAACGTCGTCAACGAACGCGGCAACGTCGCTCCGCCGCGGGCGGCACGCGTGCACGCGGCGATCGAGGCGCTCGGCTACGTGCCGAACGGCGTCGCCCAGAGCCTGCGTCGCCAGCGGTCGCGTGTCGTCGGCCTGTGCGCGCCGCTGACGTCGAGCACCTACTTCACGGCACTGCTGGAAGCGTTCGAGGACATCGCCTCGTCGCAGCGCTACGAGGTGATGCAGGTGCTCTCGCGCCAAGACCCGGCGCTCGAGGAGCGTCGCGTCCGTGCGCTCGTGGCGCGCAACGTCGACGGGCTCATCGTGATCCCGTCGGTCACGCCGCAACGCACGTTCGACCTGATCGCGCAGGCGAGCGTGCCGGCGGTCATCGTCGATCGCGCATTCGACGACGACCGCTTCGACTACGTCACCGTCGACGACTACGGCGCGATGAAGGCGGTCGTGCGGGCGCTGCTCGAGCGCGGCCACCGGCGACTGCTGTTCGTCGCCCGTTATCCGCAGCTCGTCACTACGCGACGTCGCATCGACGCATTCCGCGCCACCGTGCGCCGTACGCACGACGCGGTCGCGACCGTGTGCGTGCGAGATCCCGACGATGCCGCGTTCTCGCAGCAGGTGCGCGGGATCTTCGCCGGCAAGGCGCCGCCGACGGCGGCCATCGGCAGCAACAGCGCACTCACGATGACCCTGCTGAAGGCGCTGCGCGAGCACGGCATCCGCATCCCGCGAGACGTTTCGGTTGTCGCCTTCGACGCGCCGGACTGGTCGGAGCTGACCGTGCCGCGGCTTGCCGTCGTGCGAGCGCCGACCCGCGAGATCGCGCGCACGGCATGGGAGCTGCTGCTGCGCCGCATGCAGGCGCCGGGTCTCGCGACGCAGCGCGTCGAGCTGCCGACGTCGCTGGAGCTCGCCGAATCGGTGGCGACGATCGCGTAGACGCTAGCGCTTGAGGTTGCGCGGATACGCGGCCGCCGCCCGTTCGTTGCCGCGCTTGTAGTTGCCGGTGACGCGCGCCATCAGCTGCTGGGCATCGTCCGGTGAGGAGGACGATGCCTCTGCGACGAAGTCCATCGCCGCCGCGCCTCGCAGCGTCGTGACGACCACGGCGCCGCGGCGAATCTCTACCTCGCCCGATTTGCGCAGCCGGTAAGTGAAGCCGAAGTCGGCGTCGGACACGACCCTATCGGTCTACCGGCTCGGCGCGCGGCGGCTCGAACGTCACCGGCATGCCGAGCCGCAGCGTGTTGTGGACTTCGGCGACGCGATCGGTGTGCAGCATCAGCTCGCGAATCGCGTCATCGGAAGCGCGCGCCGCCACGGTCGCGGTGTAGCGGATGCTGCGCGCAGGCTCGCCGACGTCGCCGAATTCGGCGAATACCTCGACGGCGACCCGCTCGACGGCGATGCCGCGCTTCGCCGCCTCGCGGTAGACGTCGTTGCAGTAGCAGGTAGCGATCGCCGCGCGCAGGAGCTCGCCGCCGTTGACACTCGATCCGGGCGCGCCTTCACGCGGCGGAATGGCGACGTGACGCGCGTTGCCCGCGGTCGAAACTTCAACCGAATGGCGCGAGCGTGCGTTGCCAAGACGCGCTTCGATCTTCATTCGCGATACCGGTCTCGCGATGCAATCGCCCGACGATACCGCAACCGCCGCCGAAGGTCTCGCCGTCCGTGTCGTCGCCCAGCTTCCATTGCACGAAGTCGCCCGGCGTGTCGACGTCGAGCGCGATGCGACGATCGTGATGCAGGCGCGGCACGAGCCCGGCGCGCAGCGCCTGGCGCCAGTGCCAGACGAGGCTTGCGCCGCCGAAGCGCATGGACATCGGCGCTCCGGCGGAAAAGACGAGCGCGTTCGTGCCCGTGCCGTTCTTGTCCGGGCACATGACGACCGTGCGTGCGCTGGCGCGGCGGCTGGCGAGTGCTTCGACGTCCCCGAACCGGGCAAGCGGCAGGTCGCCCATCAACACGACGATGCGCTCGGCGCCGAGCCGCCGCAGTGTATCGACGCCTTCGCGCGCCGCCTGGTCGAGGCCCGGGCCCGATCGCTGTGCCAGCGCTTGGACGCCGAACCCGGCGGCGACGCCGAGCACGCCCTCGCATTCGCTGATAACGAGCGTGCGGGCCGCGCCCGGAAACGCGCAGGCGTTGGCGAGCGTGCGCCGCATGAGGAATTCGTTCAGCGCCCGACGCGCGGCGTCGTCGAGCACCGGTCGCAGGCGGCTCTTGCCGGTCGCAAGTCCCTTCACCGGGACCAGAAGCCACGTGTTCGTCACGGCCTGGCAATGCGCGCAGCGAAGTCGAGCGTCGTGCGGGCCAGCCGCGCCTGATCTTCGACGTTGCGCATCAGTGTGCCGGTTACGCATGCGCGCAATCCCATCGCTTCGATCTCGCCACGAATCCCGCGGTCCCGCTCGTCGATCACCAGTCCGTCGACGAGCCCCGCATACAGCTTGCCGAGCGTCGCCGCCGACGCCGGATAACCGAGCTCGCGCATGATCTTCGCCGCCGGGCCCTTGACGGTCTCGCCGCCGATGATCGGCGATACAGCCACGACCGGCACGGCGGCCTGCGCGATCGCTTCGCGTACGCCGTTCACCGCAAGGATCGGCCCGATGCTCAGAAACGGATTCGAGGGCGCGACGATGATCGCCCGCAGGCGGGCATCGGTGAGGGCCGAGCGAAACGCAGCGCTCGGCCGTGCCTCCGCCGCGCCGGTGTACTCGACGCCGATCGCGACCGGCCGGCTCTGGTGACGCACGAAGTACTGCTGGAAGGGCAGGGATCCGGCGTCGGTGTGAACAATGGTCGCGACGGGCTCGTCGCTCATCGGCACGACCGGATGCTCGACGCCGAACGCAGCGCAAAGTGCGACCGTCACCTGCGACAGCGTCGCGCCTTCTGCCATGCGGCGTGTGCGCACGACGTGCGTCGCGAGATCCCGGTCGCCCAGGCGGAACCACGTCTCGCCGCCCAGCTGCGCGAGCGCATCCATGAACTGCCAGGTCTCGCCTTCGAGTCCCCATCCGGTCGTCGCATTGTTGCGGCCCGCCAGCGTGTACATGACGGTGTCGAGGTCCGGCGAGACGAACAGGCCGAGATGACGGAAGTCGTCGCCGGTGTTCACGGCAACGACGAGCTCGGTCGGCGCGAGGCACTTCGCCAGCCCGTTCACGAGCTTCGAGCCGCCGACGCCGCCTGCGAGCGCGAGGATCATCGCTAGCGAAACAGATCGCGCTCGCGCGGACGCGCGAGCTCGCGAGCGCAGCCCTCGCGCCGCGCATGCGGAAGGCCGCGCACCAGCACGACCGGGCGGCCTTCGTCGGCCTGTCCCATCAGGATCGAAGCGGCCGACGCGAGCTCGTCCGCAAGACCGACCTCGGTCACCCGCAACGCACGCTCGAAGAGATCGGGACGCCCGCGAAGGTCGAGCAGCGCGGGAACGCCGGCCGCGCCGAGCGCGACGCCGACGGTACCGTTTCGCCATGCGCGGCCGTGACTGTCGTTGATGATCACGCCGACGTCGACCCCTGCGCGCGCACGAAGCTGCGCACGAAGCGTCGCGCATGACGCATCCGGATCGCTCGGCAGCAGCAGCACGGCGTCGCCGTCGCAGGGCTCGACGTTCGATTGATCGATGCCGGCGTTCGCCATGACGAAGCCGGATCGATGCCCGACGATGATCACGCCGGGCGCGCAGCGCACGACCTCGTCCGATTCGGCGAGCACCAGCTGCACGATCCGCGGATCCTTGCCGGTCTCCTTCGCGAGTGCGAGCGCGCGCTTCGAAGGTTGCACGTTCGCGAGTCGCACGAGGCGGCCCTCGGCCTTCGAGACGATTTTCTGCGCGACGACGAGCACGTCGCCGTCGCAAAGGCGCTCGGCGATGCGGCCGAGCGCTTCGACGATGAGGCCTCCGATGTCGTCGCCGCGCTGCACGAGCGGCATGCCGGGCAGTGCAACCAGCCGCAGCTCGGCAGCCTGCGCCGCACCGTCGCGACGCGCGCGCTCCGTCATGCAGGCGAGTCGGGCACGCCGGTGATGCGGATGCCGGCGCCGCCAACCTTGTAGCGGATGTTGATCGCGATCAGCACCGACGTCAGCGCCTCGGCGGCTGCCGAGTTGGCGATCGGCCCCGCGTGCCAGGCACGCAGTCCGATGTCCCGCGCGAGTCCGATCACGACCTCGCGTGCGCCAGGATCGTCACCGCACACGAGCACGTCGCAATCGACGTTGCGGTCGACGTCCTTCAGCGCATGCGACGATACGTTCTGGAACGCGGACACGACGCGAACCGGGTCGCCGAGCATCGCCTGGATCGCTGCGACCGCGGAGCCGCCGTCCGGCAATTGCACGCGGCTGACCTTCGGCGGCACCAGCGGTACCGTCGCGTCGACGAGGATCTTGCCGGCGAGCTCGCTCCGTACGTCCTCGACGGTCGCGCGCTGCGCCGCATGCGGAACCGTAAGCACGACCACGTCGGCTGCAGCGGCCGCCGAACGGTTGTCGAGAAAGCCGATCGGTTCGCCGCCGGCGATCGCGTTCAGCTCCGAGCAGACGTTCGCGGCCTTTTCCGGATTGCGCGAGCCGAGCGTCACGCGGTAGCCGGCTCGGGCCAGGCGCACCGCGAGTCCGCTTCCTTCGGCACCGGTTCCTCCGAGGATGGCGATCCGCGGCCTTTGCATCGTCATGCGGCAAATCCTTGCATCGGTCGTCAAGTCATCGTTGCGGTCGTGCGGGTTGCCGCTCGCCGGCCGGCAGGGGTCAGCACGATCGGCGCGATCGCCGCTGCACCGAACGATGCGACACGACGCTCGGCGGGCACCTCGCCGTACAGCGTCGTGCGCTGGCGCGGCGTCCGCCCGGCGTCCCGGATCAGCGCTTCCATTGCCTCGGGGCGCATCTCCTGGCCGTGCTGCGTTCCGGCCGCGCGCGAGATGCTCTCGTTCATCAACGTGCCGCCGAGATCGTTCGCTCCGGCCGCGAGGCTGGCGGCGACGCCGGCCGCGCCGAGCTTGACCCAGGAAACCTGAATGTTCGGGACGAGCGGATTCAGCGCAAGCCGCGCGACCGCGTGCATCAGCACCGCTTCGCGATAGGTCGGCCCGCGCCGAGCACGTCCGTTCCGGTAGAGCGGCGCCTCGACGTGCACGAACGGCAGCGGCACGAACTCGGTGAACCCCGACGTACGTGCCTGCAGCCGGCGGATCGCCAGCAGGTGCCTCGCCCAGTGCACGGGCACGTCGACGTGGCCGAACATGATCGTCGACGTCGTGCGCAGCCCGACCTCGTGCGCCTGCTCGACGACCTGCAGCCATTGCGATGTCGTCAGCTTGTCGGGGCACAGCACCGCACGCACTTCGTCATCGAGGATCTCCGCCGCCGTGCCGGGCAGCGTACCGAGGCCGGCATCGCGCAGGCGCTCGAGAAAGCTGCGGGTCGAGAGCCCGAGCGTTCCGGCGCCATGCAGCACTTCGAGCGGCGAGAATGCGTGCACGTGGAGCGCGGGCGCCGCCTGCTTCACCGTGTCGAGCAGTGCGAGGTACGTCTCGCCGGTGTAGCGCGGGTGGATGCCGCCCTGCATGCAGACTTCGGTCGCGCCGCGCGACCACGCTTCCCGGACGCGCCGAGCGATCTCGTCATGGGCGACGTCGTATGCGGGACCACGCAGGTCGCCGCTTGCTTTCGAGAACGCGCAAAAGCCGCAGCGGAACGAGCATACGTTCGTGTAGTTGACGTTGCGGTTCACGACGTAGCGGACGACGTCGCCTGAGCGATCGTGCCGGACCGCGTCGGCCGTCGCGCACACCGCCTCGAAATCGCCGCCGCGCGCCGCGAAAAGTGCGACGATGGCGTTCTCCTCGAGCGTGTCGCCGGCGGCCGCGCGCGCGAGCGCATCGGCGACCACAGGCGACACGGTGTGCGACGACGATCGCACCGTCGCAACTGCCGGAGGCGGCACCGTCAAGCCGGCGCACCAGCCGTCGGTGCGCGCGTAACCGGCCGCGTCGACCGCCTGCAGCACGCGCGAGGCGACGCGCGGGTCGAGCCACTTTTCGTGCTCCCGCACATGCGAGGGGTAGATCGCGAGCCGCTCGACCAGCGTCTTGTCGGCCGCTTGCGTGCGACGCCGCAGTTCGTCGACGTGCGGCCACGGCGCTTCCGGATTGACGTGGTCCGGCGTGACCGGCGAAACGCCGCCCCAGTCGTTGATGCCGGCTGCCACGAGGCGCGCGTAATCGCACGGCGAAAGGTTCGGTGGCGCCTGGAAGTTCATCGCCGGACCGAAGACGATGCGCGCCGCGGCGATCGTCCACATGAGGTCGTCGAGCGCCGGCTCGGGCGCGCCGGCACGCTTCGTCCCGTCCTTCGCGCGGAAGTTCTGGACGATGACCTCTTGCAGGTGACCGTAGCGATCGTGCAGTTCGCGCAGCGCGAGCAGCGAATCGACGCGCTCCTCGCGTGTCTCGCCGATGCCGATGAGGATGCCGCTCGTGAACGGGATCGCGAGTTCCCCCGCGAGGCGGATCGTTTCGAGCCTCGCAGCCGGCCGTTTGTCCGGCGAGCCGTGGTGGACCTCGCCCGGCGCGCAGAGGCGCTCGCTCGCCGACTCGAGCATCAGTCCCTGCGAAGCGCTGACCGTGCGGAGCAGCGCGAGGTCCTCGCGCGTCATCACGCCGGGATTGACGTGCGGCAGAAGAGACGTCTTCGACAGCACCAGCTCGCACATCGCGGCGAGGTAGGCGATCGTGCTCGGATAGCCGAGGCGCGCGAGGTGCTGGCGCGCGGCCGCGTAACGCAGCTCGGGCTTGTCGCCGAGCGTGAACAGCACCTCCTGGCATCCCGCGCGCTCGCCGGCGCGCGCGATCTCGAGCACCTCGTCGGGGCTCAAGTACGGCGCGGGCAGCGCGCGCGGCGTGGTCGCGAACGTGCAGTAGTGGCAGACGTCGCGGCACAGCCGCGTCAGCGGCACGAACACCTTGCGCGAGTAGGACACGAGCCTTCCGTGTCCCCGGTCGCGCAGGGCTGCAGCCTCCGCGCAAAGCCGCTCGACGCTCGTGTCGAGCAGGCGATGGCGAAGCGTTTCGACGTGTGGCATCGGCCGCCTGCTAGTCCCGATCGTGGAGTCCCGGATCGCGTCTGGCTACGGTCCGAACACTCGTCTTGCATCCGTGCACGCGCCTGCGGTGCATCACCACACAGTGCCGCACCGCGAGGCGCTGCATGTTACTTCGCCTCGATGCCGGCCTCCTGTACGATCGACTTCACCTGGGCTTCAAACGCCTTCACGAAGCGTGTGAATTCCTCGGACCGGCGGAATTCGAACTTGAAGCCCAGGCGCTCGATGGCCGTCTTGACCTCCGGCTTTTCGAGCGCATCGTAGATCGCCTTCTTCAGCGTGGCACTGGTTTCCGGCGGCATGCCTTTCGGGCCAGCGATGCCGTACCAGGAGGAGAAGACGGCATCGATGCCTTTCTCCTTGAGTGTCGGGACGTCGGGATAGGCAGGCAAGCGCTCCGCGGTCGTCACGGCAAGCAGTCTCCCGCCGCTCGCGATCATCTGCGAGAACTCGTCGTTCGATCCGCCACCTCCGCCGTACAGGAACGCCGACTGCGTGTGCCCGCCGAGGACCGACGTCCGCATTTCGAACGTCGTCTTGAAGGGTACCATGTCGATCTTGAGACCGCCACCCTTGATCTTGAACAACTCCAGCGCCAGGTGCCCGGTCGTGCCCGCACCGGTCGAGGCCTGCTTCATCTTGTGCGGGTTGGCTCGTACGAACTGGACAAAGTCCTCGACCGTCTTGTACGGCGAGTCCCCCGCGACGACGAGCCCCAGGGCAAAGGTCCCGTACTCGGCGAGGAATTCGAAATCGTCGTTCGTGTAGGAAACGTTCTTGGTGTGGAGCGAAACGGCATTGGTGGCAGCGTTGGTGAGCAGCAGCGTATAGCCGTCCGGCTTTGCGCGCTTCACGCGATCCGCCGCCACCGTGCCCCCTCCGCCCGGCGCCGGCACGACCACCATGGGCTTCGGAAGTGTCTTTGAAACCTCCTCCGCAATGATCTGCAACGCAATGGCGGAGTTCGAGGCCGTGCCATAGGGCGCGAGCACCTCGACCGGTCGTTCGGGGAAGCTGGCCGCAAGACCCAGCCCCGACATCCCCAACCACGCCACGCACGCAACGATTCCCTTCGCGGCTTTGCTAGCTTTCACATCGACCTCCCTCTTGGAGTTTGAGCAATTGATTCCTTGCGAACCGCCCTCAGCCCGTGCCCGACCACCTTGTCGTTTCCCTTGAGGCCGAGCATTCGCCGTGCGTCGTCCGGTGTGGCGAGCTCACGGTCGAGAAGCCGGCTCAACTGAACGGCAACGTCGACGAGGTCGGCGTTGCTCTTCGCCAGCTCATTCCTGCCGACCTTCAGGTTGTCTTCCATGCCGACGCGAACGTGTCCGCCCAGCAGCATCGCTTGTGCTGCGATGTGGAACTCCTGCGGGTAGCCGGCGCCTACTGCCGACCAGGTGTAGCCGTTCGGGCCGAACAGTTCGTCCGCCGTCCCCTTGAGGAACTGAAGCACGCGACAATCGGCGCGCGCCCCGCCGAGAACGCCGAGGACGAACTGCAGGTGAATCGGCTTCTGCACCAAACCTCGGTCGACGAGATACGCCGCGTTGTAGAGCATGCCGAGGTCGTACGCCTCGCACTCCGGCTTGACGCCATGTTCCCGGAACGTCGCAGCCACGAATTCCAGGTCAGCGAAAGAGTTCCTGAAGACCGCGTCCCTGCTCGCTGCGTGGTACTCCCGCTCCCAGTCGAACTTGAACTGTCTGTCCTTGCGCGCATACGACTCGGCAATGAAGTGCGTCGAATAGTTCATCGTCCCCAGGTTGAATGTCGCGATCTCCGGCTCGAATGTCGGGATGACGCGCATCCTTTCCTGCAACGTCATCGTCGCGTTGCCGCCAGTCGTCGGGCTGACGACGACATCGCTCCGCGCACGGATCAGGGAGAAGATCTCGTCGAACAACTCGAGGCGTGAATCCGGCTGCCCGGTCTTCGGATCGCGTGCATGAACGTGAACGATCGCAGCTCCGGCCTCGGCGCAGCGCACCGCTTCGTCCGCGATTTCCTTGGGCGTGATGGGCAGGTATGGAGACTGCGAAGGCGTCGTGTCTCCGCCGGTGAGCGCGGCCGTGATGATCACTTTTTCCATTTGTCGCTTCCTGTCACTGCACCGCGGCGCTCTCGGCCGCCCGATCGATCGAACGCACGAGCCGGGGGGCCGTATCCCGGGAAGCATTGCGCGCGGCGCGGTCGATCGCCGTCGCGATCGCGCGCTCGACCAGATTGACGGTGAGCTCCACCTTGTGGGCGTTGCGCGACAGCGGCAAACTGCCGAATACGGACTTCAACGCAGCGCTTCGAACACCGTCCTTGCTTCGCCAATGCTCGAGGAGGTGGCGCTCGGTTTCCCTGGCCCGCATGGGTAGCGGTGCTACGCCGCCAAGTGCGACGCGAGCGCCGACCAACGAGCCTTGTTGCCAGTCGAGCGACACGGCGGCCGAAGCTTCCGCGAAGTCGCCCTGACGAAGGGCAAATTTCTCGAACGCCTGCGTCGAGTCCGCGCGGACCGGAACCTCGATGCGCAGGATGACTTCGTGAGGCTCGACACTCGTGCGGCCCGACCAGACGTAGAAATCTTCCATGCTGATCCGCCGCTCACCGTTCAGCGACGCCGCCACGACAGTGGCGTCGAGGGCGGTCAGCATCGGAGCCAGGTCGGCCGGGCATGGAGCGGCGCAACGGCGCGCACCCATGATCGAATGGTGGCGATTGTCGCCGAGCACCGCGAAACACGGCGCGGTCGGCCCGGCATTCTTGTAACAGGGGAGAGCACTGCGGAAGAACCAGCAGCGTTTCTCTTGCGCGAGATCGCCCGCGACGGTCGCGACGTTCCTTATCTGGGGCGTGGCGATGAGCTCGATGCCTTCGACCAGCATCGGGGCCACCCGTCCCACGGCATCGGAGCCGGCAACGTCGGCGAGAACATCGCCGGCGCCGATATGCAGAACGTCGCCCACGCCGCGGATGCCCTTGAGTGCGTCGATCCTGCTGGTTTCCAGGATGACGTCCGTTCGGTAAATCCCTTGACGTAATCCAACGGTCAGGTCCGTCCCACCCGCCTGGATCTTCGCGGTGCGTTTCGGGACGGCGAGCTCCGCCACAAGCTCGTCGAGCGATGCCGGCTGGAGGACCGTAGGCATCGAAGCCTTGGGTGGTTCACGACGCACCTTTGCGTTCAGTCGACGCAGCGCCGGGAAGACGAGTTTCGGATACAGCGCCCGAACAGTCGCGACCTCCGCGTTGAACGGGCGCGCCTGCGGCTTGAAGTCTAGCTTGCGGCTCTCGCGCTCGGCGAGTGCCTCGAGCACCATCGCCGGGGTGATCGGCAGCCGCTTGAAGCGCACGCCGATGGCGCGGAAAACAGCGTTTGCAATCGCAGCAGCGGCGCAGTTGATCGCCGGTTCGCCGGCTGCCTTGGCGCCGAACGGTCCCTCGCGCTCGTCGGACTCGAGGATGGCCACTTCGATCGGCGGTGCGTCACCGATCCGCGGGATCCTGTAGTCGAGGAACGAAGCGTTGACAGGACGGCCGTCTTCGTACACGAGCTCCTCCTGCAGGGCGATGCCGATGCTCTGCAGGATGCCGCCATGAATCTGGCCCTCGATCGCCGTCGGGTTGATCGCTTTGCCGACGTCCTGTGCAGCCACCACGCGGAGCACCTTGATGCGACCGGTCTGCGGATCGACCTCGACCTCCGCGGCGTGCGCACCGAACACGTACGCTGCGGCGTAGTCGCCATGACCGGTCTTCGAATCGGCGCGCGACCGGGGGACCGTGTAATACCCGTCGCACTGGACCGGGCCGTACCGGCGAGCGAACTCGTCGATGGTGATTCGATGACTCTCGTGGTCTCCGTGGCTCGCCGTCCCGCCGTCGAGCCGGATCTCGCTCTCCGGGCAGTTCCATACCTCGGATAGCTTCTCGACGACCGTCCGACGCAGCAGCTCGGCGGCCCGCACCGCCGCGTTTCCCGTTACGAAAGTGACCCTGGAGGCGGCGCTGCCAAGATCGGTCGGCGCCGCCTCGGTGTCCATGTGAGTGACGGCGATCCGCTCGGTAGGCACGCCCAGGACGTCAGCCACCAACTGAGCGATGATCGTGTTCTGCCACGTTCCGGAGTCCGCCGTCATCGTGAAGACGCGGATCTCTCCTGTCGCCTCGAGGCGGATACGGGTGTTCGAGAAATTGCCTTCTTCGTAGAAGACGCCGCCACTGGGGTGCGAGAACGCGGAGATGCCGATACCGCGCCAGGGTTCCGGGTTCGCACGCTTCTCTTTCCATCCGAAGCGCTTGCCGACCTCCTCGATGCAGGCCGTCATGGCGCAGCTGTTGAACTTCCAGCCCAAGGGTGTCTCGTCCCCTTGCCGGTTCGCGAGAGCGATGCGGTAATCGAGAGGGTCGATGCCCAGCCGGTCCGCGATTTCGTCGAGTTGCGTCTCGATGGCCCAGATGACGTGGGGACCGCCCATGCCACGGTACTGACCTCCGGGTACCCGGTTGGTGTAGACGAGGGTCGACTCGAAGTGCGCGGAGCCGATGCGGTACAAGCTCACTGCCCGCTGCCGGCCGACGCCGGTGTAGATCGGGCCGAACGCCGTGTACGCGCCGTTGTTGATCGTCAGCCTCGTCGATCGGCACAGAATCCGGCCGGCTTCGTCGATGGCCGTGCGAATGCGAATGCGCTTCGCATGATCCGTCTTGCCGCTCCAGAACTCCTCCTGGCGATCGAGGATCAGCTTCACGGGCCGTCCGGTTCGGATCGAAAGCAACGCTGCGATCGCCTCCTGCTCGCATACCTTCGATTTGCCGCCGAAGCCGCCACCGACCTCCACGCTGCGAATCCGGACCCGCGACACATCCAGGCCGAGCACGTGCGCGACCTCTTTGCGCACGAAGAACGGCGCCTGCGTCGCGGTCCAGAGCGTGAGCACTCCGCTCTCCGCGTCGTAGGCGGCGACGGTTCCGTTGGTTTCCATGCAACCGGGCACGACGACGCCGTGCTCGAACTCGTCCTCGAATACGTGCGCCGCTCGGGAGAAAGCCGACTCGACGTCGCCAAAGTCGGTAGAAACGCGTTGTGCAACGTTCTTGCCCGCTTGCGTCAACTCGCCCTCGTGAATCGGAAGCGCATCGGATCGCGTCGCAGCGTCCGGATCGAGTGCCGCCGGAAGCGGGACGTACGCAACCTGGATCCTCGCCGCAGCCGCACGCGCGAGGCTCGGAGTTTCCGCGGCAACCGCAGCAACTTCCTCTCCGAAGAAGCGCACCCGGTCACGCGCCATCGGATACCGGTCCGACCACTTCGCACCGAGGTGAACGTACTTGATTCCGGGGAAATCGGCCGCGGTGATGACCGCCTGAACGCCCGGCATCGCCGACGCATCCGCAGTCGATATCGACTCGATCCTCGCATGCGCGTGCGGACTCCTGAGAACCGCCGCATGCAACATGTTCGGCAGCGCAATGTCCGGGGTGTACAACGCGCGGCCGCGCACCTTGCTCGCGGATTCCAGCTGCGGCATTCGGCGGCCGACTTCTCCACGTCGCTGCGAGCTCATGCCTGCACCTCGCTCGGCTTCCCGGCGGCGACCACCGCCTCGATGATCTTCCGGTAGCCGGTGCACCGGCAGATGTTTCCGGCAAGCGCGGCCACTACATCCTGTTCGGTTGGCTGGCCGTTACGACGCAGGAGCGCTAGGGCCGACATGATCATGCCCGGCGTGCAGAACCCGCACTGCAGCGCACCCGCTTCGACGAAGGATCGCTGCAGCGGATGCAGTTGCTCGCCGTCGCTCACACCCTCGATCGTCTCGATGACGCGTCCGGCCGCTTTGCACACCGGAACGAGGCAGGAGCACACTGCACGGCCGTCGAGGATCACCGTGCAAGCGCCGCACTCGCCGGCGCCGCAGCCGATCTTGGTGCCGGTCAGCCGCAACTCGTCCCTCAATGTGGAGGCCAGCGACATGCCGGCCGGCACATCGACCTCGTGCCGCGTTCCGTTCACGAGTAGTTCATAAGCCATTTCTTACTCCGTCCCTGCCCGGCGCTCGCGGCGCCGACCATCAGATACTTGGTTGCGACTCGACGTTACAGCGGTTAGTTCGAAACCTTGCGCAGATGCTTCATCGAACCGTAGAGCGCGATGATCTTCTCGAACTCGGCGGCGTCGTAGAACTCGAGTCTCCCCGCCGTGTATCCCTTCGCGACTTCCATGACGAAGCGGGCCGCCGCCTCGATGTCCAGGATTTGCGTTGCACCGGTCGTCGAGCCGGCGATCGGCATCATGCTGGTCAACGCCACGCCCACGATGGGTGCATCGGTGACGAGGTTCTCCTGGGCCATCCCGTTCAGGTGATAGAGGCCGTTGTCGATCGGCGTCAGGTCGATCGTGCTGAGAGGGACGATCACCGGCCACTGCCCGGTCACGTTCTGGACAATATCCATCAGCTGATTGCTCACCCGGAGGATGTAGCCTTCCTTGATCGTCGGCGTAATGGCAAAGCCCCGCGCATTGACGACACGGTTCGCGCGCGACGTCTCGAGGTGAAGGATCGCCTGCATCGACGGATCGACGTAGTTGAGCGTCTTCGTGATCGCCTTGAACGTCGGGTTGCCCATGAACGGAACCGGCTCGTGCGGAATCGTCGGTGCCGTCGTGCAGATGTGCGTCGAAACGATGACGTCTCCGTCCAGCGATTCACCCATCGCTCGCGAATCGAGCAGACGCAGGGCGACCGCGAGCGCTGTCACGGCACCATCGGCGTCCGAGACCAGGCCACGGATCTCGGGGTAACCGGCCACCCCGCCGAGGTTGCCTATCAGGCCGAGCGTCCGCGCCGCCTTCGCGCCGGGCTTGCGGTCACCGGGGATCGTGAAGCGAATGAACTGGGTGCGGGACTTCTCCTCCACGGTGGTAACTCGTACGTCGGTCGCCCCGCGGCCTCCGACCAGGTCGGCGACCGCATCTCCGGTGACGGACGGCGAGCTCAACAGCTCGATGGACTCGATGACATGGTTGAACATTGATCTCGCTTTCATGTTGCGTGGGTCGAAAATTGCCCGTTGTCGAGGCCGCTGCATCTCCTGGTCATGCTGCGCCAGCGTCGGCATAGCGGTCGGTAAGGTAGGCCATGAGCGCGCGCATGCCGGTGGCCTCGCCTCCTGCGGGCCGTCCGGGTCGCGAGGCTTCATTCCATCCGTAGACGTCGAGATGCAACCAGTCCCGGTTGCTGGAGACGAAATCCGCGAGGAAGAGCGCAGCGATGATCGCGCCAGGCGGATTGTTGGTCGCGATATTGACGAGATCGGCGACTTCGCTGTCGATGCGCTTCCGATACGCGGCATGCAGTGGCAGCCGCCAAGCCGGGTCCCCAACCCTCATCGCTGCCTGCTGGAACGCGCTGGCGGTCTCGTCGCGCGAGGCGAAGTAGGCGGCGACGTCCGGCCCCAGCGCCTGACGCGCTCCCACGGTGAGCGTCGCGACATCGACGAGAAGATCGGGTGATTCGGCGTCAGCTTCCGCGAGAAGCTCGCACATCACGACACGCCCTTCGGCGTCCGTGTTCCCGATCTCGACGGTCAGTCCCGCACGCGTCGAGATGACATCGCCCGGCCGCATGGCCATCCCGTCGATCGCGTTCTCCACGGCAGCGATCAGGACGCGAAGTTGCACGGGCAGCTTGCGGGCGATGATCATGTGAGCGAGTCCGATCGCGATTGCCGCGCCGCCCATGTCCTTCTTCATGTGCCGCATCCCGGCTTCATTCTTCAGGTTGAGGCCGCCGGTGTCGAAGCAGACGCCCTTGCCTACGAGCGTCACGCGCGGATGCTTCGGATTGCCCCATCTGACATCGATGACACGCGGAGATCGAGGGCTTCCCGCGCCGACGGCGAGGACGCCCGCATAACCCTGTACGGCGAGCTCGCGCTCGTCGAGCACGCGGACCGACACCGCGGGATCGTCGAAGCGCCTGGCGCAAGCATCCGCGATCTCCTGTGGCCCGAGCAGGTTCGGCGGTGCGTTGATGAGGTCTCGCGCGAGGAACACTCCCTCGACGCTGGAGCGCACGCGCACTCGATCGGCGCCCTCCGGCCATACGAGACAGGCAGGTGAGCGCGGCGCGGCCCGCCGGCGCTTCACGTCAGGTCGGTAGCTGCCCAGAGCCCAGCCTTCGGCGACCAGGTTGGCGTCGAAGCCAGCCTGGTCGAGCAAGCGAAAAGTGCGCGGCGGAAGAGCCAGCGGCAATGTCGCCCAATCCCAGGCCGAGTCGCGATGCGGAACGACGGCGACCGCGCCTGCCAGCTCGCCCGTCGCGCCCGGAAATGGCAGTACGCACCCGCGGTCGAGTTCGGAGCCTATGGCCTGTGCCCATCGCCTCGCGTCGGTGGTGACGGACTCGAGCTGCCCTTCGCGAACGACATGGAGCGGCAGGGCATCGTCGTCGCGCTCGGCGAGTGGAAGACTTCTATCAACCATGATGTGCGTGCCTGTTGTTTGCCGCCGACTTGACTATCGGCGCGACCTCGGCCCCGAGTCTTTCGAGATTCGCCTCGAAGTCCACCAACCCGAGCAACGCGCCAGGCATTCGCATGCCGATCATGTCGACGCCAGCCGCCTCGAGCTCGAGAATCCTTTCTGCGATCCGAGCTCCGCTTCCGACCAGGGCGACGCGGTCGACGAGCTCGTCGGTGAGCGTCTGCCCCGACACCGGCGCGCGCTCCTTGAATGCCTGAGCGATGACGTCGTAGTCGCGTCCATCGACTCCGATGAGCATTCTCGAGTACTCACTCATCGTTGCGATCGCCACGGGCAGGAGTCGCCGCCGCATCAGCTCGAGTACGGACGCTCGTTCGTCAGTGCAGATCGTGGTCGTCCAGCAGACGATCTTCACGTCGCGCGGGTCGCGCCCCGCCTCCCGCGCGCCCGCTTGAACTTCGGCAACCACGGAACGAATGGCCGTCGGGTCCGCCATGTCGCCGATGATCACTCCGTCCGCCACTGCACCAGCCATTCGGAACGCGGAGCGCGCCGTACTCGCGACGTAGAACGACACCCGCCCCGACGGCGTGAACTCGAGCTTCACTTCCGCGAGAACGAAGGCATCGTTCTTCATGGTCACCGTCTCACCCGCAAGGAGGCGACGCATTGCGACGATGCCCTGCCTGGTGACCTCGACGAACCGTGCGTCCGCCGCTCCAACCGCGTCCCTGACCCGCCGCTCGCCGGCCCCTAGTCCCAGCGCAATGCCACTTGGACGCAATTCGCCGAGTGCGGCGGCAACGCGTGCGATCTGCACCGGATGACGCGTGAAGACATTCGTGACGGCGATACCGAGTTCCATGGCTTCCGTGCGCATGCCCACCGCGGCCAGCGCAACGAAAGGGTCTCGATGGAAGCCCTGGTCCGGCACCCATAGTCGATCGAAACCCTGTCTTCCCGCTCGCGCTATAACGTCGACATAGCGCGCGAGTGGATACGACGGGACGAGTGAAAACGAAAGCTCGATCACGTGCCTTTCTCCGACGTTTGTTCCACGCTCATGCTTCGCCCCCGGTCTCCAGCACGCCTTGCCTGAACCGCTTTCCCGACGCGACGAGCCCTGAAATCGCCAGCAGGACCGCCAGCACGAATGCCGTTGCGGCCACGGGGCGGGTAAAGAGGAACAGGTAATCGTCACCGCCCACGATCAGAAGCTGATTCAGCGAGAGCTCGAGCGTTGGCCCCAGCACGAACGCGAAGACGAGCGGCACCAGGGGGTAGTCGAAGCGCCGGAACCAGACGCCGAGCAGGCCGAAGATCGCCATGATGAGAACGTCGACGTAGCTCGAGTTGATGCTGTAGGCACCAACGACGCAAAACAAGACGATGATCGGGAACAGGACGCCGTAGCGAATCCTGAGAAAGCGGACCCACAGCCCGATGAGGGGAAGGTTCAGGATCAGCAGCAACACGTTGCCGACATACATGCTCGCCACGATCGCCCAGAAGAGCTGCGGGTTCTGGCCGATGAAGCTCGGCCCGGGTGCGACCTTGTGCACCATCAGATTCGCGAGCAGGAGCGCCATCACGACGTTCGATGGAACACCGAGCGTGAACAGGGGTATGAAGCCGCTCGCCACCGATGCGTTGTTCGCCGTTTCCGGGCCGGCCACGCCTTCGATGGCACCCTTTCCGAAGCGCGAAGGATCGCGAGCCACGCGCTTCTCGATCGAGTACGACACGAAGGAGGAAAGAATCGAACCGCCGCCGGGAACGAGCCCCAGCAGAAACCCTACGACCGAGCCCCGTCCGATCGACGGCAGCGACTGCCTCCAGTCGTCGCGGGTCGGCAGCAGGCCGCGCACTTGCGCTGCGATCACCGACGTGGTGGTCGGTTTCGCGACGTTCATCAGGATCTCGGAAATGCCAAAGAGGCCCATCACCATCGAAGCGACGTTCAGCCCGTCCTGGAGCACCGGAGCGCCGTAAGCGAAGCGGACTGCGCCGCTCACCAGATCGGTGCCGATACAGCCCAGGAGCAGTCCGAGCGCGGCCATCGCACAGCCTTTGAGCAACGAGCGCCCGCCGACGAACACGCAGACCGACAATCCGAGCACGGTGAAGCCGAAGTACTCTGCGGGCCCGAAGCCGAGTGCGACGCGCGACAGCGGGATCGCGAGCAACATCAGTCCGGCAACGCTCAACGTGCCCCCGATGAACGAACCGAATGCCGCGATTCCAAGGGCACGGCCGGCACGTCCCTGCTTCGCCATCTCGTATCCATCGAGGCAGGTCACGACCGATGCCGCCTCCCCCGGCATGTTCACCAGGATCGAGGTCGTGGAGCCGCCGTACATCGCTCCGTAGTAGATGCCGGCCAGCATCACGATGCTGTGAAGCGCGTCGCCGCCCATCGTGAGAGGAAACAGCATCGACATGGTGGCGACCGGCCCGAGCCCGGGAAGTACGCCAACCAGCGTGCCGATCAAGACGCCGGCGAAGCAATGGAGAAACGTTGCCGGGTGCAGGAGCTGCCCGAACCCTTCGGCAAGCAGCGCGATGGCGCCGTCCACGACGACCCTAGCCCGAAGGGCCGCGCGGAAGCGGCACGTTCAGGAGAACGACGAAGACGACATAGGCAATGGCGACCGTGGCCGCGGCAGCGGCGACGGCCGCTGGCCAGCGCCACGTATTTCCGGCCTTGAAAAGGACGCTCATGCACACGAACGACGACAACACGAAGCCGAGCGGCTCCAGCAGCAACGCATAGCCGAACAAGAGCGCCGCGACGAGCCAGAACGGCTTGCGACGGTTGTCCAAAGGCGGCGGGGCGTCCGATCGAGCCGCCAAGCCTGGGCGCATCACTTGCTGCAGGAGCAGCGCAAGGCAGACGACGCACAGAATTCCGGCCAGAAGGAATGGGAACAGCCCTGGTCCCGGGGCGGTGAGGCTGCCTATCCCGTAGCGAGCCGAGTCGACAAGCGTCCAGGCGGCGAGCGCAAGCAAGGCAACTGCGACAGAAGTACTCTTCCCTTGCATCCGGTAATCTCTAATGGCGGCCGATAAACCACGTACCGCTCGGTCGGATTCGCGTCACCGCGGCGGTTGCGAGCCTTTTAAGGGCCCCTCATTTCGGCGCTGATCTGCGCAGCCGACCGGATCAGCAGTTCCTTGTGCCTCTCCAGAACACGGTCGAAGCGCGATGTCGGCGCCGCCAGGTTGAGTGCCGCGATGCAACCCTTGCCGCCATGAACCGGGACGGCAATCCCCGACGCCCCTACTGCATTCGTGTCGTGCGTAACGGCGTAGCCTTGGCGACGCACTTCAGCGACCAGTTCGCGCAGCTTCTTCTTGTCCCGCGGCGTTTGTTCGGTCAGGCGGACGAGATGGGTACCCCCGAAGGACTTCTGCCCAGACTCGAAGTCCTGAAAGGCCAGGAGCACCAGGCCCACCGAAGTCGAATGCAACCAGCGCGGCTCGTTCAGTTCGCCATCGCATCGGATCTCGTGGGTACTGACGACCTTGTGCACGTACTCGAGCGTTTGTTCGTCGCGCCGCCTGCCAAGAAAAACGCTCTCGCCGGTTACCTGAGCGAGCCTGTTCATCACCGGCTTCGCGATGTCGAGCAGCGCTCCGATTTCTCCACCGACCCATTCCCGGCCACGTCGGCCGAGGATCGCAGTCAGCCTGAAGCGCCGTTGCTCGTCGCTGACGACGTAGCCGCGGCCTTCCAGCGTCAGCAGGAGCATGTGCGCGCTGCTCTTGGGAATACCCAGCTGGCGCGCGATCTCGGAAACACCCATGGGACCCTGGGCCAAGGTGAGCGTCTCGAGCAAATCGAGTAGCCGCGCGGCCGATTTGACCGAGGGCGGTTGTTCATATATGTGAACATCGTCCCGTACCATGACCGTACGCTATCGCGACCCCGCGCTGCAGTCAATACCGGAGCCCTGGACGTGGCTAAGCGCCAGGGCGCACGGCTACGACGGATCCTTTCGGCACGGCTGTGGAGCCGCATCGCAGGCGAGCGTTTGACGCTTCGCACTTCCGCGTTCGACGCGTGGTTGTTGACGCGGGCTTCATCGTCGTCAGCTTCATCGTCGTCATCGGGTTAGGATCCCCCCGAAGTCCCGCATGTCGCGCACCGACCAACTCAGCAAGTAATCGTGATCGCCGCATGAGACTGCTCCGCGATATCGCGGATCGTCGGACGGGGTTCCATGCGTCGATGCTTTCCCGCGAGCGGGAGATACTGGCGGTGGATAACGACGGATGCTGCTGGTTGCACTCTTCGCGCGCTGTCGGGGCCTTTCCGTGTTACTCGGGCTTGACGCCAGCTTGCTTCGCGATCCTTGCATACTTCTCGATCGAAGACCTGAGGTAAGGCCCGAATTCGTCGCGACCTGACCCCCGATTTAGTCCGGGATGGCGTTAGAGTCCGCAGTTAATCGTACGTCGTCCTCACCCTGAGTCTTGCGGCCGGCTGCAAACTCGTGCGGCGTTCGATTGCCGAGCGAGCTGTGTGGTCGTTCCGTGTTGTACTCGATACGCCAGTCTTCGATGATGCGGCGGGCGTGCGCGAGACTGATGAACCAGTGCTCATTCAGGCACTCGTCGCGGAACTTGCCGTTGAAGCTCTCGATGTACGCATTCTCGTTCGGCTTGCCGGGTCGGATGAACGATAGCTGTACGCCGGTTCGGTAGGCCCATTGGTCGAGCACCTTGCCGTCGAACTCCGGGCCGTTATCGACGGTGATCGATTGCGGCAAGCCGCGAGTGTCCGCGAGGCGATCGAGGACCGTCTTGACCCGCAGGCCAGGAAGCGACGTGTCGACCTCGATCGCCAGGCATTCGCGAGTGCAGTCGTCGACGATGGTCAAGCAACGCAGCCGACGACCGCCGATGGGCCCGTCGGCCACGAAGTCCATCGACCAGCTGACGTTTGCCGCCGTCGGCTTCGGTAACGGTTTGCGCTCGAACACGCCTATCCGCTTGCGCTTGCGGCGGCGCACGGCCAGACCGGCCTCGCGGTAGAGGCGATAGACGCGCTTGCGGTTGACCTCCCACCCTTCCCGCCGCAAGCGCAGATACACCCGGCGATAGCCGTATCGGCGCTTCGCTGCAGCGATCTCCTCGATGCGTGTACGCAACGGCGTGCTATCCGGCCGGCGGCTGCGATAGCGGTACAGCGAGCGTGACATTCCTACCAGCCCGCAGGCACGGGTTACCCCAAAGTCGCGTTCGGTCATCAGTACCGTGACCGCCGCGCGCTTGGCCTGCGGGCTCACCATTTTCGGCCGAGCAGATCCTTCAGCGCCGCTTTGTCGAGTTCGGCGTCAGCCAACAACCGCTTCAGCCGGGCGTTCTCATGCTCGAGCTCTTTCAGCCGCCGGGTCGCGTCCCCGGGCGTGGTGTAGGAGTTTGAGTTTGTAGCCCCCTTGCGGGGGCCATCGGTTCTTCCGGTAGGGTTGGAGTTGCGAGGCTTCAACCAACCAGAGGATACCGATGACCGACGACAGGATGGCACTGGCCGAGTTGCTTGAGAAGGGGTCCGACAGCGACCTGCTGCGCGAGATGATCGGCTACGTGGCGCAGCGGCTGATGCAGATGGATGTCGAGGGGCTGGTGGGGGCGGCCCACGGCGAGCGCGGCGAGGGCCGCGAGAACTGGCGCAACGGCTATCGGGAGCGGGATTGGCACACCCGCAGCGGCACGATCGCGCTGCGCATCCCGAAGCTGCGGCGGGGCAGCTACTTTCCGGCGTTCCTGGAGCCGCGGCGCTCGTCGGAGAAGGCGCTGGCGGCGGTGGTGCAGGAAGCCTACGTCCAGGGCATTTCGACGCGCTCGGTGGACGAACTGGTGAAGGCGCTGGGGATGACCGGGATCTCCAAGAGCCAGGTGTCGCGGCTGTGCGAGGAGATCGACGAGCGCGTCGGCGCCTTTCTGGAGCGGCCGCTGGAAGGCGACTGGCCCTACCTGTGGATCCGACGCGACCTACGTCAAGGTGCGGCAGGCCGGGCGGATCGTGTCGGTGGCGACGATAATCGCCGTCGGGGTCAACGGCGAGGGCCGGCGCGAGGTGCTGGGCATGGCGACCGGTCCCTCCGAGGCCGAGCCGTTCTGGACGGCGTTCCTGCGCAGCCTGACGCGGCGGGGGCTGCGCGGGGTCAAGCTGGTGATCTCGGACGCCCACGAAGGGCTGAAGGCGGCGGTGGCGAAGGTGCTGAAGGCGTCCTGGCAGCGCTGCCGGGTGCACTTCCTGCGCAACGCGCTCGCCTACGCCAACAAGGGGCAGCGGCAGATGGTGTTCGCGCTGATCAACACCATCTTCGCGCAGGAGAGCGCGGAGACCGCTCACGCGCAGTGGCGCATCGTGACCGACCAGCTGCGGGCGAAGTTTCCCAGGCTGGCGGCGATGATGGACGCCGCCGAGCACGAGGTGCTGACGTTCATGGACTTCCCCAAGGAGCACCGGGTGAAGATCCACAGCACGAACGTGCTCGAGCGGCTCAACGGCGAGATCAAGCGCCGCGCCGACGTGGTTGGTATCTTCCCCAACGAGGCGTCGATCCGGCGGCTGGTGGGCGCGCTGCTCATGGAGCAGAACGACGAGTACGCGATACAGAAGCGCTACATGAGTCTGGAATCACTGGCGACGATGAGCGAGAATCCGCCGATCAGGTTGCCGGCAGCGCCGGCGCTGGCCTGATCGTAGGAGCCAACCCGAGCGGCAGAACCGAGCTCGAACTCACCCGCTTCCTACACCACTTCCCGGGACGCGACCCAGCCGCCGGGCCTCCGACACCGTCATCCCGCCGTACTTCGCCTTCCAGTTGTACAAGGTCGCATCGGAGATCCCGTGGCGCCGACATAGGTCCTTGGTCTTCGCCCCGGCCTCCGCCTCCTTCAGCACCCCGATGATCTGCTCTTCGGTAAACCGCTTTCCCTTCATCGTCCGCTCCTCGTCGGGCGGACTCTACTACTTCCTCGGACTAAGCCCGGGGGTCAGGTCGCACTGACCCAAGGAGTCGTATGAACCCCGTTCCCGAACTCGTGCCCTACCTGAAGCAGCTACGCCTGTCCGGCATCCTCGATTCCCTCGACGCGCGTAACCATCAGGCGATCGATTCCAAGCTCGCCTATACCGAGTTCATGGCGTTGCTGATCCAGGATGAGGTCGCCCGCCGCGAGCAGAAGAAGTTCGCTCTGCGGCTGCGTCGTGCCAGCTTCCGCGCCAGCAAGACGCTCGAGCAGTTCGACTTCGAGCGCCTGCCAAAGCTCAACCGCGCACTCGTCCACGAGCTCGCCACCGGCCGCTATCTCGCCAAGCGCGTGCCGGTGCTCATCGTCGGGCCCTGCGGCACCGGCAAGAGCCACCTCGCTCAGGCGCTCGGCCACTGCGCCATCCGTCAGGGTGTCGACGTGTTGTTCACCACCTGCGCGCAACTGGTGGCCACGATGAATGCTGCGCGTGCCACCGGCGCCTACGAGCGCAAGCTCGCCAGCCTCGCGCGCGTGCCGCTGCTCGTCATCGACGACTTCGGCTTGAAGCCCCTGCGCCCGCCCGCCGACGAGGATCTGCACGACCTCATCGCCGAACGCTACGAAACCGCGGCCACCATCGTCACCAGCAACCTCGACTTCACCGAGTGGGATCAGGCGTTCCCGGCCAACCGCCTGCTCGCCTCGGCGACGCCCGATCGGCTGCGCCACAACGCCTACTGCCTCGTGCTCGACGGGCAGTCGTATCGCGCGCCGAAACTCGCGCCGACGACACCAAAATCCAAGGTTGCGAACACGTCGAAAAGCACGCATTCTTGACCCCGCCGGGATGCCCGTTTCACCCCTTCCAGACTGGCTCCATTACGCCGATCAAACCCGGCTCCTTTACGGCGATCCGCGACACGAGCATCAGCGTGTAGCCGTCCGGCGCGGATTTCGCCGCGATTCCTGCACCGAGCGTACCGCTGGCGCCACCTCGATTGTCGATAATGACCGGCTGGCCGAGCACTTCAGAGAGCTTCTTACCCACGACGCGGCCGACAGTGTCGGTGCTTCCCCCGGCCGGGAAGGTAATAATCAGCCGGATCGGACGGTCGGGATATCCCTGCGCGTTCGAGACACCGAATGCGGCGAATGCGACGACTGCAAGCAGACCTCTCATTGCATATCTCATCGTAAGACTCGTTGTGCGGCAAGACCGGCCGGGGGCGACTGCGTGTTATGGGAGAGCATCGGGCCGCCGTGCGCAGGCGCGCCGCGGAACGCAACGCCCATCGCGTCGGTCCTGGTGAAAGGCCCTTATCACGACCTCAGGGCGGGAGCCTTTTGCTGCTGCCGCTTTAGCGAATAGTAGTCGGCGACCTTGATCGGCTCGTATTTTGCGGCTTCGCCCTCATCCCTACATGTGGGCAAGCAATCTATCACCACGTCATAGTTGGGATGATAGAAAAACACGATCGAGAGGCGTCGCGAGCCGCCACCCGCGTCCTCCGGCGGATTCACCACACGATGGAGGTTGGAAAGCCAGCGATCATTGGTCCAACGCACCATCAGATCGCCTTGGTTTACGACGAACGAGTCAGGCACCGAAGGTACGTTATGCCAGACGCCATCGCGATCGATCACCTGGAGGCCGCCAACCGAATCGCCAGGACGCAGGATCGTGATCGTTCCATAGTCGGTATGAGGACCCGCGCGCAATTGTCCAGGCAAAGGTTTCTCGGTCTGCTCCGGATAGAGTCGTAACGTCAGCCGGCTGATATGGCGGTCGATCTTGTCGACGAAGTAGTCTTCCGGAAGCGCTAGCGCAATGGCCGAAAGACCGAGCAGATCAGCCGCCAACCGCGCCATCCTCTTGTAATAGTCCTCGAAGGCGCTGCGCATCTTCTCGTGCCCTTCGGGCCACTTGTTTTCCGGTATGAGGCTCTTAGCGGTTTCCGTGTGGAAGTAGGGATCGGCGGGATTGACGTCGACCTTTGCTATGGAGAACGACTCATTGAGGTCAGGCGGAGTTTTCTCGCCGCGGGTATAGGCCAGCGCCCTATCGCCGATGGTTGCATAGCCAACCGCCGAGGCGCTGAGCCCGACGTGCAGCTTCATTTTTTGATCGAGAGGCAGGTCGAAGAAATTGCGTGCCTCTGCTTCGACGTCCGCGAGCAGGCTAGCTCGCACGTTGTGCCCCGTTGTCACGTAGAACCCGACATCGCGGCACGCCTTGTCGATCTGTTTCGCCAGACTGCGTCGATCAGTGGAATTCGCGGAAAACAAGGGTGAGATATCGATGATCGGCACGAATCCGTCGTGAGTGCTCCGTGCACTAGACCGTGCTCTTGTGGTTGCGCTCATGATGATTTCCTCCACTTCAGCCGGGATTGGTTCGACACCAGCAGCCCGCACGTCGCGGCCCGGTAGGCGATCGCGGATCGGGTCCGCGATCGGCGATTGCGCTCGGTGCATGCGGCCGCTACGGGGCGTCCTTGAGCAGGCTCCGCAACGGCATCGCGAGCGAGCGCTTGACGCTTCGCACCTCCACGGTCGACGCGTGGTTCTTGATCCCGATGTTCATCTCCATCATGCGGTTTAGCATCTCGTGAAAATCCTGCATGTCCCGCACCACCAGCTTCAGCAGGTAATCGTAGTCGCCGCTGATGAGGCTGCACTCGACGATCGCCGGGATCTTGTGCACGGCCGCCTCGAACACGCGGTACTGCTGGATCGTCTGCTCGGAAAGCCGGATGCTGCAGTGGACGACGACATGCGGCGCGACCTTGCCCAGATCGACGATCGCCGAGACGCCGGCGATGTAGCCGCGTTTGCGCAGTTTGCGCACGCGCTGCAGGCACGGGCTCGGCGACAGCGCGACAAGCTCGGCGAGCTGCACGTTGCGGATGTCGCCCTCGATCTGCAGCAGCTCGAGGATCCGGAGGTCGATCTCGGTGAGCCTTTCCATCGCCTAGCCTCCAGCGCACGAGGGCGCCGTGCCGTCGATGCCGGGGACCGGATCCCGGTGCCGGCCGTCATCGCTCGCGCACGGCGCGCCGCGCGGCTCGCGTGTCACTCCGGCTTGACGTCGGCGCCCTTCGCGATCGTCGCATACTTCTCGATCGAGCCCTTGAGGTAGGGCGCGAACACATCCGACCTCATGTACACGGCGTCGACGCCAAGGCCCTTGAACCGCTCCTTGACCTCGGGCGAGGCGACGACCTGTTCCAGCGCGCTCGACAGCTTGTCGACGACGGCGCGCGGCGTGCCGGCCGGCGCGACGATGCCCCACCAGGTGCTGAACTCGTAACCCTTGACGCCCGCCTCGGCGACGGTCGGCAACTGCGGGGCGGCGGCGGTCCGCTTTTCGGTCGACACGGCGAGCGCCTTCAGCTTGCCGGACGCGACGTGCGGCGAGACCGAGGACGTCCCGACGAAGCCGACGTCGACCTGGCCGCCGATCAGGTCCGCGATCGCCGGCGTGTCGCCCTTGTACGGGATGTTCGCCATCGTCGTGTCGGTGAGCGAATTGAAGAGCGCCATAGCGAGGTGCGGTGTCGAGCCGACACCGGTCGACGCGAAGTTCAGCTTGCCCGGTCGCGACTTCGCGAGCGCGACCAGTTCGCTCACCGAATTGGCCGGAACCGACGGGTTGGCCACGAGCAGGTAGCCGCTTTGCGCCACCAACGCAACCGGCACGAAGTCGCGCGCAAGGCTGTACTGCAGGTTGGCGATGACGCTTTCCGCCAGCGCGTGAGCGCCGGCAGCGAGCATCAGCGTATAGCCGTCGGCCGGTGACTTGGCCGCGATCGACGCGCCCAGTGTGCCGCTCGCGCCGCCCTTGTTGTCGATCACTACCGGCTGCCCGAGCACCTCGGCGAGCTTGCCGCCGACGACGCGACCCACGGTGTCCGTGCTGCCGCCTGCCGGATAGGTGATGATCAGCTTGATCGGCCGATCGGGATAAGCCTGCGCATGCGTCGCGCCCACCGCGGCGAACGCGACGACAGCGAGCAGGGCCTTCAGTGCATTGCTCATCGTGAGCCTCCTTGAAAGGGAAACGGGATCAGGACGACACCGCGGACAGCGTGTCGTCGTGCAGCAGCGCCCAAAGTCGCGCCGGCGTGACAGGAACCTGCGCAGGCCGCGTGCCGGTTGCGTGCTCGATCGCGCCGAGAATCGCTGGCGCCGTCGGAATGAGTGCCGGCTCGCCGACGCCCTTCGCGCCGTACGGTCCGAGGCGCTCCTCGTCCTCGACCAGCATCACCTCGATCTCCGGCATGTCGCCGAATGTCGGGATCAGGTAGTCGTGCAGGTTGTCGGTTCGGCCCGGCAGGTATTCCTCCATCAGCGCGAGGCCGATGCCCTGCGCGATGCCGCCATGGATCTGGCCTTCGACCTGCGTCGGGTTGAGCGCGCGCCCGACGTCGTGCGCTGCCCACATCTTCCTCACCTTGACCGTGCAAAGCAGCGTGTCGACCTCGACCAGCGCCATCTGTGCGCCGAACGCGTACGTCGCATAGGGCACGCCGCGTCCCTGCTCGTCGAGGTCGGTCGTCGGCGGATTGAAGTGGCCGATGGCCGAGACGACCATGCCTTCCGCGTCGGGAGGAAGCGCGGACAGGTCAATGCGCGTGCGCCGATCTCCATGGATCGCGTAGACGCCGTCGTCGCGAAACGCGACGTCCGAATCGTCGGAAGCTTTCGCATGCCGGCGCAGCTCGGTCTTCAGGTTGGCGGCGGCCCGCATCACGGCGTTGCCGGAGACGAACGCCTGCCGTGACGCCGAACTCTTTCCGGCGTCGAGCGTGCGGTCGGTGTCGCCGCTGACTAGCGCGATCGCGTTCGGAGGCACGCCGAGCGCGTCGGCGCAGACCTGCACCATGATCGTGCTCACCCCCTGCCCGATGTCGACCGCGCCGCAAAACAGCGTGATCCGGCTGTTGCCGTCGACGCCGATGCGTATCGACGACGGATTCGGCTGCGACGTATTGCCGATGCCGTACCACATGCAGCCGATGCCGACGCCGCGCTTGATGCGGTCATTCGCGCCGTTGAACGCTTCGGCGAGGGCGCGCTGCTCGCCCCACACCGGCGCGAGCTTCTCGAGGCATTCGCGCATGCCGACGCTGTGCTCGAGCTTCTGCCCGGTTGCCGTGCAATCGCCCGCGGCGAGCGCGTTGCGCAGCCGGAGTTCGAGCCGGTCGACGCCGACCCGGTCGGCAAGCGCATCCATCAGTGCCTCGTGCGCGATCGCCGCTTGCGGGACGCCGAAGCCGCGGAACGCGCCGCCGATCGCGTCGGTCGTGTGCACGGCGCGTGTCGTGCAGCGCACGGCCGGAACGCGGTAAGGGCCCATCGCGTGGATGGGCACGCGATCCGCGACGATCGGCCCGCAGGATGCATAAGGGCCGGTGTTGAAGTCGGCATGGAACTCGTAGCTCGCAAGGCGCCCCGCTTCATCGCAGGTCATGCGCGCAGCGATTGATGCTGGATGCCGCTTGGTCGTCGCACGCATGCTCTCGCTACGCGAATACGTGCAAGTGACCGCCTGGCCCGTGCGCCACGCGGCGACGGCGATGATCGGCTGCAGCGACATGTCGATCTTGCCGCCGAAGCCGCCGCCGACCGCCGTGGGCACGATGCGCACCTGCGTGGGCTCGATGCCGAGTATCCAGGCGATCTCGTCGCGATTCATGTACGGCGCTTGCGTCGATACATGGAGCTCGATGCGGTCGCCGATGCGCCGTGCCATGCCGGCTTCGGGCTCGATATACGCGTGCTCGACGAACGCCGTCTGGAAGCGACCTTCGACGGCGATGCTGCCGGCGTGCGCGGACACGTCAGCAGTCACCTGCGCGCCACGCATCAACACGTTGCCGGGACGTTGGGCGTGCAGGCGCGCCGCATCCTCGTTGAGCGCCTCCGCAATCCCCGACAGCGGTGGCAAGACCTGCCATTGCAGCGGCAGCTCCGACATCGGGAAGCGCTCGACCGCCTCGCGCTCGCCGACGATCGCCGCGACCGCCTCGCCGAGATAGCGGACGTAGCCGTCGGCGAACACCGGCTGGTCGCGCAGGCGCGCGAACACGCTGAAGACGTTGTTGCCCGGCACGTCGCGTGCAGCCAGGACCGCCCGGATCCCGGGATGGCGATCCAGCACGCGCGCGCAGTCGCCGAGCGAGAAGCGCGCGTGCGCATGCGGCGACCGCACGACGCGCAGGTGCAGCGCCTCGGGAGTCGCGACGTCCGCGCCATACTTCGCGCGGCCGCTCACGCGCGGCCAGCCGTCGACCTTCGGAAGCCGCGCCCCGACCGCCGTGCCGGACGCGGAGCGCTCGCTGGCCTGCGAAGGTGCGTCGAAGAAGTACTGCTCGATCGCCTCGACGATCTTCAGGTAACCGGTGCAGCGGCACAGCACGCCGCCCATGCGGTCGAGGATCGTCTCGCGCGACGGCACGCTGCCTTCCTGCGCCATCTCGGCAGCCGCCATGAGCATGCCCGGCGTGCAGATGCCGCACTGCGTCGCGCCTGCGGACATGAACCGGTCCTGCAGACGGCGCAGGCGCTCGTCGGACTCCAGTCCTTCGACCGTCGTCACCGAGCGTCCGGTCGCCTGCCCGAACGAGACGAGGCAGCTGCACACCTGCCTGCCGTCGAGCAGCACCGTGCACGCGCCGCAGTCACCGGCGTTGCATCCCACCTTCGTGCCGGTGAGCCCGAGGTCGGTCCGAAGGATGTCCGACAGCCGCCGCGACGGATCGGCGACGATGCGCCGTCCGTTGCCATTGACGGTCAATGTGGCGTCGAGCGTGTGCTTCATGCGCAAAGCCTGTGCGAGAGATCGTGGATCGCTTTTTCGAGCACCGCCTTCGCCGCGTGCACGCGATACCGCGCGCTCGCGCGCACGTCGTCGATCGGCGCAAGCGCCGCGAGCGCGTCGTTGTCGATGGCGAAGCGCGCCAGCGCGTCGACGTGAAGTCCCGTCAGCGAAGCCTCAAGCAGCGCGATCCGCAACGAACGATCGGCGCACGCGCCGACGGCTGCACGCGCGGTTCGCACGACGCCGGCATCATCGAGCTCGGCGACGACCGCGCCCATGACGATCGAGATGACGAGGTAGCGCCTCGCCCCGAGCTTGTGAAACACCGACCCATGGCGGCCACGCAACGAAGGCACCCGCACTGCCGTGAGTATCTCGTCGGGTGTGAGGGCCGTGCGACGATTGCCCTGGACGAAGGTTGCGAGCGGAACCACACGCTCGCCCCGGCTGCCCTTCAGCACGACGCTCGCATCGAGCGCGATCAGCGCCGTCACGCCGTCGGCGGCCGGCGAGGCATTGCAGAGATTGCCACCGACGGTGCCGGTGTTCTGGATCTGCCGTCCGCCGACTTCCGCCGCCGCCTGCTTCAACGCATCGAACTGCGCTGGCAACTCGGCATCGATCACTTCAGTCCAGGTCGTCAGCGCGGGAAGGGTCCAAACACCCTCGTCGAGCGCAATCGGCGCGTGCAACGCGGCGACGCGCGAGATGTCGATCATTCCCTCGATGCGGGCGCCGTTCTCGATCGCCGGATACAGGTCGGTTCCGCCAGCCAGTGGCGGAAAGCCGGTCTGCGCCCTCAGTCGTACGGCTTCGTCGAGATCGCGTGCGACGAGATATTGCATTGCAAATCAGCTCGCGAGGATCGTCCGGACGTGCTCGAGGCTTCGTGCGCGGTCGTCGCTCGTGCCGACGAGCGACAGCACGATCTCGCCCAGGCCGGCGTCCCGGTATTCCCGCACGCGCCGCCGGCACGTCGCGACGTCGCCGGTGATGGTGAAGACGTCGACCGCCTCGTCCGGAACGAGTGACGCGGCCGTCTTCATGTCGCGCTGCGCGATCGCCGCCATGATCGCCTCGTGATCGATCGGAAGGCCGCTTGCGACCAGGTTTTCCTTGATCGTCGCATTGCGAAACAGGAACGCGAGCTTCTCGCGTACGCGGCCGCGCGCGGTCGACTCGCCGCCGGCGAGGAAGTAAACATAGCTCGACTTCGAAAGCGCCGCCGGATCGCGCCCTTCGGCTCGCGCACCCTCGTCGACGGCCGCGAGCGCCCGTCTCACGGATTCGGTCGACAGTCCGGACGACAGGACAACGCCGTCGGCTATGCGGCCTGTGAGCTTCAGCATCTGCGGGCCCATCGCAGCGATGTGGACCGGAATCGGTGATTCGGCCTTGAACGAGACGCGCGCCCCGGCGAGCCTGAACGTGCGCCCTTCCTGGTGGACCGGCTCGGCCGTGAACAGTGCGCGAAGTGCACGAACGTAGTCGCGCATCGCGTCGATCGGCTTTTCCGCCTCGAGCCCGGACTCGCGCAGGAACATCGGATTGCCGACGCCGGTGGCGATGGCAACGCGGCCGGGCACGAGCTCGGCCAGCGTCGCGAGCGCCATCGCCATCGGCATCGGATGCCGCAGGTATGGGCTGATCGCCGTCGGGACGATGCGGCCGCTCGACGTACCGAGCGCGATCGCGGTCGCTGTAACGAACGCCTCACGGTAGCCCAGGTGCTCGGCGATCCAGAACGATTGCGAGCCGGCGGCCTCGGCGCGCTGCGCGAGTGCAACCGCGTCGCGGACCGGCGCGAAGCCGTCGAAGCTGATGCCGAACGGAATGCGGTCAGGCATAGCCGTGCTCCACCAGCTTGCGCACCTGTGCGACTTCCAGGCCTTCGAATCCCATCCGCGCCACATTCAGCCCGGTATCGCGGTACGGCCTGCCCATTATCGTGCTGGCGAGGAGGACCACGGCATCGATCACCGGCGTTGCAACGCCGGCAACGCGCGCCAATTCCGAGAACGGCACGAGGCCGAACGGAATGTCCTCGTTGAAAAAACGATGGTCGATCGACGGCGGTGCCTTGATCCAGCGGTTCGGCTCGCTGTTGTGGAACGTGCTGTACGCGGTGCCGCCCGCCCGGCCGTTCTCGTCTGTGTAGCCCATCTGGAAGAAGTGCTCGGGCAGGCGATCGATCGTGCAGCAGTACGCGCGCGCGACCGCGATGCGTTCGTCGTCGAGGCGATCGATCAGCGTGCCGACCGACGGCGTGATGCCGTCGTAGTAATGGCAGTAGTCCCCCCCGGTCGATTCGACCCGGCCGACGTTGCACAAGAGCGCCGGCGGATGGTGGATCGCGTTGGTATAGGGAAACAACGTGTCGAGCAGCGTCGGAACCGGAAAGATCGCCGGGAACAGCGGCCGCAGGCGCTCGGCCATCTCCTGCGTGCGGGTCGCGGGGAACGCCGCGAAGCGAAGCTTCGCGGACGCGCGCGACACCCGCACTCGGCCCTCACCGGTCTTGCGGCAGATGTAGGGAAGCGTCGACGTCATGCAGGTGAGCGGATTCGAGTGGCCGAGGCGTCGCAGCGTGCGCGGGATCAGCGTCAGCGTATGGCCCGGCGCGACGAGGGGCGCCTGCTCCCCGGTCAGGTGCGGCGCAATCGACGCTGCGATGTTCTCGTGGGCGTGGGCGGGCGCCATGGCGAGTACCGCGTCGGCACCTCGCATTGCTTCCGCGGCATCGTTGGTGATGACGCCGATCTTCGCCGCTCCTTCTCCGAAGATGCCCTCGTACTCGATGCCTCCGCGTGCCTTCAGCGGCGCGAGCGTGGCCGGCGTCCGGCCATAGAGCCGCACCTCGAAGCCGCGCAAGGCGAGGTCGACGGCCGCCGCGCAACCGCCGTTGCCGGCTCCGATGATCGCGACGCGTTCGATCCGTTTCACGGTCAGGGCCTACTCTTCCTTTTCGATGCCCTTCGCCTTCACGATCGCACCGAACCGGTCGAATTCGGCCTTCATGAACGCGCCGAACGCCTCGGGGTCCGCATCGGTCGCCACGTGCCAGCCGAACGCGGCGATCTGCTGCGACACCTGCGGATCGCGCAATGCATCGGCGATGGCCGCCGACAGGCGCTTCCTGATCTGCGGCGGCATGCTTGCCGGCCCGACGACGCCGTACCACGAGCCGGCCTCGGCGCCTTTGACGCCGAGCTCGGCGAACGTCTTCGTGTCCGGCAGCCACGGCAGCGCGCGCTTCGTTGCCGCCACGCCGAGCACCTTGACCTTGCCAGCGGGTGCATTCTTGTAGGCTGCGAGCGGACTACCGATCATGAGATCGACGTGGCCACCGATCAGTGCAGTCAACGCGGGAGCCGCACCTTGAAACGGCACGTGCGTCAACTGGATGCCGGTGGCCGATTCGAGCGTGGCGAACGCGACGTGACCGGCGCTCCCGATGCCCCAGGTTCCGTAGGTGAGCTTCTTTGGCTCACGCTTCGCTCGGGCGATTACCTCCGGCAGCGTGCTCTCCTCGAGCGTCGGCCGCGCGATCAGAACGAACGACGCGGTCGCGACCAGCGCCACCGGATCGAAATCCCTCAGCGCGTCGTATTGCAGCGACTTGTAGATGTGCGGGCTGATCGAGTGCGTGTCGCCGTTCGCCATCAGCAGTGTGTAGCCGTCGGCCGGCGCTTTCGCGACGTACGTGCTGCCGATCGTTCCGTTGGCGCCGGGCTTGTTCTCCACCAGCACCGTCTGCTTCAGGCGCTTTGCGAGCGCTTCCGCGATGATGCGCGCCGAGCCGTCGGTGGTGGATCCCGGTGGCCACGGCGCGATGATGCGTATCGGCTTCTCGGGATACTCCGCAACGGCCGGCGCGCCCACGCAAGCGAGGACGGCGGCAGCGAGGACGAGCAGGCGATGACGAACCATTCTCGGGATGTCCTTCGTGATCAGGGTTCCACGGCATAGCACCGTAGCTTGTCCTCGTCCACCTCGATGCCGAGCCCGGGACCATCCGGAACGACGAGATGCCCCTCGCGGTACTCGAACGGAACGGCGAGGATGTCGTCGAGATACTTGCGGCCGGCCACTTTCGTGCGCTCGACCGCGCTCGTCGACGTGACCGGAATCGTTCCGGCGAGCGTCACTTCGGGGGCTGCGGCCGCAAGCTGCAGGTTCGCCGCGTTGCCCACACCCATCTCGCCCGATCCATTGACGTCGCACTGCATACCGTGCGCTCCGGCGACCGTGAGCAGGCGCTTCGCCTTCCACAATCCGCCCGGCTTCGTGTAGTAGACCGACAGGTATTGCGCGGCGTTCGCGGCGGCGATCGCCACGACGTCGCGCTCGGTCCACGCGCTCTCGTCGGCCATGATCGGGACGTCGCAACGTGCTGCGACTTCGGCCATCGCCTTCACGCCGTCGACCGGCTGTTCGGCGTACGCGATCCCGTACTCGGCCATCCGCCTTATGGCGGCGACGGCCTCGCGCCAGCTTCGATAGCCCTGGTTCGCGTCGACGCGGATGCGCGGCTTGTCGCCGATCGCGCGCCGGACCTCGCGCACGATGCCGACGTCGCGCTCGACATCGACGCCGATCTTGATCTTCAGCGTCGTGATGCCTTCATCGACGACCTTCCCGGCTTCGGCGACCGCAGCTTCGACATCCATGAGGCCGATGCTGTGCGCCAGTTCGACCTTGTCGCGCACCCGCCCGCCGAGCAACTGGTACACGGGGACACGCAGGCTGCGCGCCACCGCATCCATGATCGCCACCTCGACGGCGGCCTTCGCGTATGGATGACCGCGCAGCGTACGGTTCATCGCCGCGTGCACGTTCTCGAACTGGCGAAGGTCGACGTCCTTCAGCGCCGGAACCAGATGGTCCCGGATCACCGCGACGACCGTCTTCGGCGTCTCGCCGTAGCGCGACGCATCGTCGCCACCCCAGGTCTTGATCGGCTGCGCTTCCCCCCAGCCGACGGTGCCGTCCTCGAGCGTCAGCCGCGTGACAACGTAGCCGGCGCCGACAGCGGAATCGAGCCCGACCCAGCGGTGCGGGCGCCGCAACGGCAGCGAGACGACGAACGTGCGCAGCTCGGCGAGCCTTGCAGCGCCGGTCATGCCTGGCCGACCTCGATCAGCTCGTCGTTGCTGCAGATATTGCCGGTGATGGGGTCGAAGCCGTCGCTGGTGATGACGTACATGTCCTCGACGTGGAAGCCGTACTCGCCGGCGATCATGTAGAGCGGCTCCATCGTGAACGTGATGTTCGGCTGGAACACGATGTCGCGCGTGTCGGTGAGGTAGGGCTCCTCGTGGATCGTCTGGCCGATGCCGTGGCCGAGGAACTTGAGTGTGGGCTCGATGCCGTTCTCGCGGCACGCGGCGACGTACGCGCGGTAGACGTCCGCGACCTGCGTCCCGGGCTTCAGCATCGTCTTGCAGATCTCGCGCGCGCGTATCAGGTGGCCCCAGATCGTCTTCTGCCGCTCGGTCGGCTTGCCGACGACGACCGTGCGCGTGACGTTCGAGCGGTAATTGTCGATGTCGCCGAGGATCTCAATGCGGATGACGTCGCCGGCCTCGATCTTCTTGTGCGTCGTGCCGCAGTTGGTGATCGAGCTGTTCACCCCCGAGCCGACGCGGTACTTGAAGTTCGACGAACCGCCCGCGATCATGCGATCGACGAGGCGACGCGCGACGTCGTTCTCGGTCATGCCGACGCGGATCTCGCCGACCACGTCATGGATCACGCGTTCGGTCAGTACGCCCACGCGCCGCAGGATCCCGACCTCCTCGTCGCTCTTGATCATACGCACACGGAAGAACAGGTCCTTGCACTCCTCGAACGTAGCGTTCGGCAGGCGGCTCTTGAGACGCAGGAAGTCGGCCGCCGGCATGAAGTCGAGCTCGATGGCGATCCGTCCGCGGTCGACGCCGGCTTCGATAAGCGCGTCCGCGAGCAGGTCCGACGGGTGCTGCGTGAACTGGTTGTAGGCGCGGATGTCGGCGAACCGCGAGCGCGCGACCGCCTGCGCCTCCTCGACGTTGACGACGATCTGCGCGGCGAAGCGGTCGCCGGCGAGGATCGCGATCGTGCGTCGAAATCGGTTGGTGGCGTGGCTGGGCACGAGGAAGCCGGCCGCGTAGGTCACGTTGTCCTGCGAGAAAGCGACCAGCGCGTCGTATCCCGAGCCCTTCATCTCCCGTCGCAGGCGGCGAAGCGTCTCGTGCTCTTCCTTCGAGCTGCGCCCCGGCGCGGCATCCGCCGTGCGCGTGAGCGTCAGCACCGATTCCTCCTGTTCGTTTGAATTCCGCATGGTCGATACGCCTCGATGTCGGGCCGGCCGGTGGCCGGTCGCGTGAAAGGTTTGAATGCAGGTCGTCGCAGCGCCGATTGTGGGCGCAAACACGCGAATGCCATGCCGAATCGCGCGCGTATGCGAGCACTTCTTGTGGTCCAGGCGCGTTCCGGCGGCAGAAAATTTCGCCAGCGCCTGGTGTCGGGCCTTGGAACGTGAGTACAGGTGACAGTGGCGCCGGTGTCTGCGGTGGCGGCGCGTCGAGCGCCGATGCGAAGGCCTCGTGGGTCGGCCTTCAGGCCGACGGGGTTCGACCCATCGAGGCCGAAGGCATTCGGCTGAAGCCGAACCTGCGAGCAACGCAGGGAGAGCCTCGCCCGGTACCGGCGCCGGAAATCGCACGAGCCGGCAGCCCGAAGGCTGCCGGCTCGTGCGCGCTTCTCTGGGGGAGAGGAGCGATGAACCCTCGGGTTACCCGCGCTTCGCCGCCACGGCGTCGGACGCGTTCGCGTGCGCGCGCTCGCCGACGA
>JAANMY010000890.1_pt1 | contig 38176 bp, 39 predicted proteins | sample 7279691 | NCBI WGS metagenome assembly JAANMY01 (sample SAMN14094543, study PRJNA606508) | bioreactor metagenome | isolation source: A lab-scale SPAN reactor treating ammonium-rich wastewater day 388 | place: Ireland: Galway | collected 2018-02-07 | reverse complement strand
CTTCGTCGTTGTGGTATACACACCAACGATTACTCTCTAAATCAGTAACTGTTAATTCTTCTATGCGTTTTGGCACGTAGCAAGCCATTGTCATTTAACGCTCGCAGCACAGGCCGAAACCCGCGAAGCGGTTGAGGTCCAGGCCATGCAGTGGCCGTTTGTGACTGCGCTTGTTAGGTGAGTTATTTATATCTACGTTCCTTATCGACCTTTTCTTGGAGCTCATCCATTTGCTTCCACAGCCGAGTCATTTTTTGCTGAGGGGTATCAAAAAAAGTTTCAAAAATGATACTTACAAAAAATACTATCCCGATAAAAAATAGCAACATTGCAAGCATAAAAGGAGCCATTTCGACAAAAGAACTATGCCAGTCATTATTATGTTCAGGGTACCTTATTCCATCAGCTTCGATAGCTTTCATTGAAGATGATTCAACTCTTACATCTGAAAGTGACAAACGTTTAGGGTAGCTCTTTGTTGATTTAGATAATAAAGTAACTCGAACACTTTCCCCCGGCTCCACATTTCCAACGGGTATCTTTAAACCAGTATCTTGATGGAATTTTGACAATGGCATATCTGGATCGGCATCGTATATATTGCTTAGACGGAGTCTTTTAGGCGTAGTAATCTCAATCAATGAATTTTCATGATCTATTGCATCTAAAGGAAGGAAAACAAAGATCTCTTTCTGGGCTCTACTGCCAGCATTATTCACATGTATTGAAGCAGTTTGAAACAGCTCCCCCCTTGTTGTGTGAGTTGTTTCATACAGCAAGAAGTTTTCTGGAAAAACAACATCCCAAACAAATTTCGAAGTTGCAGGTATAACAATACCTAATATGGCAATGACTATTGTAACTTTCTGCCATGTTAAAGAACTTTCTAAGCTCATACTCTACTCATAAGTTAACCTAACGCCCAAATTTAGCGCGGAAAGCCGCGCAGCGGGTTGACGTCGCAGCCAGCGCTTTTTGCTGGCGATAATATTTGTTTGTTATGTGCTATCGCTTAAATCCCCATTGCCACAAGCTTCTCATTGATTTCTACACTTCGCTCTTCAGGAATTTCTAGTGGATAAGTTGTCAGATTATCCTTTAACGACTTCAGGTAGTCCCTTTCTATTAGTGAAAGGCTATCTTTATTTAGCATTGAGAGCATCATTTCGGAAATCCTTAAATCCACCACCTGCTGAACATTTAACGCACCATCTGAAATTGCGACCCGTCTGACACTTAACATTTTCATGATATTGTCTCTCGCTACTCTAGAAATAAAGTCTCGGGCATGTTCTTTATTTTCATCTTCAAATTTCGCCAATTCAATTTCACACATCGGGCTAATTACTGACGTTTCAAGTTCAGTTCCAGCAAAAGAGGATAGAGATAAAGTCAGAAAAAATGTTACAGCTAGCGCGCGCATTGAACTCTCCTTGACACATAACGCTTTTAGCAGGGGCGCGACGTCAGGAGCGTCCCTTGCCTAAACTTGTTAAGGCATTTGTGAACAAACGCCACCAGTATTTTGGTTTAGAACCAATGCATACTTCATACGAATACAGTCTATCTCGAATCAAGCAGGAACCATCCAAGATTGGCATAAAAGGTACATTCAACCTTTTCACCGCATCCCATTGGTGCGCGTATTCGGTCTTGCAACTCGGACACTTTGGGTTTGCACCAGGAACAAACCTACCCCCGCAGGGGCAATCTGGAAGAGTTGCTGCTATTCGATCCAAGAGCTCTTGATTGATTTCATTTTCATGCAGTAATGCATGATCTTGCTCTCTATGGATTACATTCGAGCAAGTATCACAGAAAAAATGCGGGCAACTGTCGCTCATGCCGCTCGATTGCCAGGCAGGAGTTTCCTTCCCACACTTTGGGTTTGGGCATTTCATTCTTCCTACCCATGGTGCATTCGTTTCGTAATGTACGATTTTCATGTAGCCTTAACGCCCCGCTAAACGGCGAGCGTTAGCGAGTCCGGTGGAGGCCACGCTTTTTGTGGCCGGAACGCATTTGAGCGGTTTGTTATACAATGCTGTGATCTAGCTTTCGTTTGAGAAGCGATGCCAAACTTAAATGATCTAAACATTGATCTGGCGTTTCAGGAAATGAGTACTCATGCCCCCTCGGATTTCTTATAGCCATAACTGCACCCGAGAAAATAAACTTATAGCCTTGCTGTTCATCTATTTCACTTGATGTGGACAAGTTGGTTAATTTTATCTTTGGTGAGGTCTCACTAAATGCCTGCATCATCAGCTTATATCCCGATTCGTTCACATTCGACAATCTATGAACTTCTTTATCAATATATTTATATGCCTCAAATGTTGCTTGAGAGTAGTGCCCATCATCAAATAGCTTCTGGGAAATTGCCAAAATTTCAGGATGGATATTTCTCTCATCAAATGGATGAAGATCGCTTGCGATCTCTGTTTTATCTGCAGTAAATGCATGCGCCTTCCTGGCAATTTTCTCAAATTTCTTTAGCCCATCAAGCATTTAGTAGATTCTCTTTGATGCTTTTGAATATGTTGTCGTATGTTTCTTTGGAGCCATCTGCTGGGAGGTTTATCTCAACTCGCACCGTAAGGCCTATATCTTTGTTATTTCCTCCGGAAGGGGTTGGAGGGACTTGTACGCTAGGGGTAGCCTTTTGCTTCTTGGCAGGAGTTTTCAACTCTTTCTTTGGGGCGGTCGAGGAGGAACCTTTTGCTTTTCCGGCCTTAATGGTTGGCAGCTCTGCATGGCCCGACAGGGCAGCAAAGACTTTAAATGTTCCCGCTTGTCTTCTGCCTATTGCATCACTTGTTTGATCGCTTTGGCGGAAGAATGTTATTAAATCATCGTTATCTAGGCTCCAAGAATCCTGTCCATGCAGCTCAAAGAGACTGGAATAGGCATTTTCGACTAATTCGGCAAAAGACTTGGCAAACTCTTCGTCTTTGTGATGTGAGAATACTTTCTTGGCTGCCTCGGTTTGATTGCCCTCAGGATCAATAAGGCCCACAAATTGTAATGCGTTTATAACATAGCTTTCGTTGTTGGAAGCTATCCCAAGCTTTTTGACCGTTTCTGAGTTTACCTTTTTTGGAAAGGATTTCCTCAGTTGCTGTACCATTTGAGCTATGTTTCCTACGCCTGAAATATAAGGATGTGAATCTGCCATGAAGTACTCCTATGTTCGAATTTTTGTATAACACTTATTCGACGGTTCGACCCGCTTTTAAAGACGGGCCAACCTGCCTTTGTAAATTTAATGTACAGAACACTACACCGCTTCTGAAAAACTTACAATAAGTTATCGGTACAGACTATTTGTGTGCAGAGGACAAATACGGGTTAACCCGTCTAACAAAGATCGTGTGGCGACAGCAACAAATTGGAGATAACTAACAAGAAAGGTACCCCGCCCCGCTTTTCAGTAGCGGTGCCAGCTAGCTGCACCGCTATCTGAATGAATAGCTTTTATTAGCAGCCCAATGCTGCTGTTAAGCCGCCAACTTGCCCCTCTACTGCAGGCTCTTTGTACGAAGGTAAAGAAGGCATAATGTTGAGCCCGCTGCGTGACTCAACCTGATTAACCGTCACTTCACGGGGGCAGTAACTGGCGGAGCGGCTGAGGTTTTGTTCCATAATGTAGGCCGATGCTTCTACCCAGCCGGCATTATCGGTAATCACCACTTTAAAGTAGCCTGACGGGATGGTATGGCTTTCATCTGCACCGGGTAAAGTACCAAAGTACCACTCGTACAACGGGCCAGACACTACATAGACATCCTGCCCGGTGCGGGCAAGATTGCGTACCGCGGTTTCCAGTTTCACCCAGGCGCCTTGGTTTAAGTTGGCTGCCTGCGGGGTGATATTGGATAAATAATTGGTCATCGCCCAATACGCCGTGTTGCTAAACGCCGCTAAAGGCACTTGATGGCCGCGATCGGTGCCCAGCACCGCAGCCGCATCGGTATAGTCTGCCGGCTCCAGCGTATAAGCCGGGTTGATATTAGGATCGGCTTTCCAGGTACGGGTTCGGCTTGGGCCATCAATCGTATCTTTAGTCACTTTATAGGCCACCCAATTGGCGAACTTGGTTGAGCTATTGTTATGCAGGGTGTAAATAGGCCGCTCGATAGTTTGGCCGGATTTGCCGGTGGGGCAACCGTAAACACAGTTGGCCGCAGCGGCCACGCCGGTTTGTATGATGCAGATTAATGCTAAAGCGCTGATTATTTTCAATTTCATTTTGATGCCTCTTGTTGATTAACAAGGCATCATGAAATTGGTTTATTACCGCCAGATGATTGATTTTTGAACAGTTAAAGACAACAACTTTGGCTTTAACGTTTTTTTACCTCATTCCACAGCGCATCCATTTCGGCCAAATCTGACTGCTCTGGGCTTTTGCCCTGCTCGGCTAAGGCTTGCTCTACGGCACGAAAGCGTCTCTCAAACTTGCTGTTAGCGGCGCGCAGCACGGCTTCGGGGTCGAGTTTGTGTTTGCGCACCACATTAACTAAGGCAAACATTAAATCACCCAGCTCTTCGGCGAGTTCCTCGCTGCCGGCTTCGCACTGTTCTACTTCGATGATTTCTTCTTTCACTTTATCCCAGCAGCCCTGAACGTCTGGCCAGTCGAAGCCGACATTAGCGCAGCGCTTTTGTAGCTTGTAAGCGCGGCTAAGGGCCGGCATGGCCTGCGGGATGTTATCCAGCACGCTGTGCTGGCCAACATCTTTACGCTCGACGCTTTTTAGCGCTTCCCAATTCTTTAAAACCGCGTCGGCATTGTCAGCACTGACATCGCCAAATACATGCGGGTGACGCCGCTCTAATTTGTCGCAAATAGCCGCTACGCAATCATCAAATTCAAAACGGCCTTGTTCTTTGGCCATTTGGGCGTAAAACACTACCTGAAACAGTAAGTCACCCAGCTCATCTTTTAGCTCGTCGAAACTCTCACGGGCGATGGCGTCGGCCACTTCGTAGGCCTCTTCCAGCGTGTAGGGCACGATAGTGGCGTAAGTTTGCTTGAGATCCCACGGGCAGCCGCCTTGCGGGTCGCGCAGGCGGCTCATAATATTGAGTAAACGTTGAATATTGTCTGACACTACAGGCCTTTACAGTTAGTGGTGAAAGCGCTTGGCTTCCACTACATCATCTATCTGGCTGATTTTACTCAGCAGTTTGTTCAAAGAGTCGAGGTTATACAGCTCCAGCGTCATATTAATCACCGCCGTTTGCGCTTTAATATCCGAGCTGCTGCTCATCTTGGTGACGTTGGCTTTTTCATTGGCCAGTATGCTGGTGATATCACGCAATAAGCCGTTGCGATCGTGCGCCACAATGCGGATATCCACCTCATAGCCCGAGGCATATTTATCGCCCCAGGTAGCATCGACCACCCGCTCGGGGTGGCTGTCTTGCAGGGTTTTAAACTGGTCACAGTCATCTCGGTGAATAGCAATACCGCGGCCCTGGGTAATGTAACCGATAATGGCATCGCCCGGCAGCGGGTGGCAGCAGCCGGCCATATGAGTAAGCAGGTTACCCACGCCCTGCACCACCACGTCGCTTTTCGCTTTGGCCGGTGCCAAGGGCTTAGTGATCAGGCGCGGATCAATTTCCGGCTCTTCCGCTTTGGCATACTGGCTTTGAATAAAGTGCACCACCTGGGTGACTTTTATTTCGCCACCACCAATGCCAACCAGTAGCTCTTCCATGCTATTGACGTTAAAGCGGCTTAACACCTTGGCCGGATATTCCATCACCAGGTTTAGCCGGGTCAGTTCGGTATCCAGCAGCTCTTTACCGGCAGCCAGATTTTTATCTCTGTCCTGCAGGCGGAACCAGTACTGCACTTTAGAGCGCGCCCGGCTGGATTTTAAATAGCCCAGATGCGGGTTTAACCAGTCGCGGCTGGGGTTGGGCTCGCGCCCGGTCAGAATTTCTACCTGATCGCCGGTTTTAAGCTGATAGGTAAAGGGCACAATACGGCCGGACACCTTGGCGCCAATACAGCGATGGCCCACGTTAGAGTGCACATAGTAGGCAAAATCAAGCGGCGTGGAGCCCATCGGCAAATCGACAATGTCGCCTTTGGGGGTAAACACATAGACTCTGTCTTCAATAACCTGATTACGCAGCTCTTCGGCCAGGTCACTGCTGTCGACCACGTCTTCCTGCCACTGCAGAATTTTACGCAGCCAGCCAATCTTTTCATCGTTAGCGCCGTCTTTACCGGCGGTGGCGCCTTCTTTGTAGCGCCAGTGCGCGGCGACACCTAATTCGGAGTCTTCGTGCATTTGCCGGGTGCGGATCTGAATTTCTACCGGCCGGCCCTGCGGGCCTAACACCACGGTATGAATGGACTGATAGCCGTTTTGCTTGGGCGTGGCGATATAATCGTCAAACTCTTTGGGCAGGTGGCGCCAACTGGTGTGCACCAGGCCTAAAGCGGCGTAGCAGTCTTGCACCCGCTCGGTAATAACCCGTACCGCGCGAATGTCATACAGCTGATCAAACGCCAGCTGCTTTTTCTGCATTTTTTTCCAGATACTAAAAATATGTTTCGGCCGGCCGTACACTTCAGCCTGCAGGTTGGCGTCAGCCATTTTTTGCCGCACGCTGGCGACAAAGTCCTGCATATACTGCTCGCGGTCCAGCCGCTTTTCTTCCAGCAGGCTGGCAATTTGTTTATACAGTTGTGGGTGCAGATAGCGAAAGGCTAAATCCTCCAGCTCCCACTTTAACTGGCCAATGCCCAAACGGTTAGCCAGTGGCGCAAAGATGGCGTTGGTTTCTTTGGCGGCCAGTACCCGGGTTTCTTCATCGGCGTTTTTCACTTCACGCAAATAGCAGATCTGCGCTGCCAGCTTAATCACTACAGCGCGCACATCTTCTACCATCGCCAGCAACATACGGCGTAAATTGTCGGCTTGCTGCGGGTTAACGCTTTGATTAGGCCCGGTGGGAATGGTGCGGATGGCTTCCATTTGCTGCACTGAGCGCAGCAGGCTTACCACCTGGCTGCTAAAAGCGGCTTCTACCTGCACACTGCTGACCAGCGCGGCGTCTAACAGCGGGAATAACAGCGCGGCCTGCAGCGAGTCGCTGTCCATTTTCAGCTCAGCGAGGATTTCAACCATCTCCCAGCCGTGGCGTACCGCCGTTTCACTGTCGGTCAGCTGGTGCTGCTTTAAAAACTCCGCTGCCTGCATCAGGCTGCTGATTTTTTTCTCTGTCAGTCCAAGCGAGCAAAGCCACTCCAGCGTTTCTCCGCTGTTGTAGTCTGTTGTATGCGACTGACGAACCCTAACCATGTGCGCTTTCCTCTGTACTACCGGCTGAATAAGGCCATGACTTCAAGATGGCTGGTGTAACTAAACATATCGGCACCGCCGATTTTCTGCAGCTGATAGCCCTGCTGCAACAACACTTTGGCGTCACGGGCGAAGGTGGCGGCGTTGCACGACACGTACAATATCTGTGCCGGCTTTAAGCGGCATAATTGCTCTACCGCGCCCACCGCGCCGGCCCGGGCCGGATCCAGCAGTGCTTTGCTATATTGCGGCCGGTTCCAGTCAGCTTTAGGCCAGGCTAGATGCAAATCGGCCTGTTGTGCCACCACGTTGCTAAGACCGTTTACCTTAGCATTGGTTGCCAGCTGTTGCACCATTTTGGCCATACCTTCCAGCGCCTGCACTGTTTTAGCGCGCTGCGCCAATGCCAGAGTAAAGTTACCCATGCCGGCATAGAGTTCCAGTACGGTATCGTCAGGTGTTGGGTTCAGCCAGTCCAGCGCCTGATTGACCATCAGCTGGTTAACGGCGGCATTCACCTGAATAAAATCGTCCGGCGTAAACTCCAGCTGCAACCCCTGACTTAATCGGTAGCTCAGTGCTTTAGGTTCTTGCCAGTAATCAAACTGGCCATTTTGCGCCTCACCCAGCCACAGCGCGTCTGGCCAGGCGGCGATAAAGCGCTGGCGCAGCTCAGTGGTTAGTGCTTTGGTATGGCGCAGGATCACCACCGGCTGCTGGTCTGTCAGCAGCACTTCAGCGTGGGTAATAATAGTCGGATCCGCCAGTGTCGGCACCACCTGTTGTAACACGCTAAAAATCGGGTTTAATGGCTTAGCCAGCACCATGCAGCTGGCCACATTGGTAATCTGTTTATCGCCCTGCTGGCGAAACCCGACACGTAAACGGCGCTGCTTTTTGTCATACCAGACACCAATGCGGGCGCGGCGCCGATAGCCGCTGTCCTGTGCCACTAACATCGGTTGCCAGGGTAGTTCACTGAGGCCAGTTTGATGGCGAATAAGTTTATCAATACCCTGCTGCTTTAACTGCCGTTGATGATCCGGGCTGATATGTTGCAGCTGACAGCCGCCGCAGCTGGCTGCATAAGGGCAAAGCGGCGTAATTCGTAAGTCAGAGGCATTTAATACTTTAACCGTGTCAGCTTTAATAAAACCGGCTTTATCTTCACTGATGCGCGCCTGCACCTGCTCACCGGGTAAAGCGGCACTGATAAAAGCTATTTTATTGCCCTGCTGGCTGATGCCGTGCACTTCGTAATCGTGAGCAGTGATGGTAAAAGGCAAGATTTTACCCTGCAGACTGGCCTTGGGTTTGGCTTTATATATGTTAACCATGAGCTCTCTGTTGCTGTTTTGCGTGCGTGGCGTGTAGGCAAGCGCGATGTCTTATGTCATTATCCGGTCTTGCCTTTTTCGCATTTTGCCAGCCGGTGACGACAATGAGTTTACGTTCTTGGTTACTGCTTTTAAGCTTGCTGCCAGCCTTGCTGGTTAGTGTAAGCTGTGCCGGTTATTTTAGCTATGTTCGCTACCAGGAGTTAGTACTTTCTTTTCAACACCGCGCTCAGGATATCGCCCTGCCGCTGGCGATAAGCAGCCAGGATTTATTGCAGCGTGAGCAGCTGACTAAGCTGACCGAGTTGCTCAGCACCGCCCACCGCTTGCACTCGCCTGCACTGAGCAATATCAGCCTGTTTAGCCAGGCGCATCAGCTTGTGGTGCAAACCAATCCGCAGCAGGCGATAGCCCTGCCGGCACCACTTACTAAAGCACAAAGCCAGCAACGGTTTTACCCTGATGATAATGCGGAGTATTTGCTGCTGTATCAGCAATTACCCCAAGCAGAGCAGGATGCTGGCTATCTGGTGCTGCAACTGCCGTTAACGACGCTGCAACTGGCAAAACAGCGCTTATTGCTGCAGGCACTGTTATTGGCTTTCGGCTGCCTGCTGTGTATTGGTTTGCCGTTATATCTGCTGCTGCGTCTGTTATACCCACAACTACACAGCAGCCGCCGGCAACTACAGCAACTGTTATCAGACAGCCCGGTGCAAGCTGGCAGCCATAGCGTTATCCGCGAATTTAATGAGCTACAGCAAGGGCTGGTGCAGTTAGGTCAGCGCCGGCTGCAGCAAGAGCAGGACATGCAAAGCCAGATTGAGCAGGTTACCGGCGACTTACAGCAGAGTATGGAGCAGCTGGAAGTGCAGAATATCCAGCTGGATTTTGCCCGGCGCAAGGCGCAGGAAGACAACCGGCAAAAATCCGAATTTTTAGCCAAAATGAGCCACGAGCTGCGTACGCCGCTAAATGGCGTGATCGGTTTTACCCGTCAGCTGCTAAAAACCCAACTGTCGGCCAGCCAGCATGATTATCTGACCACCATTCAAAAATCTGCCAACAGTTTGCTGCATCTGGTCAACGATGTACTGGATTTCTCCAAGCTGGAAGAAGGCCGGCTGTCGATTAACCCTGAGCCCTTCTCGCTGCGCGATTTACTCAATGACGCTATTGAGCTGCTGGCGGCCAATGCCTTTGATAAACATTTAGAATTGGTGCTGATGGTAGAACCGTCCTGCCCGGACGATTTGGTGGCTGATCCGGCGCGCTTTATCCAGGTGCTGATGAATATTGCCGGCAACGCAATTAAATTTACCGATCACGGCAGCATAGTGGTGCGGGTATCCGCCACCTTATTAAATGAAGATCAGCTTAGCTTGCACTGCTCGGTGCAGGATACCGGCCGCGGTATCAGCGACGAGCAACAGCAGCAGCTGTTTTTGGGCTTTACCACCCACGAGCAGCGCAGCCATCAGAGTGGCTCGGGCCTGGGGCTGATGATTTCACAGCGGCTGGTTAAAGCCATGGGCGGTAACATCGGCTTCGAAAGTAAACCTGCCGAGGGCTCAACCTTCTGGTTTACCATTAAATGCCTGCGCCACCAGCTGAGCGTAGCCGAGCCACTGCCGCTTGACGTGCTGGAAAACAAACAGCTACTGTACTTTGAGCCGCAGCAGTATTCACGCGAAGCCACGTTAAACCTGTTGCACAGCTGGGGCCTGCAGGTTACCACCTGCGCCACCAAAGGCCAGCTGCAACAGGCGCTGGCTCATCAACAACACTATGATATCGGTCTGATTGGCCGCACAGTGGCGATTAATCAGGTTAATCAGGTCATGGCGCTGATCCCGCAGCTAAAAGCCCAGTGCAGCTATACCTATTTGCTGGTGAATACGCTGTCACCGCACCTGCGGGAAACCTTGTTAAAATCGGGTGCCGATGCCTGCTTATCTAAACCGCCACATCAGCGCAAATTGGCCGCCACCCTGGCGCAGCCTTATTTACAGGCGAAAACGGCCCAGCACGAGCAGCAAGCTGCCCGGCCGGCCAGTTTGAAGGTGCTAACTGTTGATGACAATGATGCCAACCTGAAGCTGATCAATACCCTGTTGGCCGAGCAGGTAGAGCATATTGACTCGGCCCGTGATGGTGCCGAAGCCTGGCACAAGGCCACGCAGCACGCCTATGACATTATTTTTATGGATATTAATATGCCGGTAATGGATGGGGTAACAGCCTGTCAGCGTATCCGACAAAGTTCTTTAAACGAACACACACCCATTGTTGCGGTAACCGCCCACGCGGTAGATGGCGAACGCGCCCGCCTGCTAACGCTGGGCTTTAATGAGTTTTTAACCAAACCGTTGGATGAAAAAATGTTGCACTGCAGCCTGCAGGAGTTCTGCCCCAGCAGCCGGCATAGCGCGCCAGTGCAGCAATGGCCCGCCAGCAAACTGGTCGACTGGCCGCAAGCGCTGGAGCGCGCCGGTGGTAAATGCCAGCTGATGAAAGACATGCTGCAGATGTTGCTGGCCAGTTTACCGGCCAGCCGTGAAGCACTGCAGCGTGCTGTGGCCGCTGATGACGGTACTGCCCTGCTACAGCAGATCCACAAATTACATGGCGCCTGCTGTTATACCGGGGTGCCAAGGTTAAAGCAGTTAGCCGAACTATTAGAAACACAGCTGAAACAAGGCAAAAACCTGACCGCGCTGGAGCCGGAGTTATTAGAGCTGGACGATATTGTGCAGGCATTGCTTGAAGAAAGTCAGCACTGGGCCGACTGGTAACCCTGCAGTCATAACCTTAGAGTGGTAACGTCAGGCCTGATGCGGCCTTATTGCCGCTCCAGGATCACCGTTGCCACGGCATAGGCGTGTTCATCGCTCAGCGACAACCAAATGTGATTAACCCCAAGCTGGGCGGCACGCTGTGCAGCGCCATCGCTCAGGCTTAGCAGCGGCGCGCCATCGCTGTCGTTACTGACATGAAAATGCTGAAACGACACGCCACGGCCAATGCCGGTGCCCAGCGCCTTGGCGGCGGCTTCTTTTACGGCAAAGCGCTTGGCAAAATAACGCGCGCCGTTATGCGCGTTAGCCAGCGCCAATTCCTGGTATATCGCCTGCTCTGCTGGTGTTAGCACCCGTTTTACCAGCGCCGGGCTGCGGCTTAAGCTTTGGCTTATCCGGCTTATTTCAACGATGTCAGTGCCAAGGCCCACTATCGCCATATTAGCGGCGCGCCTCAACCATTAAGCGCTTCATCTCCCGCACCGCGGCATCTAAGCCGCTAAATACCGCGCGCGCGACTATGGCATGGCCAATGTTCAGCTCGTGCATCTGCGGTATCGCGGCAATCGGTTGTACATTGTGATAGTGCAGTCCATGGCCGGCGTTAACAATCAGCCCCAGCGACGCAGCAAAGGCCGCAGCTTCACTAATGCGCTTTAGCTCGGCTTGTGCCACAGCGGCATCCTGGGTTTCAGCGTACTTACCGGTGTGAATTTCAATGTAGGGCGCGCCGGCTTTGGCGGCGGCTTCAATTTGCTGGTGGTCAGCATCAATAAACAGCGACACCAGAATGTTATGCTCGCGCATTTGCGTCACCGCATCGGTAATACGGCTTAACTGGCCAGCCACTTCCAGGCCGCCTTCGGTGGTCAGCTCCTGGCGCTTTTCCGGTACAAAGCAGGCAAAATGCGGCTTCAATTCACTGGCAATACCCAGCATTTCGTCAGTGACCGCCATTTCAAAATTCAGCCGGGTGGCAATAGTCTGGCGCAGCACAAACACATCGCGGTCAATAATGTGCCGACGGTCTTCGCGCAGGTGCACAGTAATACCGTCAGCACCGGCTTGCTCGGCCACTAAGGCGGCATGTACCGGCTCAGGATAATAAGTGCCGCGTGCCTGGCGTAAGGTAGCGACGTGGTCGATGTTAACACCCAGAAAAATAGGATTATGCATGCTTACTCCAGCGTGAAATTAAAGACCAGCAAACAAGGCGCGGCTGGCCAATGGCTTATTGCCTAATAAGGGTGCCAGCAATTGCCGGCTTAGCTGCTTTGCCACCAGCCGGGTGGCACTGTCCTGCCAGTTGGCAGCACCGATATTTAGTAGCTGCGCTCCGGTAAATCCGGCCAGCCCGACCTTAGCCGGCACAAAACCTTGCTCATGTTGCCATTGATAACTCGCGTTTGGCGCTATTGGCTCGCCCAGCGCATCATACTGCCAGTCTACCGGCAGGCCCAGCTCTGATAGCAAGGCAAATTCAAACTCTCGCAAACAGGGCTCCAGCTCGGCTTTGGCTTGCTGCACGGCCTGTAACTGCGTAAGACACTGCTGATACAACTGAAACAACTGCTCAGCCGCCAGATTATCCGGCCACAGCCGGCACACCAGCTCGTTAATATAGAGCCCGCTGTACAGCACCTTGCCGCTAAACAGCAGCGCAGGGCCAGCTTCATCGAGGCTTTTTACGCTTTTAAGCTCGCTGCGGCCCACCAGCTGCAGGCTGTATAACTGAAACGGTTGCAGTGCCTGGCGGGTTTTGCCCTGACGTTTACGCACCACCGCCGATAACCGCCCGAGCTGGGGCAGTAGTAACTGCAGGATCAGCTTATCTTCGCCCAGCGGCCTGCTGTGTAAAATGTAGCCTGGCCAAAGTGCTGCCTGCATAGCGGCTTAGTCTTCACCATAACCCAGGCTGCGCAGTGCCCGTTCGTCATCAGCCCAGCCCGATTTTACCTTGACCCAAATCTGCAAAAACACCGGCTGTTCCAGCATATTGGCCATATCCAACCGCGCTTCGGTGGCGATGGTTTTAATACGCTCACCCTTATTGCCAATGACCATTTTTTTCTGGCTGTCGCGCTCGACCAATACTAAGGCGGCGATATGGTAGTGTTTTTCTTCCCATTTAAAGCGCTCTATCTCTACCGTCACTGAATAAGGCAACTCGTCGCCTAAAAAGCGCATCAGCTTTTCGCGCACAATTTCTGCTGCCATAAAGCGCATTGAGCGGTCAGTAACATAATCATCCGGAAAGAAAAACTCACAGGGCGGCAGGTGCTTTTGCACCACGGTGCGCAGCGCCTCTATATTGTCGCCTGTTTCAGCTGACAGCGGCACCACATCGACAAAGTTCAGCTGGCTGCCCAGCCACTGCAAATGCGGCAACAGGGTGTCCTTATCGCGGTATAAATCAACCTTGTTCACCACCAGCACCACCGGTTTTTTCGCCGCAATCAGCCGGTTTAACACCATCTGGTCGTCGTCGGTCCAGCGTGTGCCCTCGACCACAAACAGCACAAACTCAACATCTAAAATTGAGCTGGCGGCGGCTTTGTTCATCAAACGGTTAATGGCGCGCTTTTCTTCACTGTGCAGGCCTGGCGTGTCGACATACACCGTCTGATAATTGTCGCGCGTATCAATACCTACTATGCGGTGGCGCGTAGTTTGGGGCTTTTTCGAGGTAATACTAACCTTTTGCCCCACCAGTTTATTCAATAAGGTAGATTTGCCAACATTAGGCCGCCCGACAATGGCAACCAGCGCAGCATAAGTGGGTAAGGTGGTGTTATCTGTCATTTTTTAACTGTTCCAGCGCCATCTGAGCGGCGTCCTGCTCTGCCTTGCGGCGTGAACTGCCGGTAGCGGTTATCGGGGCCATGCCGGCAATGCTGCAGCGCACGGTAAAGGTTTGCTGATGCGCCTCGCCAACAGTGGCAATCACATCGTACACCGGCAAGGCTAAGCGTAGCCCTTGCAGGTATTCCTGCAAGCGGGTCTTGGAGTCTTTCTGCTCGCCCGGGGTAATGCTGTCCAGCCGGCTGCCAAACCAGAGTAAAATCCGTTCTTTGCAGGCGTCCATACCGCTGTCGAGATAAATGGCACCTAAAATGGCTTCTACCGCATCGGCTAAAATAGACTCACGGCGAAAACCGCCGCTTTTCAACTCGCCCGGCCCTAAGCGTAAATACTCTGACAAGCGCAGTTCCTGCGCAATTTCAGCCAGGGTAACACCTTTTACCAGCGTGGCGCGCATGCGGGTAAGGTCGCCCTCGCGCGCTTTGGGAAAATGGCTATACAGCGTTTCGGCAATAACCAGACTAAGCACCGCATCGCCTAAAAACTCTAAGCGTTCATTATGCTGGCCTTTGCAGCTACGGTGTGTCAGTGCCTGCTCCAGCAGGCTGATATCAGAAAACTGATAGCCCAAACGGGCCATCATTGGAGTTAACGATTTTTGCATTACTGTCTCGTGTCTGCTGTTAGCGCGGCTTAGTGAATAGCGCCCAGCCGCTCAAAACGCACACCTGTCGGCACCCAGCCGGGTAACCAGCTGTCCGGATCATCGCTAAATTCAAAACTCATCCAGATAAATACCGCTTTACCCACCATATTATGCTCGGGCACAAAGCCCCAGAAGCGGCCGTCACGGCTGTTATCGCGGTTATCACCTAATACAAAATAGTGGCCTTCCGGCACGATAAATTCGTCTATTGCCGTGCCACGCTGTTTAAAGAAAAACTCGGTATGCTCGCGCCGGGCTGGCGTTTGCAGAATATCAAAGCTCGCCTCGCCTAACTGTTCAGTGTAACGGCGCTGCGGGTATTGCTCCTGATAAAACTCACCTTCATTCTTCAGGGTTTGCGGCACCATTTCCAGCGTACCGCAATCACTGCTTTGGCCCGCCTGACAGGCCTTTTCAATAAACAGCTGCTTATTGCGGTAAATGATCCTGTCGCCCGGCACACCGATAACGCGTTTAATGTAATCTACCGTGGGCTGCTCGGGGTATTTAAACACCGCCACATCGCCACGCTGTGGCTTGTTGTTGCTGTACAGCGTAGTGCGCCACACCGGATCTTTGACATCGTAGGAGAATTTTTCAACCAGAATAAAGTCGCCCACCAGTAAAGTTGGCATCATAGAGCCTGACGGAATTTGAAACGGCTCATAAATAAACGAGCGGAAAATGGTAATGAGCGCTATCACCGGAAAGATTGACTTGGCGGTTTCAACAATTTGTGGCTCTTTGGTTAGCTCTTCACTGGCCTGAAGTGGCAGCTGACCGGCCGAGGAGCTTTGTGCCAGCGCCAGTTTTTGCTGGCGTTTAGGCGCCAGCACCAGCGCATCGAGTAACCAGATTAAGCCACTGGCCAGCGTCAGCAGCACCAGAAAAATTGCAAAATAACCCGCCATGCTAAACCCTTTTATTTACCCACTTTCAATATGGCCAGGAAGGCTTCTTGTGGCACTTCCACGTTACCCACCTGCTTCATGCGTTTCTTACCTTCTTTTTGCTTTTGCAGCAGCTTTTTCTTCCGGCTAACGTCACCGCCGTAACACTTGGCTAATACGTTTTTGCGCATTTGCTTAATGGTGGTACGGGCAATAACGTGGTTGCCAATGGCTGCCTGAATAGCAATGTCAAACATCTGGCGTGGGATCAGCTCTTTTAGCTTTTCGGCCAGTTCACGGCCACGGCCCTGGGCAAAATCGATATGGCTGATAATGGCCAGCGCATCAACACGCTCGCCGTTGATCAGAATATCTACCCGTTGCATGTTCGAGGTTTGGAAGCGCTTAAAGCTGTAATCCAGCGAGGCATAACCGCGGCTGGTTGACTTTAAGCGGTCGAAGAAGTCCATTACCACTTCTGCCATTGGCAGCTCATAAGTTACTGCGACCTGACGACCGTGATACAGCATATTGGTTTGCACACCGCGCTTTTCGATACACAGGGTAATAACGTTACCCAGATATTCCTGTGGCACCAGAATATGCGCTTCCACAATAGGCTCACGAATTTCATCAATATCGTTAGTCGGCGGCAAACTACTGGGGTTATCAACCATTACGGTTTCGCCGTTTTTCTTCAGCACTTCATACACTACTGTCGGCGCGGTGGTAATAAGGTCTAAATCGTACTCGCGCTCTAAGCGCTCCTGAATAATTTCCATGTGCAACATGCCAAGGAAACCAATACGGAAACCAAAGCCCAGTGCACCGGAGTTTTCCGGCTCGTAAAACAGTGATGAGTCGTTCAGGCTGAGTTTGGCCAGCGCATCGCGGAAATCTTCGTAGTCATCGCTCGACACCGGAAACACACCAGCATAAACCTGCGGCTTAATGCGCTTGAAGCCGGGCAGCGGCTTGTCTGCCGCATTTTTCGCCAGTGTTAGGGTATCGCCCACCGGCGCACCTTTAATCTCTTTAATACCGGCGATAACAAAGCCTACTTCACCGGTTTTCAGCTCACCGGTGTTAGTGGCTTTAGGACTAAACACCCCGACTTTATCCACTTCATAGGTTTGGCCGGTCGACATCACTTTAATTTTATCTTTTTCTTTAATGCTGCCGTGTTTTACCCGCACTAACGACACCACGCCCTGATAAGAGTCGAACCAGGAGTCGATAATCAGCGCCTGGGTGGGCTGCTCCGGCTCACCTTCCGGTGACGGGATCTTCTTCACGATGGTTTCCAGCACGTCTTTAATGCCCAGGCCGGTTTTGGCTGAGCACTGCACTGCGCCTACCGCTTCGATACCGATAATATCTTCAATTTCCTGCGCTACCCGATCCGGGTCGGCCTGCGGTAAGTCGATTTTATTCAGTACCGGCAGCACCTCTAAATTCATATCCAGCGCGGTGTAACAGTTAGCCACCGTTTGCGCTTCTACACCCTGGCCGGCATCAACCACCAGCAGCGCACCCTCACAAGCGGCCAGCGAACGGCTAACTTCATAGGTAAAGTCGACGTGGCCTGGCGTGTCGATAAAGTTCAGCTGATAAGTTTCGCCGTCATCAGCTTTATAATGCAGCGTGACACTTTGCGCTTTAATGGTAATACCGCGCTCGCGTTCTAGGTCCATCGAGTCCAGTACCTGCTGCTGCATTTCGCGGTCAGACAGGCCACCACAGTATTGAATTAGCCGATCAGACAGTGTCGATTTACCATGGTCAATGTGGGCGATGATAGAAAAGTTTCTGATATGAGTGAGTTTAGGCATTTTGTCCGCAAAAAACAGTAGGCGTAACACAGGGCGCTATGGTGTTGGTTAACCAGAACCTGCAGCAGTGCAACGCGGGTTATTCCGATAAATTAGCGCGAATTGTACTCTATCCGGCGCACGCTTGCTATGTGTTATTGCTGCACGCCAACCGATGGCAGTACCTGCAGGATCACTACCTGACTGTGCTGTTCTTGCTGTTTGCCGTAGCGCCTTGCCAGCGCAAAACCCACTATCGCGCCGGACAGCCCCAGCAACATCAGATAGCCCTCGCTAAGCCCGGCACCAGCACCGGCTAACGCCAGAGCTAACAGCAACACCAGCGGCAGTAAATATACCATTAGCGCAGCGACAATCAGTTGCTGCTCGCTCAGGCCCACTTTTACCTGCTCACCGGGTAACAAATTTAACTGGGTAGGCACAAAAAATTGCTGACTGCGGGCCGTTAAGGTTTTGGCTACGATGCCGGTGCCGCAATCACTGGACACCTGACAGGCATTACAGCTAGCCACCGGGGTAGAGCTTAACCAGACGCCGCCCTGCTCTACCCGCAGCACCGTGGCAATTTGCTCGACCATTAGCGTACCGCTGCTGCCAGTTGGCGGGCAGTATCAATACTCACCGGGCCAATTACGGTGACTTCCAGTTGCGCATTGGTTTGCACATAAATGGTGGTAGCGCCGTCACGAAAAGCCTGAGTGGGTAAACGCTGCGAATGCTGTACAAACACTGACACTTGGTGCAGGCCATCGCTTAACAGCCAGTAACTTAACAGGCTGCCTTCAAGCTGCGGTATGCTGGCAGGCTCGGCCACTGGCTGATAACCTTCCGGCAACCAGGTTAACTGGTGGTTGCTGTTAAAGACCGCAGCAACGCTGTTTTCGGCCGGTTGCGGTAAGTCTGCTGCCAATAACGCGCGTAAATTTTCCGGCAGCTCCGGGCTTATCTGCATATGGGTAACCAGCCAACGCTCCAGTGCATTCTGGTTGTCTGACATCGTATCAATGCGCAGCGGAAAACCGGTTTGCGCATCTAACCACAACCAGTAGTGGTAACGCCCGCTGTCTTTCGCCGTAAGACGCAATAACTGCGCACTGCGACCGGACATCACCGAGCTGCTGCCGACCACGGCGTTATACAGCTGACGAATGGTATCTTTGTTTTCAAACAATAATGCCGGTAGCTCTGGAATATGGCTGGCGCGGGTAACAAAAGCCGGCCGATCTGTTAACAGGTAGTACACCAGCGCATCACGGCGCAGAATATCTACGCCACTGGTGTCCAGCGGAATAAGATGCTCTATTTCCTGGCCGGCCGTCTTGCCATGCAACCAGCGGTAGGTGTCAACTTTGCCGCCTTTTAATACGACAAAAGAGGTGTCAAAGTTGTAGTGCTTAACCGCATGCTGCACTTTATCAAACAACTGCCAACCTGCCTGCTCGGCCTGAGCCAGCGCAGACAGCAGCATTAATACAATGGCACTACATACGCCAGAGGTTCGCATCATTAAGGCTCGTTCGGTTCTGATCCGTCTTTGTTTTGCTGTTTGGCTTGCTGCGCCTGCTCCATCACCCGCACTTGCTGGCGATGCGCATTAAGTAGCGCCTGTAGCCGCTTTTGCTGCTCCAGCATCGCTTGCTGCTCCTGCTCAGCGAAGCGGTCAGTCACTGTGGTCTGGCTTAAGCTGACCGGGGTGGCAAAACCGGCAATCGGCTGGGTTTGTAACATTGGCTGCGGTGTCAGCATGTCCTCGCCCGGCTGTTGATACTGCTGCACACCTAATACCGCTATAAGCGCCACACCGGCCGCTACCGCGCCCTGTGCCACCGGTTGCAGCCAGCGACCATTAGCAGCCTGTGCTATGCCGTTTTTAATACGGCTGAGTAAGCTTTGGCTGTCAGTTAGCTGATAGGTGGGTTCATTTTGCAGCGCAGCAGCAATATCATCGGCGAAACTGGCCGGTAACGGGCTTTGCGTTTCATGGCGTAACACAGCACCTAGCATCTGATAGCGCTCCAGTGTTTGCTGCAACTGCGCTGAACTTAGCAAGCTGTCGAGCTGTGCTTTGCTCAGTGGCTGGTTGTCGCTGGCAGCTGAGAGCCAATCCTGATTTTCTAACGACATAATGTTTCCTGTCTTAATTACTGGTTGTTGCCCTGCCCGCTAGCTTATTAACGGCTTAAGCTGCAGATCAATTGCTTCCCGAGCGCGGAAAATGCGGCTGCGTACTGTCCCAATCGGGCAGCCCATTACGTCCGCAATTTCCTCATAACTTAACCCTTCCAACTCACGCAGTGTTATCGCAGTGCGCAGTTCGTCTGGCAGCTTTTCAATGGTGCTAAACACCACATGACGGATTTCATCGGATAACAACAGTTTTTCCGGTGAGTCCTGTTCTTTTAACGCATCACTGCCTTCAAAATATTCGGCATCTTCAGCATCAACATCGGTTGCCGGCGGCTTACGGCCATTGGCAACCAAATAATTTTTCGCGCTGTTCACTGCTATACGATACAACCAGGTATAAAAGGCGCTCTCGCCGCGAAACCCCGGTATTGCCCGGTAAGCTTTAATAAAAGCTTCCTGCGCTACATCAGCTACGTCTCCGTGGTTAGAAACATAGCGTGAAATTAAGTTCGCGATACGGTGCTGATATTTTCGCACCAATACATTAAACGCGGCCTTATCGCCTTGCTGTACACGCTGGACAATCTGCCAGTCCAATTCTTGCTCGCTCATATCTGAGCTTATCCCCTGTAATACTTGTCTTTATGCTAACTGGCGCTTATCTCGCGTGCTGTTAGGACTCACAGCCCGAGAAATAGTTCTGCTAAGTTTGACAAAAAAGCTACAATAGCCGCACTTTCATTGACGGCAAGTGTATCGCATGACGCAAGCAAATGAACATCTGTGTGACGTTTTAATTATCGGTAGTGGTGCCGCCGGGCTGTCGCTGGCGTTACAGCTGGCAGAGCAGGCGAAGGTGCTGGTATTAAGCAAAGGCCCGCTGCGTGAGGGTTCAACCCTATATGCGCAGGGCGGCATCGCCGCGGTATTTGATGAAAACGACAGTATCGCCTCTCATGTTGAAGATACGCTGATTGCCGGCGCCGGTTTATGCGACAAAACCGCCGTGCAATTTACTGCCGGCAATGCCAAAGCGGCAATGGAATGGCTGATTGCGCAAGGTGTGCCCTTTGACCAGTATAAAGATGAGGATGGCAGCTTAAAGTACCATTTAACCCGCGAGGGCGGCCACAGCCACCGCCGTATATTGCATGCGGCTGATGCCACCGGCCAGGCCGTGCAGATTACGCTGGTCGATCAGGTGAAAGCACACCCGAATATCCGCTTGCTGGAAAACTATAACGCAATAGATTTGATTAACGGCCGCAAGCTGGGGCTGGACCCCAAACGCTGCTATGGCGCCTATGTCTGGAATAAAAATGCGGCCAAAGTAGAGCTGGTTAAAGCGCGCTTCACCGCACTGGCCACCGGTGGCGCCAGCAAGGTGTATCTGTACACCAGCAACCCCGATGTCGCCAGTGGTGATGGCATTGCCATGGCCTGGCGCGCTGGCTGCCGGGTAGCCAATATGGAGTTTAACCAGTTTCACCCGACCAGCTTGTATCACCCCGATGCGCCTAATTTTTTAATTACCGAAGCCATGCGCGGCGAAGGTGCCTATCTAAAACGGCCGGATGGCAGCCGCTTTATGCCCGAATTTGATGCGCGAGCCGAGCTGGCGCCGCGCGACATTGTTGCCCGTGCCATCGACTATGAAATGAAGCGCCTGGGCGCTAACTGCGTGTATCTGGATATCAGCCACAAGCCAAAAGATTTTGTTATTGAGCACTTCCCCACTATTTACGCCAAGTGCTTAAGTGTCGGCATCGACATTACCAAACAGCCTATACCTGTGGTACCGGCCGCCCACTACACCTGTGGCGGCGTGATGACAGACTTAAACGGCAAAACCGACTTAGATAACTTATACGCTGTCGGTGAAGTTGCCTACACCGGCTTGCACGGTGCTAACCGCATGGCCAGTAACTCATTGCTGGAGTGCGTAGTATTTGCCCGCGCCGCAGCGCAACATATACTGGCGCAACTTGACAAGCAAAGCCCTCTACCGGCGCTGCCTGCCTGGGATGATAGCCGGGTCAGTGATTCTGATGAAGAAGTGGTCATAACGCACAACTGGCATGAGCTTAGGCTGTTTATGTGGGATTATGTTGGCATAGTGCGCACCAATAAACGGCTGGAGCGCGCACTGCACCGGGTAGAACTGTTACAACGGGAAATTCAGGATTATTACAGCCATTTCCGTGTCAGCCATAACCTGCTGGAGCTGCGTAATCTGGTGCAGGTAGCAGAGCTGATTATCCGCTGCGCCATGCAACGCCAAGAGAGCCGCGGCCTGCACTACAACCTGGATTACCCGCAGCAGCGTGAGGGCAGTGGCCCCAGCGTCCTTACGCCTAAGGCGTAATGCTGTAGCTTAATCTGCCGGCTGGCGCTGCCAGTTAGCCTGATTAACCGCCCGTGCCAGTGCACGAAACTGCGCCGGCGGGCATTGATCGGCAAACACCCACTGCTGGCTTATCGCCTTAGTGTTATCCCGTTGCCAGCACAACTTTATGGCCCACTGGCTAACCAAGCCGCCGCACAGTGTGCCGCTGACAACCGCGGCGCTTGCTGGCAGCGAAAACCAATGTACCTTAACGTCAACCTGTAACAGTAACGCTTGCGGCTGGCATAACTGCTGATATTGTCTAAGCCCCAGCCAATAACTACTCAATAGCAAAGGCACTGCCAACAATAAGGCCCACGAGGACATGGGCACCAGCCAAAATAACAGTGGCGGCCAAAGGGCCGTTAGCATGAGCACACTTTTTGCCCAACGCGACGGCGTCAGCACCAGCTCAGACGCGGACACGATCCAGGATCAGCTGAATAAGGGCCTGAATAGCCGCATCCGACGATTTGGCGTGGCCCATAAACCAGGCGAATAAATCCGGATCATCACAGGCCAGCAGACGCTCAAAATCTTGTTTCTGTTGTAAATCCAGGGCGTCGTAACCTTCTTCCACGAACGGTGCCAACAGCACATCCAACTCCAACATGCCACGCCGACAAGCCCAGCGTAGCCGGGGTTTACTCATTAATTCTGCCATATCTGCTTTACTATTCCTGTTTTAGTTAAATTGCTGCCGGGTACAGCATGGTTGCCGGCTGATTCTAACAAAATTCCGCCAGCGGGGTTGAGCTTTTGCCGCTTACCCCCAATCATAGTGCTATTGTTTATTAGCCTTAACGACCGTCACAGTATTATGCACACATCCTGGTTAACCGCAGAACAATACGCCAGTTTAAGCACAAAAGTTCAGGGCGCCTTTCTGTCGCCGCTGCCGGCCTTTGATACGCTTTTGATTGGTGGCGTTGACAACCGCAAGTACCTGCAGGGACAGACCACCTGCGACGTAAACAGCTTAACCGATACTCACTTTTTACACGGCGCCCATTGTGATGCCAAAGGTAAAATGTGGTCGCAGTTTTATCTGGCCGAAGCCGGCGAGCAGTTGGTTGTTATTGCATTTCGTGATGAGCTGACTGCCTCCGGCGCTCAGTGGAAGAAGTTTGGTGTATTCTCAAAAGTGAGCTTTGAAGCCGGCCAGCAGCATTATGCCGTGTTTGGCTTAAGCTGTAGTGAAGGCACTGATAGCTCTGCCCTAACTGCACTGATCCAGCAACTGGGCTTTGAGCGCCCGGCCAAAGGTACTGTTAGCCGCCAGCAGCAGGCGATGTTACTGGCACTCACCGACACGCATTTTATACTGCTAACGCCTTTAGCTCAGGCCCAGCAGTTAATGCAACAAGGCTTGCCACTGGCTTGCCCCAATGCCTGGCTGGTGCGCCATATTCAGCAAGGTTTTAGTTACCTGGAGCAGGGCTTAATTGGCGAGTTAGTGCCACAGATGCTTAACTTACAGGCGCTGGATGCCATCAGCTTTACCAAAGGCTGTTATATCGGCCAGGAAACCGTGGCGCGGTTGAAATACCGTGGCGGCAATAAACGGGCAGCCTTTATATTAACGGCGAAGACCGACGAGCTGCCTGCCACCGGCACCGATATTGAAATACAACTTGGAGACAACTGGCGCCGCAGTGGCCAGGTCGTCAATGCTGCGAATATTAATAACGAATTATGGTTAATCGCAGTATTACCGAACGACATAACCGCGGCAGATACGTTACGGCTGCACAGTGACAGCGCGCCACTGTTGCAAGTAATGCCGTTACCCTATTCGCTAACTTAATGAGGTTTTCATGACCATTTCTCAAGACAAAGTCGTCGCCATGCACTACACCGTTACCGATAGCAAAGGTAACCAACTGGACAGCTCCGTTGGTGGCGAGCCTTTAGTCTTTTTGTTTGGCCACGGCTCGCTGATCCCAGGTCTGGAACAAGCATTAGCCGGTAAAAATGCCGGCGATAAATTTACTGCCAATATTGCTGCCGCAGATGCTTATGGTGAGCGGCACGATGCGCTAACCCAGGCGGTACCTAAAGCCATGTTTGACGGTATGGAAGTGGCCGTAGGTATGCGTTTTCGTGCTGCCGGCCCGGATGGCCGCGAGCAGTCAGTGATTATTCTGGAAGTGACAGAAGATGAAGTAGTGGTCGATGGCAATCATCCACTGTCTGGCATCGACCTGACGTTTGAAGTGGAAGTTGTAATGGTACGCGATGCCACCGATGAAGAGCTGGACCACGGCCATGTGCATGGCATTGATGGTCACGCCGGTCATTAAGGCCACTGGCAGGTGCTCCGTTAAGGTGCATCTGCCACTTTATTGTCCGCTTACCTAATGTCAGCCTTAGCCGCTCACAGTGCCGTTATCGGTCAGGACGGCCAGCCCTGTTTTGGTCATTATGCCACGCCGCCGGCAGAGCTTGGCCTGGAGCGTTTTGTCTATCGCACTGTGATGGATAAACCCGCCAGTGCGCTGAGCAAATACCTGCATTTTAAACAGTTTCAGTTTGTAAGCTTAAGCCACCCCGACTGGCAAATTGGTATTGCCATTGCCGATATCCGCTATCTGGCCAGCGCTTTTTGTTATTTTTATGACCGCAACAGCGGTAAGCTGGACGAGCTTGAGCTATTAAAACCCTTTAGCCTGGGCGTTAGCATGACCCCAAGCCCAACTCAGGGCGAAGCCCGCATCAGTGGCAAGCAGCATATCAGCCTTAAGCTGCAAGACTATAACTGGCAGGTTTGTTTAGACGGTGCCTTACTACAAGGTGAGTTTAATATTAATGGCGCCCCAGATGCGTCACCACTGGCGCTTTGCACCCCCACCGGCTACAACGGCTGGACCTACACGCAAAAGCATAATGCCCTGCCGGTAAACGGTGCACTACGTTACCGTGGCAAACCACTGGATTTAACCGCCGCCCTGGCTGGCTATGATTTTTCCGCCGGCTTTATGCGCCGTGAAACCAGCTGGCGTTGGGGCAGTATCAGTGCCCGGCTACCACAGGGCCGTTTCGGCTTAAACCTGGCCTGTGGTGTAAACGAAACCGGCACTACTGAGAATGGTTTGTGGCTTAATGGCCAGTGGCAAAGCCTGCCGCCGGTAGCCATAACACTTAATCGCCAGCAACCAGAAGCGCCCTGGCAATACCGCGATGACACTGGCCGGGTTAAGTTGCAGTTTAGCCCGCAGCAAGTGCGGCAGCAGAAACTTAACCTGGGTGTACTGGCCAGTAATTTTCGGCAGTATTGCGGTTTTTTTTGCGGTGAAATCACCTTGGCAAACGGCGAGAAACTGCTGCTACAACAGGTGCCTGGCCTGGCAGAAGACCATTTTGCCCGCTGGTAACACCGTATTAGCAAGCACAGTAAATTCTTGACAGCGTGTTCAAAGCCCCCTATTTTTAGCCCCCTGAGCAACCAAAACCATTGAGCGAAAACCGGCCTGAATGAAAGATCGTATTATCATTTCTGTTTCGACAATCAATGGTACACGCCATTTTAATGTCAGTAAGCTGTTCAAACGTAACGCTATTATTGCTATGTGGCTGTTACTGTTTGGCCTGGTTATTACCGCAGCCGTCATTGAGTACCTGCTGCAAAGCGTAGAGCAAAGCCAGGCGCAGCGCGCCCATCTTGCCAGCCAGGCCAGCACCTTGCGGGATGAGATTGCGTTGCTGCAAGACAACAAAAACCAGCTGGAACACGAGCTAAACCAAAAGCAGGACGAAATGCTGCAGGTAGTTAACCGCGTGGGTGAAATTGAACTGGCGCTCGGGCTGGAGCAGCAATATCCGCAAAATCTGGAAGCAAGGCTGGATACCGCCTCGGTCAACTCGGCCGCACGCCTAGCTATGCTGCAACTGGTGCCCAATGGTTCGCCGCTGGAATTTAGCCGCCGCTCATCACGCTTTGGCCTGCGCCAACACCCTATAGTAGGCAAACAACAACATCATAAAGGCGTTGATTTATCCGCTAACCGCGGCACCGAAGTTTACGCCCCGGCCGATGGCGTGGTTGAGGTTGTACGTTCCAGTAAGCAAGGGTTTGGTAATCTGTTGAAAATACGCCATGCGTTTGGTTTTTCTACCCTGTATGCCCACCTGCAGGATTTCAAAGTCAAACCAGGCCACTTTGTTCACAAGGGCCAGTTAATTGCTACCTCGGGTAATACCGGGCTATCTACCGCGCCACATTTGCATTATGAAGTACATTTCCTTGATCGGGCACTTAACCCCCAGCACTTTATGGACTGGGATGCCACTAACTTCGATCTGGTGTTTGAAAAGGAAAGGAGCATTAAATGGGACTCTTTAGTAAGCATGCTGGAAACCAAAGCAAGCACTCAGTTACAACTGTCATCGCACAAGGATGCTCAATTAACGGCAGTCTCAGACTAAGCTGTGATATGCAGGTTGACGGCTACGTCGAGGGCAAACTTGTCAGCGACAAAACATTAATCATCAGTGCCTCCGGCCGCATTAAAGGCGAAGTCACCGCCGACAAGGTCATTATTAATGGCCTGTTCGACGGCGAATGTTACGCCAACAGCGTAGAAATTCTGCCGCAGGGTAAGGCCCATGGCACCATTCACTGTGACGATTTAAGCATAGAGCGTGGCGGCAGCTTTTTGGGCAAAACGCTGCCTACCTCAGCTGAGCATGTTATTGCGCTGCCTAAAGAAGAGCCGCCAGCCAAATCACTGGAACAAGGTAGCCCCCGTCAACAAACCAGTTAACCTGCTGCATCTGTCTTGCTGAAATTTTCAGCAAGACAGATGCAAAGCTATACCTTTCTGCTACAATGCCGCCCCTTTTGCAGGCGCAGGCCCGCAGTGTGTTATTTTGCGGAGTCGCAGCATGAGCAATACCCCATTTTCCAGCCTGAATTTACCTCAGGCGTTAGTCAGCAATCTGAACGATTTAGGCTACAGCAGCATGACCGCCATTCAGGCACAGGCGCTGCCGGCCATTCTTGCAGGTAAAGATGTTATCGCCCAGGCGAAAACCGGCTCAGGTAAAACCGCTGCCTTTGGTTTAGGCCTGCTGGCCAAACTCGACGTAAAGTATTTCCGCGTACAAAGTCTGGTACTGTGCCCTACCCGTGAACTGGCTGATCAAGTGGCCGCAGAGCTGCGTAAACTGGCGCGCAGCATTCACAATATTAAAATTCTGACTCTGTGTGGTGGCGTGCCGATTGGCCCGCAAATTGGCTCGTTAGAGCATGGCGCCCATATTATTGTTGGCACGCCGGGCCGGGTGATAGACCACCTGGAAAAAGGCCGGCTAAAGCTGGACGATTTAACCACGCTGGTATTAGATGAAGCCGACCGTATGCTGGAAATGGGCTTTAGCGCCGATTTAGACGCCGTTATTGCATTGGCGCCCGCTGCGCGGCAAACCTTGCTGTTTAGTGCGACCTATCCCGGCGCCATTGCCAGCTTAAGTGAGCGGTTACTGCGCTCACCCCTTAGGGTAACCGTAGAAGAGCAACATACCAGCAGCAGTATCGAGCAAAAATTTTATCAGCTAAGCCATAGCAACGATCGGCTAGCGGCTTTACAGACTTTGCTACTGCATTATCAGGGCCAAAGCAGCATGGTGTTTTGTAATACCAAGCGTGAAACGCAAGACGTCGCCGACGCCTTAGCCGATTCTGGCTTTAGTGTGTTGGCACTGCATGGCGATATGGAGCAAAAAGATCGTGACCAGACGCTGGTGCAGTTTGCCAATGGCAGTGCCTGCATTTTGGTGGCCACTGACGTTGCCGCCCGCGGCCTGGATATCAGCAGTGTCGATGCCGTGTTTAACTATCAGTTGGCACACGATGCCGATACCCATACCCACCGCATAGGCCGCACCGGCCGTGCTGGCCAAACGGGTATAGCCTTAAGTTTATTTACTGCCAGTGATGCCGGTAAGTTAGTGGCACTGGAAGATGGCCTTGGCATGGCCATTACGCCAGACGAGTTGCCTGCAGCCGATGCCTCAGCACGTCCAGCCGCGCCATTAATGGCTACCTTGCAGTTGGATGGCGGCAAAAAGCACAAAATCCGCGCCGGTGACATCGTCGGTGCCCTCACCGCCAGTAAACAGCTAACCAATGATGATTTAGGCAAAATTCAGCTGCACGATATCTGGAGCTTTGTTGCGGTAAAGCGCAGTAAAGTTAAACTGGCGCTGCAGTTACTGCAACAGGGCAAGATTAAAGGTAAAAGTATTCGCGCCCGGGCGCTTTAGGTCTGGGGCTTCTGCTGGCGCAGCGCCTTGGTGGCGCCGCGCTGCTTTTTATGCTCCAGCCGCCGCTGCTGGCTGCCGTAGGTGGCCTTAGTGGCAATGCGCTTTTTCGCCACCCGAGCCACCGACTGCACCAACTCAATAAACTGCGTCAAGGCTTGTTCGCGGTTCATCTCCTGGCTGCGGCTTTGCTGGCATTTAATAATAATTTTGCCACTTTGCGTAATACGATGATCGCTTTTTGCCAGCAGCTTATCTTTATAAAACATCGGTAAACTCGACGCCTTGATATCAAAAATCAGCTGGGCGGCAGTCGATACCTTATTCACATGCTGGCCACCGGCACCACTGGAGCGGATAAACTGCCATTCCAGCTCGTTATCGGCCAACACTACACTGTTTGAAATCTCAATTGCCATCGGAAACCACTGCCTCGCCACACTGAAATGGATCAGACCACAAGCGGCGGCCAGATACAAGCTAAGCACCTTAGCCTAAAGTCTATGCACCTTAAGTCTAAGTTCGCTAACGCCGGTTTTTGGCTACAGTAGTAGCTAGCAACTGAGCTTTAATTGGTGCGGAGATCTCCAATGACGACACAAGCCAAACACGACTACCAACAACTGTACCAGCAAGCCACCAACGCCCCTGAAGCCTTTTGGCAACAGCAGGCAGCAAAACTGCATTGGTATAAGGCACCACAACAGATATTACTGCAGCAGGACGCGGCGCATTATCAGTGGTTTAGCGACGGCGTGTTAAACACCGCTTATCTGGCACTGGATAACCAGGTTGAACAAGGCCGTGGCGAGCAAACCGCGCTGATTTACGACTCGCCGGTAACCAAAACTAAACAACGCTTTAGTTACCGTGAATTGCGCGATGAGGTGGCACAATTTGCCGGGGTATTAAAAAGCCTGGGCGTACAAAAAGGCGACCGGGTGGTTATTTACATGCCGATGATCCCCCAAGCTGCCATTGCCATGCTGGCAGTCGCGCGTCTGGGCGCCGTGCACTCGGTGGTATTTGGTGGCTTTTCCGCCCACGAGCTGGCGCTGCGAATTGATGATGCCAAGCCCAAAGTGGTACTTAGCGCTTCATGCGGTATTGAAATTAGCAAACTGATTGCCTACAAACCCCTACTGGATGATGCTATCGACAAAGCCGAACATAAACCTGAACATTGCGTTATTTACCAGCGGCCACAATGTGTGGCTGAGCTAAAAGCCGGCCGCGATCTGGATTGGCAGCAAGCACTAAGTAAAGCCGAGCCTGCTGCTTGTGTGCCGGTAAAAGCCACCGATCCCTTATATGTGCTTTATACCTCGGGCACCACCGGCAAACCCAAAGGCGTGGTGCGCGACAACGGCGGCCATGCTGTGGCGCTAAATTACAGCATGCAGGCGGTGTATAACGCCAAACCAGGTGATGTATTCTGGGCCGCGTCTGACGTGGGCTGGGTCGTGGGCCACTCTTACATTGTCTATGCACCATTAATCGCCGGCTGCACTACAGTATTGTATGAAGGTAAGCCGGTATTTACTCCTGATGCCGGCGCGTTTTGGCGAGTGTGCGCTGAGTATAAGGTCAATATTTTATTTGCCGCCCCCACTGCGTTTCGGGCTATTCGCAAAGAAGACCCGGAAGCAGCACTGCAACAGTACGATTTATCGACACTGAGCACCATTTTTATGGCCGGCGAGCGATTAGACCCGGCAACATATCAATGGGTGGTCGATAAGCTGCAAAAGCCGGTGATCGACCATTGGTGGCAAACCGAAACCGGCTGGCCTATCGCCGCCAACCCGGCCGGAGTTGCCCTGCTACCGGCCAAACCCGGCTCGTCTACCGTGCCGGTGCCGGGCTTTAATGTGCAGATCCTCGACGAGGCCGGTCAGCCGCTAAAAGCCAATGAGCAAGGCTATATTGCCTTAAAGCTGCCACTGCCACCGGGCTGCCTGACCACCATTTGGGGCAATGATGCCCGCTTTGTCGACGGCTACCTGGCTACCTTTCCAGGCTACTACGCCAGTGGCGATGGCGGTTATATCGACGAAGACGGTTACCTGTTTGTCATGGGCCGCACCGATGATGTGATCAACGTGGCCGGCCATCGTTTGTCTACCGGTGAAATGGAGCAAATTGTTGCCAGCCATCCGGCCATTGCCGAATGCTGTGTGATTGGTATTCCCGAGCCGATTAAAGGCCAGCAGCCCATGGCGCTGGTACTGATTAAAAACGGTGTAGAGGTAGATGAAACCATTTTAGAAGCCGAGTTGGTGGCCATGGTACGTGAAGAAATCGGCGCTCTGGCCTGCTTTAAAAAAGCGCTTATTGTCAAACGCTTACCGAAAACCCGTTCGGGTAAAATACTGCGCAAGTTACTGCGGCAAATAGCCGATGGCAGCCAGTACAGCGTGCCGTCAACCATAGACGATCCGGCCAGCCTGCCGGAAATTGCCCAGCTGATGCAGGCACGTGGTCTGGTAAGCGCTGGCTAAGTGCCGGCAATGCGGCTGCCGGTAAAGCCGGCATTCAGCGGCTTATGCTAGGCTTTAGCCAGTTTATTCAGGTTGAGCCGCACCCTTGATTGTCGCCAAGCATGTGTTTGTTAGCAGCATAGCATTTTTACAGCGCCGCCCCGGTTTAATGGCGGTGCTGGCCTTTTTCAGCGGCGTGGCCAGCTTTTTTCTAGTTGAACGCAAAGAGGCGTTGGCGCAACTGATTGCGGTATTGCTAATGTTAAGCTGGCTATGGTTCTGGCTGGATAACTGGGTAAGCCAGCGCGTACAACAGCGTTTTGGCGTCGCCATTCCCGACAATGCCGTGCGCTTTGCACTGCAGCTGGTGCATCAGGAAAGTCTGTTTTTCGCCCTGCCGTTTTTTCTTGCGGCCACCAGCTGGAACCATGCACAGGCTGGCTTTACTGCTCTGATTATTATCTGTGCGCTGCTGTCGGTAATAGACCCACTGTATTACCGCAAACTGGCACCACAGCGCACCCTTTTTGCTATCTTTCACGCCTTTGCCCTGTTTGTGGTGCTGCTGGTTATTCTGCCGGTATTGCTTAAACTAACGACCAGCCAAAGCCTGGCCACAGCACTGGTGTGCGCTGTGCTGTTTAGCATACCGGCGCTGGGCCGCTTGCTACCCGGCGGTCATTGGTGGCGCATGCCCTGCCTGCTGCTGTTACTCAGCGTTTTGGGCGCCATGCTATGGCAATTGCGCAGCGTGATCCCACCCGCGGCGCTGCGTCTTACTAGCATGACGTTAACGCAACAGCTCAATACCGAACAGCGTCAGCCCGGGCGCAGCATTAACCAGCTCGACGAGCAAAGCCTGCACCGCAGCGGTTTGTACAGTTTTACGGCCGTTAAGGCTCCGCGCGGTTTGCACGAAGCCATTTACCATGTTTGGCTGCACAACGGCAAAGAGGTGGATAGGATAGCACTGGATATTAGTGGTGGGCGCGACAGTGGCTATCGGGCCTGGAGCCGCAAACAGCATTTTCCGCAGCACTCGACAGGCCATTGGCAGGTAAAAGTCGTGACGGCATCAAACCAGCTAATTGGTGTCAGCCGTTTTGTCGTGACACCGGCTGCGCCGGCGGCGCTTTAACCGGCTTTTTACAATGCCGGGCTAACAGCCGCTCTAACTCACGCAGCTCTTGCTGTAACCTTTGACCATGGGCGGCATCGTAAGGCTGTCGCAACTGTTTACGCAGCTCCAGCCGCTGCTGGTTTAGCGTAATACACTCAGCCTGGCTAAATTGCGGCGTGGCATGCGCCCAGCCCCCCAGCAACAGGCTCAGGCCTGCAATTTTATAACGGAGCATATTTGTGTCCTGTTATGGCATCTTAGTTAACGTAAACAGCGTTGACGCCACCGCGAATAAGGCCTTATCTTAGCACGTACCCACTGCGGGTGTAGTTCAATGGCAGAACGAAAGCTTCCCAAGCTTTAGACACGGGTTCGATTCCCGCCACCCGCTCCAGTTTTGCCCGCGCGAAAATATTTTTCAGTTTTTTTGTCACAGCCGGTTTTACTGGCGGTACTTGGTAATGAACAGCGTTAATTACCAAGGAACCAACATGAACAGCACAACACAGAACAACAAAAATAAACCCGGCTTTTGGACGCACTTTGCCATTTCGCTGACGATTGTCGGCGGCATGTTGGCAGCAAACTTTAGCAGCAACGCCGCCGAGAGCTTTAGCGTTGAGGTCATTGGCACCGGCAAACCGGTGTTGATGATACCGGGGTTAATGTCAGACGCCCGGGTCTGGCGCCCCACCGCTGAAGCATTAGCCAGCGAGTATCAGCTGCATTTAATCAGTATCGCCGGTTTTGCCGGTAAGCCCGCTATTGAAGGCGACTTGTTGCCTAAGGTTAAGCAAGAGTTACTGCACTACATTGCGCAGCAGCAACTGGATAAGCCAGCCGTGGTGGGTCATAGTTTGGGCGCTTTTATGGCCTTTACCCTGGCCAGCAGCGCACCAGATAGCATTGGTACTATTATTGCCGTGGACGGCCTGCCCTATCTGGCGCCGGTGTTCAGCCGCAGCAATGACACTACCACTGACATGATGCAGGGCCAGGCCGCGTTTTTGCGCCAGCAATACCAGCAGATGAGCAGTGAACAACTAAGCGCTATGACGGCGCAGGGCTTGTTTATTCAGGCCAGCAGCGATGTGCATCAGCAACTGGTGTTAAACATGGCAGCAGCGTCAGATCCCAAAGCCGCCGGCCAGGCGCTGTATGAGCTACTCACCACGGACTTACGCCCGGTGGTGCATCAAATTAAAAGCAAGGTGCTGTTAATTGGCGCCGGTGGCGCTATGTCAAACGATGCCGATCGCAGCGCTGCCAAAACCTTGTACCAACAACAAATTGCTGGCATTGCCAACGCCACGCTTGAGTTTAATCAGCAGGCACGGCATTTTATTATGCTGGATCAGCCTGATTGGCTACTTGCACAACTCAGCGCAGCGCTAAAGGACTAACCGCCATGAGTATTACCCTGACCGAACAACAGCTGCTGCCCGATGTCAGCGCCGCCCAGCAAGGTGATGTCAGCGCCTTTGGCCGCCTGGTGGCACGTTGTCAGCGCAGTGTCAGCAGCATAGCGCTTTCGATAGTAAAAGATCTCGATGCCAGTGAAGATATTACCCAGCAGGTGTTTATCCATATTTGGCAGCAGCTGAATACGCTACAAAACCCAGCCAGTTTTTTACCCTGGGTGCGCCAGATCACCCGCTACCGCGCCTTTAATTACCTGCGCGATAACAAAATAGCGGCAAGGATAAGCGCCGATGAGGCCGAAACCTTGCTGGCCGATTTTGCCAGCGACAGCGACCTCGCCGGCGAGCTGGAACAAGCCCAGCAAAATCAGATAATGGCGAATTTTATTAGCCAGTTGCCTGAAGATAGCCGCGAGATCGTGCTGTTATTTTACCGCGAAGAGCAAAACAGCCAGCAGGTCGCTGAGCTGCTTGGCTTAACCGAGGCTAATGTACGTAAAAAACTGCAACGGGTACGCGAGCTGTTAAAAGAACAGTTGCTGGCCAAATACGGCAAGCTGATCTTAACCACAGCGCCCGGCCTGGGCTTAACCACGGCCATTTGCAGTGCACTAACGGTTGCCAGCCCGCCGCTGGCAGCAGCTACGGTTACCGCCAGTGCCAGCCAAAGTAGCGGCGTGGCCAAACTGGCCATGCTGCTCGGTGGTGCTATGTTAGGTGCTTTAGCGGGTGTAATCGGTGTTATTGCCGGTATGCGCCAGCCGATAAAACGGGCAGGCAGCGCGGCAGAAAAGCAGCAATTAATTACACTGCGTAACCGCACCATTGCCTGGGTGCTGGCAAGCGGGCTGTTACTCACCGCCAGCTATGAACTGACTGCAGGCGCCTGGGGGCCGCTAAGTGCGTTTACGCTGTTTATCGCCGGCTTACTGTGGTTTAACTATCGTGGCTGGCAGTTAATGCTGCCACAATTAAAGCAACGGGGCGAAGCCGCATACCGCAGGAACAAGCTATGGTGCATGTGCGGTTTAGTGCTGGGCTATGGCGCGGGTTTTGCCGGCCTTATTGTTGGTTTGATAAACAGCGGCCGCTTGTAACACAAGCGGCGCTGAAGGATTTAGTGCAGTTTTTTCAGCCGCCACAGATCGCGCAACACTTCCCAAAGTGGAAACAACGCTATAATAAACAAACTTATCTGCACCGCACGTTCTATCTGGTGTAAGTCCAACACCTTTTGCCAGGCAGCAGGCTCCAGCTGTAACAGCGGGCCACTTAACGCAAGCAGTGCTATAGCCACGACAAAAGCGGCATTTAATACGATATTCGCCAACAGCATGCCTCGCTGCCAAAAACGCTGCCGCAGTTGCCACAGGCTGTTGGTAATACCCAACAGGACCAGCGGACTGAACCATCTGAGTACATTTTGTGCATCGTCATTAAGTAAAAACCTGTTGTTCGCTAACTGCTCGGGCGACAACCACAACGGATACCAAATCACAATTAACAAAAACAGATAGGTCGCCAGATCGGTAAAAATATCCGACAAGGGAATATGCTGCCAGTGCGGGCCAACCGCTGGCAGTTGCTCTGGCTGCCAGTGTTGCTCGCATTGGTTATTGGCTGCCGGTTTATGGCGCGACATCAGCCAAAACGCCAGCGTTATGCTGGTAAAGCCTAATAAGACATCCTCAATGTAGCCACTGAGTAAGCGTTTCATATACAGCACAAAGCTCATATCGCTACCCAGCCAGGCGGCCGTGGCATCAACAACCTGCAGCAAAAGCAAAATACCCAACACCATAAATAAGGTGTTTTTATACAGCGGCATATAGCCCGGGCTTATCAGCGGCTGTGGTGGTACAAATTGCTGCGCTACGGTACGTGGGTGGCCCATCTGCTTTAATACCGCAGCAACTTCAGCCTCGTTAAGTTTACCGTGCTGCGCTGCCAGTACGTCTAGCTGATCCATAATATTGGCGTTAAGCTCGCGGCCTATTTCATCGCGCTTGTCTTCCGGCAATTCACGCTGCACGGCGGCGATATAACGTTGTACCAATTCCATTACTGTTTCTCCTGTGATGCGGTGCCTAATAAACTGCCAAGCGCACCATTTAGCTGTTGCCATTCTGCCGTTAACTGGTCGAGTAACTGTGCCCCCAGCTCAGACAGCTGGTAATAGCGCCGTTCACGCCCTTCGCCCTGGCGCCATTCACTGGTTAACAGCTCCTGCTCGGCCAGCCGGCGTACCAGCGGGTACAGCGTGCCCTCGTCAATGTCGATACCGTCCTGTTGCAGCTGCTGGCGCAGCGAGTAGCCATAGTGTGGCTGCTTAAGCGATGCCAGTACGGCCAGCACCAGCACGCCCCGGCGCAGCTCTAAGCGCATTTTGTCTAGTTGTGCAGTGGTCATGCTGTGTATTCCTGTCTCTAGCTTTATACTGTGCACCACATACTGTGCGGCGCACAGCAATGAATACTAGGCGCCGCACAGTATAAAAGCAAGACATAAACACAAGCAATTGCGCTAAAAAATCTAAAATATTGATTTAAAACAACTTAATTATTTAAGCGTTTAAAAAGATACAGCAAGTAGAGCGCGCGGCTATAGGTTGCCGCGGCGGAAAGTGAAGAGCAGCCTTATCAGAGGCCGCTAAGGTGGCGCCAGCGTATCAGGCTGCGTAACGTTTTAATGTGGCTGCGATGACGCAGCTGAAATAACACGCCGGCACTAAAACTCAGCGTCAGCCCCGGCGCTGAAGCTAGAAAGCGCATTGTACTTCGCTTGAGTAAAAACTGATGGGCCTGCAGCTGCTTGTGCTGCAGCCGGCTTTTTTCTGCCAGCATCTGCACCTGTTGTTGCCGGGCGTAAAGTAAGCGGCCAATAAGCATAGCGCTACTCCTGTGTTGTGTGATGAGTATCTTGATTACTTCCAGCTTGGGCGCTGCGGCCAAACAAGCGGCGTAACTGGCGCCAGCTTTGCGTAAAACCCACCTGCGTTAATACATAAGCCAGGCTGCGCCAACACCACCACAGCAAAATAAGTTGCAGTATGATCAATGTCGCAGCAGTAACAGTGAGTGACTGCGACGCCTGCCACAGCAAAAACCCCAGTAACGTTAAGCATCCGGCCCACAGCAAGACTATACCGGCGCCAAAACACACCAGCAGCGCAGCAGCAAGCAGCAGACTGCGGCCACTTAACTGCCATTCGGCTTTGGCGGTTTTGCCGGCCAGTTTAAGCTGCGCAACATAAAGCTCAGAAACAGACCAACCGAGCGCTGCCAGCGCGGTAATATCGTCTAATGCCTTAGCACCCGGCGACAGTTTGCTGCGTGGAGCGCCCTGCGTAGCCCTCTGATTGGCCTGCTGCGTCTCTGCGGCGCTATCGCCTGGCCGCTGCGTTGGGGCAGCGGCGGTTTCACGGCTTTGCATAGCCACCTCTAACGCCGGCGCAGTAAGGCGGTTACCAACATACCGGCAGCAAAGGCAATACCTGCTGTAGCCAGCGGGTTTTGCGCGGCTAACTCACGGGTTTTACTGTACGAGCTTTGCAATTGCTGTTTAATTTCTTCCTGCTTATGTGCCAGCGTCTCCTGCGAGCTGGCCGCCGTTTTGCGCAGGCTATCTTCAGCGGTTGCCGCTTTGGCCGCCACGGCATCCACCGCATGGTGCGCTGCCTCGCTGGCTTTAGCGGTTACCGGCGAGTTTAAGCCACCGTTAGCTTTGCTGTTCGCCTGACTGTTTGTACTGGTTGCACTGGCCATAATATGTCTCCTTATGTTGGTAACATTTAATGGCAGCGTTTGGCTGCCGCGTGCTTACACTTAACGCAATGGCCATGCCAGCTATAAAAAAAAGAATTAAAACAGTGTTCTAAGAAATATTATTTGCATAACACCCACGCCAGTTTGCCAAACCGGCTGTAGAAGTTACCCGCCAGCGGTAATCTTTACAGGGTCTAGGTCAGCCGCTGACTAAAGTGGTAGCTGTTTAAAGGCAGGTAGCATTGCTAAATCGCTATCCCAGGCGGCTTTGCTAGCGGTAAAGATATGCGCGCCTGGCGCCATCGTTAGCGGGGTATCCAAGCTACCTGCAGGTACCACCAGCAAGCCGGGCGTGTGGGTATTGTGTAAGGCAGAACCACAATTAAAGGTTTCTACCACACTATCCAAAACGCAATCCAAAACACAATCTCACTTTTTCAAATAACAGCTGGCACCAAAGTTGGCGTTTTGTGGCATTACAATGAAATCTGTTTTGACCCCACAGGCTTTCAAAATTTGATTGCAAGCAACCAGCTTAGTAAAAGCCTGAAACACCAATAATACCGACGAGTAAGAAACAAAGAGCATACGATTCAGCGAAATCAACATTTCTTAAACTAAATAAATCAGAAATTAGCCTGTTCCAGATTTCCAAAAAAAGCTTACTTACTGTGCATACAACTAGCAGGCTACAGAAAAATAATACACATAGCGCAATAACTGGGTGTTCTATGGTATCAAAAAGCGTTTCGCTATCGCGGGGGCCCGGAATATAGTTGAATATCCAGTAATCCAAGGTGTAAACAAGAAAAATAATTACAGTCCAGAGAGTGTAAAAAAATCTGTGTAAGTGGCATTCTATCCATGTATTTGAAAGGAATAAAGAATGCCAGTATCAGACCAGCTTATCGACCAGTTATTAGC
>JAANMY010000887.1_pt1 | contig 38210 bp, 39 predicted proteins | sample 7279691 | NCBI WGS metagenome assembly JAANMY01 (sample SAMN14094543, study PRJNA606508) | bioreactor metagenome | isolation source: A lab-scale SPAN reactor treating ammonium-rich wastewater day 388 | place: Ireland: Galway | collected 2018-02-07 | reverse complement strand
AAATCGATTATTGACAGAGACAGATGGCCCATTTACAAAGTTTAATGGGAGGACCGCTGTACCTAAAGATGTGGCGTCTGTGGTGAAGGAACTTGCTCTACTACATAACATGGGAGAGGCCCAGATGGCAGAATTGATAAGAATAAATCTGCGACAATTAGTTTCATGAATTTACCAAGCAATTTTCATCCAACATAGAAATGTAATATTTATATTTGATATTAGTATGGTCATTAGGAAGAAGAAGGCCGAATCAGTCAAGCTCTGATACGCATCAAGCCTAATGAAGCGGGATTAAAAAATCCATTTAATAAGATGGAAAAGGTGTATCAGCAATTGTCAGACTTAAATACTCTTATCGATAAGGTACTAGTGCAAGCCGAAAATCATGCGAGGTTTTGCTCTGAAATAATATCAAATGAGAGGCTTGCTGCTGGTTTAGAGTACTCTCTGCAGTAAGGTACTGAGCCCCCACAATGTTCGTTAAATGCAACGCTAATTATCAAGAAAAAGCCGTTAGCCGACGATTTAGCGAATGCTAAACTCAACCAAATAAGCTCTAAATATGACAAAAAATGAACCTAAGAATCATCATTTTGTGCCTCAACACTTTCTTAAAGCATGGTCCAATGATAAAGGGGAATTAGTTAGATATCGCGTCATTAAAGCGACAGGAAAATTTGAAACCAAATCAGTTTCTATCCGCAAGACGGCGTCACAAGAACACCTCTACAGGATGAATTTCGAAGACGGATCATTCGAAATCGAGTCTACGATAGTTACACCTTGCGTAGATGAAGAGGGGCATAAAATTATCAATATCGTCAGGGACAACTCCTTTTTTTCTCTTGATGATGAAAGTAAACGTAAGCTTGCTATTTACATCACTCAGCTAATTGGGAGGCACCCGGACACTATAAAGTTGATGGATGTGAGAGATCGCTTAGAAGAAATTAGGGCACAACTTAAATCAGAAAAGGGCGCCAGTGATGATTCTGTGGATGATGTAATCAATTATTTCAAGACATCCGACACCCTCGGTGTGATGCCTTTAGCATATTTTCTGCAGAACGAAATCGATCCAATTCTTGATAAACCATTCTCAGACAGTTTGCTGAGGGCTCATACAAGAGAGTACATTTTTGAGACTCCAGTTCTGCTTTGTTCAGATTACCCTGCCGCAAACTGGGGGAATTTTGATGACCACATTTTTTGCGTTCTTGCATTAAGCCCGACCAAAGCTATTATTTACTCTAGCCACCAAAATATTTTTGTGTTCGATAAGGTATCGAAAAGCACTCTTATTCGGATGATTAACTTATATTCGATTGCAAAAGCTGATGCAGCTTTTTTTATTGATGGCACACAAAAAGAATTTGTTGAGAAGCATTTAGGATGGGCAAAAAGACATTCAGATTTAGATGCACAAAAGGATTATGTAGGTCAGTGTGTCACCGAATGGGAGCTGTCTCCACAATGATTGGAGATATGTATGGTCTTTAATGGCTCTCAGAACTGTTAAATATGCTTGGTTTTATTGTCATGGAAAACAGCAAAAAGTGTGTGAAAGTTTTCTAGCAAAATGTAAAGTCAAACAGTCTTTTTGTATAAGATTTAGGTAAATGTAAAGTCGTTTTGAGGTTTTGGTCGCGTCTTTACATTTTGAGATTGGCAGGAAGAAGTTTTAAGTAAACACATTGATTTTATTAGATAACTGTCTTTACATTCTAGTAAGTGTAATAGTCCCGTTTTAGAGTTTACCTTGGCTGATAAACACCCCGCTTAATGCGGGGTGTTTTATTTTATGCTGTTAGCTGGCGCCAGCGCGGCCAGTATGGTGCAATCGGGCGAACCGTCTGCGCTGCAGCTATCGGCCAGCTGTTGTAATAGCTTTTGCATGTTTTGCAACTCGGCAATTTTACGGGCAATGTCAGCCAAATGCTGCTCGGTCAGCTGTTTCACTGCCCGGCTTTCACGCTGTGGGTTGTGCCACAGCTGCAATAGCGACTGAATTTCACTCAGCGAAAAGCCCAGCTGGCGCGCCTGCTGAATAAAGCTCAGTTGTTGTACCTGTCGTGCGTTGTACAGCCGGTAACCGGCATCGGTACGTGGCGGTTTTTCTAGCAAACCGCTCTGTTCATAATGCCGGATCATTTTTGCCGTTAAGCCACTGGCTTTTGCGGCAGCCCCGATAGTGAGTAATGTTGTCATGCTCAGCCTTCGCTATTTAAATGACATGCGCTGCAGACGCAGTGCATTAGTGACCACCAGCACACTGCTAAATGCCATGGCACCGCCGGCAATAACAGGGTTAAGAAAGCCCAGCGCGGCCAGCGGAATACCTATGGTATTAAAGGCAAAGGCCCAGAATAGATTTTGCTGGATATTACGATAGGTGGCACTGGCGAGCTTAAGTGTTGTGGCTACTAACTCGGGATTGCCGCGCATCAGTGTAATGGCGGCGGCGCTGACGGCAACGTCGGTGCCGGTCGCCATGGCAATACCCAGGTCGGCCTGTGCCAGCGCAGGGGCATCGTTAATGCCATCACCCACCATCGCCACTTTAAAACCCTGCGCCTGATAAGCGGCTACGGCTTGTGCCTTGCCTTGTGGTAGCACTTCGGCCTGCACATTATCCAGCCCAAGTTGCTGGGCTATGTAATCGGCACTTTGTTTTGAATCACCGGTCAGCATGGCAACTTTAATGCCGCTTTGTTGCAGCTGCTGCACTGCTGTTTTAGCTTCTGCTTTTGCTTTATCCGCAAAGCACAGCAGACCAAGCAGGTCAGTGCTTTGGCTTTTTATCTCTGCCAGCCAGGATATTGATGCGCCTTGCGTGCGGATTTGGCCGTCTGGCAGTGCCAGCCCAAGCTCATGCATCCAGTTGCCTGAGCCGAGCAACAGCTGGCGCTGACCTACTGATGCTTTTACGCCTTTGCCGGCTACTACGCTAAAGTCGCTGGCTTCTGTTAAGGTTATCTGCTGTGCTTGCGCATACTTTACTACGGCTTTCGCCAGCTGGTGTTCGCTGTTGTCTGATAAGGCATACGCCAGTGCGACAAGTTCGGCGTCGCTGCCTTGCAGCGCGGTGACTTGCATCAGTTCAGGCTTGCCTTGTGTCAGGGTGCCGGTTTTATCAAATATCACATAGTCAATTTTTGTCGCCTGCTCCAGCGCTATGGCATCTTTTACCAGAATACCATGACGGGCGGCCGTACCTGTGCCGGCCATAATGGCCGCCGGTGTGGCGAGCCCCAGCGCACAGGGACAGGCAATAACCAGCACGGCCACGGCGTTTAAAATGCCCTGGGTCCAGGCATTGAACGCATAGCCCCAGGCCAGCAGCGTAACAACGGCGACTAACAATACTGCTGGTACAAAGATGCTGCTGATTTTATCCACCAACGCCTGCACCGGGGCTTTAGCGCCTTGTGCCTGTTCAACCAAACGGATGATTTTGGCCAGTGTTGATTCTGCGCCCACCGCTAAGGCAGTAAACTCCAACACGCCGTCCAGGTTTACCGCGCCGCCGGTAACATGGTCGGCAACGGTTTTATGCAGTGGCATGCTCTCACCGCTGATCAGTGCTTCATCAACCTGGCTATTGCCTTTAGTGACGACACCATCTGCCGGGATGCGCTCGCCGGGTAATACTTTAACTTTATCGCCTTGTTTCAGCTCTGCTGCGGCAATGCTTTGCCACTTATTGTCACGCCAGGCAGTGGCCGAAGTGGGTTTTAAGTTTTCCAGCGCTTTGAGCGCATCGGTAGTGCGCTGTTTGGCGCGTTTTTCCAAAAACTTACCCAGCAATACCAGGGTAAGCACAGCGGCACTGCTTTCAAAATACAAATGCGGGCCGCCGTGATGGCCATCAAAGCTATACCATAGATAAAGTGATAAACCATAGGCGGCACTGGTGCCGATAGATACCAATAAATCCATATTGCCGGTCATGGCTTTTAACGCATGCCAGCCCGCTTTATAAAACCTGGCACCAAAATAAAACTGCACCGGGGTAGCCAGCAACCATTGCCATATCGCTGGCAGCATCCAGTCGCGGCCAAATGGCATGGCCAGCATCGGCAAGACCAGCGGCAGTGTTAGCAGAGCCGCGCCCACAACTTGCCAGCTGTCCTGCTGGTAAAACGTTGCTTTGGTGGCCGTGCTGCTGTGCGCAGGCGTTTGCTGTGTTATCGGTGCGCTTAGCTGATAACGGCTGCCGGCCAATGCTTGTTGTAACTGAGATAATGACACTGCTTGATTAAGGTTCAGACTCACCTGCTCAGTCGCTAAATTAACACTGGCACTGACCACGCCGGGTACGGCTTGTAATGCCTGCTCAACCCGTCTGGCACAAGAGCTACAACTCATACCTGTGATATCGAACTGCTGCTGGTTTTGCATGGGGTTAACTCCGGTTACCGTAATAAGCGTAACACAAGGTTAAAGCTTGCCCTTAGGGTAAGGTCAAGCGCAGAGTATAAAAATCCTAAGGTGTTTTAGTGGTCCAAATGAAAGCTCTGCAACACCCAGTCAGTCAGTAACTGTATTTCCTGTCGGTTCTGGTCATCATCATGGCGCACCAGGTAGTAGCGGTCGCGGCTTAGCAGTTCCTGCTCAAATAAGCGTTGCAGGCTGCCGTTACTAAACCAGCTGGCGCTGATCGGCAGTGGTATTAATGCTACGCCCAGGCCTTGCTGTGCTGCCCTTGCGACACTAAACATGCTGTCGAGCTGGATAATTTGCTTCGGCGCAAAATCATGATAGCCAACGTGCTCGGCCCACTGGTGCCAGGCATGAGGCCGTGCCTGGTGCAAAATCAACGGCACCTGCTCCAGTATGCGGTAGCCTTTACTGTGCCATTTCTGGTACTGCTGCGGGTTGCAGGCCGGGATATAGCTTATCGGAAACAAGTCATACACCTGCTTTTGCTCCGGCCGTTTGCCAGATAATACTATGGATAAGTCGGTATATTTTGGGCTGTCGCGACGTGATTTAATGGTTTCCAGCGTCAGGTTAATGTTCGGGTATTGCTCAGACCAGCCAATCAACTTGGGGACAAACAGCTCGCTGGCAAAAAACTCCGGCATTGAGATGCTGACCTCCAGCATACGCTGGGCCTGACTGAATTCGGCGATAGTTGCCGCTAATTGCTCCATCTGAGGTGCTATGGCCTGATAAAAGCGCTTGCCTGCCTCGGTTAATACCACGGCGCGGGTTTTGCGTTCAAACAGGGCCAGGTTCAGGTTGTCTTCCAGCTGCTTAATTTGGTGGCTGACTGCTGACGGGGTTAAGTACAGCTTTTTTGCCGTTTCTTTAAAGCTTAAACACTCAGCGGCGACGCAAAAACAACGCAGGCCGCGCATCGGGGTGTGCAGTGGTAACATAGTAAATTAGCTCTGGTGCTTAATGCATGCTGCCATAGTATGGCAGCTGAATATGACAAGGATAAGCAAAAGCAGTACCAGTACAAGCATTGCGGTTAATTAATTGATCTTAATTTACTTTATGCGCTTATCAGCAACCTGATATCCCTACTATTGCACTGTGTTGGTGCGCTTAGCACACCCTAAGGCAATAGCGGAAAGCGGCTGGCAATGTCGTTGCCGGTAAAATTAGCCACCCAGCCCTCGGGGTTGTTAAATAAACGAATCGCCGTAAAGTCCGGCTCGCTGCCCATATCAAACCAGTGCGTGGTGCCGGCCGGAACACTGATTAAGTCATTCTGTTGGCACAATACCTGATACACCTTGGCGCCGATATGCAGGCAAAACAAGCCCTGGCCGCGGACAAAAAACCTTACTTCATCTTCGCTGTGGGTATGTTCGGCGAGAAATTTTTGTCGCAATGCCGCTTTATCCGGATGATTGGCGCTCAGCGATATCACATCCACCGTAATATAACCGCCTTCGGCCTGTAACTTGGCTATATCGTTAGCGTAGGCTGCCTGGATCTGCTCGCTGCTGCTGTTTGCAGTAACCGGCACATTCGCCTGCCACTGCTCAAAGCGCACACTGGCGCCTTGCAGTTGCTGTTGAATTTCGTTGCTATTGCTGGTGTGCAGCAGTGGCTGCGCCGGATTATCGCTGTTAAAGACGGTCAGTTCACTCATGCTATCAGTTCCTCAACGTCGTTAAAGTTATGCGCTATGGTATGGCTGCCGGCTACCTGGCCTTCACGGATTAACTGCATAGTGCCTATACCCAGCGGTGCAGCTGCGTCAAGCTCTGCCACCACATCGGATAAAAACAGCACCTGCTTTGGTGGCAGCTGTAGGTGCTGCAAGATGGCAGCATAAGAAGACATCTCGCCTTTGCCGCCGATGCGGGTGTCAAAATAGCCGCTAAACAGCGGTGTCATATCGCCAAAGTCACTGTATTTAAATAAAAGCTGCTGTGCCTGCACTGAGCCTGAACTGTAAACATATAGCTTTACGCCCTGTTGCTGCCAGCGCTTCAGTGCTTCAAATACATCCGGATAGACATGGCCGGTAAAGGCACCGCTTTGATAACCATGCTGCCACACCATGCCCTGCAGCGCTTTTAGTGGGGTAACTTTTTTATCTTCGGCAATCCATTGCTGCAGCTGTGCAATAACGGCGTCAAGGCTGGCGTCGGGCTGTTGCATAAGGCTGCGGCAGGCGTCCAGTTGCTCGGCAACGGCTGGATCGCTGGCATATTGCTGCATAAATGCTGGCAGCTCGCGTGCTGCATAGGGAAACAGTACTTGGGTAACAAAACTGATACGGCTGGTGGTGCCTTCAATATCGGTGATAATGGCAGAGTACTTCACGGTTTACCTTGTTAGTTTTAACCTCTCAAGCTCGCAGTTTATAAGAAACTCCCAGCCTTCTAAATGCCTTTTTGCCTCATCCAGGTTGCGGCCCCAGACATAAAGGCCATGGCCGCGTACCAATAGGCCCCAGTTTAATGGCTGCTGTTGCCAGCGCTGCCGCACCTGCTGTGCCAGCGCCGGGATATCCTGCGTGTTGTCAAACACCGCCAGCGCGCAGGGCGCATCATGACTGCTATGGCCACTAATGGCTTTTTGCATTTCATAGCCCGTGAACAGATAGTTATCGTCGTTGATAAGGCGCGAAAACACGGTAGCCTGCACCGAGTGCGTATGCAGTACGGCTTTAATCTGACTATCCAGCTGATACAGCTGGGCATGCAGCGCGGTTTCGGCTGAAGGTTTGCCCGGGCAGCTCAGGGTGCCATCCTGCCAGCTTACTGGCAGTAGGTCCTGCGGGCTCAGTTCGCCTTTATCTTTGCCCGACGTGGTAACCAGCGCGCTGTGCTCAGTGCTGCGGATAGAAAAATTACCGCCGGTAGCGGGTACCCAATGCCGGCTGGCGATCCAACGACCCAGCGCACATAAGGCGATGGCATTGGGGTTAAGCTGATGCAGCTGGGCAGTATTATTCATAATAAAGTTAACCTGATTGCTATACGCTTAAACGTTTAGATGTCTATACACAAAACGGGCTAAATGATAGCATTCAAGCCGGTTTTCGCAACTTTTTCTTGTCTTATGTCATTTACCAGCAAATTGCCCGCCGTTGGCACGACGATTTTCAGCCAGATGTCACAGCTGGCAACTGAACAGCAAGCGATTAATTTATCTCAGGGTTTCCCGGATTTTGCCGCCAGCGAGCAGCTGATCAGTAAGCTGGTCCACTATGTCGGGCAGGGCTTTAACCAATACGCGCCGATGCCGGGCATTGCTGTGCTGCGCGAGCAAATCGCCGCCTTGGTACAGCAGTGCTACGGCCGTGCTGTCTGCCCAGAGCAGGAAGTGACGGTAACCAGTGGTGCTACCGAGGCGCTGCTGGTGGCAATAACTGCTGTAGTAGCTGCCGGTGATGAAGTGATCGTGTTTGACCCGGCTTACGACAGTTACGTCCCGGCGATAACCTTAAACGGTGGCAAGGCTGTGCATATCGCGCTGCAGGCGCCAGCTTACCGGGTTAACTGGCAGCAGGTTGCGCAGGCGATAACTGCCCGTACCAAGCTGATTATTGTTAACAGTCCGCATAACCCCAGTGGCATGGTGTTTGACAACGCAGACTGGTTGGCGTTACAGCAGCTGGTGGTGAAACACGGCTTGTATTGCATCAGTGATGAAGTGTATGAGCATATGGTGTTTGACGCAGCGCCTAAACTCAGTGCTAATAGCTTTACTGAGTTGGCGGCGCGCAGCTTTATTGTGTCGTCCTTTGGTAAAACCTTTCATGTTACCGGCTGGAAGCTGGGTTATTGTGTCGCACCGGCGCTGCTAAGTGGTGAGTTTCGTAAAATTCATCAGTATGTGACGTTTTCCAGCTTTACCCCGGCGCAATATGCCATCGCTGATATGCTGGCAGAGCAGCGCGAGCAGGTGCAGGGGCTGGCGGCGTTTTATCAGCAAAAGCGCGATAGTTTCGCGGCTTTGCTGGCCAATAGTCGTTTTACATTACTCCCTTGTCAGGGCACTTATTTTCAGCTGGCCGATTACAGCGCCATCAGTGACTTGGATGATGTCGCCTTTTGTCGCTGGTTAACCATTGAGTACAAAGTGGCGGCCATTCCGCTGTCGGTGTTTTATCAGACCCCACCGGACAGTCGTATTATCCGTTTTTGCTTTGCCAAACAGCCTGCCACCTTGCAAGCGGCGGCGGAGGTGTTATGCAAACTGTAACTGAGCTTAGGGTGGCGCTGCTGCAAACCGAATTGGTATGGCAGGATGCCGCCGCTAACCGCCGGCAACTGGCGGCACAGTTGCAGGATGTACAAGCCGATCTGATTGTGTTGCCGGAAATGTTTAGCACAGGCTTTTCGATGCAAAGCACTGAAATCGCCGAGCCGGAAGGTGAAACATTGGCCTGGCTAACCCAGCAGGCGAAGCAGCTTGGCGCTGCGCTATGTGGCTCAGTAGCAACCCGTATTGCCAGCGGTTGTGTTAACCGCTGTTATTTTGTTACGCCGGAAGGTGAGGTCAGCTACTACGACAAAAAGCATTTGTTTCGTATGGCCGGCGAGCATCAGGCTTATCAGGCCGGGGCAGAGCGTGTCGTGGTGACTTATCGTGGCTGGCGTATTCTACTGCAGGTGTGTTATGACCTGCGTTTCCCGGTATTTAGCCGCAACCAGACTGACTATGATGTCGCGCTCTATGTCGCCAACTGGCCGGCGGCGCGCAGCCACGCCTGGCGCACTTTGTTGCAGGCGCGGGCGATAGAGAATCAGGCCTATGTGCTTGGTTGCAACCGGGTCGGCACCGATGGTAATGCTATTGCCTATCGCGGCGATAGTTTAATTGTCGATTATCTCGGTCAGCCGCAGGTAGATTTAGCGCCTGACGAGGCCGGTGTATTAACAGGTACGCTGAATTTAATCGCGCTTCGACAGTACCGGCAGCAATTTCCGGCGCATTTGGATGCCGATAAGTTTTCACTGATTTAGCGCAAGCTGTATCGTGCTAGGTCGATACCTCGGCTTTACTCAGATCCCGCCACAACAACCAAAGCCGCGTATCCAGCTCCAGTTGGTGGTACTGCGGCTCTATATGCTGACACAGCTGGTAAAACGCTTTGTTGTGGTCTTTTTGTTTAAAGTGCGCCAGTTCGTGCACCACTATCATGCGTAGAAACTCAGCCGGCGCCTGTTTAAACAGTGCCGCTATACTAATGCTGTTATGCGCCTTTAATTTGCTGCCGTGCACGCGCGAGGCAAAGGTGTGCATGCCCAGCGCCTGCTTAATAATATTCAGCTTACTGTCGTAGCGCACCAAGCTCAGCGGCGGGCTATTGCGCATAAAGTTGTTTTTTAGCTCGTTAACATAGCTATATAGTGCTTTGTCGCTCTGGATGTGGTGTGTTTGTGGGTACTTACTGTGCAGGTACTGCCCCAGCTTGCCACTGCTGGCAAGTTCATTGGCCTGCTGCTGGATAGTGGCCGGATAACCGGCCAGATAATTGATGGCTTGCAAAGTGTCTTTCCAAACTGAAACAGATGCCATTATAAGCCGTATTGGCGGCTGCGTCAGCCGCAGCAGGCTTGACCTTAGCGCATTTCGCAGTAACACTGTATGCCCATTACTAACATGAGTTTAACCAGTGAGCGACATTAACTGGGCTGCGCTACAGAGCGCGGCAGAGCAGGCCGCGGCGCAGGCTTATGCGCCTTATAGTCAATTTCCGGTAGGTGTAGCTGTGCTGGCTGCAAGTGGCAAGATTTACACCGGTTGTAACGTCGAAAACGCCTCTTATGGTGGTACGGTTTGCGCCGAGCGCAATGCCATCGCCGCTGCTGTGGTGGCCGGCGAGCGTAAATTCAGCGCGTTGCTGGTTTATACGCCGCAAGCTATGCTAACCCCTCCTTGTGGCATCTGCCGTCAGGTGATTGCGGAGTTTTTTACGCCTGATGCGCCCGTAGCCAGTTGCAACCACTTGCAGCAACAGCAGCAGTGGACCTTGGGCGAATTATTGCCCGCTGCCTTTACCCCGACCTATTTAGCCAACAGCACTAAAGTTGGAGCTTAATTGATGATCCCGCAGGAAATTATTAAAACTAAACGCAACGGTAATACGCTAAGCCAGGCCGAAATTCAGCAATTTGTTCGCGGTTTAACCGACGATAGCTTTAGCGAGGGCCAGGTAGCGGCGCTGGCGATGGCGATTTATTTAAACGGTATGAGTGTGGATGAAATTGTCGCGTTAACTCTCGCCATGCGCGATAGCGGCACGGTATTTAACTGGCAAGGCAAATTAAATGGCCCTGTGGTAGATAAACACAGCACCGGTGGCGTCGGTGACAAAGTCACCTTAATGCTGGCGCCTATGGTAGCCGCCTGTGGCGCCTTTATGCCCAGCATCGCCGGCCGCGGTTTAGGCCATACCGGTGGTACTGTAGATAAACTGGAAACTATCCCCGGCTACAGTTGCACCCAAAGTCTGGACAAAATCCAGCAACTACTGCCACAGCTGGGTTGCGTTATCGTTGGCCAAAGCAGTCAGCTGGCGCCGGCAGATCGGCGTTTGTATGCCATTCGCGATGTGACGGCTACGGTGGAGTCTATTCCGTTAATAACGGCGTCGATCCTGTCGAAAAAACTGTCTGAAGGTTTAGATGCGCTGGTGATGGATGTCAAAATCGGCAACGGCGCTATTATGCGTACGGTCGATGACGCTTCAGCGCTGGCTAACAGTATTGTTAATGTCGCCAACGGTGCCGGTGTGAATACCCGGGCCCTGCTGACTGATATGAACCAAATCTTAGGCACTACCGCCGGTAATGCGCTGGAAGTGCTGGAGACACTGGATTATTTAACCGGTAAATACCGTGAGCCGAGGTTACACCAGGTCACGTTGGAGCTGGGCGCTAATATGCTGATGCTCGGTGGCTTATATCCGGATAAAGCCAGCGCTATCGCCGCGCTGGAGCACAGTTTAAGCTCGGGCAAGGCGGCAGAAATTTTTGCCAAAATGGTCTCTGCGTTGGGCGGCCCGGCCGATTTGCTGGAAAAGCCACAGCAGTATTTGGCGGCAGCGCCAGTGGTGCAGGAGATTATTGCCCCACAGACCGGTGTGGTGAATTACACTGATACCGTAGGCTTAGGCATGGCGGTGGTACGTCTGGGTGGCGGCCGCTCGCACCCCAGCCAGCAAATCGATCCTGCGGTGGGTTTTAGTCATATCGTACCCACAGGGCAGAAAGTACAACAAGGTGATGTGTTGGCTAAAGTGCATGCCGCCAGTGCAGATGCGGCTGAGGTTGCTGCGGCCGAATACTTGCGGGCGTTAGTGTTGGCTGATACGGCAACGGCAGCTTATCCGTTGGTACACCATACCATAGGGTAATTGACGGCAGGCCCCACGGTTGACTAAAGTTAAGTAACTTAACCTTGGGGCATGCTAATGCTTTTTCGTCTGTTATTACTGCTATTTACCGCAAGCCTTACGCTGGGAGTAAGCGCAGCGCCCAAGATTACCTGGCTGCAAACTGACTGGCCACCGCATCAAATTGTCAGCGGGCCTTTTCAGGGCCAGGGTACCTTTGATTTATTACAGCAGCAGCTAATAGCGGCATTACCCCAGTTTCGCCACCAAAGCCGTTTAGTCAGCCTGGCCAGAGTAGAGCAGTTATTTTTACAGCAACAGCCTGGTATTTGTGCGGTAGGCACCTTGTATTCGGCGCAGCGGGCGGCGAGTCGATTATTCTCAACACCGATGGCGGTGGGGCCAGCCTTAGCGGTGGTGCATCTGGCCACGCACCCTGGTATGACGCAGGCTGGTGCGGATGCGCTAGAGATTAACCCGTTGGCGCAGCATGCTGGCCTGGTAGGCGCTTATCAGCCAAACCGTTATTATCCGCCGGTGGTAATGCAGGCCATACAGCAGCCATCATCAAACTTAACCAGCCAGACCTTTACCAGCGAGTTAAATGCAGCCCAGTTATTGCAAACTGGCCGGGTAGATTACGTCATTGAATACCCCGAGCGGATGCAATATTACAACAGTTTGCTGTCGCAGCCTGTGGCGCTGCAGCACAGCGCTATTGTCGGTGCTGATATTGCCAGTGTGTCTTATGTGACCTGTACCGCCGGTAAAGCCGGTGAGCAGGCGATAGCCGCCATAGATAAGGCATTACGCCAACTGTGGCGCAGTGCTGACTATCAGACAGCCATGCGGCGCTGGCTGGATGATGCAGCCTGGCAACGGTTAAGCCCGCAGCTGGAGCAAATACGCTTGGATTATCAGGCCGCAGCTGCGCGTTAACGAGTCATAGCTAACAAAATACTCAGCAAGAAAAAACCGGCACTGTGGCCGGTTCTTTGGTTTCGCTGGCTTTGGATTAGCTTTTTTGCCGCTTCATGGCGTCAAAAAACTCGTCATTGGTTTTGGTCATCAGCAGACGGTCAATGAGGAATTCCATACATTCGGTCTCATCCATCGGGTTGAGAATTTTGCGCAGGATCCACATTTTTTGCAGCTCTTCCGGCGAGGCCAATAGCTCTTCGCGGCGGGTGCCTGAACGGTTAAAGTCGATGGCCGGGAACACGCGGCGCTCAGCAATTTTACGCGACAGGTGCAGCTCCATGTTGCCGGTACCTTTAAACTCTTCGTAAATCACTTCGTCCATCTTCGAGCCGGTATCAACCAGCGCGGTAGCAATAATGGTTAAGCTGCCGCCTTCTTCGACATTACGGGCAGCACCAAAGAAACGTTTTGGCTTATGCAGGGCGTTGGCGTCGACACCACCGGTTAATACTTTGCCTGAGCTTGGAATAACAGTGTTATAAGCGCGGGCTAAACGGGTAATAGAGTCCAGCAGAATAATAACGTCTTTTTTGTGCTCTACCAGACGCTTGGCTTTTTCAATTACCATTTCAGCAACTTGCACGTGGCGGCTGGCTGGCTCGTCGAAGGTTGAGGCGATAACTTCGCCTTTCACCAGGCGCTGCATCTCGGTTACTTCTTCCGGCCGCTCGTCAATCAGCAATACCATTAACACGCAGTCCGGATGGTTGGCCGCAATCGACTGGGCAATATTTTGCAGCAAAATGGTTTTACCGGCTTTTGGCGGCGCAACAATCAAACCGCGCTGGCCTTTACCTATAGGTGAGGCTAAATCCAGTACCCGGGCGGTAATGTCTTCGCGGCTACCGTTACCGCGCTCCATCCGCAGCCGTGAATTAGCATGCAGTGGCGTTAAGTTTTCAAACAGAATTTTATTACGTGCCTGCTCCGGGCGGCCAAAGTTAACTTCATTAACTTTTAATAAGGCAAAGTAACGCTCGCCTTCTTTTGGTGGCCGGATAAGGCCGGAAATGCTGTCACCAGTGCGCAGGTTAAAACGGCGGATTTGGCTTGGCGAAACATAAATATCGTCCGGGCCGGCCAAATAAGAGCTGTCACCAGAGCGCAGAAAACCAAAACCGTCCTGCAGGATTTCCAGCACGCCATCACCGTAAATCTCTTCACCGTTTTTGGCGTGGGATTTTAAAATGGCGAAAATAATGTCCTGTTTGCGCAGGCGGGCCATATTTTCCAGGCCCATAGACTCAGCCAATTCAACCAGCTCGCTAATCGGCTTCAGTTTTAGTTCTGTTAAATGCATATTGATGGGTTTCTTGTTGAAATAAAAACAGGGTAATGCTTATCGGTTCGATAAAATAAGGTTTGGAAGTGGTTTTTCGACAGACAAGCGTGGTTTAGAACGTTTTATTGGCTACACAATAGCAGCAGAGGACAGGTGCGTCCAGCGCTGAGAGAGAAAAAGGCGTATAAAAATACGCCTTTTTTCAGATTACTCAGATGTTGCTGTCGAGAAACTCTTTTAACTGAGTTTTTGACAGTGCGCCCACTTTAGTCGCCGCCACCTGACCGTTCTTAAATAACAGCAGGGTTGGAATGCCACGAATACCAAATTTGGGTGGTGTGTTTGGGTTGTGATCAATGTTCACTTTGGCCACTGTCACTTTGCCAGCGTAGTCTTTTGCCACGTCATCTAAAATAGGAGCGATCATTTTACAAGGACCACACCACTCTGCCCAGAAATCGACTAAAACCGGGGCGTCGGCTTTTAGTACGTCGGCTTCAAAACTGTCATCTGAAACCTGTAAAATATGTTCGCTCATTTATGTCTCCGCTAGTGCTATGCAGGGCTGCTGCAAAAAAGTGTTATCAATTTAAACGTGGCTGTTCCTTATTGCAAGCGTAACGGTTATGCTTAGCGCCGTATGAATAAAACACACTTAACTTCACATAAATTCGCCGATTTCGCATTGGCGCCACAGGTTCTTGACGCATTAAATGCGCAAGGTTTCGGCTATTGTACGCCTATTCAGGCCCAATGTTTACCGCTGGCATTGGCCGGTAAAGATATTGCTGGCCAGGCCCAAACGGGCACCGGCAAAACATTGGCGTTTTTAACAGCGACATTTCATCATCTGTTAACTCATGAACCTAAAGGTTCAGGCCAACCGCGCGCCATTATTATGGCTCCTACGCGGGAACTGGCGGTACAGATCCACCAGGATGCAAAAATGCTGGCCGAAAAAGCCGGCTTGCGCCTTGGCCTGATCTATGGGGGCGAAGGCTACGATACGCAACGCCAGCTGTTAGAAAAAGGCGTTGATATTTTAATTGGTACTACCGGCCGCTTAATAGATTATTTAAAGCAAGGTCTGTACGACTTATCGCAAATTCAGGTAGTGGTGCTGGATGAAGCTGACCGGATGTTTGATCTGGGCTTTATTAAAGACATCCGCTTTATGTTTAACCGCATGCCACCCGCGACCGAGCGGTTAAGCTTGTTGTTCTCGGCTACCTTGTCATACAAGGTGCAGGAGCTGGCGTTTGAAAAAATGAACCAGCCGGTACACATTCACGTGGCACCAGAAGAGATGACCGGCAGCCGCATCAGCGAAGAGCTGTTTTACCCCTCTGACGAGCATAAAATTCCGCTGCTGCTTACGCTGATGGAAGAAGAGTGGCCGGATAAAGCCATTGTTTTCGCCAACACCAAGCATTGGTGCGAAGAAGTGCATGCCTGGTTGGAAGCTGACGGTCACCGTGTTGGCCTGTTGACTGGCGATGTGATTCAGAAAAAACGTCTACGCATTTTAGAAGACTTTACCAGCGGTAAGCTGGATATTCTGGTAGCGACTGACGTAGCCGCCCGCGGTTTGCACATTCCTAAGGTTAGCCATGTGTTTAACTTTGACCTGCCGGATGACTGTGAAGACTACGTGCACCGTATTGGCCGTACTGGCCGCGCCGGTGAAAGCGGTAAAGCCATTAGTTTTGCCTGTGAGCGCTACGCGCTTAATTTAACCGCGATTGAAGATTATATCCGTCATCCGATCCCGGTGACGCAATATGACGCCAGCGCCCTGCTGGACGATATTAAAGCGCCGAAACCTCGGGTTCGCCGCCGGGCCGGCCAGGCCAGAGCTGGCAACCGTTCAGGCGCAGGTGGGCGCAGTAGTCATGGCGCAAGAGCTCCTCGCAACCGTCCTCGTTAATCCGGCGCTGACAGCCGACCAATCACCGCATCAGGATATCTATGCGGTGATTGATCTTGGCTCCAACAGCTTCCATATGCTTATGGTTAAAGTGGTTGGCGGCTCAGTGCAGGTTATTGGCCGGGTAAAGCGCAAAGTGCGCTTAGCGGCCGGGCTAAACGAAAACCTGGTGTTAAGCCGCAAAGCCATGAAACGCGGCTGGGAATGTTTAGCCTTATTTGCTGAGCGTTTGCAGGATATTCCACCGCAGAATATCCGTATTGTCGGCACCGCCACGCTGCGGCTGGCCAAAAACGTAAAAACCTTCCTTAAAGAAGCCGAAGCCATTTTAGGTCAGAAAGTCACGGTTATCAGTGGCGAAGATGAAGCCCGTATTATTTATTTAGGCGTAGCACACACCTCTAACAGTGATACTAACCGGCTGGTGATCGATATCGGCGGTGCCAGTACCGAAGTGGTCATCGGTGCTGGCTTTAACCCGCTGTTGTTATCCAGCCTGAATATGGGCTGTGTCACCTACCTTGAGCGCTATTTTGCCGATGACGAACTAAGTGAAGATAACTTTAGCCGCGCCATAGCAGCTGCAGAGCAGGAAGTGTTAACCATTGCCAGCCAATATCAGCACACCGGCTGGCAGCTAGCGGTGGGGGCGTCCGGCACTGTGCAGGCGATGCAGGAGATTTTAGTGGCGCAGGGTAAAGATGAAGTCATTACCCTAAGCCGGCTGGAAGATATTATGCAGCAGGCGCTGGCCTGCGGTCGTATGGAACAGCTGACTATTACTGGCCTGGCGCAAGAGCGCAAACAGGTGTTCCCTTCTGGTTTGGCTATTCTTATCGCGCTGTTTCGCACCTTAAATATTACTGGCATGACCTTATCTGGAGGCGCCCTGCGTGAAGGCGTGTTGTACAGCATGTTGCCACAGTTGCAGCATACCGATGTGCGCAGCCGCACGGTAAATAGCCTGATGGTGCGCTATTTTATTGACCAGCGCCACGCCGAGCGGGTGGCCGAAATGGCCGCAGAGCTGGCCAATCAGCTGCAAAGCCGCTGGGATTTAAACAAATTTGAAGGCCACAGTATGCTCAAGTGCAGCGCGCTGCTGCACGAGCTTGGCTTGCTGATTGAGTACAAAAACCACCATCATCATGGTGCCTACATTATTAACCACTCGGATTTACCCGGTTTTACCCGCGCCCAGCAGCAACTGGTGATGGCGCTGGTGCATAACCATCGCGCTGATATCAGCCGCGAAATTATCGCCCGCCAAACCATGACGTCAGTGCTGCTTACCGTGCGGCTAACCCGCATTTTGCGTCTGGCGGTGATCTTATCGATGCGCCGCCGCCATGAGGTGCTGCCGCAGGTGGCTATTAGCAGCAAAGGCGAGCAGTTAGTGCTGACCATGCCGACCGGTTGGTTAGAGCAGCACCCGCTGATGCGGGCCGAGCTGGAGCAGGAAGTACAGTATCAGCAGCAAGCCGGCTGGGAGCTGCTGATTAAATAAGGATGTTACACAGAAGCCGTGTGTGCTAAAGCAACCGCTTCTCTTTTTAGATGGCTTATTTATCTTGTTGTAACCACATTGCCACTTTCTTGGCAAAGTACGTCAAAATGCCATCGGCACCGGCGCGTTTAAATGCCAGTAACGACTCCATAATCACCGGTTTTTCCGCCAGCCAGCCGTTCTGAATCGCCGCCATATGCATGGCGTATTCGCCGCTGACCTGATAGGCAAAGGTCGGTACACCAAACTCATCCTTAACCCGCCGCACGATGTCTAAATAAGGCATGCCGGGCTTAACCATTACCATATCGGCGCCTTCTTCTAAATCCATGGCTACTTCATGCAAGGCTTCGTTGCTGTTAGCCGGGTCCATCTGGTAGGTTTTTTTATTGCCGCCTTTTAAATTACCGGCCGAGCCTACCGCATCGCGGAACGGGCCATAGTAGCTGGAGGCATATTTGGCCGAGTACGCCATAATGCGGGTGTTAACAAAGCCAGCTTCTTCCAGCGCTTCACGGATAGCGCCAATACGGCCGTCCATCATATCTGACGGTGCCACCACATCAGCACCAGCCTCGGCGTGCGATAACGCCTGTTTAATTAAGGCGGCGGTGGTAATGTCGTTCATGACATAGCCGTTATCATCAATAATGCCGTCCTGGCCGTGGGTGGTGAACGGGTCCAGTGCCACATCAGTAATAATGCCCAGTTCCGGCACCTGTTGCTTTAGCAGCCGCACCGCGCGCTGCGCCAGGCCATCCGGATTCCAGGCCTCTTCAGCCTGTAACGACTTTTTCTCACTGGCGGTAACCGGAAACAGCGCAATAGCCGGAATACCCAGCTCAACCAGCTGTTTGGCTTCTGCCAGCAATAAATCCAGGCTTAAGCGCTCTATGCCCGGCATCGAGCCGATAGCTTCGCGCTTATTGTCGCCATCGACAATAAACATCGGGTAAATCAAATCATTAACCGTGAGTTGGTGTTCGGCCATCAGGCGGCGGCTAAAATCGTGTTCACGCATGCGGCGCAGGCGGCTGGCGGGAAAATAGCGGTTAGTGTTCATGTATCTCTCCTGTTACTGCTACGGCAGCCACTGGCGCCGGATAACTGTGTACCTGATCCCGTCCGGCGGCTTTGGCCCGATATAAGGCTTTATCTGCAAAGGCAATAAATTCGTCGTTGTCGCTGTCTTTTGCCGGTACGGCGGCATAACAGCCGGCACTTAAACTTAGTGTTAAGGTATCGGCTGCGGTGTTAATGCTGGCGGCAGTTAACTGTTGGCGGATCCGCTCGGCCAGCTGCACTGCACCCTCCAGGCTGGTGTTGGGCAGAATAAGCGCAAATTCTTCGCCTCCGTAGCGAAATACCTTGTCGGCCGGGCGCTTTACGTGCTGCCGGATAAGCTGGGCCACCTGCTTTATAGCCTGATCACCCACCAAATGGCCGTGGTTGTCGTTAATCTGTTTAAAATGATCAATGTCCAGCAGCACCAACGCGACAGTGCGCTGCTCGCGCCGGCTGCGCTTCAGCTCTGCGGTTAACTGGCGATCGAAATAGGCGCGGTTATACACGCCGGATAAGGCATCAATCTGGGTTTGGATCTCCAGTTGGCGGTTTGCCTCGGTGAGCTCATCTAAGGCAATTTGCAGCTCAAAGCTGTGGCTGCGCAGCTGGCTTTCTAAATCTGCTGCCGCCTGATGCCAGCGGCGCAGTACGCGGGCGGCGGCCAGCCCAACCAGCAGACAGCCTAATAACAGCCCGGCCAGAAAATAAGGCAATACAATAGCCATGCTAAGCCGTACCGCTGGGTGCCGGCAGGCCAAATAGCTGTTGGCTGTTGGCCAACAGCTGCGTGGCCAGCGCTGCGGTTGTTAACTGACGTAAGTTGGCCAGCACCGTGGCAATATGCGGCAAAAAGGCTGGCTCGTTGCGCCGGTTGGCTGGTTTCGGGTTTAAGTCGCGTGGCAGTAAATAGGGCGCATCGGTTTCCAGCAGTAATCTGTCCAGCGGGATATACTGTAGCGCCTGACGCAGCGCATCACCACGGCGTTCATCACATAGCCAACCGGTAATACCAATATGTAAGCCCAGGTCCAGATAAGCTTTTACCTGCGTCATATCGCCGGTAAAGCAGTGGGCTACGCCATGCTGTATTTGCTGCTCCGTTAACATGGCCAGTTGGGTGGCAAAGGCATCACGTTCATGCAGATATACCGGCTTAGCGCTCAGTTTGGCCAGTTGCAACTGTTCGGCGAACACCTGTTGCTGCAGCGGTCTTGGCGAAAAGTCGCGGTTAAAATCCAGACCGCACTCACCTACCGCTACCACTTCTGGCTGTGTCAGCAATTGTTTCAGCTCGCTCTGCCAACCATCAGTCACTTGTGCCGCCTGATGCGGATGCACACCGGCGGTGCTAAAACAGCCGCTGTGCTGTTGGCAAAAGGTAATATTACGCTGGCTTTCGGCGAGTTCACTGCCAATCAGCACAAGTTGTGCTACCCCAGCGGCGTGGGCGCGTTGTAATACCGCTGGTCGATCGGCGTCAAACTGACGGCTAAACAGATTAACGCCAATATCACACCATAGCGCCATCTTATTGCTCGCGTTTAATGCGGATGGTGCGGTTATTATTGTCATTGGCAAGGAAAAACGAGTTAAGTACGCCGCGCTTAATTGTATGCTGCTGGCCGACAGCTATAGCATAGTAGTCGCTGCCAATCTGGCGCCAACGCTGGCCATTGTCGAACTCGACAATCAGCTCTTTACGTGGCGTGTAGCTAACGTTTTTCACCTTAACCCGTAAGGTTTCATCGGCATCGGCCTGCACTTTATGCTCCAGACCAAAACGTTCATCGCTGTTCTTTTCCGTATTGGCTGTAGCCGGCTTAGCTGGGGAGGGCTTAGCTGTGGCCTGTTGGGCCCTTTCATTAGCTTGTGCCGGCAGTGCTTTCACTTCTGCTGTATTGGTAATGGCTATGGCGTCATAACAGCTTAAACGGCGCAAGGCATTTTGTTCGGCCCGGCACAGCTCTACCGCCTGTTGTACGGGGATCTTACTATCCGCTGTTGCACTGACACTGAGTAAGACGCTGCACATTGCTAATACATATTTCATCGCTGCTGTTCCTGTTCTTGTTTTGCTGGCGGTTGTTCGGAGGGCTCAGTGTTTTTCGGTTGATAAAACCGGCTCAATGATAAGCCCAGTTCAAACAATAACCACATTGGCACCGCGAGCAAGGTTTGTGATATGACATCTGGCGGGGTCAGCAGCATACCCAAAATAAAGGCACCGACAATAATATAAGGCCGCTTCTCAGCCAGCGCTTTACGGGTGGTCACGCCGGTCCAAATCATCAGCAAAATGGCGACCGGAATTTCAAATGACAGGCCAAAAGCAAAAAACAGCTTCAGGACAAAATCCAGGTAACTACTGATATCGGTGGCGACGGTAACGCCTTGCGGCGCGACACTGGTAAAAAAGCCGAAAATAATTGGAAATACAACGAAATATGCAAAGGCAATGCCGCTGTAAAACAGCAGGGTGCTGCTGATCACCAAGGGTGCCATCAAGCGTTTTTCACGGCTGTACAGCGCCGGGGCGATAAACTGCCATACTTGCAGCAATAAATAAGGTACGGCCAGACAAATAGCGACAATAAAGGTCAGTTTAAACGGCGCAAAAAACGGCGCGGCGACATCGGTGGCAATCATGCTGCTGTTTTCCGGCAGTACCGCCAGTAAAGGTTGTGCCAGCAGATGGTAAATGTCCTGCGCAAAGGCTGCCAGCGCTGCAAATACCAGAATAACAGCGACCACGCAGCGTAATAAGCGGCTGCGCAGTTCAATCAAATGCCCCAGTAAGCTATCAGGATTTACGTTCTGGCTCATCACTTTGCTCTTTTGCTGGCGTTGTTGCAGGCGCTGATAGCGACGGCGTCACCTCTGCTGCGGCTTGTTTTAACTCGGCCAGCGCGGCTTTTTCCTGCTCGGTCAGGTTAAGCAGGCCTTTGGCTTCAGCCTCTTTTAGCTTCTGGTGCAATTCATGTGTGCGCAAATCGTGGTTTAGTTCAGCCTGCATTTGCTGACCAAACTGCTTGATGCTGCGCACGGTTTTGTGCACCGAGCGAATAGCACCGGGTAAGCGCTCTGGTCCCAACACCAGCAGGGCTACTACGGCAATAACAATCAGCTCCCAGAAGCCCATTTACACTTTGTCTTTAGTGTTTTGTTCTTGGGTGCTGTTGCTGCCGGGCGCAGCGGCATCTGTTTTGGCTTTTTCATTTAGCTGCTGCGGCGGTTGTTGTGGCTGTTGTGATGGCTCAACGCCGTCGTCTTCCGGTGCATCTTTTATTGAGTTGCGAAAGCCTTTTACCGCAGAGCCGAGATCAGAGCCGATGCCGCGTAATTTTTTCGTACCGAACAGCAGCACGATGATCGCCAGCACAATAAGTAATTGCCAAATACTGATATTGCCAAACATAATTTTCTCTATCCTCTGGTTAACTGCCATGATGGCAGCGCTAGCTTATGTCGCTATTATGACAAACGCATTATCGCAATAAAGCTTTAGCGGCAAACACGACACTAAGGCCTAGCAGCGCCGCCGCGGGCCAGGGGCTGCCAAAACTGAACACTATACTAGCACTGATCAGGCTTGCTGCAGCAAAGGTTGCTGCAACAATTTGTGCTTTTGCCTGTTGCTGCTGTTGTGCCAGTTGTTGTAGCTGATTAAGTAACTGGCGCTGTTGCTTTGGCCCCTGCTCCAGGTACTGATGCAGCAAGTTTGGCATTTGTGGCAGCTTTTCTGCCCAAAATGGCAGATTCTCTTTTACCTGACGCCACACCGCAGGCAAGCCGACCTGTTGTTTCACCCAATTTTCTAAAAATGGCTTAGCGGTTTTCCATAAGTCCAGCTGCGGATACAACTGACGGCCCAGGCCTTCAATATACAACAAGGTTTTTTGCAGCAACACCAGCTGCGGCTGTACCTGCATATCAAAGCGACGGGCGGTGTTAAACAGGTTCAGCAAGACGTGGCCAAACGAAATCTCGGCCAGCGGCTTTTGGAAAATCGGCTCGCACACCGTGCGGATAGCGCTTTCAAACTCTTCCACTTTGGTATGGGCCGGCACCCAGCCCGAGTCGACATGCAGCTGCGCGACTTTTTTGTAATCACGGTTAAAAAAGGCAACAAAGTTTTCCGCCAGGTAGCGTTTGTCTTCGGCATTTAAGGTACCGACAATGCCGCAATCAATACCGATATATTTCGGGTTAGCAGGGTGCTCACGCGAGACAAAAATATTACCCGGGTGCATATCAGCATGAAAAAAACTGTCGCGAAATACCTGGGTAAAAAATACTTCTACACCGCGTTTGGCCAGTAGCTCCATGTCGGTACCCTGCGCTTCCAGTGCGGCAATGTCTGACACCGGTATGCCATAGATGCGCTCCATTACCATCACATTGGTACGGCTGTAATCACTGTAAACAAAGGGAATATACAGCGAGTCGGAACCGTCGAAGTTACGCCTAAGCTGAATGGCGTTCGCCGCTTCGCGCTGTAAATCGAGCTCATCGAGGATGGTTTTACGGTATTCCGACACCACTTCGCGTGGCCTTAGCCGTTTGCCATCAGGCAAAAAGCGCGCGGCGGCCTCTGCCAGCGTGTCCATTAGTGCCAGATCGGCCAGAATTTGCTGTTTAATATCGGGCCGGATCACTTTAATGACCACGTCGGCCAGGCTGCCATCATGCTGGTGTAAGCGGGCTGTGTGTACCTGAGCAATAGAGGCAGACGCCAGCGGGGTTTGGTTAAACTCGCTGAACAGCTCAGCGATGTCATTCAGCTCCAGCGCTTGTTCAATTAACTGCTGTGCTCTGACGCCATCAAAGGGCGGCACTTTGTCCTGCAACTTGGCTAATTCATCCGCCAGATGAGGCGGAAACAGATCGCGCCGGGTCGACAACATCTGGCCAAACTTCACCCATACTGGTCCCAGGCTTTGCAGTGCCAGCCGCAGACGCACGCCTACCGGCTGCTGTGGGTGTTGGTTGCGCAGCCAAAACAGGCTGCGTCTTGCCAGCCTGGCATACCAGGGCTGCCACTGCGCTGGGATCAGTTCATCCAAACCAAATTGTAATAAGGTTTTCTGGATCTGATAAAAACGACTGATACGCACTAAGACTCCCTGCAAGCGGCAAGTTGTTGTTGCAAAACATCGGTACGGGCGGCCAGCTCGCTGACAGCGCTGCTGAACAGTGCCAGCTCGGTTTTATCCGGGCTTACCTTAAGCTCGTCCTGTAGCAGTTCGCCGCCCATTTGTGCCAGCGCCCGGCTTTTTTCGCTTAAATACAGCTGCCATTGCAGCAGGCTCTGGCTGATTTTGTGCGCGGCAGCATCGCCAACATACAGCGACAAACGTTGTTGCCAGTCCGGGTTGAGCAGCTGAAAAAAATGGCTGTATTGCTGTGCTACCTGAATATCACCGTCAATCTGCAGCGCATCGGCTTTAATTAACCGCGTCAGTTGGCTGGGGTCGCGCAGTAGGCGTAAACTGGCCATATCGGTGACAATGGCACAATCTACGCTGTTATTGTGTTGGTTAAATAAAAGAGTGTCGTTGCCGGCGCTCAGTACCAGCGTGGTTGGCCACTCTTTTAAGCGGAATGACAGTTGCTTGCCGGCAAGCCTGGCTAAACGCGGTTTGGCATCCGGGTCCATCGCAATCAGCTTTGCCATAGCTGTTTCTGCCACAGCACAGATGAACTGAGGCAACAGCGGTAACATCAGAATTTGTACCCACGATGTAAGGCTACTATACCACCGGTCAGGTTGTGATAGCTTACCTCGGCAAAACCAGCGTCCTGCATCATGGCTTTTAAGGTTTCCTGATCCGGATGCATGCGGATAGACTCCGCCAGATACTGATAGCTTTCTTTGTCATTGGCGACCAACTGGCCCATCGCTGGCAACAATTTAAATGAATACAGATCATACACCTTGCTTAGCCACTCTTGCTCGGGCTTAGAAAACTCCAACACCAGCAAACGACCACCGGGTTTCAGTACACGAAACATCGAGCGCAGCGCGGCGTCTTTATCGGTCACGTTACGCAGACCAAAACCAATGCTGATAATATCAAAACTGTTGTCGGCAAAGGGCAGTGCTTCGGCATTGGCCTGCACATACTCAATATTGTTTACCAGCCCTAAATCGCGCAGCTTGTCGCGGCCGACATTCAGCATAGAGGCGTTAATATCGGCCAGTACCACTTTGCCCGTTGGCCCAACCCGTTTCGAGAACAGCGCGGTAATATCACCGGTGCCGCCGGCTAAATCTAACACCTGCTGGCCGGGGCGCACGCCACTGCAGTCAATGGTGAAACGTTTCCATAAGCGGTGAATGCCGAGTGACATTAAGTCGTTCATCACATCGTACTTGGCGGCGACAGAGTGGAACACATTGGCCACCAGCGAGACTTTCTGCTCGGCGGCAACGGTTTTGTAGCCAAAATGCGTGGTGTTGTGCTTATCGGTCATGCTGCGGGCCTGTAGGCAGTTAAATGCGGCTAGTGTAAAAGATAACAGCGCACAGGCCAACTTCTGTGTTGGCTTTTCTGTGCGGTAGTGTTGTTGGGTTAACTTGCCAGCATGGTCTCGCTGGCCACCTGGTTGCGGCCTCGCTGTTTAGCCAGCGACAGCACAGCAGCGGTGCGACCTAAAAACTGGTACCAGTTTTCACTGGGTTGAAACACCGACACACCAAGTGAAATGGTAATTTTCGGTAAGGTTTTCTTGTTGCGTGATGAGACAAACCGCAGTTTTTCCACCCCGCGACGCACCTGTTCCGCGATTTCACTGGCGCTGCGTAAATCGACGTCTGGCAGCAGAATTAAAAACTCTTCGCCGCCCGAGCGTACTGGCAGCCCGCTGCTTTGCACATAGCTGCTGATTTTGCGCGCCACCTTCGACAGGATCACATCGCCCACGGCGCTGCCGTATTCCTGATTAAAGCGCTGGAAGTGATCCAAGTCTACCGCGATTGCTGCAATACGCCGCTCGGGTTGCTCGGTAAACCAAATATCTAACTGATTCTGCATCGCCAGCCGGTTGTACAGGCCAGTAAGTGGGTCTAATAAGCGTTGCTGTTTAAACTGCTCTAATTCCTGGCGTAGTTGCTGGCTTTGCTGATTTGCGGTGAGTAACTGTTGCTGGATCTGTTGTTGGCTTAGCTGAAACTGCACACTGCTTTGTTGTAACTGCTGCGCGATATCGCTGAGGATAGGGTCGGCTACGCTATGTTGCTGCAGCTGCAGTACGCTGCCATCCAGTTGATGCAGGTACTGCTCCAGTTGCTCTGCGGCAACATCGGTATAGGCGGCGACACGGGTAGCGATGCCGCTGGCGTCTTGTAGTAACTGTTCCTGCTGCGGGCTGTGGTCGGTTAAAAAGCGGCTGTACAGGTCTGCCATAACAAAATCATCAAGCGGCGCCTGTGCGGCCAGTTTTTGCTCTATGATGTGACAGAGAGCGGCATTGTGGCCGCTGATATATTCGTAACATACTGCATAGTTAACCGGATGAGCTGCAAGCCTGACGCGCTGTAAAAATACCTTAACCTGAGAGGCCTTCTCACTGGCTTGCTGTAGTGAATCCTGATACTTCATAAGATCACGTAAAACTCCGCTTGCTTAACCCGCTGCCAATCACAGCCGGATGATAACGTACTTGATGCCACAGCCATACTACGCGAATATTAAATACTGGCAACTGCCGTACATCGTTTGCAATGCATACGGGGAAAATAGCGTCAGTTTGCTGCTAAAAGCAGCACTGTACCGGCCGCAATGTGGCCGCTAATCCGACTAATTACCCGTGTGCGCCGTTTAACGGCCTGTTATTGGCCGGCAAAGTGGTTACAATCGATGCATTACACCCCACAAGGATCTCGTTTTATGTCTAGCCGACCTAATACTAAAGTGCTGCTATTACTGACGTTATTACTCACTGCCTGCGCGGGTAGCCCGCAACGTGCCGATCAGCGCTTTACCACTCTGGCAGAGCAAATCTGGCAGGGCGAGCAGCGTTTACGCCAAAACGAACCCGGCCAGTTAACTGATATGTCGCCACAGGCGCTGGCCCAGCGGCAGCAGCAGCGGTTAGCCTGGCAAGCCAAACTGCAGCAAGTCGATGTTGCCAGCTTGTCAGAGCAGAACCGGATTAATCATGCCATTTTAACCTATCGCCTGGCCGACGATATTGATGAATACCGCTTTGGCGCTCATCTGATGCCATTAACGGCAGAGTCTGGCTTTCATACTAACCTGGGCTTTTTACCCCAGCGCACTGCCTTTCGCAGTATCGGTGATTATCAGGCCTATTTGCGTCAGCTATCAGCGATACCCCGTTATATGAGCCAGCAAACGGACTGGATGCGCCAGGGTATTGCCAGTGGCATGACGCAACCGAAAGCGGTACTTACCGGCTTTGAAAACAGTATTATCTCTTACGTGGTAACGGAGCCCACTGACAGCGTATTTTTTCAACCCTTTGCCAAGCAGCCGGCCTTTGTCAGCGATGCGGATTGGCAAAAACTGGTCGACGAAGCCAAGCAGCAGATCCGCTTATCAGTAAACCCGGCCTATCAGGCGTTTTACCAGTTTATGCTGGACGAGTACCTGCCGGCGGCACGTGACAGCATTGCGGCTTCAACACTGCCCAATGGCGCCGCGTATTATCAGAACCGGTTAGAACATTACACCACCTTGGCGCTAACACCGGCACAGGTGCACCAGATTGGTCTGGACGAAGTAAAACGCATTCGTGGCGAAATGCAGCAAGTGATTGATGATCTTGGCTTTAGCGGCAGCTTTGCTGATTTTGTGCAGTTTCTGCGCACCGATCCGCAGTTTTACCCAAAAACGCCGGACGAACTGATGCGCTATGCCGCCTTTTTATCGAAAAAAGCCGATGCTCAGCTGCCAAAGTTGTTTAAAACTCTGCCCCGCACACCTTATGGTGTGGTGCCGGTACCGGCTGAAATTGCGCCTAAATATACCACAGGACGCTACTCCGGCGCCTCACGTGATGATCAGGCTGGCTTTTACTGGGTAAATACCTATGCACTAAACCGCCGTCCGCTGTATGAAATGGAGGCACTGACCTTGCACGAAGCGGTGCCGGGTCATCATTTACAAATTGCGCTGGCCAGTGAGCAAGCCAGTTTGCCAGACTATCGGCGCAGCTTTTACACCTCAGCCTTTGGCGAAGGCTGGGGTCTGTATGCCGAGTATTTGGGGCTGGAGATGGGCTTTTATCAGGACCCTTACAGTAACTTTGGCCGCTTAACGTATGAAATGTGGCGTGCAGCACGCTTAGTGGTCGACACTGGCATGCACAGCATGGGCTGGAGCCGGCAACAGGCCATTGACTTTATGGCCGCCAATACCGCCTTGTCGATGCACAATGTGACCACAGAGATTGACCGTTATATCAGCTGGCCGGCCCAGGCACTGTCTTACAAGCTGGGTGAAATTACCATTAAGCGGTTACGGGCTGAAGCAGAGCTGGCTCTGGGCGAGCGCTTTAATGTGCGCGAGTTTCATGATCAACTGTTAAGTAACGGCAGTTTGCCGCTGCCAATTTTGGAACAATTAGTGCGTAACTATATTGCCAGCGCGAAGCAAGCCCCGGATAATAGCCAGCAATAAAAAATACCTTTGATCACAGCGGCTTTGCGGCCGCTGCGGTAGTTGGCGACCTTTGTTAGGGATCTAGTGCATTATGATGTGGCTGGTGGTACTCGGGGTACTGGCCCCGGTGTTGTTGTACGTCTTGTGGCAAACCGAGCAACTGGGTAAAACCAATAAAACTTTACAGAAGCAGCTGGCGCTGCGTGAGCAGGAGTCTATCCGGCTGCAGCAGGCGGCGTATCAACTGGCAGAGCAACATAAAGCCTTACTGGAACAGCAGCTGGCAATACAGCCGGCCCAGCCGTTGCTAAGCAACCGTGAAATGCAGCTGGCGCGTTTTCTGTGTTTAAGTTTACCGGTAGTGGTAAAAGAGTGCTGCCAAAAAGCGGTACTGCCACAGCAGGTGCTGAAACAGCAATTGCGGCATTATCCGGGGCTGGACAGCCTGGTACTGGAGCAAATGATGAAAAAGCACAGCCGACTTACTGCGCTTTGGCAAAGCAATACGATTATGGCGTATATCCAACTATGCAGTGTTATGGCTGGGCTTGCCGGCGAAGAGGCTGCAGCCAAAGTCAGCAACCTCTAGGCCGGTATATCGTGGCGTAGCACGAGTTTTAATGACGTAATACCACTTGGGGCTCGGTATCAATCTGGCCGTCAACATCGATAGCGGCCATTTTAGACCCCGCCGCCAGCACCGCCAGACTGCCATTAGCAATATGACGGACGAACAGCAAATCGTAGCCGAAGCGTTGTAACTCCGCGACGGAAAACTTCTGTGCCAGACTCAGATCGTCCCAGAAAAAATGTATATCCTTATCCATCTGGCGCCTTTCAGTAGACATAACAGGCTCCAACTATCAGGGATATCGGGTTTGAAAAACATCTGTTACGGCTGTTCGCCAAGCTGCAATATGGTTCGCCACTGCGGTTCGGTAACCGGCATAACAGACAATCGGCTGCCCTTTTGCACCAGAGGCAACCCATAGAGCTTAGCCGAGCTTTTCATTTTGTCCAGCGTGATAATAGCCGGCAGTTTTTCCACAAACACCAGGTCAACGGCTACCCAGCGCGGCGCTTCCGGTGAAGATTTCGCGTCAAAATAAACACTTGCGTTATCAAACTGGCTCGGGTCCGGATAGGCACTACGCACCACTTTGGCAATACCCGCTACTCCGATCAGTTTACAACTGGAGTGATAAATCAATACCAGGTCATCTTGTTTTACCTGATCACGCAGCATATTGCGTGCCTGATAATTGCGTACCCCTTCCCACACTATGGCTCGGTCAGGTGCGCGGGCAAAGTCATCAATGCTGCATTCTTCAGGTTCGGTTTTAAACAACCAATACATGGGAAACTTTTCCTTGTTATTTTTCTGGTTACCTGATTACTAAATCAGGCTTTCATGCTACGTTTATTTAATAAAAACCGCAGGGAGGATAAAATGATTAAAATAATTTCGATAATTTTTGTTGTAATTATGATGCAAGGATGTGCCAGCGGCCCGTCTAAAACAATTGTGTTGCAAACAGCAGATGCAGCATCCGAGGACACTGTAACTGTAGTATGTCACCGAGAAAAGAAAACAGGAAGTCATTTATCAGCCGTGGTTTGCCGTGATGTTGATAAGCTAGCAGCAGAGGGCGAGCGAACCAGACAAGCGCTACAGGGAGCGCTATTAAAGACGCCTTCATCACGACAGATGTAAAAAATTATCCCCACTGTAGTAAACTGTTCAAAGCATGATGAATGAGTTCAGTAAGGTGGGGTAATACATATATGAGTATTGTTTTGGAAAACCTACTATCTCTTCTTAAATTAGAAGAGATTGAGCAGGGCCTGTATCGTGGCCAGAGCCAGGACTTAGGCTTTAAGGCAGTGTTCGGTGGCCAGGTAATGGGCCAGGCCCTGTCGGCAGCAAAAGAAACCATTGCGGAAGATCGCAAAGTGCACTCGTTTCACTCGTATTTTTTGCGCCCCGGTGATGCAGCACGGCCTATAGTGTATGAAGTGGAGAATATCCGCGATGGTAAAAGCTTCAGTACCCGCCGCGTCAGTGCCATTCAGTTTGGTAAGCCAATCTTTTATATGACGGCCTCATTTCAGGCAGAAGAAACGGGCTTTGAACACCAGGACCAGATGCCGGAGGTGCCGGCGCCGGAGCAGCTGGTGTCTGATTTAGAGTTTTACCAGCAGCATGCCCAGCTGATCCCCGAAAGCCTGCGCAGCAAGTTTATTTGTGAAAAACCAATTGAAATGCGCCCGGTCGATTTTCAAAACCCGTTTAAACCGCAGGTAAGTAGCGCTAAGCGTTACGTCTGGTTTAAAGCCAACGGCCCGATGCCGAATGACTTACGCGTACATAAATATCTGCTGGCCTATGCGTCAGATTTTAACTTTCTGCCCACTGCGCTGCAGCCGCATGGCAAGTCCTTTATGGCGCCAAATATGCAAGTGGCCACCATTGACCATGCTATGTGGTTTCACCAGGATTTTCGCTTTGATGACTGGTTGTTATATGCGGTTGACAGCCCCAGCGCGTCCGGTGGACGCGGTTTAGTGCGCGGTCAGTTTTATAACCGCGCCGGTAAGCTGGTGGCGTCAACTATTCAGGAAGGGGTGATCCGTGCTTATTCCAGCAGCCGTTAGTGGCTGCTGGTTGGCATAATGCTGTGAATGCTTTGCAGCACCTCACTGCGTAATAAGCCTGCGACAGTGTCACTGAGCTGATGCAGGCTGGCGGTGGCACATAACCGGCTTTGCTCATCCAACTGGCTGTAGCCAGTGTCTTTTAACGCCACCAGTAAGGTGGCAAACAGCTGTTTATCATAATATTCGGGTGCGGTAATGCCATGCAGGTTTAACAGCCGCTGTGCCAACTCGTGGCTGTTTTTTTCCAGTTCAGCGCGGTTTAATGCCTCTCGCTGGATTAGCTGCAACACCATAGCGTAGCGCTGCAGCGTATGCTCGGCATTGTGCGCCAGCATAGTTAACATGGCAAAGCCGCTCTGGTGCTGCGCCGGGGCACAGTAATTATCGTCCTCTTGCTGCACCAGACCTGCCTCGACCAGATGTTGCAGCACGGCTTTACTATAGGTTTCTACCGAGCTGATATCTAAAAACAGCTCGTGGCGCAGTAGCGGATACAACTGCTGCACTATAGCGGTTAACTGTACCAGGCTGATACGGCGCTGGTGTAACACTGCACTGGCAATAATGGCCGGTAGCATAAACAAATGCAGTACATTGTTGCGGTAATAACTCATCAGAATGGCATTTTCTGCCGTCAAACTTAGCAGCTCACCAAAGCTGTCACTGTGCTGCTGCACCTTTTGCAGGCTGATGGCATGGTCTATCAACTGTGCGGCGCTTTCTTGTGGCAGTGTCACCTGCTGATGATAAGGCACGGCGCGCTGCAGGCTCAGGTAAAAATTTAACAATTCAGTCAGCTCACTGCGGGCCATTGTATGGCGCTCGGTGGCCAGCAAACACAGTGCCAGTAAATTAATACTGTTAAGCGCTGCTGCCTGATTAATGCGCTGCATCAGGCTATCGGCCAATTGTGCTACTACCGGGTTAAGCCACTGCGGTTTTTGTACTTCCAGTGGATCGATGTTTTGCTTCCAGTCTGGTACCTGCTGGGTTAAATAACTGTTCAGTGTTATCGGCTCGCCAAAATTGACAAAGCCATAGCCGTAATCGCGCAGATTACGGATCGCTTTTAACACGCCCAGCGCAGACTCTTTTTGTTTGCCAGAACCTTTTAGTTCGCGCAGGTAAGTGTTTACTTCCATTACGTGCTCATAGCCCAGATACACCGGCACCAGAGTGACCGGGCGCTCTATGCCACGCAGCATCGACTGCAGTGTCATGGCCAGCATGCCGGTTTTCGGCTGCAGCAAACGGCCGGTGCGGCTGCGACCGCCCTCGGTGTAGTACTTTACCGAATAGCCTTTGCTAAATAGCTGGCACAGATATTCACGAAACACCGCTGAGTACAGCTTATTACCGCTGAAGCTGCGGCGAATAAAAAAGGCGCCGCCACGACGGAAAATAGGCCCGGCCGGCCAGAAATTCAGGTTAATGCCGGCGGCAATGTGCGGTGGTGCCAGGCCCTGCTGATAGATCACATAGCTAAGCAGCAGATAATCCATATGGCTGCGATGGCAGGGCACATACACTATCTCGTGGCCTTTTTGTGCCAGGTCGCGCAGCATATCGGCGTTGTTGACCTTGATACCTTTGTACAGCTTGTTCCATAACCAACGCAGCACCCTGTCGCCTACCCGCAAGGTTGACGCGCGATAGTCAGCGGCAATTTCCAGCAGTAGCTTGCGCGCTTCCTGTCGGGCGGCCTGTACTGAAATACGCTTGGCTTTAGCTTCGTCGTCAATGGCTTTTTTCAGCGCCGGAGCGCCTAACAGTGCATTAAACAACTGGGCACGGTTGACCAGTTTCGGCCCGGTAGCGGCCAAACGCTGGCGGTAAAAGTGAAAACGCGACATGCGCAGCAGCTTATGCGCAGTGCTTTCGCCGGCGCCAAACTGCGCTGCCATCTGCTTAAGCGATACCGGCCGGCTAAACCGCACCAGCGTATGGCGGCCAGAGATCAGTACGATCAGCAGTTTTGCCAGCCAGTTAGGCGCATGGGCTTCTCCCAATAACCATTTGATACTGTTTTCTTTGCCCGGCGCCCGGCCCCATAATAAGGCCACCGGCATCAGCTGGGCGTCCAGCTGTGGGTTAGCCAGGTGGGCCTGCAACAAGGCCTGGCCTTGCGCTAAAGCCGTGGTTTTGCCGCGTGGCAGCAAAAGGGTATGGGGCTTTTCAAGAAATAAGGTGCGCGGGTGGGCCTTACCGTCCAGCATGACGTTATCAGCCGGATCGGGCAAGCCGAGCTTGTCGCAAATACGCCGCACGGCGGCGAAATCGGCCGCTGATTCTGTGGTGCAAATATAAAACAAGGGTTTAGCTTGCTCTAATGCCAGCTCAGTTACCGGGTGCTCCGGCACTATCTTGTACTTCAGCAGCGGCCATAATGGCCATTTTAATAAGGCTGCAAACAACTTTACCGGCCGAAACATGACCTTTTCTTCCTCAGCGAACAAAGTGATATAGCATAACACGATGGCGTGGCCTGGAAAATTGCGCGTGCTGACAGAAACTTGCATTTGTTACACGCCTGTATATACTCACAGTATTCACTGTACAGGTAACCAGCACTATGAGACCACTAACGCCCCGGCAGGCCGAGATCCTGCAACTGATTAAAGATTATCAACAAGACACCGGTATGCCGCCAACCCGTGCGGAAATCGCCCAGCAGCTGGGCTTTAAGTCGGCCAATGCGGCAGAAGAGCATTTAAAAGCACTGGCGAAAAAAGGCGTAATTGAAATGATGCCGGGTACCTCCAGAGGCATCCGGTTGGTGGATAATGATGAGCCAGAGCAATTAGGCTTACCGTTAATTGGTAAAGTGGCAGCTGGCCAGCCAATATTGGCGACCGAGCATGTGCAGGACTATTACCAGGTTGATGCTAATTTATTTAAACCGCACGCAGACTTTTTATTGCGGGTGCAGGGCATGAGTATGCAGGATATTGGTATTTTAGACGGTGACTTGCTGGCGGTGCACAAAACCAATCAGGCGCAGCCCGGCCAGGTGATCGTGGCGCGGGTAGATGAAGATGTTACAGTAAAGCGGTTTCAGCGTGAAGGCACCACCGTATTACTGCAACCGGAAAACAAAGATTTTGACGTCATAAAAGTAGACCTGCGTGCGCAGCATTTTGCTATCGAAGGCTTGGCTGTAGGCGTTATTCGTAACGGCAGCTGGTTATAATTTGTACTAAGCTCAGTAAGTTATTTCATTCAAAGCGCTGGTATGACCACATGGGTTTACCGGCGCTTTTGTTATTTAGGGGTTTACAGCCGCCGTTATTTGGATAATTCTTAACCCGAATCTGATTAAAAAATAACAACAGGGTCAGATCCGGTTTCAGCGCTAGCCCCGAAACCGATACTTACAATAACAATAATAAACTGATGAAACTTCAGGCATGGGTTCGGTGTGGGTGTGTAAGAACCGTGTAGTACTGTGTACTTAGTTTCTGCAGTTTGCTTTGCAAAATGACAGAGGAGAAGTCCAGTGACGAAAACGCGTAGTCTTCGTTGGTCGCTGCCAGCCTTGCTTTTAGCTGCAACCGCTAATGCAACAGATATGCCTTTGAATATGACCAAAGGTGTAACAGAAATCAGCCAGCAGGTGTACGACCTGCACATGACGATATTCTGGATTTGTTGTGCTATAGGTGCAGTGGTGTTCGGGGCCATGTTCTGGTCCATTCTACGGCACCGAAAAGCGCGGGGCGTGCAGCCGGCTCAGTTTCATGAAAGCACCAAAGTAGAAATACTCTGGACGGCGATACCGGTAGTTATCTTAATCATCATGGCCATTCCGGCTACCAAAACCCTGATTGCAATGGAAGACACCACAGAGGCCGATGTCACTGTGCTGGTGACCGGCTCGCAGTGGAAATGGCATTACAAGTATTTAAATACCGATGTCGAGTTCTATTCCTTGCTGGCGACACCCAAAGAGCAAATCAATAACAGGTTTGCCAAAGGCGAAAACTACCTGCTTGAGGTAGACCGGCCTTTGGTGATCCCTACCGGCAAAAAAGTGCGCTTTTTAATGACATCAGATGACGTGATCCACTCCTGGTGGGTACCGGCCTTTGCGGTGAAAAAAGATGCCAACCCCGGCTTTATCAACGAAGCCTGGACCCGGGTAGAGGAGCCAGGTATCTATCGTGGCCAATGTGCCGAGCTGTGTGGTAAAGACCACGCTTTTATGCCGGTGGTGGTGATTGCGAAAAGTCCGGCAGATTACGAGCAATGGTTAAATGGTGAAGCCGAGCGTATTGCCAAAGCTAAAGCGGAAGAGCAGGAGCTATTGGCAATGAATATGAGCATGGACGAGCTGATGAGCGTGGGTGAGCGCACTTACATTGCCTATTGTGCAGCTTGCCATCAGCCGAACGGCGAAGGCTTAGCCGGCATTTTCCCGGCGCTGAAAGGCAGCAGCATGGCGCTAAACGATATGGCAGGTCATATTGATATAGTGTTAAACGGCAAAGCCGGCACGTCAATGCAAGCCTATGCCAAGCAACTGAGCTTAAAAGAAATTGCTGCGGTAATTACCTATGAGCGTAATGCCTGGGGTAATAATACCGGTGAGCTGGTGCAGGCGGCTGATGTGCACGCCGTGCTACAAGGTAAAGGGGAATAACGGATGAGTGCAGTAGTGACAGATCATGAACATGATCACGAGCATCATGACCACAAACCCAGCGGCATAAAACGCTGGCTTTACACCACTAACCATAAAGATATCGGCACCATGTATCTGGTGTTTGCGCTGATTATGTTTTTTATCGGCGGCGCTATGGCCATGGTGATCCGGGCTGAACTGTTCCAGCCGGGTATGCAGTTTGTAGAGCCGAACTTTTTTAACCAGATGACCACAGTACATGGCCTGATCATGGTATTCGGTGCGGTGATGCCAGCTTTTACCGGCCTGGCTAACTGGATGATCCCGATGATGATAGGCGCGCCGGATATGGCACTGCCGCGGATGAACAACTGGAGCTTCTGGATCCTGCCGTTTGCGTTTTTAATTCTGCTGATGTCGCTGTTTATGCCAGGTGGTGGCCCAAGTTTTGGTTGGACCTTCTACGCGCCGCTATCGACCACTTACAGTAGTGACAGTACAGCGTTATTTGTGTTCTCGGTGCACATTATGGGTATTTCTTCCATTATGGGCGCCATTAACGTGATAGTGACCATCTTTAACCTGCGCGCACCGGGCATGACCTGGATGAAAATGCCGCTGTTCGTCTGGACCTGGCTCATTACCGCTTTCCTGCTAATTATGGTGATGCCGGTATTGGCGGGCGTGGTGACCATGGTGTTAACCGACAAATACTTTGGCACCAGCTTCTTTGATGCTGCCGGTGGTGGTGACCCTGTGCTGTTCCAGCATATTTTCTGGTTCTTTGGCCACCCAGAGGTGTACATCATGATCCTGCCGGCCTTTGGTATTGTCTCCGCCATAGTGCCGACGTTCGCCCGCAAGCCATTGTTTGGCTATGCCTCTATGGTGTACGCCACAGCCAGTATCGCTATCCTGTCGTTTTTAGTCTGGGCGCACCATATGTTTACCACGGGTATGCCGGTGGCGGGTGCCTTGTTCTTTATGTACTGCACTATGCTGATAGCGGTGCCCACCGGCGTGAAGGTATTTAACTGGGTGGCGACCATGTGGCGCGGTGCCATGACCTTTGAAGTGCCGATGATGTTTGCGCTAGCCTTTATCGTGCTATTTACCATCGGTGGTTTCTCCGGTTTGATGCTGGCCATTACCCCGGCCGATTTCCAGTACCATGATACCTACTTCGTGGTGGCGCACTTCCATTACGTGCTGGTGACCGGCGCAGTGTTCTCTATTATCGCTGCGGCCTACTACTGGTTACCAAAATGGACCGGCCATATGTACGACGAAAAACTGGGCCAGTGGCATTTTTGGTGTTCGCTGATCTCAGTAAACCTGCTGTTTTTCCCGATGCACTTTGTCGGTTTGGCTGGCATGCCAAGACGTATTCCGGACTATGCGCTGCAGTTTGCCGATTTTAATGCTTTTATCAGCATTGGCGGCTTCCTGTTTGGTGCCTCGCAGTTGATTTTTGTCTGGGTACTCGTCAAGTGTGCCCGCGGCGGTGAGAAAGCCACGGCACAGGTATGGGAAGGGGCTGAAGGGTTAGAGTGGCAGGTGCCTTCACCGGCGCCATACCACACCTTTGACACACCACCGGTAATTAAGTAGGAGCCGGCTATGGCACTGCGACATAAACCTTTAACCGTCAAATTAGCCGTTACTGCGCTGGCCATGTTTGGGTTTGGTTTTGCGCTGGTGCCGCTGTACGACGTGTTTTGCGACCTGACGGGTTTAAACGGTAAAACCGCTGCCACTGCCGCCTCGGCCGAGGCAGCCATGATAGATACCAGCCGGCAGGTGGTGATTGAATTTGTCGCCCGGCCCAATAAGCAAATGCCCTGGGTATTTAAACCCGAGGTCAGCCGGATGACAGTGCACCCTGGTGAAATTCATATTATGAATTATCTGGCAGAAAACCCGACCGGCCGCATGATTGTGGGGCAGGCGGTGCCATCGGTATCACCGGGACAGGCCGCATTGTACTTTCACAAAATAGAGTGTTTTTGCTTTACCCAGCAGCAGTTAGCTGGCGGCAAAAACATGCTGATGCCATTACAGTTTTATGTCGATCCGGCGCTACCCAGCCAGTTCAGTACCATTACGCTGTCTTACACCTTGTACGATGTAACCAGCGCCTGGCAGGACAGCAGCGCCGTTTCAACCCAACCTGGGGAATAACATGACTAAGACATACGAAAAATATTATGTTCCCGCCCAGAGCCCCTGGCCAATCGTTGGCGCTGTTGCGCTGTTTCTGATTGCCTTTGGTGCTGGCACCTATGTTAACGAAGTTACTAAACAACAACCTGGCTTTGGCGGTTATATGCTGGCTGCTGGCTTTGTGGTGTTAATTTTTATGCTGTTTGGCTGGTTTAAAAACGTCATTGATGAGTCGATGAGTGGCTTGTACAGCGCGCAAATGGACCGTTCGTTCCGTCAGGGTATGAGCTGGTTTATTGTGTCAGAAGTGATGTTTTTTATGGCATTTTTTGGTGCCTTGTTTTACGGCCGGGTGATTGCGCTCGACTGGTTAAGTGGCGGCAGCAACAATGCGATGACCTTTGAAATTCTCTGGCCGAACTTTGAAGCCATGTGGCCGTTGTTAAAAACGCCCGGTGGTATTGAAACCCAGGCCATGCCGGCGACCGGGCTGCCACTGATTAACACTGCGATTCTGGTGCTGTCGTCCATTACCCTGCACTTTGCTCATACCGGCTTAGAG
>JAANMY010000886.1_pt1 | contig 38221 bp, 40 predicted proteins | sample 7279691 | NCBI WGS metagenome assembly JAANMY01 (sample SAMN14094543, study PRJNA606508) | bioreactor metagenome | isolation source: A lab-scale SPAN reactor treating ammonium-rich wastewater day 388 | place: Ireland: Galway | collected 2018-02-07 | reverse complement strand
CCGGCAGCGCGAGCAGCAGCCACGCCACCTCGTCCGGCGTCACCAGCGCCGCCGACCGGCGGACGCGCGCGACCGGCGGTCGCCGCACCTTCGTCGGCTCGCGCCGCCGCGGGTCGAGCGGGAACACGTGGCGCGTCAGGGACTGCAGCCGGTAGTGGGCGGCCACATAGGCGAGCACCGCGGCGCACAGCCCGACGTCCGCCACTCGCAGCGCCCGCGACCGCACATACCAGCCGCCCCCCAGTCCGATCAGCCGGTGCTGCTCCAGCAGGTGCCCGGCTGCCAGGACGACGAGCACCAGGATCGGCGCCAGCGGCAGACGAGCGAGGACGCCGACCAGCCCGACCACCAGCAGCAGCGGCGTGTACAGGGCCGGCCCCTGCTGAAACTCGATCGCGAACATCGCCGCCAGCGCGACCAGGCACACGATGGTGTACTGATCGAAGAACACCGCCTCGACCGGGCGCGGCTCCTCCGCGGCGGGTGGCGCCATCGCAGTTCCTCTCCTCATAAAGCCCACAAGTGGCGTCCCGTGGGCCAAGGTGCTGGGGATCTGGCCCACGGGACGTGCCCCGTGGACTTTCAAGATTCTGTTGCGCGGCGCTGTCAGCCGCTCCGCGGGTTACGCGGACCGGGGGCGGCCCCGCGCAGCCGTTCCAGGCGTTCCAGAATCAGCCGGATTGGATCCCCCTCGCGGGCACACACAACCGCCACACCGAGCCGCGCGAACGCGCGCCGCAACCGATAAAAGGCGCGGTGAAAGCGCAGGACCGTCGCCCGCCGCGCCGTGGCCCCCACCGGCTGCGTCAGCCGGCCACCCTCGACGCCGAGCACAGCCAGCGCCTCGGCCCCCCCCGGAGGCTCCCGGCGCGGCAGCGGGATGCGCGGCGGCCAGGGGCAGACGAGCATTACCTGATGATGGCGGGCGACGGCCACCTTGACGGCCCCGAGCAGCGGCCCAAGGCGGTCGTCCAGTTCGAGCAGGTCCGCGAGTAGCACGAACAACTCGTTGTCGTGGCCCTTGCCGATCGCACGCAGCAGCGCCCGTGCCAGCACCTCGACCTTGGCCGGGGCGACGAACAGGTAACGCCCGCGCCGATCGTACAGCGGTAGCTCGAACGGGACGTGGTGCTCGGCCAGGAAGCGCTGCATCAGCAGGCCGAACGGGCGGTCCTGCTCCATCAGCAGCGCCAGCCCGCCCGGCGCCAGGCCGTAACGCACCGACAGCACGGCAGCCAGTCGCTTCCGCCACCGCGCGTGGCGGCGCCGCCGGGCGGAGACGAGCAGCGGCAGGAGGCGGTAGAAAAACTCCAGCCGTGCGTACCCGATGGTGAGGATCGCGACGGTCAGGGCCGCCCCCCCGGCGAGGCCCGCGTACAGGCCGAGGGTCTCGCTCGTGAGCTGGAAGACGACGTAGAGGAGCAGCCCGAGGGCCACCCCCGCTGCCAGGGCCGGGGCGAGGACCAGCAGCAGGAACACGACGAGGTACAGGCGCCGGCCCGACGTGGACCGGCGGCGCTCGTAGGTCGGCACGCGCCAGAGCCACGGCAGCCAGAACGGCACCCGGTTCGCGTCCGGCCGCACCAGCTCGGGGTAGACCTCCTCCGCCAGCCCGTAGGCGAGAGGCAGAAGCGGGCGCACCGGGGCCGCGGCGGTCGTGGCCGGAAGTCCGGCCGCGTCGGCGAGTTGGCCGAGGATACGGACGACGTGCCGGCCGCCGCGCGCGGGCCGGAGGTACTCGACGCGCTCCTCGTCGAACAGGCACAGTCCGGGCAGGTCGCGGGCGGCGGCCGCGGCCTGGGTGACGGCCGCGCCGATCTCCACCAGCCGGGTCAGGGCGTTGGCTCCGGGCGGGCCGACGCGGACGGAACCGGAGGTGTCCACGAACAGCGTGCAGCGGACCGGCACCTCGCTCTCGAACTCCTTGGTCATCAGCCGGTCGCGCCGCGCGGACGCCTTCCAGGCGATCATCCGCGGGGGATCGCCGGGGAGGTAGTCGCGCAGGTCGAGTAACTCACTTCCGGTGCCGGGACGGCGGTGGCGGTGGACGCCGGCGATCGGCAGGAGGTTGTAGCGCTTGACCGTCGGGGCGTGGCCGCGCGCATCGGTGAGCGGGGGCAGGATGCGCAGATGGCGCACGGCCGGAACGAACAGCACGTGGTGGAAAAACCCCTGCAGGTCGGCCAGCTGCACCCCAACCCCCTCGAAACGCACGCGACCCGGAGCGCGGCAATGGACCTGGTACGCCAGCTCCAGCGGGCTCCCGCGCCACACGGCGCCGTCGCGCTCCGCCTCGCCCGCGACACGCTCCAGGCCAAACGGGACACGCTCGGAAGCACGAAGGTAAGGCGACGGCAGAGCACCGTCGAGGCACAGGCGGGTGCGCACGCGGAAGGTCCGGCCGGTCCACAGGCTCTCGACCGACCCGCGTTCGTCCAGTACCTCCCGCTCGACGCGCAGGCCAGCGGCAAGGAGACGCAGACGAACCGCGAACAGAAGCCAGAGAGCGAGGAACCAGGACAGGAGGGTCAGGCAGACCAGGGCCACGACAGGCGTGTTCGCCCACAGGGCGAGCAGGAGCAGCCCCAGGACGACAACCAGGAACCACCACCCGCGCGCGGTTAACATGGGTGTTCTGAGAAAGAGGTCAGGGAGGAGGGACGTCTCGCCCCCTCGTCCCTCGCCTTGCGCCCCTCGCCCCTCTACTTCGCGTGTTCCGCCTCGTACTGGGTAATCTTCTGCACCCGCCGGGCGTGGCGACCGCCCTCGAACTCGGTTTCCAGCCACAGCCGCACGATCCGCCCGATCAACTCCTCGCCCAGCAGGTCGGCCGACAGGCACAGGACGTTCGAGTCGTTGTGGCGGCGGCTCATCTCGACGGTGACGCTGTCGTGGCACGGGGCGGCGCGCACACCCTTGACCTTGTTGGCGGCGATGCACATGCCGATGCCGGTGCCGCACACCAGGATTCCGCGCTCGACCCGGCCCTGGCCGACGGCCTCGGCGACCTGGAAGGCGAAGTCGGGGTAGTCCACGCTGCCGCTGCCCTCGGGGCCAGCGTCGAGGATCTCGTGGCCCATCTGCTCGAGGAGCGACCGGATGCGCCGCTTCACCTCGTATCCGCGGTGGTCACTGCCAATCGTGATCTTCATGTTCCCGCCTCTCCCGGTTGGGATCGGGAGACGTCAATGCCCTCCAGTTCCCCGAGCAACGTTTCCAGGCAGTGGGCAATCTGCCGGGCGCACGCGCGGTAGACCTCCTGGTCCCCGCCGATGGGATCCGCCACGTCGCCGTCGGCGCCGGCCAGCAACCGCGGCTGTGCCACGCCGCCCGTGCAGTATGGGGCGAGTGCCTGCTGGTGGCCGCGCGTCATCGTGATCAGGTGGTCCGCCTGCATCAGCAGCTCGTGCGTCAACCGCCGGCTGGCGTGCTCGCTCAGGTCGGCCCCCAACTCGTGGGCGACCTCGACCGCCTCCGCGGCGGCGACGTCCCCCGGAGTGGCCGACAGCCCGGCCGACAGAACCAGGTAGCCGCGCCAGGGCAGTTCCCCGACCGCACAGCCCAGCCGCTCGGCGAGGAGCTTCTTGCACAGCGCCTCCGCCAGCGGGCTCCGGCAGGTGTTGCCGGTGCAGACGAAGACGATGGTGCAGGGGACGAGCTGGGCAAGGGTCTCCTCGTCCACGACGCCGGGCTGGACGACCCCCCACCCCTCACCGTTGACCCGGACGACCGTCGCCGGCTGACCGCACGAGCTGGGGCCGTCGTCAATCACCAGCGCTACCCCCTCGCCGACGGCTCGTACCACCGCCTCGGCGCTGGTCGCGGCGGGCTCGCCCGGGACCGCCGCCAGCACGGGACCGGGAAAGCGGGCCAGTGTGTATAGCAGCGCGTCGTGACCCGGCGCCCGCACGTGCAACGCTCCTTCCGGGCAAACCCTGTGCCGAACCCCTTCCGGGAGCCGGCTGGCGAGCCCCTTTTCGACTCCCTGCGTGAGGAGGAGGGCGACCGGCCCCGGCCAGCAGCGGCGCGCCAGGCGGCGGGCCAGCTGGCTCATCCCTGGCGCCCAGTCCAGCGCCTCGGCGGCGGTGCGGACCGCGAGCATCAGGGGGCGGGCCTCGCCGACCTGCCTCGCCAGTGCCTCGACGGCCGCCGGTGCAAGGCCATTCGCCGTGATGTGGTAAGCTGTCTCGGTCGGGAAGGCGACCAGTCTCCCTTCACTCAGCGCCTGGGCGGCGCGCCGGGCCACGTCTTGTTGATTGGTGCGCTGCCAATCGAGGACTTCGGGCATTGCCTGTGGTGCCTGGAGGTGAAGGAGTATATTCCACGCCGCGAGGCGGTGTATCGCAGGGTTGCAAGTCCGCGCGACCTGTGGCATCCGGCTCGAACTCGCCCCCCCGGCCTGCCGTAGGAAGGGGAGCTATTAATCTAGGGACCGGCAGCGGTTCCGGCAACCACCCGTGATGGGTGGTGGGTAGTAGAGATTCCAAAGCCCACGGGACGCTGCCCGTGGGCTTTCCCTTCTTCACCACCCACCATTTCATGGCTCGCGCAGCACGAACTTCTGCGCCCGCCGGCCGATGATGTCGCCGAGGTAGAGGTTGCCGCGCGAGTCCAGAGCGATCGCGTGGACCCAGTTCACCTCCCCCGGTCGCTCCAGGCCGTCGATCCCCTTCGGCAGGGTGAACAGCTGGAGCAGCCGCCCGTCCGGGGCGAACTGCATGAAGATCTGGTCCTTCGGCGGGCAGCCCAGCGCATTGTCCTCCTTGCGCCACTGCATCGGCGACGATCCGCACACCCACAGTTTGTCGTCCCGAGTCATGTGGAAGCCCCACGGTACGATCAGGTCGCGCCACTCCGCCAGGAACTTGCCCGAGCGGTCGAACACCTGGATCCGCACGTTGTTGCGGTCGGCGACGTAGATGCGTCCCTTCGAGTCGGCGGCGATCGCGTGCGCGATGCTGAACTGCCCCGGTCTGTGACCCAGTTCGCCCCACTCGTTGACGTACTCGCCGGCGCGGTTGAAGTGGACAACGCGGGCGTTGCCGTACCCGTCGCTCACGTAGATGTCGCCGTCGCGCGTGACCGCCACGTCGGTCGGCATGTTGAAGTGCTTCCTGTCCCGACCGGCCTTCCCCCGGGTGCCGAGCACCAGCAGTAACTTGCCGTCGGGCGTGTATTTCTCGGCGACGTGGTTCTTGACGTCCGTGATCCAGACGTTCCCGTCGAGATCGATCTTGATGTGGTGCGCACTCGCGATACCCTTCCCCCAGGCGCGCAGGAACTTGCCCTGGGCGTCGTAGACCTGCACCGGCGGCTCGGCGCGGGTGAAGACATACACCTGATCGCGGGCATCGACCGCCACTCCCGGGACGTGGCTCCAGACGGTGCCCGGGGGTTTGGCCGGCCACTTCGGATCGACCACCCAGGTGCGGGCCAGGTTGACCTTCGGATATTTCGGCTCGCCGGCCGGGGCGGTCCGCAGCAGAGCCCCCAGTCCGACCAGCGCCGCCACGGCGGCCAGCACGACGCGACAACGAACGGCAATCAGCATGTCTCACGCCCCTTCGGTTGGTGTGTGGGAGGAGGGGCCAGGGGTCAGGGATCGGGCAAGCAGGTCCAAAGCCCACGGGTGGCGTCCCGTGGGCTCTGGGCCTTCTTCCCTGATCCTCAGCCACAGTCCCTCTCTCCTGCCCCGCATCGTACCCGGGCGGCGCGGCGGGGCAAGGAGATTTCGCGGCGGTCGCGGGTAGCGCGAACCGCTACAATGACCGTGTATCGGCTATCAGATGTCGTCTTCGAGGAGGATTCCATGAAGGGTGACCCGCAGGTGATCGAGGCACTCAACTGGGCGTTGACCATCGAACTGACCGCCATCAACCAGTATTTCTGCCAGGCCAAGATGTGCGCCAACTGGGGTCTGACGCATCTGGCGCGGAAGCACCACGAGGAGTCGATGGGTGAGATGAAGCACGCAGCGAAGCTGATCGAACGCATCCTCTTCCTGGAAGGCACCCCGGAGATCGCCCGGTACGACGTGATCCGTGTCGGGACCGACGTGAAGGAGCAACTGGAGAACGACTTGCAGCTGGAGATGAAGGGCGTCAAGCATTACAACGAGACGATCGAGCTGTGCGTCCGCATCAAGGACAACGGCTCGCGCGAACTGATCGCCCCGATCCTGGTCGAATCGGAGGAGCACGTCGATTGGCTGGAAACTCAGCTCGAGCTGATCGGGCGCGTCGGCCTGGAGAACTACTTGAGCGAACAGATGGGCAAGGCCGACGAGGACGACGGTGGGGGCGAGTAACTGTACTGCTCCAGGAGCAGCCGAATATCCTTGTGGCAGCACGTGCAACCGCCGCCGGCGCCGGTGGCCTGGCGGACTTCTTTGAGCGTTTGCAGACCCAGCGAGGTGATGGCCTCGACGATCTCGTCCCGGGTCACATTCAGGCAACGGCACACCAGCTGTGCCGAGCAGCCGTGGCGGCTTTCAGGAGCGCAGGGGCGTTCCATGCACGAACCCAGCCTTCTGGGTGGAGAGGCCGCAGAGATCGCGGCAGGCGGGCTCCATCAAGCCACCCTCTTGATGGAAAAGTCCGGATTGCTCCCCGGTTCTGAGGAGCATCTTCCAGGAGCAAACGCAGGCGATCGAGTCGCCGGGTTGATACTGAGACTTAATCTCAACAATATTCTAGCCGGCTGACACAAACTGTCAAGAGAGGTGCCGGACAAAAATTGCCGGCGCGCAACAGGGAGGCTCCCGTGCCGTGGTACGGGAGCCTCCCTGTTGCGCGCCGGCTGCTGACTATCCTCCTACACTATCGCCGCCCGCGCTGGCCCGTGAGTGGCAGAGAGCGTGGCCGACGGGGTGAGCTTCCGCGTCTGTGTTTGCATCTCCTGTTCGATGCGTTGGTGGATGGCGAGGAAGGCTTCCGCGAAGCGGGGGTCGAACTGCCGGCCCTTCTGCTTTGCCACCTCGGCGAAGGCGTCCCGCGAGGGCATGCCGGCCCGATAGGGGCGGTCGGACGTCATCGCGTCGAAGGCGTCGGCGATGGCGACGATGCGGGCCAGTCGCGGGATGGCCTCGCCCGCCAGCCCGTCCGGGTAGCCCTTGCCGTCCCAGCGTTCGTGATGGCTACGGGCGATCGGGATGATCGAGTGGAGGTCCGGCACCTGCTCGAGAATCTTCGCCCCCTTGGTCGTGTGCGACTTCATGATCTCGAACTCCTGCGCTGTCAGCCGGTCGGGCTTGCGCAGGATGGCGTCGTCGATGCCGATCTTGCCGATGTCGTGGAGCGGCGTGCCGGTCCGGAGCAGGTCGAGATCCCTGGCCGGCAGATCGAGGTGCTGCCCGAGCAGGACCGCGTACTCGGTGACGCGGACGGTGTGGCCGCCGGTGTACTCGTCGCGCAACTCGACCGCCTGGGCGAGGATAGTGATGGTGTTGAGGAACAGCTCGCGCTGCCTGCGCAGCAGGGACGCACTCTCGATCCCGGCGGACACGCTGGCCGCCAGGGCGTCGGCCAGGTGCAGGTCGTCCCGGGTGAACGGTTGCTGCAGCGGCCCGCGGTCCAGGTGGAGAACGCCGAGTTTCCGCCGCGGGGTCCGCAGCAGCACGCAGATGACCGACGCCATCGTCCCCTCAGCGATGCTCAGGGCGGCCGCCAGTTCCGGATCTTCGCTGATCTGGCAGAGGGTCGATTCGCCGCGGGCGAACGAACGGTTGGCGATGTTCTGGCTGAACCCGGTGCGGCTGCCGACCTGGCCGTAGGCGGTCGCCAGAGCCCGGAGCTTCAGCAACTCGCCCTGCCCCTCGGACAGGGCGATGGCGCCGCGCTGGGCGTCGAGGGCGCCGACCGCGTCGTTGAGGATGTTGTGGAGCAACTCGTCCTCGCTCTCGACGTGGCCCAGATAGTGGCTGGTGCGCAGGAGTACCAGCAGCTGCTCGCCGGGGCGCGGGCAGCGGTCGCGGTCGAAAACGAGATCCTCGATCGCCTCGTTCCAGCTCTTGCTGGCGGTCGCATCGACCACCATGTTGTCGGCCGTCAGCCCGCTGTCCGTCTCCTCCCGTCCGTCGCACAGCTCATCGACGACCAGGGTGATGTTGCCGCAGCGGATGATGTCGTGGAGCCGCAGCGGCCAGTCGCCCGCTCCGAGGCGGGCACCATTGAGGAACGTCCCATTCGTGCTGCCCAGGTCGCGGACCCGCCATCCGTTGGCCGTCGCCCGGATCTCGGCGTGGTGGCGGCTGACCGACGAGTCATCGAGGACGATCTCCAGACTCCCACGGCGGCCCGCCCGGAGCAGCGCCTCCCCCTTCCACACCTGCCCTTCGGTGTCGCCGTTGATGCCTCGCAAACGAATGTGGCGCTTCACCACTCGATCCCCCTCTTGGCCTGTTCCAGTCGTCTGCTGCCGGGCCGGTAGCCTGTTGGGCATATTCGAGCTTTGGAAGTCTAGCTCACAAGTCGCGACCTTGCTCGCAGCGATTGTTCGCGCCGGCGCGCTCGATCGCTCCTCAATGAGAGAATAGCTCACAGTTTGCGGTGGTGACAGCGTCGCGACACTTACCGGCCGCGAGCGCAAGCGAGTGGGTGGGTCCGTTCGAGGGGTTCGTGTTTCCCGGGAGCGTCGCGGCCGTGTTCCATCGGACCAGCCCGAAGCGTCAGCGACGGAGCCCTGTCACCGCGGGGCCAGTTCTTCGCGCAGACGCCGGGCCAGGATGGCCGTTCGCTCCTCCGTCAGGTGGAGCGGGTTGACGACCAGTTTTCCTTCGTGCAGCAGGCCGTGCCCGACCTGTACCGACGGACGACCGCGGCGCAGCCGGCGGCAGACGTCCATCGCCGCGGCTGGCTCGCCGAGCGCGATCTCCAGCAGCGGCAAGCTCTCTCCGTCGGCCGGCACGCGGACCAGGCACCGCACCGGCAGGCCGTCGAGGGCGGCGGCAACCTGCTCCAGTCGGCGGCGCCGAACCGGCAACTCGGCGTCGTAGGCACCGCTGGCGAACAGCTTGAGGGCCGTCAGCAGTGCGACGATCTGTTCCTTCGACACCTTCAGCGCGCGGCCGATCCCGTGCCGCGGGATGCCGGCGAGGCGGCCCCTGTCGATCAGGTCGGCGGGCGGCTCCCACAGCTCGAAGTGGTCGTCCATGTCGAGCATCTGCACGGCCGCCGCCCCGACCAGGTCGCGCCGGCCGCACAGGATGCCGGTCGCCTGCGGGCCGCGGATCGCCTTGCCGCCGCTGAAGGCGACCAGGTCGGCCCCGGTCGCGAGCAGCGCCCGCAGGTTGGCGCGCGGCGGCAGTTCCCCCGCCGCGTCCACCAGGACCGGCAGGCGGCTGCGGTGCGCCTGGGCCACCACCTCGGCCAGCGGCGGCGCCCGCTCCGGGTCGTGGACGTAGAGCACCCCGGCTGTCAACGGCCCGAACGCCGCCTCGTACTCCCAGACCTCCGTCCGCCGGACGCCGGCGCCCGCCACGATCTCGTTGAATCCGACCTCGACGAGCCGCGCCCCGGCCGCGCGCACCGCGTGATCGTACCCGTTGCGCTGCTCGCGGGCGACGATCATCTCGTGAGGGAACCCGTCGCAGTGCGGCAGCCGCTCCATCCGCCCCAGGTCGTAGCCGGTCAGGATGGCCGCGGTGCCCAGCGTCAGGGCGGCCGCGGCCCCGCTCGTTACCAGCCCGGCCTCCGCCCCCGTCGCCTCGGCGAGGACGCGCGACGCCACCCCCTGCAATGTGTCGAGCGGCACCGTCTCGTGCGCCGCCGCGCAAAACGCTTCGAGGACTGCGTCCGGCATCGGCGCGCCCCCCAGGCGGGTTACCGCGCCGGCGGCGTTGATGATCGGTTCCAGACCCCAGTCCTCGAAAATGCTCATGTACCTTCCCGCTCTGCCAACGCCCTACCAGCCCGGAGCGCCAGCAACGGGCGCTAGCGGGCGCTGCCCCAGATGCGCACCGTGCCGTCGTTGCCGGCCGAAACGGCCCAGCGGCCGTCGCGCGAGAACGCCACGGACCAGACCTCATCCGTGTGCCCTTCCAGCCGGCGCACCTCGTCCCCCGTCTCGACGTCCCACAGCCGCAGCGTGCGGTCCCGCCCGGCCGACAGGGCGCGGTGGCCGTCCGGCGCGAACGCCACTCCCTGCACGTACCCCTGGTGGCCGGCGAACACCCGCACGGTCTTGCCCGTGTCCAGATCCCACAGCCGGAGCGTCCTGTCGGTGCTGCCGGACAGCGCCCGCTGGCCGTCCGGTGCGAAGGCCGCGGCGAGGACCGTGTCGGTGTGCCCGGTCAGCTTCTGCAGCTCCGTCCCGCTCTCCAGATCCCAGACGCGCACCGTCCGATCGAGGCTCGCCGACAGTCCGCGCTGGCCGTTCGGTGACACGTCCACGCACCATACGAAGTGGTTGTGGCCGCGCAGCTGCCGCAGTTCCTTGCCGCTCGCCACGTCCCACAGGCGCAGGAGCCGGTCGTCCCCACCCGAGAGGATACGCTGGCCGTTCGGCGTGAACGCGACGCTGCGGACGTAGTCGTCGTGGCCGGGGAACTGGCGCACCTCGCGCCCGGAGACGGGATCCCACAGCCGGATCGTCTTGTCGAATCCGCCGGACAGCACGCGCCGGCCGTCGGGCGAGTACGCCACCGTCCAGACCGGGCCGCGGTGGCCGTCGAGCCGGCGCAGCTCCTTGCCGGTGCGCGCGTCCCAGATGCGGACGACGCCGTCGGCGCCGCCGGAGACGACCTTGCGCCCGTCCGGGGAGAAGGCGGCGGCGTAGACCGGCCCGTCGTGGCCCTCGATCTTGCGCACCTCGGCGACGATCTCACCGGCCCGGTACTCCTGCGGCAGCTCGGCGGTGATGGCCTTCATGCGCGTCCGGGCGGCCTGGCGCTGCGGGCCGTCCAGGCGGCTGGCCGCGTGCTGATACCAGGTGTAGGCGCGGGCGAGCATGTGGTACTTCGGCGCGCCGGTCTCGCCCTGGGCCGTCTTCCACCACCCCTCCGCGAGGGCGAATTGCTCGGACCCGCTGTCCGCTCCGGCGAGTTCGCGCTTCGCCAGCTGCTTCAGCCCCGGATCGCTCCCGCCGGCCAGCAGGGCCAGGCCGCGCTCCCAGTTGCCCCGGGTGAACGCCTGGTAGCGGCCGACGACGAGCCGGGCCTTGGGGTCGTTGGGCGACTTGCGCAGCGTGTCGGCGAACGGCTTGACCGAGGCGTAGGCCTCCTTGAGCTTATGGACCTCCTGCGCCCGCTTCTGGAGGGACCGCACCAGGGGGACGACCTTGAGCTTGCGCGCCGCCGCCTCGGCAGTGGCGACCAGGCCCTCGGCCGTGTCGTAGTCGTCGGCGCTGACGGCCTCGTCGAGGAGGAGCAGGGCGGCGTCCACCACCGACTGGTAGGCGTCGGGGGTGGTGGTCGCCTGGCTCGCGGTGCCGAGCGCGGCGGCCTTGCGGGCAAAGGCGTCGGCGGGGCTGACGGCGAAGTCCTGCACCGTCTCATCGATCGCCTGCAGGGCGGTCGCGATGTCGCCCGCCTCGGCCGCCAGGCGGGCCGCCTCCTGGTACAGGACGTACCGGCCGGCCGGGTCATCGACGGTGTCGCGCCCCTCGGCGAGCAGGGTCCGGGCGAGGGCGGCCCGCGGCGGCGCGTCCTTCTTCGCCTTCGCGTATTCTTCGGCGAAGACCTCCTTGACGAGGATCAGCGCCTTGCCCTGGGCGGCCTGCGCGGGGACCGGCGTTTTCGTCTTCGCCGGACCCTGGGCGTGCAGCGCACAGGCCAGGCCGAGAACCAGCGCCGCCGGGAGCAGCGCGGCGCGGCCGCGGGGGAGACGGGCGGCGTTCGTATGATGCGCAACCATGAGATCCTCTTCGCGGTGGGGGCAGCTTCACGGTGTTGTGGATCGTTGCGGCGGTCGGCGAGTGCCGGCCGCTCGCTGGGGAGCATCATATCGCCTTCCGTTGCGGGGAACACCCGTCGCTGGTATAGGTAGGACATGGCCGCCGTGGAAATGGAACACGTCACGAAAACCTTCGGCACCCACACCGCCGTCAGCGACCTGAGCCTGCAGGTGCCGGCCGGCGCCGTGTACGGGTTCATCGGCCCGAACGGGTCCGGCAAGACGACGACCCTGCGGATGATCGTGCGCATCCTTCACCCGGATCGCGGGCGGATCCGCGTGCTGGGCGAGGAGACGCTCGGCGCCGCCAACGACCGGGTCGGCTACCTGCCGGAGGAGCGCGGTCTGTACAAGGCAATGCGGGTCGGGGAACTCCTCCGCTTTTACGCCTCTCTCAAGGGGCTGCGCGACAGCCGGACCGCCGTCGCCGGATGGCTGGAGCGCCTGGGGTTAGGAGCCTGGGCCGACAAGAAGGTCCAGGCGCTCAGCAAGGGGATGGCCCAGAAGGTTCAGTTCATCGCCACCGTCGTCGCCCGGCCCGAGCTGGTCCTGCTCGACGAGCCGTTCAGCGGACTCGACCCGGTCAACGCCGAGGTGGTCCGCGCGGCCGTCCTCGACCTGCGCCGGGAGGGCACGACGGTCATCTTCTCGACCCACGACATGGGGATGGCGGAGAAGATGTGCGACTTCATCTTCATGATCCATCGCGGCCGCAAGGTGCTCGACGGCACGCTGGCGTCGATCCAGTCCGCCTACGGCCAGGACATCGTGCGCGTCCGGGCGGACGGCGACGCGCTCGCGCCGGCGTCGCTGCCGGGCGTCGCCCATGTGACCGACTACGGCCAGCTCCAGGAGTTGCGGCTGAAGCCCGGGACCGACCCGCAGACCGTCCTCGCGGCGCTCGCCGGCCACGCCCGGGTGCTCCACTTCGAGGTCGCCCATCCGACCCTGCACGATATCTTCGTCCGCATCGCCGGGCCGACGGCGGTCGGTGTACCCGCGGAGGTCGAGCCTCATGCGTAAGGTTCTCGTCGTCGCTGTCCGCGAATACCTCGCCGCCGTCCGAACGAAGACGTTCGTGCTCGGCCTGCTCGTCATGCCGGTGCTGATGGGCGGGAGCCTGGTCCTGCAACACCTGCTCGAGGGCATGGTGGACACGCAAACCAGGCACTATGCCGTCATCGACCGCACGCCCGGGCAGAAGCTGGCGGGGGTGGTTGAGAAGGGCGTGAGCAGGTACAACGCGGAGACGATCTGGGCCGGCGACACGCAGGTCAAGCCGAAGTTTCTGCTGCACGTCGTCGAACCTTCCACCGCGGATCCGAAGGCGACCGACCAGCAGCGCTACCAGCTTTCCGAGCGCGTTCGCCGCGGCAAGCTGGCCGGGTTCCTGGAGATCCTCGGCGGCGACCCTTACTCGTTCCCCCCACCGGGGAAGGCGGAGGAGCTTCCGCACCTGGCGCTGCGCTACCAGACCAACCGGGCGACCGACGTCGAGTTCGCGAAGCTCGCGGACGAGGCGGTGACGAAGCGAGTGCGGGCCGTGCTGGGCGACCGGAAGGGGCTGCGGCCCGCGGAGGTCCAGGTGCTGGTGGTCCCGGCGGTGTTGCAGCAGAAGGGACTGTCGGTGCGGGACGAAGCCACTGGCGAGGTGCATGAGGCGTCGGAGCACAGCCGGCTGGCGTCGCTGGTCGCGCCGATGGCGCTGATGATGCTGATGTTCGTCGTCGTCCTGATGAGCGCGACGCCGCTGATGCAGGGCGTCGTCGAGGAGAAGATGCAGCGCATCGCGGAGGTGCTCCTCGGGTCCGTGGCGCCGTTCCCGCTGATGCTGGGGAAACTGATCGGGATGACGGCGGTGTCGCTCACCATCAGCGCGGTGTACCTGGCAGGAGCTTACGGACTCGGGATGCAGTTCGGGATGGTCGAGTACATCGGCGTCGAGCTGGTGGTGTGGTTCGTCGTCTACCAGACGCTGGCGGCGCTGATGTTCGGGTCGCTGTTCATCGCAGTCGGGGCGGCCTGCACGGACATGAAGGAGACGCAAAACCTGCTGTGGCCGGTGATGCTGCTGGCGGCGCTGCCGGTGTTCCTGCTGGGCAACGTGCTGCGCGAGCCCAACAGTCCGGTGGTCGTTGGGCTGTCCTTCTTCCCCTTCGCCACGCCGATGTTGATGATTACGCGGATGGGCGTGCCGCCGGGCATCCCGTGGTGGCAGCCGGTCCTGGGGGTGGTGCCGGTGCTGCTGACGACCGTCTTCTGCGTCTGGGCGGCGGGACGGATTTTTCGTGTGGGTATTCTGATGCAGGGCAAGGGAGCCCGCATCGGCGAAATGGTCAAATGGGTGTTCCGGGGTTAGGAGTCCGTTGCCGCGGCACCGTTAACCAGCTGCGAGCGCAAGCGAGCGGTCGGCCCCGCTCGCCGCGCTCTCATTTCGTCAGTCCCCCTGGGCGCCGGTCGAGGTCGGCGACTCGGGCGCCGGGAATGCCTTGCGGATGTTGTTCAGGGTCTGCTGGTAGTCCGCCGGCACCGGCTCGAACGCGGTCAGCCGCCAGGCGAACATCAGCTCGCGGGACCGCGGGTTTTGGTGCGCCCGGAGCAGGCCGGCGCGGAACCGGGCCAGAATGGCGTCGTCCAGGCTGCCCTGCCGATAAGCGATGACGGCGGCCGGAAAGATTGGCGACTGCTGCGCGATCTTCAGCCGAGCGTAACACCCCGGTTTCAGCGCCTCATACGATTCCAGCGAAACGTTGTCCACCACCGCGGCGGCGACCTTCCCGCGCAGGACGTCGTCGAGCGCCTTCTCGATGTCGGGATGGACGACGACCTCCTCGAACATCTCTTTCGGCGTGGTGCTGTCCTTGAGGCAGGCGCGCTCGATAAACAGGTGGCAGTGCTCGCGGCTGCGCCGCGGCAGCGCGACCCGCTTCCCCTTGAGGCACGCGAATCCCTTCACGTCGCTGTCCTGCCGCACCACCAGGCACGCGCGCAGGTGCCGTTGGCGGTTGATGGCGATGACCAGCGGGCGCAGCTCGGGGTACTTCTCCTGCGCCCAGGCGAACTCCACCCCGTGGAACACGCCGAAGTGGACCTGGCCGTCGGCCAGCATCCGGCCGAGTTTCATCGGGTCGCCGGCCACCACGGCCTGCCCACTCAGCCCGGTCTGTTCGCGGATCAGCGCCGACAGCGGCTGCGCTGCGAACTGAACCAGGGCCGGGGATAGATCCCGGAACAGGCTGCTGACCAGCCCGATGCGGATCGCGGTCTCCCCGCCCGCCTCGGAGGTCGCGAACGCCCGCGGCGTCAGCCCGACCAGGCTGGCGACGAGCACCAGCCCGAGGCCGATGATTCTTCGACTCATGTTCCACTCCTCTTCGCCGTTCCGAAATCTATTGCCTCGGGCGAGGCCCGATGGCTGCCTCGTTCAAGTATGTGGTGAAACTGCGCATGCCGTACCGGGCGGGGCACCAGCCCCGCCCGGTACAGTCGCTCAAACCGGCCCGATCGGTCAGCCGTCACGGCCGCGCGGTGAGCGCCACCCGGTACGGCGGGCAGTAACCGCCCGCGGTGATCCGCTCCAGGGCCGCCAGGGCCAGCGCCTGCAGGTAGAGCGCCTCGTTGTACTGCGACTGCACCTGCTGCTGGAGTGTGCGGGCGCGGATAACGTCCTCGCCGATTGCCTTGCTAATGTTCGCCTGGCGATCGACCGCGTCGGCGATTCGGGCCGCCTGCTCGGCCGTCTGCCGCAGGGTCCGGGCGCTGGCCGACGCCTCGCGCCACTTGAGGTAATGGGCCTCGGTCTCCAGCACGATCAGGTTCGTCGTCTTGTCCACAACGGCGGCCGCCCGGGCGCTCAGGTCGCGCGCCCGCTGCATACGGTCGTGGCGCCTGCCGGCAAGCATCGTCGGCATGTCCAGGCCGACGGCCCCAGGGCGGTACTCGCGGTTACTGACGCCCTGCGGGATCTGGCGGGCGTGGATGTCGGAGACGGCTGCGAACGTGCGTTGGGTCGGGCGGAAGAAGGTGGCGCCCTGGGCGTTGATCTCCAGTTCGGTCACCTGGGCCGCCGTTGTCGCCTGGACGATCTCCCCGCGGCGCGTCAGCGCGAGGTGCGTCAGCTGATGCAGGTCCAGACCCTCCACCGGCGGGGGCAGGTCGATGAGGACCAGTTCCAGCGGGCAGTCGGAGGATAGTCCCATCGCCTCCCGCAGGGCAGCCCTGGCCAGCCCGATGCCCTGAGCGACCTCCCCCAGCTTCAGGCCGATGAGCTGGACCTGGACATCGAGCTTGTCCACGTCGATCTTCGTCACCTTCGCGTCCGGGTCGCCGGCTTTCAGGAGCCCTGCCGCACTCTCTCGGCTCGCCTTCAGCTTGGCCAGCACCTCCTTGATGACGCGCTCCTGCTGATGGGCGTACATGACCGAGAAGTAGTTGCGGGTGATGGCGTAAACCGTCTCGCACTCGGCCTGCTGCACCCCGGCAGCGGCGATCGCCACGCCGAGGGCCGCCTGCTGTCTGCGGATTGGCACCTCGCGGCTGATCAGGGCCGCGAGCCGCATGTTCTCCAGAGCCTGGCGTTGCGACTCGGCGGCGGCAAGGCTGGCCTGGGCGGCGGCGAGGGACGGCTGCCGGCCCAGCCCGACGCGCACGCACTCGTCGAGCGTCAGCGGTTGCGGCGCGGGCTGGACCGCCGAGACGACGGGCGGGGCTGGGGGCTGGGCGTCCTGCTGCGCCCGGAGGGCAGGGGGCGTGGCGCCGACCGCCATCACGAGCGTGAGTACGAGACAGCGTGAAAGTGGCGGCAGGGCGCTGCGGCGGGTGGGGTTCATCGAGGCTCCGTCCTCTCGCTGGGGGACCGCAGGCGGGGTGCGGCCCGGAACTGCCTGGAGTCGTCCTCGGGCGGCGGGTGGTGACGGCGCCGCCCGGGAGCATTTTACGCGGGGTCGTCCAGACTCCGCCCGACCCACACCCGGCGAACGCTTCGAGAACTAACATCGGCCCGCGGCGGCTGGGTTCTCCAAACGCGGCGCGGTAAACCAGTCAAGCCGGGCCGATGGTGTTCCTGCACGTCGGCCTGGCGAAGGGATGCCTCCGGCGCGGCCAGCGCGGGTCGGACGGGTTGCGCGGACGGCGCCCCCTGGGAAAACCGCGTGGGCACTGCGACAATAGGCTGTGAAGGCAGGCGGGCGACATAGCGCCCGGCCTGTCCGCCTGCCTTCACGATGGCGGCAGTAACTGCCCACGGCCCGAAGACCACCAAACCCCATGTTCGAGCGCTACACTCCCGCTGTCGCCCGCGCCCTGGAAGCCGCCCTCGCATGGGCCGGCCGCCACGGCGCTCTCGAGATCCGTCCCCTCCATCTGCTGGAGGGCTTGCTCGAGGAGCAGGAGGGGCGCGCGGCCGCGCTGCTGGCGGCCGGCGGCCTCGCCCCCGAGATCGCTCTGACGGCCCTCACGGTCGGGACCGCCGAGGAGGCGCCTCCCGGCGTGGAACTGCCGTTCAGCGCCAGCGCCGAGCAGATCCTGGCCAGCGCCCGCGAAGTGGCCCGCGACCTCTTCGGCGAGCGTACCGTGGCGAGCGAGCAGTTGCTCCTCGCGCTGGTACGCGAGGACGACGACCTGCGCCGCTCCCTGGAGTCGCTGGGGCTGGCGGCTGACCGGCTGGAGGCCGACATCCTGGCGGATCTCGGCCCGCCGCTCCGGCTGGACGAGCCGCTGCACCTGCCTGAGACGACCGAGCAGATCGACACCGCCCGCATCCTCGACGCCTGCGCCAACCGAGCCCGGGAGGCGCTGCGTGTCGTCGAGGACTACTGCCGGTTCGTCCTCGATGACGCCTTCCTCACCGGCGAGCTGAAACGGCTCCGCCACGACCTGGCCGCGGCGCTGGCCGACGTGCCCGGCCCGCTGCTGCTCGCGGCGCGGGACACCCTCGGCGACGTCGGCACCGGGATCGCAACGCCGCAGGAGCTGTACCGCCCGACGCTCGTCTCCGTGGTCGAGGCGAACCTGAAGCGGCTGCAGGAGGCGCTGCGGAGCCTGGAGGAGTACGGCAAGGTGCGCAGCCCCGGACTGGGCCAGGCGGTCGAGACATTGCGATACCGGGCGTATACGCTCGAACGGGCGATCGTGCCAGGCGAAACGGCGCGGCGGCGGCTGGCGGACGCCCGGCTGTACGTCCTCGTGACGTTCGGGCTGTGCGCCCGGTCGCCGGAGTGGGTGGTGCGCGAGGCGGTCGCGGGCGGCGCCCAGGTGGTCCAGCTGCGCGAGAAGGGACTGACGGACCGCGACCTGCTGGAGCGCACCCGCCAGGTGAGCCGGTGGGCACGGGCGGGCGGGGCGCTGTTCGTGCTGAACGACCGGCCGGACCTCGCCCGGTTGGCGGACGCGGACGGCGTCCACGTCGGCCAGGACGAACTGCCGGTCCGAGAGGCGCGGCGCGTGGTCGGGCCGGACGCGCTGGTCGGGGTCAGCACGCACGACCTGGAGCAGGTGCGGCAGGCGGTGCGCGACGGGGCGAGCTACATCGGCGTCGGGCCAACCTTCCCGTCCGGCACGAAGGAGTTCGCGGCATTCCCGGGGCTGGAGTTCGTGCGGCAGGCGACGGCCGAGACGTCGCTGCCGGCGTTCGCCATCGGCGGGGTGACCCTGAAGAATCTGCCGGAGGTGGTGGCGGCGGGGGCGCGGCGGGCGGCCGTCAGCGGAGCGATTTGCGGGTCGGAAGATCCGCGTGCTCTCGCGGCGGCGATGCGGCGCGTCCTCGACGCCTCGTGAGCGCCCACCAGGCAGGTGAACGCGGTCGGTTCGCCGTTCCCCTCTCCCCTTCCGGGAGAGAGAAGTGCTTGGGACTGGCGGACCAAACGCCATGACGCTTCCGGCTCGTCGGCGTCATGGCGTTTGGTCCGCCAGTCCTGACACCGGCTCGCCGTCGATAAACTTCCGGCAGTCGGGCAGCGCCAGCAGGAAGTTGCGGCCGTAGCCCTTGGTCAGCACGCGCGGGTCGAGAATCACCACCATGCCGGTGTCGCTGCGCGTGCGGATCAGCCGGCCAAACCCCTGCTTGAGCTTCAGCACCGCCTGCGGCACCTGATAGTCCATGAACGCCTGGCCGCCCGCCTCCTCGATCGCCTCGACGCGCGCCGCGACGATCGGCCGGTCCGGCACCGCGAACGGCAGCCGGGTGATGATCACGTTCGATAGCGCCTCGCCCTGCACGTCCACGCCCTGCCAGAAGCTATCGACACCGAACAGCACCGCGTTGCCGGCGCTGCGGAAGCGCTCGACCATCTGCGTTCGCGGCAGCCCGTCGGCCTGGGAGAGCAGCGGAAAGCCCTGCTGCGCGAACCACGGCCGCAGCCGCGCCGCCGCCCGCTGCATCGCCTGGTAGCTCGTGAATAGCACGAACGCCCGCCCGCCGCTGCGCTGCACGTACTCCCGGATCTTCTCCAGCGCCACCTCCTCGAACTTCTCCGGGAGAGCCGACGGATCGGGCATCTTGCGAAACAGGTGCAGTTCCGCCTGCGCCTGGTAGTCGAAAGGACTGCCGAGTTGCAGCGTGTCGCAGTTGTCCAGCCCCAGGCGGTGGCGGAAGTAATCGAACCCCTGCTTGCCGCCGGCGCTGAGCGTTGCGCTGGTCAGGATGACGCTCGGCACCTGCGAGTAGAGCTGGTCGCGCAGGGCCGGACCGACGTCGATGGGCGCGCTCGCCAGCGCGACGCGCTGCGCTCGTTCGCCGGTCACGTCGATCCAGTAGACCTGTCCCGGCAGATCCTGCCCGAGCCACGCCCGCAGGTCTGCGGCCAGCCCCTCGCAGCGGGTGGCGGCGGACGTCAGCTCGATCTGCTCCTCCTCCGACTTCACCCGCTCGGCGATCCGGCTGATGAGGCTCCCCAGTTCCTTCAGCTCCGGCGACAGGGTGTCCGCGACGATGCCCTGCGCGCGGACGCGCACCGACTCCGCCGCCTGGCTCTGGTTCTGGCCCCTGGGGCCGGCGGGCCGGCGCGGCTGGGCGAGGCGCCACGCCTGAATGCCGCCGAAGAACTGCTCGGCGGCGGCGCGCACCTTGTAGACCTGCTCGGGTCCGTCCTGGTTGTCGTGGATCGACAGCAGCCCGTGGACCCGGCCGCGCCGCTCGGCGTAGAGGCGCTTGAGGAGGTGGTCGATCTGCCCGCGCGTGACACCCAGACCCATGTGTTCGGCCGCCACGTCCTCCAGGGTGTGGGCCTCGTCGAGGATCGCGACCTGATACTTCGGCAGGATGGACGCCCCGCTGCGGCGCAGGGCGAGGTCGCTGAAAAACAGCGCGTGATTCACCACGAGGACGTGCGCGCCGAACATTCGCTTGCGTGCCCGGAAGTAGAAGCACTGGTCGTGGTCCGGACAGTTGCGGCCGAGGCAGTTGTTGCTGTCGCTCTCGACGAGATCCCAGACGGCGGGCAGCGGTTGAAAGGACAGGTCGCTGCGGCTGCCGTCGTGCGTCTGGCGCGACCACCGGCCGACGCGCAGCAACTGGTCCGCCTGGGTGTCGTCCTCCAGGAGGATGCGGGCGCGCTGCTGGGCGACGCGCAGCCGGCGCAGGCTCAGATAGTTCGACCGGCCCTTGACGAGGACGGCATTTAGCGGCCGCCCCAGAACGCCTTGCAGGAACGGAATGTCCTTGCGGACGAGCTGTTCCTGCAAGCTAATGGTGTGGGTCGAGACGACGACGCGGCATTCCTTGTTGTCGAGGGCGGCGAGGGCGGCGGGGACGAGGTAGGCGAACGACTTGCCGACGCCGGTTCCGGCCTCGACCATGAGATGGCGCCGGTCCTGGATGGCGCGGGCGACGGCGTCGGCCATCTCCAGCTGCTGGGGGCGGACCTCGTAGTTACTTAGCCGGCCGGCAATGGCGCCGTCCGGGCCGAGGATGGGGATGTGCGACATGTCCCCATTGTCCCGAAAACGGGCGGCGCGGGGAAGGTCGGCAGAAACCCGTCCGTTGCGCGGGAAGAACCAGGAACCACACAAATACCAGGAACCAAATCCCAAACCAGGGGCAAGGTGCCTGGGGTTTGGTCCGCTGGCTCCTTAGTCTTCAGTCAGACCCTGATAGTTCCGCATCACGAGATGGCTGTTGATCTTCTGGACCAGATCGAGAGCGACGCTGATGACGATCAGCAGGCCGGTGCCGCCGTAGAAGCTGGCGACGGTGTAGTTCACCTCCAGGGCTGCCGATACCATGCTCGGAATGATCGCGACGACCGCCAGGAACGCCGCCCCGACGTAGGTGATACGCAGGATGACGCGCTCCAGGTAGTCGGCCGTTCGCTTGCCCGGCCGGTAGCCCGGGATGAAGCTGCCGTAGTCCTTCAGGTTGTTCGCCATGTCCTTCGGGTTGAAGGTGATGGCGGTCCAGAAGTAGCAGAAGAAGTAAATCAGCAGGATGTAGAAGATGTTGTAGATGTACCCCTGCCGCTCGAAGGCGTTCTGCAGCCACCACGTCCAGCTCCACTGGAAGGTTTGCGACATCCAGCGGAAGAGGAACATCGGGATGAGCAGCAGTGAACTGGCGAAGATGACCGGCATGACGCCGGCCTGGTTGACCTTCAGCGGCAGGAACTGCCGCGTCCCGCCGTAGACGCGCCGGCCGCGGACGTGCTTGGCCGACTGAGTCGGGATGCGGCGCTGTCCCTTGGTGATCGCGACGACCGCCACCACGACGGCGACGAACAGGACGACAAGAACGATCAGCTTTTCCAGCCCGACGTCCCCGCCGGTCCCACTCCCGCCGAGGGTGAAGATGGACGACTTCAGCCGGCCGCGCTCGAACAGCAGGCTCTGCGTCGCGTCCGGGATGCGGGCGATGATGCCCGCCATGATGATGAGGCTGATGCCGTTACCGATCCCGTACTCGTCGATCTGCTCGCCAATCCACATGAGGAAGACGGTGCCGGCCGTCATGAGACAGATCGAGACGAGGATGTACCAGAAACCATCGTAGCCGTTCAGGGCCAGGCCCATCCCCCCTTCCGTTCGCGGTCGAGCGATGTACTGCACCCAGAACCAGGCCTGGATGAAGCAGATTGCGACAGTCGCGTAGCGCGTGTACTCGTTGATCTTCTTGCGGCCGCTCTCGCCTTCCTTCTGCAGCTTTTCGAGCGGCGGGTAAACGCTGGCGAGGAGCTGGAAGATAATCGAGGCGGAGATGTAGGGCATGATGCCCAGGCCAAAGATGGTGCTCTGGCTGAGGCTGCCGCCGGAGAACATCGAGATCATCCCGAGGATGCCCTCGTCGCTCCCCTGCATGGCCTTGGCCATTTCGCGCTGATCGATCATCGGCAGCGGCACATGGAAGCCGATGCGGTAGATCGCCAGGAACAGCAGGGTGATGATGATCTTCTGCCGGAGTTCCTTGATCTTGAATATCGTGGCCAGCCGGGTTTGCCCGAACGCCCGGAAGGCTTTTGTTGTGATTGCCATGATCGTTCCTCGGAAGGTCGAAAGGAGAGGGTAAAACGGACAAAGGAAAAAGGCAAGAGGAGATCGAGCCAGGCCGGTTCTCCTCCCCTTCTTCCTTTGCTGCGCCTCTCCCTTCGGGGGCCGCATCACGGCCCCAGAACACCGCAGGAGCCGGTTCCGTCCGGCGATCTCGTGCGGCTCGGGGGCCGGAGCCCCCTCCTGCAGTGTCGGTGGCTCGCCGGTCAGCCCTGGGTTTTGGGCGTGCGCGGCTTCATCTTGTTGCGCTTCGGCTTCTTCGGCGGCGGAATGACCTCCGTGGTGCCGCCCTTCGCCGCGATCTTCTCCTTCGCCGACTTCGAGAAGTGGTGAGCCCGGATGACCAACCGTTTGGTCAACTCGCCGTCGCCCAGGACGCGGACGCCGTCGTACCGGCCCTTCCACAGACCGGCCTGGCGGAGCGTGTCGGGGTTCACCTCGGCGCCGTCGTCGAAGTGCCTGTCGAGGTCGCTGACGTTGACGATGCAGTATTCCCGGTCCCACGTCGCGTGGCTGAAGCCGCGCTTGGGGATGCGGCGGAACAGCGGCATCTGGCCGCCCTCGAACACCTCACTCGGGTGCCCGGCGCCGGCGCTGGCCCACTGACCCTTGTGGCCGCGCGTGGCCGTCTTGCCCATCCCGCTGCCGACGCCGCGGCCGACGCGCTTCTTGCGCGTCCGCTTCGTGATGCCGACGTGTACGGTGCTCAGGTCCATTACAGGGATACTCCTCGCAGGCGGGCGACCTCTTCGCGGGTGCGCAGTTCCAGGAGACCCTGGATGGTCGCCTTCACCAGGTTGATCGGGTTGGTGCTGCCGTGGGTCTTGGTCAGGATGTTGCGGATCCCGCACGCCTCCAGCACGTCGCGCACACCGGGGCCGGCCTTGACGCCGGTGCCCGGACCAGCCGGGACGAGGACGACACGGCTGGCCCCGTAGCGGCCGATGACCCGGTGCGGAATCGTCTCGCCGCGCATCTGGATCTTCGACTGCCGCTTCATGCGCCCCTCGGCGTCCTTCGTCGCCTTCTCGACCGCTGGCGGCACCTCGTTGGCCTTGCCGTAGCCGTGGGCGACCCGGCCGCGCCGGTCGCCGACGACGACCAGGGCATTGAAGCTAAAGCGGCGACCGCCCTTGACCACCGCAGCGCAGCGGCGGATCTTGACGACGCGCTCCTCGTACATCTCCTGGCGCTGTTCACGCTCGCGATCGCGTTCCCGGTCCCTGGCCATCCCCATGCTCCTCTATCTCGTGGCGCCGCCGACGGACGCGGCGGTGTGTGCGTTAGGTCTTTGCCTTTTCCTTCTTCTTGGGCGCCTCGGCCTTCCCCTTGGCCTTCGGTGCCGGCGCCGCCTTCTTCGCCTTCGGCTCCTTCACCTTCTTGCCCGGCTTGTGCTCGCAGCACTTCAGCCCGGCCTCGTTGGCGGCCTGGGCGAGCGCCTCGATCCGGCCGTGGAAGCGGTAGTGGCCGCGGTCGAAGGCCGCCCTGGTGATCCCCTTGGCGACGGCGACCTCGCCTAGCTTCTTGCCGACCGCCTTCGCCGCGTTGACGTTCCCGCCGTAGGGGACCGCCTGCCGCATCTCCGGCGTGCAGCTGCTGGCCGCCGCCAGGGTCACGCCGTTGATGTCGTCGATCAGCTGGGCGTAGATGTGCAGGTTGCTGCGGAAGACGCTCAGACGCGGCCGCTCGGCGGTGCCGGTGATGTTCGAGCGCACATGCCGGCGGCGGCGGAGTTGCTGCTTGTGTTTTGCCTTCTGGTGGTCCATGATGCCATTTCAGCTTGCAGAGGCGCGCCCGCCGATCGGGAGCGGTCCGCGGGCGCACCCCTTGAATCCCAGAGATTAGCCGCCGCTGGCGAAGGACTTGCCTTCCTTCCGGCGGACCTGCTCGTTGTCGTAGCGGATGCCCTTGCCCTTGTACGGTTCGGGCTTGCGCGAGGCGCGGATCTCGGCGGCGAACTGGCCCACCTTCTGCTTGTCGGCGCCCCGAACAACAATCGACGTCGGGTCGGTCAACTCGACCGTCACCCCTTCGGGGGGCGTCAACTCGATGGCGTTGGCGTACCCGACGGTGAGGACAACGCTCTTCTTGTCCATGCGCGCCTGGTAACCGATGCCCTCGATCTTGAGGCGCTTCTCGTACCCCTTGGTGACGCCCTCGACCATGTTGGCGATCAGGCTGCGTGTCAGACCATGCAGAGCCCGGTTCTCGCGCTCGTCGTCGGGCCGGATGACCTTGATGACGCGCCCCTTGTCGTCGTGCTCGACGCCCATCCTGGGATGGTACGCCAGGTCGAGCTTGCCCTTGGGGCCTTCGACGCGGATCGTCCCGTCGGCCAGCTGGACCTTGACGCCGGCTGGGTAAACGACGGGCTGCTTGCCAATACGGGACATGGTCTTCCTCCCCCTGCTCGCCGCCCGCTGTTAGTAGACGGTGCAGAGCAATTCGCCGCCGACGCGCTGGGCTCGCGCCTGGCGGTCGCTCATCACGCCCTTGTTGGTGCTCAGGATGGCAATGCCCAGGCCATCGAGGACGGGCCGCAGTTCGGTGTGGCTCCGGTACAGGCGGCGGCCCGGCTTGCTCGCCCGGTCGATCCGGCGGATGACGCGCTCGCCCTCGGGACCGTACTTGAGGTAGACGCGCAGCATCACATGCGGCTCACCCAGCCCGCTCACCTGCTCGAACCGGGTGTGTCCCTGGTCGTCGGCGGCTTCCTTGCCGATCTGGTGGTCGAGGATGAACCCCTCGTCCTTGAGCACCTGGGCGATCCGCTGCTTCAGGTGGGTGGCGGGCATATCGACCCACGGCCGCTCGATACGGCTCGCATTGCGGATCCGGGTCAGCATGTCAGCGATCGGGTCGGTCATCATGGTCGTTGCCCCTCACCAGCTGGCCTTCTTGACGCCCGGAATCAGCCCGTTGCTGGCCATGTCGCGGAAGCAGATGCGGCAGATGCCGAACTTCCGGTAGACGGCGCGCGGGCGGCCGCACAGCCGGCAGCGCAGCCGGATGCGGATCTTGTCGCGCGGCCGCAGCTTGACCTTGGCGGGATCCTTCTTGTTCTCTTCCAGCTGCTTGAGCTGCCGCTGGAACTCGACGCGCTTGGCTTCAGTGGACATAGAAGTAGTGGTTAGTGGTTAGTGATTAGTGGCCAGTCATCCGTGGTCGGCGAGCAGAGTCTCGTGGGTTCGAGTCCTCTGCCTTCACTAACCACCGACCACCAACCACTGACCACGCGGTGTTCACGCCTCGCGGAACGGCATGCCGAACGCCCGAAGCAGCTCACGCGACTCGTCGTCGCTGTTGGTGCTGATGACGAACGTCACATCCATGCCCTGAGTAAAGGTGACCTTGTCCGGATCGATCTCGGGGAAGACCATCTGCTCCGTCAGGCCCAGGCTGTAGTTGCCGTGGCCGTCGAACGATTTCGGATTGACGCCGCGGAAGTCGCGGATACGCGGCAGGGCGACGCTGATCAGTCGATCGAGGAACTCGTACATGCGCCGGCCGCGGAGCGTCACCTTGGCGCCGATCTCGTTGCCCTCGCGGAGGCGGAACCCGCTGATGGCCGCCTTCGCCTTGGTGACGAGAGCGCGCTGACCGGCAATCTGCGTCAGCTGGTCGGCCGACTGCTCCATCCGACTCTTGTCCTGCAGCGCCTTGCCGACGCCCATGTTGACCACGATCTTCTGCAAGCGCGGCAGGCTCAGGACGTTCTTGCGACCGAGCTTCTCCCGCAGCTGGGGGACGACCTCGTTCTTGTAGCGGTCCATCAACCGGGCCATGGCCTACCTCGAACACTTCTACTGGACGGCAACCCGCCCGGATCTCGTTGTATGCACGCGGACGTCGAAAGTCCCACGCGGTCCCGACTCGACGGGGTTAACCCTGGGTCGTTCCGCCGGACTGCTGGGCGTAGGCCGGGCGCGGCTTGCTCAGTCGGCCCAGGCCGGTGCCGCACTTCTTGCAGTAGCGCTCCTTCGCGCCGTCGGCCAGATATCGGCGGCCGACCCGGCGCCCCCCGCGGCAGGTGGGGCAGACCAGCAGCACGTTGGACAGGGCGATCGGCATCTCCTTGGAGAGACGCCCGCCCTGCGGGTTGCGGCGGTTGGGCTTCAGGTGCTTGTACACCCGGTTGACGCCCTCCACCACGACCTTGCCTGCCTTCGGCAGGACCGAGAGAACCCGGCCCGTCTTGCCGGCGTCGTCGCCGGTGATCACCTGCACGGTGTCGTCTTTCTTGATGTTCATCGCAACCCCCTCCCGCCGGTCAGACCACCTCGGCGGCCAGGCTAACGATCTTCAGGTAGCCGCGGTCGCGCAACTCGCGGGCGACGGCGCCGAAGATGCGCGTGCCGCGCGGGTTCTCGTCTTCCTTGTTCAGGATCACCATGGCGTTGCGGTCGAAGCGGACGTAGCTGCCGTCCTCGCGGCGCGTCCCCTTCTTGACCCGCACCACCACGCCCTTGACCACGTCGCCCGGCTTGACGTCCCCGCCGGGGATGGCCTTCTTGACGCTGGCGATGATGATGTCGCCAAGGCCGGCGTACCGGCGCCGACTCCCGCCAAGCACCTTGATGCACATGCACTCCTTGGCGCCGGTGTTGTCCGCAACGTCAAGGTAACTGTATTGCTGAATCATGACCCACCTTCCTCTCCACCCGACCGATCTGCCGCGCTGGATCGGATTGCCGCGGAAACGTCAGCCTCGACCCTGTCGGGCTGGATTCATCGCTCACGAGGTTGGCTGGGTTGGCTGCCCGGCGCCCTGCGCGGCGGCGCGGGCGGCGGCGACAGTCTGCGGGGCGCGGGTGACGATGCGCACCAGCCGCCAGCACTTGGTCTTCGACAGCGGGCGCGTCTCCATGATCTCGACCGTGTCGCCGACGTGCGAATCGTTCTGCGCGTCGTGGACGTGGCAGACGGTCCGGCGCCGGACGTACTTGCCGTACCGGGCGTGCTTGACCAGGCGCGGGATCTCGACCCGCCGCGTCTTGTTCATCCGGTCGCTGGTCACGACGCCGATTTCCACCCGGCGCGTCCCGCGTGCGTGCTCGTTCATGCCTTCCCTCCCGCCGGCTGCGCGGCGGCCTGCTGCTCCCGTTCTCGCTGGCGCTCGCGCTGGATGGTCAGAATCCGGGCCACCTCGCGCTTCGCCTTGGTGATCTCGCTGGGCGTCTCGAGCCGCTCGGTCGCCGACTGGAAGCGGAGGTGGAACAGATTCTTCTGCACCTCCTTCAGCGTCAGGTTGAGCTGCTCGTCGCTCATCTGCCGGTACTCGGCCGGCTTCGTTGCTTTTGCCATGACGGCCTCCCGCTAACGCAAGGCCCACGGGTGCTGGCCCGTGGGCCTGGAGTTTCCTAGACGTTCGGCCGGCGATGGACGAACCGGCACCGGAACGGCATCTTGTAGGCGACGCGGGCGAGGGTGTCGCGGGCAGCCGCCTCCGGGATGCCGGCGATCTCGAACAGGATCATGCCAGGCTTGATGACGGCAGCCCAGAACTCCGGTTCGCCCTTGCCCTTGCCCATGCGCGTCTCGGCCGGGATCGCCGTTACCGACTTGTGCGGGAAGACGCGGATGTACAGTCGGCCCTCGCCACGGACGGCGTGAGCGGCGGTGATACGACCGGCCTCGATCGCCTCGGCGCTGAGCCACCCGCCATCGAGGGCTTGCAGGCCGAACTCGCCGAACGTCACCGTGTTGCCGCGGCTCGCGTTACCTTTTACCTTGCCGCGTTGGCTTTTTCGAAACTTTACTCGCTTGGGCATGAGGGGCATCTTGAGCCTCCTGGGGGTCCAGGTAATCCCCGTTGTTGATCCACACCTTCACGCCGATGTGCCCCTGGGCGGTCTTGGCCTCGGCAAACCCGTATTCGATCTTCGCCCGCAGCGTCGAGAGCGGGATGCTGCCGGCCATCGACGTCTCCTGGCGGGCCATCTCGGCCCCGCCCAGCCGGCCGGACAGCTGCAGGCGCACGCCCCTGGCCCCGGCCTCCATCGTCTGGTCGAGGGCGCGCTTCATGGTCCGGCGGAAACTGGCCCGCTTCTCTAGCTGCCCGGCGATGTCCTCCGCCACCAGTTGCGGGTCCGTCTCCGGCCGGTTGACCTCCATCGTCTTGACCTCGATGTGGCGGTGCGCCAGCGTCTCGAGTTCGTGCGTTAGCTTATCGACTTCCTGCCCCTTCTTGCCGATGATGATGCCGACCCGGGCCGCGTAGATGTACACCACCACCTTCTCGCGCGTCCGCTCGATGCGAATCTTCGAGATGCCGGCGTGACCGTACCGCTTCTTGACGTAGCGGCGGATCTTCTGGTCCTCGACCAGCAACTCGGGAAAGTCCTGCTTGTTGGCGAACCACCGGCTCAGCCAGTCGGTCATGATGCCGGTGCGGAACCCGGTCGGCCGAACTTTCTGCCCCATGAGTCTGATCCCTTCAAAACGATCGCAAGGTTTTGCAGGAGGCGGCTCCGTCCGCCGACCTCGCTCCCCAATCGGCGGGCGGAACCGCCTCCTGCAAAACCGAATCTCCTCGTCGCCCCGTCAGACGCGCCGGGAGCCAACCGGGCTGCCTCCTCAGGCCCGGCTGGCTCCCGCGCGGCCGCCGTCAGTCCCCTACTCCTCCTGCTCGGATTCCAGGTCGGAGAGGGTGACGTGAATGTGCGAGTAGCGGCGTTTGATCGGGTACGCCGTCCCGCGCGCCCGCGGCATGATGCGCTTGAGCATCGGCCCGCCGTCCACGCGGGATTCGACCACCACGAGATCCTCGATGTCGCGGGCGCCGCGGTCCTCCGCGTTGCCCAGGGCGCTTTTGAGCACCTGCTCCAGCAGCCGCGCGCTCTTGTTCGGCAGGAAGCGAAGCAACTCGAGCGCCTCGTCGGCGTTCCGTCCGCGGATCAGCGACGCGAAGGGGCGGACCTTCCGGGGCGACATGTCCGCGTAACGGTGGATGGCTCGGTACTCCATGACAACCTCTGCGGCCTCGCTCCACCTGCTGGAAGAAAAACAACAGCCCGTCCCCCCGAGAGCCATTCCCAGGAGAAACGAGTCTCTCTCATCTGGCGCGCTGGTGATCGGGACAGGCGTGTGGCAGGTTAACCCTGCTTGTAAGCGGGAGGCTCACGCCTCCCGGTACACAACCGGGAGGCGTGAGCCTCCCGTCTCCGCCTTCGCGCTCATTGACGACCGATCTTAGTCAATCGGGCCGTCGCAAATTCCGGGGGCAGGATTTGAACCTGCGACCTCCAGGTTATGAGCCTGGCGAGCTACCACTGCTCCACCCCGGGTCGTGTAACTGGCTGGTTGTCTGCCGGCTACTTCTTGCCCTTGCCGCCACTGTGACCGCGGAACATGCGTGTCGGAGAGAACTCGCCGAGCTTGTGGCCGACCATGTCCTCGGTGATGTACACCTTGATGAACTGCTTGCCGTTGTGAACGAGGAACGTGTTGCCGACGAACTCGGGAACCACGGTGCAGTCGCGAGCCCAGGTCTTTAGCGGCTCGCGGTGGCCGCCGCCCTGACGCTCGACCTTGGCGAGCAGGCGCTGGTCCACATAGGGGCCTCGTTCTTGCAGTTTCTTCGACCGACTCATGCGTACAACCCTTACCAGAGAAAGTTCATTGTAAGGCGGCTGCAAGAATTGGCCAGCCCTCTTGCCGATAATTTTACCGGCCGTTCCCGCTCCTCGGGCCTAACCCCCCGGCCCCCTTCCCTGCGAGGGAAGGGTGAGTGAGGAGCCAGAGCCCACGGGCGGCGCCCCGCGGGCTTTCCCCTCCCATCTTCCTCCCCACTCCTTGCTCTCCGATTGGGGCAGGGGGGAGGGGTTTCCTCTTACCCCTTCTGGTGCTTGCCGGGACGGCGGCGGCGAATGATCGCCGCGTTCGACGGCTTGCGCTTGTTGCGGGTCTTGCCGCCCTTGGCCAGCACGCCTGTCGGCCCGCACGGGTGGCGGCCGCCGGCCGTGCGGCCCTCGCCGCCGCCCATCGGGTGGCTGACGGGGTTCATGGACGTGCCGCGGTTGTGCGGCTTGCGGCCCAGCCAGCGCTTGCGGCCGGCCTTGCCGAGGCTGACGTTCATGTGGTCCGGGTTGCCGACGGCACCAATCGTCGCGCGGCACTCGGCGCTGACGCGGCGCACCTCGCCGGACGGCATGGTGACCTGAGCCCAGTTTGCCTCGCGGGCGGTCAGGGTGGCGCCGGTGCCGGCGCTGCGGCACACCTGGGCGCCGCGGCCGGGTTGCAACTCCAGGTTGTGGATTTCCATGCCCAGCGGGATGCGGCGCAACGGCAGGCAGTTGCCGACGCGCGGCTCACACTCCTCGCCGCTCATGATCCGGTCGCCGGCCTTGAGCCCCTCGGGGGCAATGATGTATGCCTTCACCCCGTCCTCGTACTGGATCAGGGCAATCCGGGGCGACCGATTCGGGTCGTACTCGATCGACACCACCGTCGCCCAGACGTTATCCTTGCGACGCTTGAAGTCGATGATGCGGTACATCTTCTTGTGACCGCCGCCGCGGAAGCGCGACGTGATGACGCCCTGGTTGTTGCGCCCGCCCTTTTTGGGCTTCGGCTCCAGCAGCGACTTTTCCGGCTTCTTCTTGCGGTCGGTGATCTCGGCGAAGTCGCTCACCGACCCGCCGCGGCGGCCGTTCGACGTCGGCTTGTAGTGACGGATGCCCATGAAACAGCCCTCGGCGCTCAGCGGTCAGCACTCGGCGGTCGCCTCCGGCCATTGTGCCTGGCCGACCGCTGAGCACCTCTTTAGAAGAACTCAATCTTGTTTTCGGGGGCCAGCTTGACGATGGCCTTCTTCCAGTTCGACAGGCGGCCGACCTTGAAACGGTGGCGGCGCGTCTTGCCGTTGCGCATCTGCGTCCGGACCTTCTCGACCTTGACGTCGAACAGATCCTCGATGGCGTGCTTGATCTGCGTCTTGGTCGCCCACAGGTTGACCTGGAACGAGTAGGCGTTGTGGTGGTCGTTGGTGGACTGGTGCGTCCCCTTCTCGGTGACGAGTGGGGCGAGGATCACCTGATGCGGCTCCAGCTTCGGGCCGCGGTCCGGCCTCAGGTTCTTGCGCGTCATCGCCATGGCGTGACTCCCCTTCTTGCTCTCGCGGACTCCACGGGGCGCAGCCCGTGGGGATTAGGTGCTCTGCCCCGCGCCCGCCAGGTTCCACTTCGCGCCCTGGCACAACTCGCTCAGCGCCGCCCGCGTCAGCAGCAGCCGCTTGGGCCGGAGGACGGCGTAGGCGTTGAACTGCGTCGCCGGGTGGACCTGGACGGCCGGGATGTTGCGGGCGGACATGTGGACGCGCTTCTCCTCATCGACCTCGCCGGCGCCAAGGCCGATCAGGCAACTCGTGCCGTCCAGGTTCAGGGCGTCGAGGACTTGCACGACCTGCTTGGTCTTGATCTCCGGAAGCTTCAGCTCGTCGATCACGACCGTCTCGTTGTCCTGAAGTTTGCTCAGGATGGCCATGCGGGTGGCGGCGCGGACGGCCTTGCGCGGCAGGTGGTACTCGTAGTCGCGCGGCTTGGGACCCTTGGCGGTGCCGCCGCCGCGCCGCTTATTGGTGCGGCGCGTGCCGACGCGGGCGTTGCCGGTCCCCTTCTGGCGAAACAGCTTCTTGGTGCTGCCGGCCACCTCGCCGCGGCGGAGCGTCGAGTGGGTGCCGGCGCGCTGGTTCGCCAGGTACATCAGGACGACCTCGTGCAGCAGTTGCTTATTGACGGCGCCGCCGAACTCGGCGGGATCCACCTCGACCGTGCCGATCGTCTGGCCCTGAGTGTTGTAGACGTTCAGGGTCAGTTTGTCGGCCCCGGCCGTCGCTTCGGTAGTCGCCACGGTTGACACCTTTCACCGCAAACAACACAGGGCCGCACCCCGCGCTCGCCGGGGGCAGCCCGGCCCTGCTGCGTCAGTAGAGTGAACGAAGCCCACGGGCTCTCGCCTGTGGGCTGGAAGGGCACCCCGCGTCGCGGCTCAACCGGCAGCGCCGGCGGCCAGCACGCGGATCTTGATATCGACCCCGGGCGGCAGGCTCAAGCCCTTGTTGAGAGCCTCGATCGTCTTGCCGGTCGGCTGGAGAATGTCGATCAACCGCTTGTGCGTCCGGATCTCGAACTGCTCGCGCGATTTCCGGTCGATGTGCGGGCTGCGCAGGACCGTGTAGCGCTCGATCCGGGTCGGCAGCGGGATCGGGCCGTGAACGGTGGCGCCGGTCCGCTGGGCGGTGTCCACGATCTCGTGGGCCGTCCGGTCGAGAACCTCGTGATCGAACGCCTCCATGCGGATGCGAATACGCTCGTTGGCAAAGCCGGCCAAGGGAACTCTCCTTGCGTTGATCTCTTCCCAGCGCTGCAACAGGGAAAGTAATAAAGGTAGTTACAATCCCTGCAGGTGTCAAGTGGGCCGCCGATTCATTTAGCGGCATCCTGGTGGAGGGGCAAGGGAGCTGGTGTTCTTGAAAGCCCACGGATGGCGTCCCGTGGGCCAGGTGCTGAGGACTTGCCCCACGGGACGCCACCCGTGAGCTTTCCACCTCATTAGCTGGAACCCAAGTGTGAGGTACGCCGGGCTCGGCGGCCCGCCGCTGGCGCTCGCGGCTGGTTACCGCAGCTGCTGCAACGTATTACGCGAGGCGAGCGAGTTCCGCAAGGAGGTGATCGATCTCGGCATCGGTGCCGACGCTGATGCGCAGCCCGTCGCCGTACCCCGCGTAGCTCATGTAGCGCACGAGGATGTGCTGCTGCTTCAGCTCCTCATAGATCGCCCGGACCGGCCGGTCCGGGCGCCGGCACCAGACGAAGTTGGCCTGACTCGGGAGCACCTCGAACCCCAGGCCGCGCAGCGCGTCCGTCAGCCGGGCGCGGGTGGCGAGTACCTTGCCGCGCGTCTCCCGCAGGTAATCCTGGTCCAGCACCGCCGCGGCCGCCGCCGCCAGGCTCAGCGTGTCGCAGTTGTACGAATCCTTCACCTTGTTGAACTCGCGCACCAGGGCCGGATCGGCGACCGCGAACCCGAACCGAAGGCCGGCCAGCGCGTACGACTTGCTCAGGGTGCGCGTCACGATCACGTTCGGCCGGCGGGCCAGGCGGAGGGCGTTTTCCGGTGCGAAATCGACATACGCCTCGTCGATCGCGAGCGGGCCGTCGATTTCCTCGGCGAGCCGTTCCAGGTCGGCGGTCGGCACCAGCGTCCCGGTCGGCGAGTTTGGGTTGGCGACGAACGTCAGGCTGGCCCCGCGGACCGGCCACGGGCGCGGGAGGCGCCAGTCCGGGGTGAAGGGCACCGTCTGGAAGTGCGCCCCCTGGATGTCGGCGAGGGTGCGGTAGAGCAGGTAGCTCGGCGACGGCGCGACGATCAGCCCGCCTTCCGGGACGAACGTGCGCGTCAGGATGGTCAGCACGTCGTCGGACCCGTTGCCGATCAGGATGCCGTCCGGGTCGATGGCGAAGGTGCGGGCGGCGGCGTGGCGGAACGCGGTGCCGTGCGGGTCGGGGTACTTGCGCAGCCGCTCGCCGGTGAGCGCCTCGGCCAGCGCGGCGAGCACGCGCGGCGACGGCGGGTACGGGTTCTCGTTGGTGTTGAGCTTGACGAACACCTCGTCGCGCGGCTGCTCGCCGGGGGTGTAGCCGGCCATCGCGCGGACGCTCGGACGCAGGAACTGGGTCATGGGGGAGGGGTCGGGCAGAAGCCCAAAAGCCCACGGGCTGCGTCTCGTGGGTCAGAACTCCGGCGCTTCGCCCGCGGAACGCAGCCCGCGGGCTTCGGACCGTTCCTCGTTGATCCGTTAGCGGTCGGCCGGGTGGGACGCGCCGGCGCGCGTCGAGCCGTTGTGGTTCGCCGCGACCAGTGCGGGTTCGGCCAGGCGGACATCGACGCTCGCGCCGTGGGCCGTCAGCCCCTCCTTGTGGGCCAGGAGGCGCACGTCCTCGGCCAGCGTCTCCAGCCCGGCGCGGGTGAACGACAGGACGCTGGACCGGCGCAGGAAGTCGTTCGCCGACAGCCCGCTGGCGAACCGGGCCGTCCCGCCGGTGGGCAAAACGTGGGACGGGCCGGCGACGTAGTCCCCCAGCGCGACCGGGGTGTAGTGGCCGAGAAAGATGGCGCCCGCGTGCTGGATCCGGTCCACCAGCGCCTCCGGGTCGCGCGTCGCGATGTGGAGGTGTTCCGGGGCGATCCGGTTCGTCCACGCCACCGCCTCGTCGGCCGAGCGCGCCAGCACCATCGCGCCGAAGCTGTCCAGGCACGCCCGCGCCTGCTCGCCGCGGTCGAGGGTGGCGAGCTGCCGGTCGAGGGCGGCCGCCACCTGGTCGAGCAACTCCTCGTGCCAGGTGATCAGGACGCTAACTCCCGGGTCGTGCTCCGCCTGGGCGAGCAGGTCGGCCGCCACATACGCTGGCGGGGCCGAGTCGTCGGCCAGCACGACGACCTCGCTGGGACCGGCGAAGCAGTCGATCGCTACCTGGCCGCTGACGTGGCGCTTGGCCAGGGCGACGAAGAGGTTGCCCGGCCCAACGATCATATCGACCGGCCGGATGCCCTCGACGCCGTATGCCAGCGCCGCCACCGCCTGGGCGCCGCCGACGCGGTAGACCTCCTCGACGCCGAGTTCGTGGCAGACGGCGAGCAGGTCGCGGTTGTACGCCCCGTTGGCGGTCGGCGGCATCACCACCGCGATCTCTCTGACGCCAGCGGCCCGGGCCGGGCACACCGTCATCAGCAGCGTGGACGGGTACGCCGCCGCTCCGCCCGGGACGCACACGCCGACCCGCCGAACCGGCCGGTAGCGGAGGCGCAATTCGTGCCTGCCGGCGACGGTCAGGATGGCGTCACTGTGGAGGAGGCCGAGCTGAAACGCCATCACGTTCTGCCGGACCCGGCGGACCGTTTCGAGGAACGCCGGGTCGGCGGCGGCGTGCGCCTCGGCCAGCTCCTTACCGCTGACGCGCACGGTCGTCGCGTCGAGGCGAGCGCGGTCGAGCTGCTCGGTGTAGTGGAGGACAGCCTCCAGCCCGCGGGCGCGCACGTCGGCGCAGATGCGCTCGACGGCTCGGGCCGGCGGCAGCGCCTCCCCGAAGACGGTTTCAGTGAGCTGGCGGCCGCGCGGGGAGACGACGTCGGCCTGGGTGGCGAGCTGGGCGCGCAGGGTGGCGAGCTGAGAGGCGCCCTGGGGGTCGGCACAGCGAATGCGGCGCATGGTTAGCGGCTCCTTGAAGACGATCCTCGGCGTCCATCCCTTGGGGGCGAGCACGGCGTTGTCCGACGGAGGCGGGGCCGGCGGAAATGCCCGGGGACAGCGAGCGCTCCGGGAGCCGGGGCGGCTGTCCGAGGAAGCGCGCGGCCGGGGCGACGGGCGCGGACGGCGACCAAGATTGCACTATACGCCTCGCGGTGGGCGATTGCAAGGAACAGCCCGCAGCCGGCGGACCGAAGGTCACCGCACCCGAGCGCGCGCAGCCCTGCCGATGATTTCTAATTTTTTTATAATATATCTGCCTGTCGCGCCTGTTTGTTCTCATTATTTTATCATTTAGTTGATTGCAAGAAAGTTATCCTTGACATTTCATTGAGCCGTAATTAGTCTCAATTCATCTTTTCTTTCCAGAATCGCTGGGCTTGCAACCCGAAACACCGTATTCCTGTACGCCTCATGCCAGGACCATGAGGACCAGGCAACTTCCGTCCGGTGTTTCGCTGGCGTGGTTCTCACATGTGCGGTGGTGAGGGTGATGCCACCCCCTTCCATCATCTGTTGCTTCCTTGTGAGGGCGTGTCCCATGAATCGGCCCCATGTCCAGCGTCGCGGCTTCACGCTGATCGAGCTGCTGGTGGTCATTGCGATCATCGCCATCCTGATCGGCCTGCTCCTGCCGGCGGTCCAGAAGGTGCGCGAGGCCGCCAACCGTGCCCAGTGCCAGAACAACCTCAAGCAAATCGGCCTGGCCCTGCACGCTTACCACGATGGCCTGAAAGTGCTCCCACCCGGCTGTGCCACCGATCAGCCGCCCTTCGGCCGCAGCGGCGGCGGCTGGGGGAGTTCCTGGATGGTGTACATCCTTCCCTATATCGAGCAGGGCGCCATATACAAGCGATGGCAGTTCACCGGGCATTCCGGATACGTAAATGCAACCAACCGGAGCATGACGAGTGGCAGCAAGTTGATGCTGTCCGTGTATCGGTGCCCGTCCTCCACCCTTCCCGAGTACTCGCAGTCCGGAGGGGTGATGCTGGCCAACTACGTCGGGATCAGCGGCGCCATGACCGGACCCAGCCTGGGCACCAGCATCATCAGGACAGCCAACGGTTCGACCGCGAACTACATGGACAACTCCCGGATGGATAACAGCGCCAGCGGCATCAACTGCTGCAGCGGGGCCGGACCGGCGGCTGCCAACGGCACCCTGTTCCGGGGCAGCAGGGTCAAGCTGCCGACCATGAGCGATGGTACGTCGAACACGATGGTCGTGGGCGAACACGGGGACATGTTCTTTGCCACGGATGGCTCCTCCCGACCGTGGTCCGCCGGCGGGCTGTACGGGTGGTCGATGGGGACGAACCGGAACACTCCCCCGGCCGGCAGCAACACCGGCGATAATCGGCAGTTCAACTGCACAACGATCCGGTACACCATCAACCTGAAGACCGGCTGGAGCACGAACGGCGGGACCGGGACGCAGAGCGGGGATTGCCGGGTCGGGGTGTGCTACGACGTCGGGAACAACATCCCGCTCAACTCGGCCCACACCGGCGGGGTGAACGCCCTGCTCGGGGACGGCTCCGTCCGCTTCCTGGCCGACGCCACCCCCCTCGGCATCCTCGGCCAGTTGGCGGTTCGGGATGACGGCATCCCGCTGTCCCTCCCCGACTGACCATACCCGGGGCCACACGGCCCCCCGGACGCTCCACGCCCTGGGCGTCAAACGGCGTGCCGCGGGCCACCCGGGGGTGACCCGCGGCACGCCGTTTGACGCCCAGGACTCTAAATTCGCTCTTCAATCTCTCTTTCTGGAGGTCGGTACTCATGATGCGCTGGATGGTGTTGGCGTGCGCCCTGGGAGCGGCCGGGGCAGTTGGTGGGTGCTCATCGGAGGGCCGATCGGTTCCGGTTAGTGGGACGGTCGAACTGAACGGCAAGCCGCTGGCGGATGGGACCATTACTCTGGTCGGAGACGGAGGGGCGGTACCAGAGACGCTTGACGTCAAGGATGGGAAGTTCGACGGTCAGGCAAAGCCGGGGAAGAAGCGGGTCGAGATCCGGGCGAACCGGCCGGGGAAGGCGACGAAGATGGGAGACACGGTCATCCCGGCTTCCCCGGAGAACTTCCTCCCGGACAAGTACAACACCGCCTCGACCCTGACGGCCGAGGTCACCGCCACCGGCCTGGCCCCAAACAAGTTCACCGTCACCTACCCCTGACCCGCGCCCGCCTCGCACTACTGAATATCTGATCGGACACCACGCTCGCCCTCCCACGCCCCCAACCGCACCAGCAGCCATTTCGCGCGGCCATGCCGATTGATTCTCATTTTTTTATAATACTCTCACCCATCGTGCCTGTTTGCTCTCATTATTTTATCATTTAATTGATTATAAGAAACTTATCCTTGACATCTCATTGACTCCTCATTAGGCTAAATTCATCTTTTCTTCCAAAGACCGCTGGGCTCGCGATCTGAACCACCCTGTCCTGCATTCCTCGTCGCAACGCAGCGAGGAGCAGGTACTTCCGATCGGGTGTTTCGATTCAGGAATTAGACTTACTGCACAATAGGTAGCAGGGATGCTGAGGCGGGGTTTCCCCCACCCCAGGCTGGTCAGGAGAACATCAGGTTATGCAGCCCGGCGACGT